>MTEW01004894.1_pt2 | contig 101531 bp, 76 predicted proteins | sample 1042681 | NCBI WGS metagenome assembly MTEW01 (sample SAMN06185811, study PRJNA358809) | soil metagenome | isolation source: soil biostimulated with citrate as carbon source | place: India | collected 2015-05-23 | reverse complement strand
ACGGGCCGCCCGCCGACGTTCGGGGAGCACTGCGTGCTCCTTGGCGAATGAATTCGCCCCTACAACAGAGTCCCATCTATCCCGATCCCGGGATCAGAAACTCTTGCTCGCACTCGCCACCCAGGTCGCCGTGCAGACGTCGGTGAACCCGTAGTTACTGGCGCATTCGGCTTCGGAGAGGTCTGTGTCGACGTAGGACAGGCCCCAGGTGACGCCGAGGAAGTCCCGGGTCAGCTTTGCTTCCCATTCGTGATAACTGTCGGTGCTGTCGCCATTGGTGGACCAGAACATCGGGTCCTTGAAGTCCATCCGTCCGTAGCGCAGTTCCAGGCCGACCTCCAGCGGCAAGCGGGTCTCGTAGCCGGCATAGCTGTAGAGCGCATCCTGGTCCTCGCCGAACACGGTCGAGGCGTCACTGGAGTAGTAGGCGGCGAGTTTGAAGCCATAGGCGCCGAGGATGGCGTAGACCTCGCTCTGGTTGAACTGACTTTCCTTCGGATAGCTGTACTTGATGTAGCCGAGGTCCAGGTTCACCTCATCCGTGGCCTGCCAGTACCAGCCGGCGTAGTAGTCGACTTCCTGGCGGGTCTTGAGGCCGAAGCCATAGTCCACGTTGGAGGTCCAGGCGCCGGCGTAGAGGCCGCTGGAGTGAAGCAGTGTGGCGCCGGCCTGGGCGGCCGGGTCGTTCTGGGTCTGGGAAATGCCACGGGTGCGGTAGTCGCTGAGGACGGCCAGGTCGACTTGCACGGAAAAATCATCGTTCAGTTGCAGGGCCTGGCAGGCGAGCGGAGCCAGGGTGAGGGCGAGGAGCGTGATGCGGCGCATGGTGGTACCTGTTGTTGTGATTGTTCTGGCAGATGCGGGCAAGGTTCCGCCCGGCCCCTACCTTGGGGCAGGAGCAGAGCGGGGAGCGGGTGGGGTTTGTTGTCAGAGCGCGGCGTTGAAGACTTCGCGGCCGCCGAAGTAGGTCTTGAGGACGCGGGTCTCGGCCAGGTCCTTGTCGGCGACGCTGAGCACGTCACGGTCGAGGATGATGAAGTCAGCCTGCTTGCCGGGCGCGAGGGAGCCGATCTGCTGTTCCAGGCCGATGGTGCGGGCGGCATTGAGGGTGTAGGCCTGGAGCATGGTTTCGCGGTCGATACGCTCGTCGGCGTTGAGCACACCTTTGGGGCCTTCGCGGGTCACCGCCTGGTAGATCGCCTGCCAGGGATTGGGCGAGGACACCGGCCAGTCGCTGGCACCGGCAATGGTCGCGCCCTGTTGCAGCAGCGAATGGGCTGGGTATTGGTAACGGAAGGCGAAGGCACTGACGTAGGGCTTCACCAGGTCCAGGGTGTAGTCATCACCCGAGGCCCACAGCAGTTGCATCGAGGCGATCACGTTCAGCGGCTTGAAGCGCGCGAATTCCTTGGGGTTGACCAGTTGCAAGTGGGTGATGGAGTGGGTGACGCCACTCTGCCGATCCTTGCGCGCCTGCTCGATGCCATTCAGGGATTCACGCACCGCGCGGTCGCCGATGGCGTGGATATGCACCAGCCAGCCACGGGCGTCGGCCGCGCTGACCAACTCGCCGAAGTGGGCCGGGTCGATCAGCAATTCACCTTTCTTCTGTGAGTTGTTGTACGGATCGATCAATGCAGCGCTCTGGGCCGGGTACTCCAGCACGCCATCGGCGAAGACCTTGATGCCCGGCAGGCTCAGGTTGGGAATGCCCTGGAATTGCTTGCGCACCTTGTCGAGGGTCTCCAGGTCGGCGGGGCGACTCTTCGGATTGGCCACCAGCAAGGCGGAGACATGGGCGTTCAGCTCGCCCTTGTTGGCCAGGGCCTTGTACACCGGCAGCACGCCCACGGTCTTTTCCGTGGGCTTGAGGGCGAACACCGCTTCACCCGGCGCGGCGTTGGCCGCCGGGTCCATCCAGGCGGTGATGCCTTGGCTGTTGTTGTACTTAACCGCAGCCTCGCCAGCTCGCAGCATTTCTTCGGCACTGGCCGACGGCATGGCGGCGGCGATGCGATCCCAACCGGCATCCACGGCAAAGCCATTGGGCGCGCCGTTCTTGTCGACGCCGAGGGTGCCGCGCTCGGTTTCGGGCAGGGAGGTGACCAGCTTCGCGTCGATGCCGGCGCGCTCCAGCATGGCCTGGTTGGCCCAGCCGGTGTGATGGTCGCTGCCGCTGAACACCACCGGTACCTTGGCCCATTCGCCGTTGTTGAAGATTCGGCGCAGTTCCTCCGCGCGGCTCCAGTAGGCGGAGCTCATACCCGCGATGTTCAGCACATCGCCATGGCGGGCGCTGCCATCGTCACGCCAGGTGCGCAGGCGTTTCTCCAGCTCGGCCGATTCCACCACTTCGTCCTCCATGTTGGCGGAGGTCATCTCCAGCCCACCGAAAATGGCGTGGGAATGGGTGTCTACCAGCCCCGGCAGCAGTCGCTTGCCCGCCAGGTCGATGACTTGGGTGGACGCGCCGACCAGGGCCTTGATCTCGGCATCGCTGCCCACCTTCAGCACCTTGCCGTCCGCCACCGCCATGGCCTGCGCGGAAGGCCGGGAGGGATCTGCGGTGTAGAGCTTGCCATTGAGCAGCACCAGGTCGGCGGCTGCCATGGACTCCATCGAGGAAAAAGCCAGTGCCAGTGCCAGCACGGTAGGCTTGAAGCCTTTCATGGTTGAACCTCTTGTTTTTATTGATCTGGCAGCGAGACTAGCGACTCGACCGGGGCGGCAGAACGCCCGAAACGTGCAAAAGTTTTTTTCCTGAATGGAAAAACCATGGACAAGTTCGCTGCCATCAACATGTTCGTCGCCACGGCGGAGTTCGGTAGTTTCAGCCGTGCCGCCGAGCAGCTCGGCAAGACCCCGTCGGCCCTGACCAAGGCCGTCAGTCATCTGGAAGAAGAACTCGGCGTGCGGCTGTTCGAGCGCAGCACCCGTCGCACGGTGTTGACGGAAGCCGGGCGGATCTACCTGGAAACCGCACGCCAGGTGCTGCAACGCTTGCATGAAGTGGGCGAGGAAGTGGGCCAGTTGCAGCACGGTCTCTACGGCAATCTCCGGTTGACCGCGCCGTTGGCGTTCGGCCGGGCCTTTCTCGATGACGTGTGCGTGGGTTTCCTCGCCGAGTACCCGCAGATTCGCCTGCGGGTGGACCTGTCCGACGCCTTCGTCGACCTGGTGGAGAGCGGCTACGATCTGGCGCTGCGTGAAGGCCGTGGCGACCTGCCAGGGTTGATCGCCAAGGTGGTCGGCAGCAATCGCCTGGCCCTCTGCGCCAGCCCTGCCTACCTGGCACGCAACACCTTGCCGGTCACTCCGGAGACCCTCGACCGGCACGACTGGTTGCTCTATCGCCACGCAGCACTGAGCCGGACCTACTGGTGGGTGGAAAAGAACGGCCAGCGCCTCAGCCTCCAGCAGCCCGCCGCCCCGCGCCTTGAAAGCGACAACTACGACTTGCTTCTGGCCAGTGCGCTGGCCGGTGCGGGCCTGTTCCATGTCCCGCTGTGGAGTGGTGCTCCGTACTTCGCCGACGGCCGCCTGGTGCGGTTGATGGACGACTACGAAATCGACCCGGACGCCTTCGGCCCGCAGATCCTCGCGGTCTACCCCAGCCACCGCCGCGCCACCGGCAAGGTGCTGGCGTTCATCGATTACCTGGCACGCTACCTGGAGCAGCGGGGGTTGGCGTGAAGGGAAGATTGCTTGTTGTAGCGGCGAATTCTTTTGAACTCTGGAAACCTCGCCCTTGGCATTTTCTGTAGCGAGCTTGCTCGCGAAAAGATCCTGCGCCGGGCTATTCGCGAGCAAGCTCGCTCCTACCTGCTCGGCAATGAGCGCGGCACCGAAGGAACCAGGCCCTGACTAGAAACGCTTGCTCACGCTCGCTACCCGTCTAACTGGCGCATGCTCCACAACGTGGGGGCGATTTCAATCGCTAAGCAGGCCACAGGCCTGCCCTTTCGGCCAAAGGGGGTAGCTACGCCACCCATGGCGAATGAACTCGCCCCTACAACGAGCAATTTTTTCTGGATAAGCTCGGCTTTCCAGTGACCGCAGCCGAGAACAATTCCATGGCGCAGCAATGGCCCGCCGAAGGCATCGCCCGACTGATCCTCGATGGCTTCGATGATTACCGTGAGCATTTCCGCCAGATCACCGATGGCGCCCGTGCCCGCTTCGAGGAGGCCCAGTGGCAGGCCACGCAGCTTGCGGCGGCCGAGCGTATCGCCCTCTACGAAGTGAAGGTCGGTGAAACCAGCGCGCGGCTGCGTGCGGCCTATGCAATGGACGAATTGCTGGATGTGCAGCTCTGGCCCCTGGTGAAGAGCGCCTACATCGGCCTGATCGATGTGCGCTTCGACGATGAGCTGTCCGAGACCTGGTACAACTCGATCTTCTGCAGCCTGTTCAGTCACGACCTGATCAGCGATGGCTGCATGTTCATCCATACCACCCGGCCGTCGCTGCGAGTCCACGAGCGCGCGCCGCAGACCCGCAGCTATCGCCCCGCAGGCCGCCTGCATGCGGCGCTCTCGGCGATACTCGACGACTTCCGCTTCGACGTGCACTACGACGACCGCCCTGGCGACCTCGAGCGCCTCGAAGCCCAGCTGCGCGAGAACCTGCCGGACTGGGTGTGCAAGGACCCGGAGCTGTGCATCGAACTCTTCGCGTCCCCGCTGTTTCGCAACAAGGGCGCCTACCTGGTGGGCCGCATCTACACCCGCGATGAACAATGGCCGCTGGTGATCCCGTTGCTGCACCGCGAGGGGCGTGGCATCCAGGCCGACGCCATGATCACCGACGAAGCGGAAGTGTCGATCATCTTCTCCTTCACCCGTTCCTACTTCATGGTGGATGTCGCCGTGCCGGCCGAGTTCGTCGGCTTCCTCAAGCGCATCCTGCCGGGCAAGCACATCGCCGAGCTGTACACTTCCATCGGCTTCTACAAGCACGGGAAGTCGGAGTTCTATCGCGCGCTGATCAATCACCTGGCCAACACCGACGACCGCTTCATCATGGCGCCCGGCGTCCGCGGCATGGTGATGAGCGTGTTCACGCTGCCGGGCTTCAACACTGTGTTCAAGATCATCAAGGACCGCTTCGCCCACGCGAAGACGGTGGACCGCAACACCGTGATCGAGAAGTACCGCCTGGTGAAGAACGTGGACCGGGTAGGGCGAATGGCTGATACCCAGGAATTCGCCGACTTCCGCTTCCCCAAATCCAAGTTCGAACCGGAGTGCCTGGCCGAACTGCTGGAGGTGGCCCCATCCACCGTGGCGCTGGAGGGCGATGTGGTGCTGATCCGCCACTGCTGGACCGAGCGCCGCATGACCCCGCTGAACATCTACCTGGAAAGCGCCAGCGAAGCCCAGGTGCACGAGGCGCTCTACGACTACGGCCTGGCCATCAAGCAACTGGCGGCGGCGAACATCTTCCCCGGCGACATGCTGCTGAAGAACTTCGGCGTCACCCGCCACGGCCGTGTGGTGTTTTATGACTACGACGAGATCTGCTTCCTCACCGAAGTGAACTTCCGCGTCATTCCGCCGCCACGCTACCCCGAGGACGAGATGTCCGCCGAGCCCTGGTATTCCGTGGCACCGAACGACGTATTCCCCGAGGAATTCCCACGCTTCCTCTTCGCCGATATGGGCCAGCGTCGCCTGTTCGCCAAGCTTCATGGCGACCTCTATGACGCCGAGTACTGGAAGACGCTGCAGGTGGCGATCCGCTCCGGCAAGGTGATCGACGTCTTCCCCTACCGGCGGCAGGAACGGGAACTCACCGAGGCCATCCAGTAAGGATCATGGTCGAGCACACCTTCTCCCGCGCCACCTGGCTCAACTCCCTGCACATGTCGGCACTCACCGCCGCGCTGTTGCAGGAAGAGGGCATCGCCACCGCGGATGTCCTGGCCGGCAGCGGCATCAGCGAGCAGGACCTGCTCGAGTTGCAGCGCCTGATCAACCCCGAGCAGGAGCAACAGGTCTATGCCAACGCCGTGCGCCTGCTGCAGCGTCCCGCCCTGGGCCTGACCCTCGGCCTGCGCACGCGCATCTCCGCCTATGGCCTGCTCGGCTACGCGATGCTTTCCGCGCCGACCTTCGGCGAAGCCTTGCGCGTCGGCCTCAGTTACCCGGTGCTGCTGGGTACGTACTTCCGCCTGGCCCTGGATCAGGACGGCGATACCGCCTGGCTCAGCGCCTGCGGTTATAGTGAGGACGAATCCCTGCGGGCATTCAACACCGAAGTCTGTCTGGGCTCGCTCAAGGTCACCTTTGCTGATCTGCTGGGGCAGCCACTTCCATTGCGTGCCGTGCAGCTGGACTACCCCGCCGGCAGCGGCTTGCTGCGCCCCTACGCGCGTGGCTTCGGATGCCCGGTGAGCTTCGGCGCCAGCCGCAGTGCGATGGGGTTCGATGCCGCCTGGCTGACCCGTCGCCTGCCGCTCGCCGATCCGGTGACGCACAAGGAAATGCTCGAACAGTGCCGCCGTCAGAACGTCGAGTTCGCGGCCCGTCGCGCCTGGCTGGAGCGAGTGCGCGGTTTCCTCGCTGCACGCTTGCAGGACCCGCCGGGACTGGAAGAGCTGGCCCGGCAGATGAACTGCTCGTCCCGCAGCCTGCGCCGCCACCTCGCCCAGCAGCAGACCAGCTACCAGCAACTGCTGGACGAACTGCGCTTCACCCGCGCCAAGGAAATGCTCCAGCAAGGCGACATGCCCATCTACCGCATCGCCGAAGAACTCGGCTTCAGCGAAACCGCCAGCCTGCGCCACGCCTTCCAGCGCTGGAGCGGCCAGCCGCCGAGCCATTTCCGGGGATAGAGAATCGCCGCTGAAAACCTGTGGGGGCGATTTCAATCGCAAAGCGGACCGCAGGTTCGCCCTACTTGGCCAAAGGGGGCAGCTGCGCTGCCCTTAGCGAATGAATTCGCCCCCACTAGGTTCTAGTTTGTTGTGGGGGGGCGTAGGTTGGTCAGAGCGCAGCGAAGCCCAACAGCTGAGTCATCGGCGGGCCAGGATGTTGGGTTTCGCGTAGCTCAGCCACAACCTACGGAGGTCGGTGAGATGTAAGGGGTTACTGGCCATTAAAATTGGCCATATCAATCCCCTATTGGCCGCCCGAACCTCTGCGCAAACACCCCTGATCCGCCACAGAATCCCTCCATCAATAACAAGACCCAATGAGGTGCCCTCCATGCTGACCGTCTACAGCGACGATCACCGTCTCCACTTCGGCCAGTCGGAACTGGTCGATGGCAAGCTCCAGCCCTGCTTCGAAATGCCCAGTCGCGCGGACACCGTACTGGCGCGGGTTCGCCAGCAGGAAATCGGTGAGGTGATCGAACCGAAGGACTTCGGACTGGAGCCGGTCCTGCGGGTGCATGACGCCGCCTATGTGGAGTTCCTCAAGGGTGCCTGGGATCGTTGGGCCGCTGAAGGCCACAGTTGCGACATGCTCCCCAGCACCTTCCCGGCGCGCCGCCTGCGCCGCGACGGCCCCATTCCTACCGCGCTGCATGGCCAGCTCGGCCATTACTGCTTCGACACCGAGGCACCCATCACCGCCGGTACCTGGCAGGCCGTGTACAGCTCCGCCCAGGTGGCGCTGACCGCCCAGGATCACATCCGCCAGGGCGCCAACACCGCCTTCGCCCTCTGCCGTCCGCCGGGACACCACGCCGGTAGCGACTTCATGGGCGGCTACTGCTTCTTCAACAACGCCGCCATCGTCACTCAGGCCTTCCTCGATCAGGGCGCCAAGCGGGTGGCCATTCTCGACGTTGACTACCACCACGGCAACGGCACCCAGGAGCTGTTCTACGAGCGCAGCGACGTGCTCTTCGCGTCCATCCACGGCGATCCGCTGGTGGAATATCCCTACTACCTGGGCCATGCCGACGAGCGTGGCGAAGGCGAGGGCGCCGGCTTCAACCACAACTACCCGCTGCCCCACGGCACCGGTTGGGACGGCTGGTCCGCCGCCCTTGACGATGTCTGCCGCAAGATCGCCGCCTACGCGCCGGACGCCCTGGTGATCTCCCTCGGCGTGGACACCTACAAGGACGACCCGATTTCCAAGTTCAAGCTGGATTCGCCGGACTACATCCGCATGGGCCAGCGCATCGCCGCGCTCGGCCTGCCGACCCTGTTCATCATGGAAGGCGGCTATGCGGTCGAGGCCATCGGCGTGAACGCGGTGAACGTGCTGCAAGGCTACGAAGGGGCCGCCCGATGAAAGCCCGCATCCTGCTGGCGGGGGCCCTGCTGGGCGCTTCGTTGAATGCTGTCGCCGAGCCTGAAGTACGCATCTACAACTGGTTCGACTATATCGGCCCGAACACCCTGAAGGACTTCCAGGCCGCCTCTGGCATCAAACCCCAGTACGACGTCTATGACAGTAACGAAGTGCTGGAGGCCAAGCTGCTCTCCGGCCATTCCGGCTACGACCTGGTGGTACCCAGCGACGGCTTCCTGCCCAACTACATGAAGGCCGGCGTGTTCCAGCCGCTGGACAAAAACAGGCTGCCGAACTGGAAGAACCTCAACCCGGCGCTGCTCAAGGTGCTGGCCGCCAAGGACCCGGACAACCAGTACGTGATGCCCTACATGTGGGGCACCAACGGCATCGCCTACAACGTCGACAAGGTGAAGGCGGTGCTCGGCGAAAACGCGCCGGTGGATTCCTGGGAGCTGATCTTCAACCCGGACAACCTGGCCAAGCTCAAGCAGTGCGGCGTCGCCTTCCTCGACTCGCCTACCGAGGTGATTCCGGAAGTCCTGCACTACCTGGGCCTCTCGCCCAACAGTCGCAACCCCGAGGACTACGAGAAGGCGGAGGCGCTGCTGGCCAAACTCCGGCCGAACATCACCTATTTCAGCTCCTCGAAGTTCGTCACCGACCTCGCCAACGGCGAAGTCTGCGTGGCCCTTGCCTGGTCGGGCGGCGCCATGCAGGCCGCCGCTCGCGCGAAGGAAGCCGGCAATGGGGTGAAGGTGGAGTACCGCATTCCCAAGGAAGGCACCGCGGCCTGGTTCGATGTGCTGGCCATTCCGAAGGACGCGAAGAACGTCGAGCAGGCCCATGCCTTCCTCAACTACCTGTTGCGCCCGGAAGTGGTGGCACCGATTTCCGACCATGTCGCCTACGCGAATCCCAACCAGGCGGCGGACTCGCTGATCTCTGCCGAGCTGCGCGACAACCCCAATGTCTACCCGCCGGCGGAGGTGCAGGCGAAGCTGTTCTCGGTGGAGATGTTGTCGCCGAAGCTGGAGCGCATTCGTACTCGCACCTGGACCAAGATCAAGACGGGGACCTGACGCCGGTACCTCGTAGGATGGCGTAGAGCGAAGCGAAACCCATCAGCGGATTGATGGGTTTCGCGGGCTCTACCCATCCTACGGTTCTGGTGTGTTCCTTGTAGGGGCGAATTCATTCGCCAAGGGCCGCGCAAGCGGCCCTTTTCATTTATGGGGCTGGCTTCAGTTCCTGCAGGGCAGCCCTTCGGCCTGCTTGGCGATTGAAATCGCCCCTACGGGGTTGGCGGCCGGACGCGCCATCAGCGCACCCGCCAGGACCAGGCCCGCCCCGGCTACATAAAGGGCCGGTTGCAGATCGCCGCTGAAATAGCTGCTGGCAGCCGCCAGCAGCGGGCCGGCCAGTTGCCCCAGGGCGAAGGCGGCGGTCAGCAGGCCGACGTTACGGCTATGGCCCTGAGGGTCCAGTTCGCGGGCGTACTGCATCACCAATTGCATGCCGGCGAGGAAGGGACCGCCGCTGAGGATCACCCCCAGGACCAATCCGGCCATGCCCGGCAGGGCGCAGGCAAGGGTGCCCGCCGCCTGCAACCAGAGCGCGACCACCAGCCAGCGACGGGTGCCACCCGGTCGCTGACGACGCAGGCTCACCAGCCACACACCGAGCGCGGCCGCCAGGCCAAAGGTGGGCCAGAACAGGTCTGCCTGCCATTGCCCATGGAAACGCGCGGCGGCCATCTGCGAAAGGAAGGTGGCGGGAATGATGTAGCCCAGACCCACCAGGCCATAGGCCGCGAGCAGCGCATACAACGCGCGAGGTCGTTGCCCTGCGGGTTGCTTCGTCACCGTGGTAGCCGGCTGCGGATGCGGCAGCAGCGGCTGGACGATCAGGGTGAGCACCAGGGCGAGGCCGCCGAAGGCGAGCCAGATGGCGGCGGAATCCTGGTCTTGCAGGTTCAGCTCAAGGGCCAGGAGCCCGGTCAGCATCACCCCGAAGGCGGGACCGGCGAACACCAGGCTGCCCAGGCGCGGCCGATTGGATTCGGCGGCGATGCGCTGGCTGAGGCCGGTCACAACGACCAGCACCCAGGCGCTGGTCACGCCCAGGCCGAAGCGCAGCAGTGCATGGGGCCAGAAGCCTTCGACCGGCACGGAAACCAGCGTCAACAGGGTGGTGGCCCAGAGTCCCAGGATCAGGCGCAGCCGTGCTTGGCGCGGCGAACTGGCGCGGAAAGCATCCAACGCGCCGACCAGGTAGCCCAAGTAGTTGGCCGCTGCCACCAGGCCAGCACCGGTCAGGCTCACCTGACCTTCGGCGATCAGGTACGGAAGTTGCGGCGTGAGGGCGAAGCGTCCGACCCCCATGGCCACCAACAGGGCCGTGAAGCAGGCAAGCAGTCGGATCAGCGGGGACATGGGAGGGACTCCGGAGCAGGTCATCGGGATTCCATCCTAGGCACTGGTGTTGTTCATGAAAAACGAATAAAAGAGAACGCAGTTGTTCTCTTTTGTTGAATGGTGGATTCATGGAACTCAGCCAGCTCCGCATCTTCCAGGCCGTGGCCGAGGAGGGCTCCATTACCCGCGCCGCGTCCCGCCTGCACCGGGTGCCGTCCAATCTCTCCACGCGCCTCAAGCAACTGGAAGAAAACCTGGGGGTGGAGCTGTTCCTGCGTGAACGGCAGCGCCTGACCCTGTCCCCGGCGGGCAAGGTGTTACTGGGCTACGCCGAACGCATGTTCGCCCTGCAGGCGGAAGCCGAGGCGGCCTTGCGCGGCGGCGAGCCAGCGGGGGATTTCGTTATCGGCTCCATGTTCAGCACCGCCGCCATCCACCTGCCGCCCATGCTGGTGCGTTACCACCGCACCTGGCCCTCGGTGAACCTGCAGGTCCAGACCGCGCCCAGCGGTGAGTTGCTGGACGGCCTGTTGGGCGGGCGCCTGGATGCCGCGCTGGTGGATGGCCCGGTGGAGTTCGCCGAGCTGGACGGACTGCCGATGTTCGAGGAGGAAATGGTGCTGATCACCGAGGCCAACCACGGTCCGGTGCGCTCGGCCGAGGATGTAGCGGGTCTGGAGGTCTACGCGTTTCGCCAGAGTTGTTCCTACCGGCGACGCTTGGAGGGCTGGTTCGTGGCTTCGCGGGTGCCGATGTCGCCGCCCATGGAAATCGAGTCCTACCACAGCATGCTGGCCTGCGTGATTGCAGGCGGCGGCATCGCCCTGGTGCCGCGTTCGATGCTGAACAGCCTGCCGGGTCGGGAGGAGGTACGGGTGCATGAACTGGGCGCGCCGTTCGACCGCGCGACCACCTGGTTGATGTGGCGCAAGGGCATGCTCGGCGCCAACCTGCGCGCCTGGATCGACCTGCAGCAGGAGCGGCTCCAGACGTCCTGAGTCGCCCGGCGGGGGTAGTGGGCGTACGGCAATTGCACTGAAGTCGCCGATATCTCGAACTTTTTCTGCAGTAGGATGTTTCCTGGATACCGTTCAGCGGTTTGATTCAGATCAGTAGGAAATTTCCGGGTGGGCGTATTTTGGATCTTGCCAGGAGCAACTAAGCTCCAGACGAGGGTGGTCCAAGAAGCAAGGGCCACCCGACCAACTTCCCAGGAAAGGGGGTCGAGATGAAGAAGCGGCTAGAGGCGTGGATGTGGCAATTGGGTGTCGCGCTGGGCCTGATCGAGGCACCGCGCCTGCAACCCATTCCGGTCCGTAGTGAAGAGCAGCGCCGTCTCGCAGAGCAGCGCCGCCAGAAAAGGTAACCGGTTTACTCGTGGGCCTTTAGCCAGCTGTCCGCCAGTTGGCGCAGCCGCTCACCGGAAAAACTGGGGAAATGACCGCCATGCACGGTGCGCACCGGAAGGTCGCGCAACCGTGTGAGGCTTTTCGCGTAATCCTCCAGATTCGAGTGGTAGGCGTTATCGATCAGCGGACCGTCGTAGATGATGTCGCCGCTGAACAGCGTCTGCGTCTTCGCTTCCCACAGGCTGATGCCGCCCGGTGAATGGCCGGGGGTATGCAGCACCTCCAGCACCCGATCCCCCAGATCCAGTACATCCCCCTCATCGATCAGCCGCGTCGCCGGCGCAGCCTTCACGCGGTATTCGGCATAGCACAGCGGGCAGTCCGGGTGCGCTTCGAACATCTCATCACCGACATAGTCGGTCGCCAGGGTATTGGCCCCGGTGGGGGTGGCCAGGATGTCCGCTTCCGCCGGATGGACCAGGCGCTCGGGAAACTCGTGGTGGCCGGCGATGTGGTCGAAATGGGTGTGGCTGGCCACCGCCAGCAAGGACCGCTGGGTGAGCCAGGGCAGTTGTTCGCGCAGGCTGACCACGCCGGAGCCGGAGTCGATCAGTAGGTCCTTGTCGCGGCCCTGGATATGCCAGATGTTGCAGCGGTAGAAGGGCCGCACGAAGGGTTCGCTGATCAGGCTGATGCCGTCGTAGCGGTGCTCGACTTCGAACCACTGGTCGCGGCTGACGATTTTCATGGGGTGCTCCGTGCATGGAATGCCATGGGCAAATCTGTAGGGGCGAATTCATTCGCCAAGCAGACCGCAGGTCTGCCCTGCATAACATCTAGGGGCAGCTTCGCCGCCCTTGGCGAATGAATTCGCCCCTACAAGGTTAGGTTCTCTTGCCCCGAATAAAAAAAAGCCCCGGTCGGCGGGTGCCGAACCGGGGCGGGAAAATGCCGCCTCCGGGGAGAGGCGGCAGTGCATGTCAGGCCAGTTCGCCGGCGGTTTCCGAACGACGGGACAGCAGGCTGATGACCACGAAGCTTACCGCGCCGATAGCCAGGCTGTAGTAGATCGGAGTGTTGGCTTCGAGGCCGTCGATGTACATGAACACCAGGGCGGTGATGCAGCCGAGGCTCATGCTGGCGATGGCGCCGGCGGTGCTGGCGCGCTTCCAGTAGATGGCGCCCAGCAGCGGGATCAGCATGCCGCCGACCAGCAGGTTGTAGGCCAGGGTCAGGGCGCCGAGCACGTCGTTGACGATCAGGGCGATGACCAGCACCACGAGGCCAGTGAGCAGGGTCAGCAGACGGCTCATGCCGAGGGTGGATTCCTTGCCGCCACGCAGTTTCGGCAGCAGGTCTTCGGAGAGGGTGGTGGAAGCGGCGAGCAGGCCGGCGCTGGCGGTGGACATCATCGCGGCCAGGGCAGCGGCGATCACCAGACCACGGATGCCGTCCGGCAGGGAAGCCTGGACGATGGCGGCGAAGGCGTTGTTGACGTTCTCCAGGTCAGGCAGCAGCACCTTGGCGCACATGCCGATCAGGGCACCCACCAGGCCGTAGATCACGCAGTAGACACCGGCGACGGTACCCGCGTACTTCGCCACGCCCTCGCTGCGCGCGGTGAACACGCGCTGCCAGATGTCCTGGCCGATGAGGATGCCGAAGAAGTAGATCAGGAAGTAGGTGATGATGGTGTCGTAGCCGATGGTGGTGAAGCTGAAGGCAGCTTCCGGCAGCTTGGCCACCAGCTCATCCCAGCCGCCCACGCGGTACAGGCAGATCGGCAGCAGCAGGAACATCAGGCCGACGGTCTTGATGATGAACTGCACGATGTCGGTCAGGGTCAGGGACCACATGCCGCCGATGGTGGAGTAGACCACTACCACGCCGCCGCCGAGCAGGACCGAGATCCAGAACGGCAGGCCGAACAGCACTTCCATGACGGTGCCGATGGCCAGGGTGGAGACTACGCCGATCATCAGTGCGTAGGCGAACATGATCACCGCGCTGGCCTGGCGGGCCATCGGGTTGTAGCGACGCTCCAGGATCTGCGTAACGGTGAAGATGCGCAGCTTCAGCAGCGGCTTGGCCAGGAACAGGTTCAGCACGATGATGCCCGCGCCCAGGGCGGCGCAGAGCCAGAAACCGGAAATGCCATGGACGTAGCCCAGGCGCACGGTGCCGACGGTGGACGCACCACCGAGAACGGTGGCGGCCATGGTGCCCATGTAGAAGGCCGGGCCCAGGTTACGGCCGGCGACCAGGAACTCCTCATGGGATTTGGCGCGGCGCATGCCGTACCAGCCCAGCAGCAGCATGCCAGCGGCATAGATCAGTACTACGAAAATATCCAAAGCCATTTCAGGTCTCTCTATCTATTGTTGTTGCCACGACTTAAAGGCCGCGACAGGTGTTGCAAGGCGCGCAACGCTTCACACTGCGCCTCTTGAATTCGTCCTAGTCCTTGTATTCGGGGCATTCCCTTTCGAGCTTTCTCAACCAGGCTTCCCAGACCAGCTGGCGCTGCCATTCGCAGGCCTGGAACTGTTCGCAGGCATGCACGCTGAGCTCGTTCGGCATCTCACGGATGCCGCGCAGCGACGAGGCGGCGACTTGTATCTCGCACGCCTTGTTCAGGTAGTACATGACGTAGAAGGCATCGGCGACGCTGGCACCGACGCTGAGCAGCCCGTGGTGGCGCAGCATCAGGGCGATGTTGTCGCCGAGGGAGTCCACCAGGCGCTCGCGCTCACCCAGGTCCAGCGCGATGCCTTCGTAGGTGTGGTAGCCGACGCGCTGGTGGAACTCGGCGCTGATCTGGTTGAGCTGGGCCAGGCCGTTGTCCGATGCGGCCACCGCCATACCCGCGAGGGTATGGGTGTGGATCACGCAGTGGGCATCGGCTCGGGCCATGTGCACCGCGCTGTGAATGGTGAAGCCGGCGATGTTGTAGTCGGCGTTGCCCTCCACAACACGGCCGTGCATGTCGACCACGATCAGATCGCTGGCGCGGATTTCCTCGAACATCAGCCCGAACGGGTTGATCAAAAAACGCGGCTCCACGCCTGGCAGGCGCACCGAAAAGTGGGTGTAGAGGGTGTCATCCCAGCCGAACAGGGCGGCCAGCCGGTAGGCGGCCGCCAGGTCACGACGCAGGATGGCTTCGTTCTGTGCGTTCATCAGTGACGGATCTGCGAGAGGAATGCGCGGGTTCGCGGATGCTGTGGGTTGTCGAAGAACTCGTTCGGGGTGGCGGTTTCCACGATCTGGCCCGCGTCCATGAACACCACGCGGTCGGCCACCTTGCGGGCGAAGCCCATTTCGTGGGTCACGCAGAGCATGGTCATGCCGTCCTGGGCCAGTTCGGTCATCACTTCGAGTACTTCGCCAACCATTTCCGGGTCCAGCGCCGAGGTGGGCTCGTCGAAGAGCATCACCTTGGGGTTCATGCATAGGGCACGAGCAATGGCTACACGCTGCTGCTGGCCGCCGGAAAGCTGGCCGGGCTTCTTGTGCGCCTGGGAGCCGATGTGCACCCGGTTCAGGTAGCGCAGGGCGAGTTCCTCGGCCTGCTTGCGACCCAGGCCTCGCACTTTCATCGGTGCCAGGGTGCAGTTCTCCAGCACCGTCATGTGCGGGAACAGGTTGAAGTTCTGGAACACCATGCCGACTTCGCGACGCACGTGATCGCTACCGGACCTGGTGGAAATGTCCTGGTCTTCGACGGTAATGGTGCCGCTGTCATGGGGATTGAGGCGGTTGATGCAGCGGATCAGGGTCGACTTGCCAGAGCCCGACGGGCCGCAGATGACGATCTTCTCGCCCTGGCGCACCGACAGGTTGATGCCCTGCAACACCTGGAAATCGTCGTAGTGCTTGCCGACGTTCTGCAGACGGATGATTTCGTTCATGGCGGGCTCCTCAGATACGGCGCATACGAGCCAGGGTGCGTTGCACCAGGCCGACGGATTTGCTGCTGGCACCGCCCTGGGCGTCCCAGGACAGGCGTCGTTCGAGGCCGCTTTGCATCCAGGTCAGGGTGTAGACCATGACGAGGTAGTACACGAGGGCGACGGCGTAGTACTCGGAGAACTGGAAGGTGGTGGAAACCGTCTGCGAGGTGACTGCCATCAGTTCCTGCAGGGAGATGACCGACGCCAGCGAGGTGATCTTCAGCAGGGTGATGAATTCGTTGGCCGTCGGCGGCACGGCGATGCGCGCGGCCTGGGGCAGGATGACGTAGCGGAAGGTGTGCCAGCGCGACAGGCCGAGGGCGTGGCCGGCCGCATATTGGCCTTTGTCCACGGCCTTCAGTGCGGCACGGTTGATCTCTACCTGGTAGGCGGCTTCGTTGAGCGACAGGGCGATCCAGGCCGCGATGAAGGGGGTGAACCACTCTTCACGGAATACCGGGAAGAACTGCGGCAGTGCGTTCCACACGAACAGCAATTGCAGCAGGGTCGGCGCACCGCGGAAGACGCTGAGCACCCCGCGCAAGGTGCTGCGCCAGACACTCGGCGGACCGTCCAGGGCCAGGGCGCAAGGAATGGAAATGAGGATACCCACCGAATGGGACACCAGCGCCAGGATCAGGGTGATGCAGGCACCGCGGAAAAAGTGCCAGGACGTCAGGGCGTCCCAGAAGACAGTCACATCGAAGTTCATGTACGTGTCCTGCGTGAATGAAAGCGTGCCGTTGCACCCTCTCCCGCAAGCGAGAGAGGGGCGGGCGGTTGGCCGTGCTTACTGCGCGGCGGTTTCCAGGTTGGCTGGATCGAGCTTCCATTTCTCGGCGATGGCCTTGAGGGTTCCATCGGCCTTCAGAGCAGACACGGCGTCCTGGACGGCCTGCTTGTCTTCCGGATTGGGGCGCATGTAGGCGCCGAAGATGTCCTTCTCGGGGAATGCGTAGAGGGTCTTGAACTGGCCCGGGGTCTGCAGCTCGCGGTAGGCCAGCTCGGTGTCCTGGGACAGGCCGGCGGCGGCGCGGCCGACCAGCACTTGCTGGGCGACGTCACTGCCTTTCGGGTAGGTCTGCAGCACGGCCGGGGTCTTGCCGGCGGCCTTCAGGTCGGCGTTGAGCTTTTCCATGATGGTCACGTAGCGGGTGCCGGATTGGACGGCCACCACCTTGCCGGAGAGGTCGTCCAGGCTGTTCAGCTTGAGATCGCCCTTGCCGCTGCCGAAGACGATGGTGGCGCTGGACAGGTAAGGCACGGCGTTCAACTTCTGGACGCGTTCAGGGGTGATCAGGGTGCCGCTGATGACGGCGTCGCAACGCTTGGCATCCAGGCCCGGCAGCAGGCCGGTGAACTCGGTGACGATGAAGCGCGGTTTGACGCCCCAGTGCTTGGCCAGCGCGCGAATCAGGTCCGCGTCGAAGCCGCTGGGCTCGCGGTCACCGGTTTTCTCGAAGAACTCCAGCGGTGGGAAGGTCGGGTCGGAGCAGACCTGGAAACTTCCCGAACTCACGAACGAAGGTTTGCCGTCAGCGGCCATCGCGCCACCGCTGAGGGTGGCGGCGAAGAGACCGGCGAGGGCAAACAGTTTCAGCGGACGATTGGTCATCGTGTAACTCCTTCAAGGCGTTTTGCAGTGGTTGTTGTTGTTAGGCAGTCGCAAAAAAGGTGGAGCTGTTTCTTCGTTGTTACGCGGCCTCAGGCGAAACCTGAGTGGACGTTTGGGAGGTCTTGCCCGAGGGGACCCAACGCGGACCTTTGGGACCGTAGACGGCGGCCGGTTCCGGGAAGATCGCCAGCAGTACCAGGTACAGCAGGGCGGCCGTGCCCAGAGTGACCGGCAGGCTGATATCGATGCCACCGGCCAGCTCGCCAAGCGGGCCGACAAATTGGCCCGGGAGGTTCACAAAGCATAGGCCCACTACGGCGCTCGGGATCCAGGCGCCCATGCCGCGCCAGTTCCAGCCGTGGGTGAACCAGTAGCGGCCACCGGACTGGCCACGGGTGAAGACCTGCAGGTCGTCCGGGCAGTAGAAGCCGCGGCGGATGATCAGGCCGAGGATCATGATCACCATCCAGGGGCTGGTGCAGGTGATGATCAGCACGGCGAAGGTGGACACGCTTTGCACCAGGTTGAAGGCGAAGCGGCCGACAAAGATGAAGCCAATGGACAGCACGCCGATCATCACGGTGGCCTGCACACGGTTGAGCAGACGCGGGAAGACCGAGGACATGTCCAGGCCAGTACCGTAGAGCGAGGTGGTGCCGGTGGACATGCCGCCGATCACCGCGATCAGGCACACCGGCAGGAAGAACCAGGCCGGCGATACGGCCAGCAGGCCGCCGACGTAGTTGTTCTGGGCGATATAGTCCGGTGCCTGCACGGCAACGATGGTCGCGGTGATGAGGCCGAACAGGAAGGGAATCAGGGTGGCGAACTGCGCGGCGATCACCGCCAGCATGATGCGCTGCTTCGAGGTTTCACGCGGGATGTAGCGCGACCAGTCGCCGAGGAAGGCACCGAAGGAAACCGGGTTGCTCATGGCCAGCAGGGCGGCACCGATGAACGCGGCCCAGAAGCCTTCCTGGCCGAGGTTCACGGAACCGGCGTAGGCGGCGTCGAACGGGCCGGCGAAAGCGAAGATGCCCAGCAGGAACATGACGCTGGCGGCCCACACGGCGACCTTGTTCACCAGCAGCATGAAGCGGAAGCCATAGATGCACACCGCCAGTACCAGCACGGCGAACAGGCCGTAGGCCAGGCCCAGGGTCAGGTCGGTTTCCGGCAGGTCGAACAAGCGCTTGGCGCCGCCCACCAGGGCGTCACCGGAACTCCAGACCGACAGTGAGAAGAACGCGATGGCAGTGAGCAGGGAGAGGAAGGAGCCAACGATACGACCATGCACGCCGAAGTGGGCGCCCGAGGACACCGCGTTGTTGGTGCCGTTGAGCGCGCCGAACACGCCCATGGGAGCGAGGATCAGCGAACCGACCAGCACGCCCAGCAGGATGGCCCAGAAGCCCGCCTCGAAGGAGAGGCCGAAGAGCACCGGGAAGCTGCCGAGTACAGCGGTTGCGAAGGTGTTTGCGCCGCCGAAGATCAGGCGGAACAGGTCCAGGGGGCCGGCATCCCGTTCGTGATCGGGAATCTGTTCGACACCGTGGGTTTCTATTCGGGTGACTGCGTGATCATTGTTGTTGTTATGCATTTCTTACTCTCCCAGGGAGCCTTGTCAGGTCGGCGGCAGATGCGCCGGCATGGCCGACAAGTGCTCGTGACAGGCCAACCAGTGGCCGCTTTCTTGTTGCCGACGGAAAACGATGGTTTCCCGCTCACGGCTTTCTATGTCTTCACCCTGGATGCGCAGGCGCGTGGCGACGTCGTGGTAGAAAATCGCCACGTCGCCCTGCAGGCACACCACGGGGTTGAGGGATTGGCACGCCAGCACCTCGAAACCGTCGCGCTGCCAGCTTTCCCACAGCTCGCGATAGGCCGCGCGGTTAGGCAGCGGCTGCTCGCAGGTGTGGAAGACGAAGCTGGCGTCTTCACTGAAGGCAGCGAAGTAGGCTTCGGTATCGTTCGCGGCGAAGGCGGCCACCAGCGAGCTGGCAGCCTCCAGGACCTGTTGCTGTTCGCTCATGTCCGGACTCAACGGCGCTCAACGCCCGGCAGGACGCAGAGCATTTCGTAGAGCAGGTTGGCGCCCAGCAGCGAGGTGTTGCCGGTGGTGTCGTAAGGCGGGGAGACTTCGACCAGGTCGCAGCCGATGACGTCCAGACCCTGGCAGCCACGGATGATTTCCATCGCCTGGATAGTGGTCAGGCCGCCGATTTCGGGGGTGCCGGTACCGGGCGCCCAGGCCGGGTCGATGCCGTCGATGTCGAAGGAGAGGTAAACCGGGCCACCGCCGACTTTCTCGCGGACTTCGGCCATCAGCGGAGCCAGCGACTTGTGCCAGCATTCTTCGGCCTGCACCACGCGGAAGCCCTGCTTGCGGCTCCAGTTGAAGTCTTCGGCGGTGTAGCCTTGGGCACGCAGTCCGATCTGCACCACGCGGTCGCAATCCAGCAGGCCTTCTTCCACGGCGCGGCGGAAGGTGGTGCCGTGGGCGATCTTCTCGCCGAACATGTTGTCGTTGACGTCGGCGTGGGCGTCGATGTGCACCAGGCCCACCTTGCCGTGCACCTTGTTGATGGCACGCAGGATCGGCAGGGTGATGGTGTGGTCGCCGCCCAGGGTCAGCGGGACGATGCCGTGGCCGAGGATGCGGTCGTATTCCTGCTCGATGATGCGCACGGCTTCCAGCAGGTTGAAGGTGTTGATGGCCACGTCGCCGATGTCGGCCACGTTCAGCGAATCGAAGGGGGCGGCGCCGGTCGCCATGTTGTACGGGCGGATCATCACCGATTCGGCGCGGATCTGGCGTGGGCCGAAGCGGGTACCGGAACGCAGGGAGGTGCCGATGTCCAGCGGAACGCCGACGAAGGCGGCGTCGAGGGCATTGAGTTCTTCAGGGGATTGAATGTGCGGCAGACGCATCATGGTGGCGATACCGCCGAAACGGGGCATCTCATTGCCGCCCAGGGGCTGATGGAGTTTTTTGTCCACGGGGTGGCCTCACGGTTGTTGTGGTTGTAAGTAGTGGGCGGATTCTGGTGACAGTGCCATCACGGAAAAATCGCTGGCGGCAAATAATTACTTCAAGGATTTCTAAACTATCGGGAGCGGGTAAGATGGCCACCTGCCGACAGGGGCGTGCTCTCTTGTAGGGGCGAATTCATTCGCCAAGGGCTGCGCAGCGGCCCCGATCGGCTCCAGGGAAGGGGCAGGACTGCGTCCTGCTTGGCGAATGAATTCGCCCCTACATCGTTCGTTTGCGCCTGGAACCGAGAGTGCCCCCATGTCCACCGCCATGCCCGACCTGAAACTCCTGCGCATCTTCGCCAGCGTGGTCCGCAACCAGGGATTTGCCGCTGCGCAGCAGGAGCTGAACCTCTCCACTTCGGCCATCAGCACCTACATGAGCCAGCTGGAAGGCGCAGTGGGTCTGACCCTCTGCCATCGCGGCCGTGGTGGGTTCAGCCTGACCAGCAAGGGTGAGCTGTACTACCAGGAAACCCTGCGTCTGCTGGGCGAACTGGAAAGCTTCGAGCGCTACTCCGCGTCCCTCAAGGGCGAGCTGCGCGGCACGCTGAACCTGGGCGTGCTCGACTCCACCGTGGGCGATCCGTCGCTGCCGCTGGCCGAGGTGATCGGCGCCTACAGCCAGGAACACGCGGCGGTTCACCTGCACCTTTCGGTAATGAGTCCCTACGACCTGCAGCTGGGTGTGCTGGACAACCGCCTGGACCTCGCCATCGGCGCCTTCTCCACGCGCATGAACGGCCTTGTCTACCAGCCGCTCTACCGCGAGCAGCACTGGCTCTACTGCAGCGAGCGGCACCCGCTTTACAACGAACGACGGATTCCCGCCGAACTCATCACCCAACAGCGCATGGTGGGGCGCGGCTACTGGAGCCAGGCGGAACTGGCGCGCCATGGTTTCAAGCACAGCGCGGCGACGGTGGAATCGATGGAAGCTCAACTGATCCTGGTGCTGTCCGGCGCCTACATCGGCTACCTGCCGGAGCACTACGCACAGCCCTGGGTGGAGCAGAAGCGCCTGCGAGCGCTGCTGCCGGCGACCTTCGGCTACCAGGCGCCGTTCTCCATGATCCTGCGCCGGGGGCGGGCCAAGGAGCCGTTGATCCTCACCTTCCGCGACCTGCTGCGGGCGCAGTTGAACCTGCGCTGAGTTCACGGAGTTTTGGCGGAGCGGTTCAAATCGGTAGTTCGTTTCTGGGGCAGATGGGCTCCTTGTAGGGGCGAATTCATTCGCCAAGGGCGGCGCAGCCGCCCCATTCAGGATTGCAGGGCGGACCTGCGGTCCGCTTGGCGATTGAAATCGCCCCCACAACACGTTGCCCGCAGGCCCTGTGGCAGAATGCTCCGCCCAGGAGATCGCCATGCCCCGCCCAAGTTGCCCCCGCTGCCAGCGCCCGGAATCCCATTGCCTGTGCCCGTTGATTCCTCACCTGGCGAGCCGCACCCGCGTGCTGCTGTTGCAGCATCCGAGCGAGGTGAACCATGCGCTGAACACTGCACGCCTGGCCGCCCTGGGGCTGGCGAATGCGGAGTTGCGCGTGGGCGAGCGCTTCACCGACCTGGCCGAGACATTCGCCGATACCCGCTATCGCGCCTGTCTGCTGTTCCCCGGCGAGGATGCCCGCTCCGTGGCGGAAGTGACCGGTGACGATGACCCGCGCCCGCTCCTGCTGGTGGTGCCCGACGGCACCTGGCGCAAGGCGCGCAAGCTGCTCTATCTCAACCCCGAGCTGGAAGCCCTGCCCAGGGTGACCCTGCCCGACGGCCTGACCTCCCGCTACCGCCTGCGCAAGGCGTCGATGGCCGGGGCGCTTTCCACCCTCGAAGCCATCGTTACCGCCCTCGACATCCTTGAAGCACCGAATCGATTCGATGAGCTGCTGCGACCGTTCGAAGCACTGATCCAAGGGCAGATCGAAGCGATGGGGGAGGAAACCTTCAGGAAGAATCACAGCCAGTAGGTTGGTCCGAGCTACGCGAGGCCCAACGTGCGGAGCCGAGCCGTGGTTCGTTGGGCTTCGCTTCGCTCTGACGGAACGCCGCCCGCACCAACCTACGGGCGGTCGGAACTAACGCTCCCGCATCGCCTCCTGCCGCGCTTTCAGCACCGGTTTCAGCAGGTAATCCAGCACGCTCTTCTGACCGGTGATGATGTCCACTGTGGCGACCATGCCGGGGATGATCAGCAGCGGGTGGTCGTCTTTGCCCAGGTGATTCTTCTCGGTGCGCACCTGGATCAGGTAGAAGCTCTTGCCTTCCTCATCCTGGATGGTGTCGGCGCTGATCAGCTCCAGTCCCGCCTTGAGGCCGCCGTAGATGGTGTAGTCGTAGGCGGTGAACTTGACCATGGCTTTCTGGCCGGGGTGCAGGAAGGCCACGTCCTGGGGACGGATGCGCGCCTCGATCAGCAGGCTGTCTTCCAGCGGCACCACTTCCACCAGGTCGCTGCCGGGCTGGACCACGCCGCCGATGGTGTTGACCTTGAGCTGCTTGATCACGCCGTGCACCGGCGAGACCACGGTGGTGCGGCTGACGCGATCGTCAATGGCCTTGCTGGTGGAGGTGATCTTCGACAGCTCGGTGCGCGCTTCGTTGAGTTCCTTGAAAGCGTCGGAACGGAAGGAAAGGCGGCTCTCTTCCATCTTCCGCTCGATCTCGGAGACCGCCGATTCAGCGCGAGGAATGGCCAGGTTAGTGGCCTCCAGTTCGCCACGGGTTTCCACGGCGCTGCGCTGCAGGCGGAGGATTTCCACCTGGGAAATGGCCCCGGCCTTCACCAGTGGTTGGGACATGTTCAGTTCCTGCTGGATCAGCCCGAGGCTGGAGCGGTACTGCTGGCTCTTGGAGCGGAACTCGGCCAACTCCTGTTTCTTCTGCCTGAGTTGTTCGCTGAGGATGCGCTGTTCGCTTTCCAGGCGATCGGTGCGTGCCCGGTAGAGGGACTTTTCGTCTTCGGCCAATTGCGGCGCCTCGCGGGTGATCTCTTCGGGTAGCGCCATTTCGCGACCTTCCGCCTCCGCCGAGAGGCGCTCCACCTTGGCGGTCAGCGCGAGCCGGTCGGCTTCGCTCTCGCCCTTGTTGGAACGGAAGCGGGTGTCATCCAGACGCAGCAGCACGGTGCCCTTGTCCACCACCTGGCCTTCGCGCACGAGAATCTCCGAGACGATGCCGCCTTCGAGGTTCTGGATGATCTGGACCTTGCTGGAGGGGATGGCCTTGCCTTCGCCCGTGGTGACCTCATCGAGCACCGCGAAATGCGCCCAGACCAGCGCCACCAGCAACAGCGTGCAGGCCACCCAGACGGTGACGCGGGTAGCCCGCGGTGAGTCCTCCGCCATGGCGCCGGCCACTTCCGGCATGAACTCGGCGTCGCTGCGATCACGGCGGCCGAAGTAGGAGTTGGGCGATTCTGCGCTGGCCATGCTGTGTCTCCTCAGGCGTTGCCCTGACCGATGTGGCCCTTGCGCAGGGCGTCGATGACGGTGTCCTTGGCTCCGTCGGCAACGATCTGGCCGTTGTCCAGCACCACCAGGCGGTCCACCAGTGCCAGCATCGAACTGCGATGGGTGATGAGGACCAGGGTCTTGCCGGCCGACCAGATCGACAGGCGTTGGCGCAGTTGTTCCTCGCTCGAGTTGTCCATGGCGCTGGTGGGCTCGTCGAGCACCAGCAGTGGCGGATCGAGCAGCAGCGCGCGAGCCAGCAACACGGCCTGGCGCTGGCCGCTGGAGAGCAGTTGGCCGCGTTCGCCCACCGGGCGGTCATAGCCTTGCGGGTGTTGCCGGGCGAGTTCGGCGACACCGGTCATTTCCGCTACTTCCAGCATGCGGTCGTCATGGACATGGCGCGCACCCAGGGTCAGGTTGTCGCGCAGGCTGCCGGCGAGCAACGGCAAGTCATGGCTGACGTAGCCGATCTGCTGACGCAGGTCGCCGATATCGGTCTGTCGCAGGTCGATGCCGTCCAGCAGCAGCTGGCCTTCGTCCGGCGCATAGAAACCCAGCATCAGGCGCGCCAGGGTGCTCTTGCCTGAACCGCTGCGGCCGATTATGCCGACACGTTCGCCAGCGGTGATGCGCAGGCTGACTTTGTTCAGCGCCGCCGCGGCCTGCGCCGGATAGCGGAACTCGACCTGGCGCACGTCCAGGTTGCCCTTGAACGCCTGGTGCTCCAACGGCTGCTGGATGGCCTCGCGCTCCTGGGGCAGCGCCATCAGCGCGTCCGTGGACTTCATGGTCAGTTGCGCCTGCTGGTAGCGGGTGATCAGTCCGGCGATCTGCCCCAGTGGCGAGAGCACGCGGCTGTTGAGCATGTAGCAGGCCACCAGGGCGCCGACGCTGAGGTTGCCGGCGATGATGCTGTAGACCCCCGCGACGATCATCGCCAGGCCGGCGAACTGCTGCATGAACAGCGTGCCGTTGGTGGCCAGGGCAGACAGGAACCGTGCGTGGCTATCGAGGCGGGTGAGGGCGCCGTGGGTGTGTTCCCAGCGGTGCTGGCGTTCGCTTTCGGCACCGCAGGCCTTGAGGGTTTCCAGGCCGGACAGGGTTTCGATCAGCAGCGCCTGGCGTTCGGCGCCCAGGGCCAGGCTGCGTTGCACCGTGTCGCGCAGCCGCGTCTGGATGATCCAGGCGAAGATTGCGGTGAGCGGGAAGGCGAGGAGCGGGATGGCCACCAGCGGCCCGCCGAGCAGGCCGATCACCAGCAGCATCAGCACCGAGAAAGGCAGGTCGATCAGGCTGGTGAGGGTGACGGCAGTGAGGAATTCCCGCAGCCCCTGGAAATCATGGATGCTCTGGGCGAACCCGCCGATGGTGGCGGGACGCGCCTTCATCGACATGCCGATGATGCGCTCGAACAGCGTGGCAGAAAGCACCACGTCGGTCTTCTTGCCGGCGCTGTCCAGCAGGTTGGCGCGCAGCACCCGCAGCAGCAGGTCGAAGCCCGTGCCGATCAGCAGGCCGATGGTCAGGACCCAGAGGGTCGCGGTGGCCTGGTTGGGCACCACGCGGTCGTAGGTCTGCATCACGAACAGCGGCACCAGCATGCCCAGCAGGTTGATCAGCAGGCTCGCCAGCATCGCATCGGCATAGAGCCAGCGAGACAGCCGCAGGGTATCGCGGAACCAGGATTTCACCCGTGGCACCAGCGGCGCGTGCGCTTCCTCAAGTTCGTGGCGCGGACGCGCGAACAAGGCCTGACCGCTGTACTCCAGCGCCAGGACCTCACGCGCAACCCATTGCTCACCGCCGTCGGCTTCGCAAGGCAGGATCAGTGCCCGCTGGTCGTCGAGTCGGGTCAGCACTGCGCTGCGCCCACCTTTGAGCAGCAACAGCAGCGGCAGGTTGAGCGGTGAGACGGCCGTCAGTTCGCGGCGCAGCAGGCGACCTTGCAGGCCGGCGCGAGCCGCGGCGCGAGGCAGCAGTTCGGCGGAAAGGCGCTGGCCCGGCAGCGGCAGGCCGCTGCTCAGGCTGGCGCGGCTGGCGGGTCGGCCATGCAGGCGGCAGAGGATCAGCAAGCCGTCGAGCAAGGGGTCGTCATGACCCTGGCGTGGGTCGCGGGGACTGTCAGTCCGCTCCATGGTGGTCATGATCCTCGCCTCCCATGCTGGCTCATTTCATGTCCGGCAGCCGGGCTTCGCTCTTCACTTCGGAGAGGGCGAGGGCTTCGGCTGGGACAACGACTTTCTGGCGTCGCAGGAGATCACCCATGGCCGAGAACACGCGGTACATGGAGAACTCTTCGGTGTAGCGCACTTCCACGTAGCGGCGGTTGGCGGTGAAGAGTTCGTTCTCGCTGTCCAGCAGGTCCAGCAGGGTGCGCTGGCCCAGGCCGAACTGCTGTTGGTAAGCCTCGCGGACGCGGGCGGTGTAATCGGCGTAGGCGCGGGCTTCGGGGGTCTGCTTACGGGCGTTTTCCATGGCGTTCCAGGCCAGCGAGAGGTTCTCGTTGAGCACCCGCAGGGCGTTGTTGCGGATGTCCATGGACTGGTTGACCTGGTAGGCGGCTGCCTGAAGCCGGGCCTTGTCGCGCATGCCGTTGTACAGGTTGTAATTCATCACCACGCCGGCTCGCCAGGTGTTGTAGTGACCTTCGTCGCCCTGCACGTTGTCATCGGCGGTGGTGGCCAGTTCGGCATCGAGGCGCGGGTAGAAGGGCGCCTTGGCCGATTCGTACTGGCTCTCGGCGGCCTGCACATCGGCCTGGGCAGATTTCAGCAGCGGATTGGTATCCATCACGCCCTGGCGTGCCGTCAGGAGGTCGGCCGGCATCTCGGGCTTGACGCTGGTTGGCTCAACCAGTTCATCGGCGGGCAGGCCGACAGCGCTGTAGAAGTTGGCCTCCGCATCGGCCAGGTTCACTTCCTCCGTGTAGAGGTTGTTCTTGGCCAGGGCCAGGCGCGCTTCGGCCTGGTCGAAGTCGGCGGTGCTGCCCACGCCGCGTTCACTGCGCAGGCCGATCTGGTCGTGGATGCGCTCGTGGGCCATCAGGTTGTTCCTGGCGAGGACCACCATCTCGCGGCGCTTCAGCACTTCCAGGTAAACCTCGACGGTGCGCAGCGCCAGGCTTTCCGCGGTGCCCAGGGTGAAGTAGGCGCGGGAGTTGACCACGGACTGGGTGCGATTCACCTCATTGGGGGTGTTGAATCCATCGAACAGCATCTGCCGCAGGCGCAACTCGGCATCGCGGAAATTCAGGGTCTCCTTGTTGTGATCGCCGAGGGCCCGGGTGGTCGGGCTGTCGGTCTGCTCCCTCCCCACACCGGTTATCAGGTCGACGGTCGGTAAGTACCCACCTTTGGCGACTTTGACTTCTTCGTCGGCGACCAGTCGATTCTGGGCGCTGGCGAGGAGCTCGGGATGTTTATCGAGCGTGCTCTGGATCGCATCGGTGAGCGTCATGGCGTGGATTGGCGTGGTTGCCAGGGCAAGCAGAATGGCGGACCAGAGGGGGGTGAGAGTGCGCATTTCTTGTCGTTCTCCTTGTTAATACATTGCGTCCTGGCGCCGTAAAATTGGCGAAAATCCATCGAAAACCGTTTCAGGCTTTTAACATCAGAGCTAAGAACAACTTTTTGTTTACCTAAGAAGAATTTTTCACATGAGTTAGCAGGAAAAATTCTTATGCATTCGTCGGAAATCCAAGACATCTTTTTGCCAGCAGATCGCGGTTTTTGGGGCTTTCCGGCCTCTCCTGCGGTCGCGCAATGCGGTCAAGCACAAATCAAGAAACTCAGGGCGGGGTAAGTCCGGCGTAAAAGGCCGTCGGCGGGCTGCGTGACGTTTTATTGACATTGCGTAGTTGCTCTCGGCTGGCGCCGCTTCCTCTGATGCTTCTTCACGTTCCCGTAGTCCGGTTCGGATGTGCTGTGACCCCTCATTGACTGGGATCGGCGCTGTCCGTCTGGCAGCACGCGGTGCGGGAGGAAGGAGTCATGGCTGGATCAATCGGGGTCGTTCGGCAGGTCGTCGGGGACGTGTTCGCGGTAGCTGCTGATGGTTCGCGCCGCCTGCTCACCGAAGGCGATCGGGTCTTCGCGGGTGAGCAACTGGTCACGGGTGCCCAGGGCGCGGTAGCGGTGGCCCTGGCCAACGGCCAGGAACTGGTGCTCGGACGCGACAGCAGCATGCCGATGAACAACGCCCTGCTGGCCGGCGCGGCCGATGCGGCCTCGTCCGGCACTGAACGCGCACCGGCTGCCCCCAGCCAGCAGGACCTGACCGAGGTCGAAAAACTCCAGGCTGCCATCGAAGCCGGCGTCGACCCGACCCAGGCTGCCGAAGCCACCGCTGCCGGACCCGGTGGTGGCGCGGGCAGTGGCAACGCTGGCGGCGGCCACTCGTTCGTTCTGCTGGGCGAGACAGCCGGGGCCGTGGACCCGACCATTGGCTTCCCCACCGGCCCTATCGCCTTTGCTGTGGAGTTCCCGCAACCAGAAACCGGCATTCCCGACATTCCGTCGGCGGCACCGGCAGAAGTGCCGGTCAACGGCATTCCCAGCGCCGTGGATGACACCCGGAGCGTCAGCGAAGGCCAGCAGGGCGTTCAGGGCAATGTGCTGGACAACGACGACGGCGGTCCGGACCTGCCGACGACCTTCGTTTCCTGGCAGGCGACCAATGCCATCAGCGGAGCCAATGGCAGCCTGGTGGTGAATACCCCCTATGGCGTAGTGACCCTCAATCCCGATGGCAGCTACAGCTTCCAGCTGGCCAATGGCACACCGGAGGTAGAAGGGCTGGGGGAAGGAGAAACGGTTAACCTCGGCTTCGGCTACAGCATCCAGGACGGTAATGGTGACCAGAGCTCCGCCAATCTGATCATCACCATCGTCGGCCAGAACGACGTGCCGACGATCGAGGTCAATTTCCCGGATGTCGGCGGCGGTGTGGTCCAGGTGTTCGAACGCGGCCTACCCGGCGGTTCCAGCGAAGGTGATGGCAGCAACGTGGTGCATGGCACCTTCACGATTCGGGACCCGGACGGCCTGGACAAGCTGAAGAGCCTGGCCGTTGGCGGCCTGGACCTGCAGATCGATACGACCCACCCGCTTGGCAGCTTGATCGGACGGGGTTTCGAAGCGGCGCATGGCACCGTGCAGATCACCGGGTTCGACGCTTCCACGGGTACCTTCAGCTTCAGCTATACGCTCACCAAGCCCATCACCGATCTCGCCACGGGTGGCGAACTGGACGGTTTTATTCTCCGTCTGAGCGACGGTCTGGGTCTTCCGGTCTCGGCCAATGTCAGCATCGAGATCGTCGACGACGTGCCCACTGCCAACCCGGACAGCGCCGGCCTGACCGAGAACGGTGAGCCGTCGAGCCTGGTCGGCAATGTGCTGGACAATGACGCCAGTGGCGCCGACCAGGCGAAAGCCTTTACCAGTTGGAATGGCGTGGCCGGCGCGACTGCTGGCGAAGGCGGCAGCTTGCTGGTGAACACCCCCTATGGGCTCGTTACCCTGAATGCAGATGGCAGCTACAGCTTCGTGCTGGCCAATGGTTCGGCGGCGGTCGAGGCCATGACCGAAGGCCAGCAGGTGACCCTGCAATACGCCTATTCGATGCAGGACGGAGACGGTGATCCGAGCAGCTCGACGCTGACCCTCACCATCACCGGCAGCAATGACATTCCCACCATCGAAGTCAGCAGTCCGGATGCTGGGGGCGGGCTGGCCCAGGTATTCGAGAAAGGGCTTACGGGTGGGAGCAGCGCGGGCGATGGCAGCACCGTCACCACCGGCAGCTTCAGCGTGGCCGACGCCGACGGCCTGGCCAATCTGAAGACCTTGAATGTCGGCAGCCTCAGCGTCGACCTCACCACCGGCGACTTCGCCAGCCTGGTCGGGCAGAGCTTCAACACTGCGCACGGCACGGTGCTGATCACCAGTTACAGCAACGGCACCTACAGCTTCAGCTACACCCTGACCGGGGCCACTACCGATGCCGCCGATCCGGAGACGGACGGCTTCCTTATTAATGTGGGAGACGGGCAGGCCAATGCTTCGGCGACCGTCACCATCGAAATCGTCGACGATCTTCCGCAGGCCGAGGCAGACAGCGCGTCGGTCAGCGAAGGCGGCAGCGTGATCGGCAATGTGGTCACGGGCGCGGGGCTGGGTTCGGTCGCCGATACCTTCGGCGCCGATGGTCGTCCGTCGCCGACCACCGGTGTGGTGGGCGTGCGTGCCGGCGGTGACACTTCGACGCCGGTTGCAGGCGGCGTGGGCGACAGCATCACCTCCGCCTTCGGCACCCTGGTGCTGCATGCCGACGGCAGTTACACCTACTCCAGCAATGCCAACAGCCTGGCTCAGGCAGGCACGCTGGATACCTTCACCTACACCATTGTCGATGCCGACGGCGACCTCAGCACCACGACCCTCACCATCGATGTGTCCAACATCACCGTGGTGGGCGGGGTACAGGCGGGTTCGGACAACGATGTGCGCGAGGCCGCCCTTGGCTTTGGCAGCGAGCCCGCCAGCAACGACGAATTCGCCAGCGGCACCCTGGTTGCCAACGGTGGAAACGGGCCTTACAGCTTCAGCCTGGGTATCGGAGCCGGTAACGGCCAGTACGGCCAGTTGGTGGTCGGCAGCAATGGCGCCTACACCTACACCTTGCTCTCCGCGCCCAAGGTCAATCCCGGCGATAACGGCAACAACCTGCAGTTCACGGAAACCTTCACCTTCCAGGTGGTCGACGCCCACGGCAACAGCGGCATCGGCACCCTCACCATCGACATCATCGACGATGTGCCGAACATCAGTGTGAGGGGGACTGAAGGGCTCGACCTGCAGGTGGACGAAACCACGCTCGGAACCACCGACAGCGGCAATTTCGCAGACGCCTTCGCCCCGGTATTCGGCGCCGATGGCGCGGCCGCCAGCAATGCCTTTACCTATGCCCTGGAGGTGAAGTCGCCGGGGGCGGACAGCGGCCTGCGTGACACCGCGACGGGCAACAGCATCCTCCTGTTCAAGGAAGGCCCGGACATCGTCGGGCGCGTGGTGGGCGGAGGACAACTGGCCTTCCGTCTGAGCGTGGATGCCGATGGCACGGTGACCCTGCAGCAATCGCGGGCGATTTTCCATACGCCCGACAGCGGGCCGGATCAATCTGCGGGCCTGGCCAGTGCCGACCTGATCACCCTGACTGCCACAATCACCGACGGTGACGGCGACAAGGACAGTGCATCCCTCGACCTGGGTAACGCCATCAGCTTCAAGGACGACGCACCCAGCATCGACCCGTACGTGAAAGTCAGCCTCGACGATGACGCTCTACCTGGTGGCAACCCGGGCGGGGTGGACGACAACACGCCGGACACCCACAACACCAGCGGCGTCATCGCCCATGACTTCGGCGCCGACGGCCCCGGTGAAATCGAGCTGCAGGACAGCGGCGCGCCATATGGCTTCACCTACGTGGAAATCCACGGCGGCCTGCTGATCAAACAGGATGATGTCACGGTCATCACCATCACCCTGGACAGGTTCAGCGGTGCCTACAGCGTCACCCAGAACGCGCCGATCATGCACCCCGACGGGTATGACGAGAACGACCTGACCTTCGAAGTCGAGTACAAGATCGTCGACCGCGATGGCGACCGTGCCAACGGTTCGCTGTACATCAAGGTGGATGACGACTCGCCCGTGGTCAGCAGCAATCCTGCGTTGCAACTGGATGACGATGCACTTTCGGGCGGCAATGCCGACGGCATTGGCGATGTCACCCCGAATACCGCGAACGTCACGGGCACACTGGGGCACAGCTTCGGGGCGGATGGTCCGGGTTCTATCACGCTGCTTACCAGCGGTGCGCCCGAAGGCTTCAGCTATGAGAAGAGCGGCGACAACCTGTTGATCAAACAGGGCGGCCTGACGGTGATCACCCTGGCCCTGAACTGGGCGACCGGTGCTTACAGCGTCGTGCAGAACAACCCGGTCATGCATCCCGCCGGGTACGACGAAAACGACCTGAGTTTCAGCATTGCCTACAAGGTGACCGATGCCGATGGCGACAGCGTCATGGGCAACCTGATCATCAACGTGGACGACGACACACCCACGGCTTATGCCGACAGCGCCAGCATTGTCGAAGGCAGTGTTCCCGCTACTGTGGGCGGCAATGTGCTGGACAACGATATGGGCGGCGCGGATAAACCGAAAGCCTTCACCAGTTGGAACAGCGTGGCCGGTGCCATCCCGGGGGATAACGGCAGCCTGCAGGTGAACACGCCCTATGGGGTTCTCACCCTGTATGCCGATGGCAGCTACAGCTTCGCGCTGGCCAATGGCTCGGCTGCCGTGGAAGCGCTGGCCCCGGGCGAACAGGTAGTCCTGCACTACGCCTACAGCATGCGCGACGCCGATGGCGATGCCAGTCACTCGACCCTGACGCTGACGATCATCGGCAGTAACGACACCCCCACGGTCGAGGTGGCTTTCCCGGATGCCCAGGGTGGAATGGCCCTGGTATACGAGCAAGGCCTGCCGGATGGTTCCAGCGCCGGGGATGGCAGTACCCAGGTCGATGGCACCTTCAGTCTTGGCGATCCTGATGGCATCGGCGATCTGAAATCCCTCAGCGTTGGCAACCTCACGGTGGACCTCACCACCAGCGACTTCGCCAGTCTGGTCGGGCAGAGCTTCAACACGGCGCATGGCACTGTGCAGATCACCGGCTACAGCGATGGCACTTACAGCTTCAGTTACACCCTGACCGAGGCCACGACTGACGGCGACGGACCGGAAACGGATGGCTTCCTGGTCACCGTCAGCGACGGCGTGGCCAGCGCCTCGGCCACCGCGACCATCGAAATCGTCGACGACGTCCCAAGCGCCTATTCCGACAGCCGTTTCCTGACCGAAAACGGCAGTCCGTCTTTTGTCAGTGGCAATGTGCTGGGCAACGACGTCGGTGGTGCCGACCAACCGAAAGCCTTCACCAGTTGGAACGGCGTGGTGGGCGCAACGGCAGGGGATAACGGCAGCCTGCTGGTGAATACCTCCTATGGGCTGGTGACCCTGGAGGGTGACGGCGGCTACAGCTTCGCGCTTGCCAACGGTTCAGCGGCGGTGGAGGGCCTGGATCAAGGCGAGCAGGTGACCCTGCAATACGCCTATTCCATGCGCGATGCCGACAACGATCCGAGCAATTCGACGCTGACCATCACCATCACCGGCAGCAACGATATCCCCACGGTCGATGTCAGCACGCCTAACGCTGGCGGCGATCTGGCCAAGATCTATGAGAAAGGCCTGCCGGAGGGTTCCAGCGCAGGGGACGGCAGCACGGTCACCACCGGCAGCTTCTCCGTCGCCGACTCCGATGGGCTGGCCGACCTGAAGACCCTCAGCGTTGGCAGCCTCAGCGTTGATCTCACCACCAGCAGCTTCACCAGCCTGGTGGGGCAGAGCTTCAGCACCGCTCACGGCACGGTGCAGATCACCGGCTACAGCAATGGCGTTTACAGCTTCAGCTACACCCTGACCGAGGCCACGACCGATGGCGCCGGTCCGGAGACGGACGGCTTCCTTATCAATGTGGGCGATGGGCTGGCCAATGCCTCGGCGAATGTCAGCATCGAGATCGTCGACGACGCCCCAAGTGCCAACCCCGACAGCCGTGGCGTGACCGAAAACGGCAGTCCGTCCAGCGTCAACGGCAATGTGCTGGACAACGATGTGGGCGGCGCGGATCAGCCGAAAGCCTTCGCCAGTTGGAACGGCGTGGCCGGCGCCACGCCCGGAGATAACGGCAGCCTGCTGGTGAACACGCCGTACGGCCTGGTGACCCTGCATGCAGACGGTAGCTACAGCTTCGCGCTGGCCAACGGTTCGGCGGCGGTGGAAGGTCTCGACCAGGGCGAGCAGGTCACCCTGCAGTACGCCTATTCCATGCGCGACGCCGACAACGATCCGAGCAACTCGACGCTGACCATCACCATCACCGGCAGCAACGATATCCCCACGGTCGATGTCAGCACGCCTAACGCTGGCGGCGATCTGGCCAAGGTCTATGAGAAAGGCCTGCCGGAGGGCTCCAGCGCCGGGGACGGCAGCACGGTCACCACCGGCAGCTTCACCGTCGCCGACTCCGATGGGCTGGCCGACCTGAAGACCCTGAATGTCGGCAACCTCAGTGTTGACCTCACCACCAGTAGCTTCACCAGCCTGGTGGGGCAGAGCTTCAGCACCGCCCACGGCACAGTGCAGATCACGGGTTACAGCAATGGCGTTTACAGCTTCAGCTACACGCTGACGGAAGCGACCACCGATGCAATTGGTCCGGAGACGGACGGCTTCCTTATCAATGTGGGCGATGGGCTGGCCAATGCCTCGGCCAATGTCAGCATCGAGATCGTCGACGATCTGCCGAAGGCGAAGGCTGACAGTGCCTCGCTCAGTGAGGGCGGTAGCGTTAACGGCAATGTGGTCAATGGTGCCGGACTGGGTTCGATGGCCGATGTGTTCGGCGCCGACGGACGTCCGTCGCCGACCACCGGTGTAGTGGGCGTGCGTGCAGGTGGTGATACCACGACCGCGGCGTCCGGCAGTGTCGGCGATCCCATCAACACTGGCCTGGGCACCCTGGTGCTGCATGCCGACGGCAGCTACACCTACACCAGCCACGCCAACTCGGTAGGCCAGGCGGGTGCAGTGGATACCTTCACCTACACCATCGTCGATGCCGACGGTGACCTCAGCACCACGACGCTGACCATCAACGTGTCCAACTACACGGTGACGGGGAGTGTGCAGGCCGGCTCGGATCAGGACGTGCGCGAAGCAGCCCTGAGCTTCGGCAGTGCACCGTCGAGCAACGACGAGTTCGCCAGCGGCACCCTGGTGGGCAGTGGCGGTAATGGCCCCTACAGTTTCAGCCTGGGGGTCGGGGCGGGTAATGGCCAATATGGCCAACTGGTGGTCAGTAGCACAGGCGCCTACACCTACACGCTGGTTTCCGCGCCCAAGGTCAATCCGGGCGATAACGGCAACAACCTGCAGTTCACCGAGACCTTCACCTTCACGGTGACCGACGCCAACGGCAACACCGGCACCGGCATCCTGATGGTCAGCATCATCGATGATGTGCCGGACATCAGCGTGAAGGGGCTGGATGCGCTGGGCGTGCAGGTGGACGAGACCAACCTGGACATCGATGCCATCACCAACTTCGCCGGCGCTTTCGCGACGGTGTTCGGTGCCGACGGCGCGGCCGTGAACAACGCCATCACCTACAGCCTGAATGTGAAGTCTGCGGAGGTGGACAGCGGCCTGCGGGACACCGCGACCGGCAATAGCATCCTGCTGTCCAAGGTTGGCTCGGACATCGTCGGGCTGGTCAGCGGCGGAGGGCAGGTCGCCTTCCGCCTGAGCGTTGCCGCCGATGGCACAGTGACCCTGGACCAGCAGCGGGCAATCATCCATTCGCCTGACAGCGGCCCCGATCAGGTGGCGGGCCTGTCCAGCGCCGACCTGATCACCCTGACCGGGACCATCACCGATGGCGATGGCGACAAGGACAGCGCAACGCTCGACCTGGGCAGCGCCATCAGCTTCCGCGATGCCGCGCCCACGGTGACCGGCAATGCGGTGGTGCAACTGGACGACGATGCTCTTCCCGGCGGCATTGCCAATGGTTCCGGCGATGACCCGGATTCGGCGAATACCACGGGCAGTGTCGGGTTCGGCTTCGGTGCCGACGGTGCCGGTGATATCCAATGGCAGACCTCGGGTGCCCCCGAGGGCTTCAGCTATGTGAAATCCGGCACCACATTGCTGATCAAGCAGGGCACCACCACCGTCATCGAGGTGACCCTGAACAGCTCCACCGGTGCCTACGGCGTAACCCAGCTGGCGCCCATCCAGCATGCGCTGGGCGATCAGGAGAACGACCAACTGTTCACCCTGACCTACAAGGTCACCGACAAGGATGGTGACTCCACCAACGGCACCCTGGATATCAAGGTCGACGACGATACGCCGAGCGGGAAGAACGACAGCGCCGACGTAGCCGAAGGCAGCGGCCAGGACTTCAACGTGGTGTTCGTGCTGGACTTCAGCGGCAGCATCGACGACACCGAGTTAAACACCATGCTGGATGCGGTGCGCAATGCCGGACAGACGCTGTTCAGCACCACCGATGGCGATGTGCGCATCCAACTGGTGGCGTTCTCCGGGACCGCCGCGTCCTACCCGGTGGTGACTGATGTCACCGCGTTCATCAACCTGGTCAACAGCCTGAATCCGGCGGAAGGCGGTGAGCGCCCCTTCTCCGGCAACACCGACTTCACGGCGGCCATCCAACAGACCATGGCGGTCTATACGCCCTTGCCGAACTGGAGCAACCAGGTTTTCTTCATCAGCGATGGCAATCCGAATGAGCAGACCGGTCCGGGCGACACATCCCTGACCTCGGCGGTGGCGACCCAGTGGAACAACTTCGTCGATAACAACGGCATCAATGTCACCACCATCGGCGTAGGTAACGGCATCAATACTCCGCGACTGCAGGATGTCGACGTCGATGGTTCCGGCTCGCCCATCATGGTGGCCGCCTTCGAGGACCTGGTCGAAACCCTGGCCAGCCAGATCGTGGGTGGCGTGGTATCCGGCAACGTCCTGCTGGGCAGCGATAACGCCGTGGGTGGTGGAGACGATGATGCCTTCGGCGCCGATGGTGCCGGCCGCATCCAGTCCATCCAGATCGGCACCACCACTTACACCTGGAATGGCACCAGCACCATCGCCCTGAGTACGGGCGGCAGCCTTGCCGGCAGCCAGTTGAGTGCAATCACCACCCCCGGCGGCGGCAAGCTGAGTTTCGATTTCACCACGGGCGCGTGGACCTATGTCGCGCCGAAGAATGTGGCCGCCGACACCAGTGAAAGCTTCACCTACAGCATCATCGACATGGACGGCGACCCGTCGAGCGCCTCGCTGACGGTGCGGATCGAAGACGCCTCGCCAGTGATCGGGCGGGTGGACGAGGATGAGCTGCCTGGCGGAATCACTGACGGTGACGCCCAGACCACTGGGGTGACCGGAAATCTCGGTGAATTGCTGGTCGGTACGCCGGTCGGAGCGCAGTTCGGTGTGGCCGCCATACCGCAGGCGATGCCCGTGCTGACTTCGGATGGCGTAACCATCACCTATTCCCGCGAGGGCGACACACTGGTGGCCAAGGCTGGCACCGAGACGGTGTTCACCCTTCAGGTGGCCAGCAATGGCGTTTACACCTTCACGCTGCTGGGCGCGCTCGACCATCCCAATGGTGCAGGCGGTGACGACCAGATCCTCACCCTCAACCTGACGGGGGCGCTGCAGGCCAGCAATGCCAGCGGTAACCTGCCCCTGGCGGGCGACCTGCTGATCCAGGTGGAAGACGATATCCCCGCTATCCTGCAGACCTCGAACCTGGTGTTCTCCAATGGCGCCAGTGTTGCCGGCGCGTCGGGGGTCTTCATCTACAGCACTGGCGGCGACACCCGTGGCAGCGGACCTTTCTCGGCGTCCGACTCGGACTTCGCCACCATCGGCCTGACCGGCACCGTGGGTGGCGTGGCGATTTCGTCGACTGCGGTGACCTGGGTGTCCGAATCGGCCACCAGCGCCACCTTCGACATCACCTTCAACTACGCGCCGAACGCCGCGAGTCCGGGGACGCTGGAGCAGGCGAATGGCACCCTGACCTTCGACAAGGTCAACGGCACCTACAGTGTCGCGCTGGATGAGCCGATCCAGGGCTTCACCATCTTCAAGACCAGTACATCGATCAGCATCTCGGGCTACGAGGTCAACAGCACGGTGCCGGATTCGACCCAGCCGGCGGTCGCGGTGGTGGAGCTGGATAACGACTTCTTCGTGCAATACACCAGTTATTCGGAGCCTGGCGGTGGCACAGATGAAAACAACCTGCGTGCGGGGACATCCAGCACCTCCACCTTCACCGATGGCGAACTCTTCAACCAGACTGCCTCGTGGGTCAGCGTGAGCAACGCGGCCAATGGTGTGGCCGGCGACACACTGGGCAAGGGTGAAGTCCTCGACCTCAACTTCTACACAAGCAATCCGAAAGGCAACCTGGGTGTAGAACCCAGTGCCCGTGCCGAAGGCATGTTCCTCAAGTTCGATGGGGTGAACGGCGAAGACCTGGTCGTGGTGCTGAAGCTGGTCGGTGCCGGTGGCGCCAAGACCACCCGCGCGCTGGTGGTGAGCAGTGCCGACATCATGACGGCCAACAGCGTGGCGCTGGCGGCCTATGGCATCACGCTGGACAACAACGACGGTGCCATCGTCATCGAGAGGAACGACTTCAACGCCCCCGGGGAGAACTGGCAGATCTACGGTGCGCAGATTCTCACCAGTGTCGAAGGCATCGCTTCCTCCTCCGCCATCAACTTCAACTCCACCATTGGCAGCGGTGGAGCTTCGGATGTGACCGACCGGGTGTCGCTCACATCCGAGGCCACCGACAACGATGTGCTCAAGGTTTCCGACGTGGGCTTCATCACAGGCGAGACCAGTACGCTGGACACCAGCCTGAACTTCCAGGTCGGCGTACGCGACGCCGATGGCGACACCTCATCGACCCAGGTACTGCAGGTGAACCTCGAATCCAGCTCGACCTTCGCAGGCACCGCCAGCGATGACGTGATCCAGGGCACGAGCGGCAATGACCACCTGACCGGGCTGGCGGGGAACGATGTGCTGGTGGGAGGGGCGGGCAATGACATCCTCGATGGCGGCCTGGGTAGCGACACGGTGTCGTACTTCAATGCGGCCTCCAGCGTCGCGGTGAACCTGGCGCTGGTTGGCCAGCAGAACACTGGCGGCGGCGGGCTGGACACGCTGATCGATGTCGAAAACCTGCTCGGTTCGCACTTCAACGACGTACTTGCCGGGAACAGCGGCAACAACGTGCTTGCAGGGAACGGCGGCGATGACCAACTGACGGGCGGCGGCGGGGTGGACACCTTCAAGTGGCTGCCTGGCGAAAGCGGCATCACCACGATCACCGATTTCACCCCGGGCGTGGACAAGCTGGACCTGTCGCAACTGCTGACCGGGGAGCACAGCAATGTGGGCAGCCTGGACGATTACCTGACCATGGCCTTCGGCGCCAATACCACCATCACGGTGGACAGCAACGCCGCCGCCCCGGGAGGGACCGGCCAGACCATGGTGCTGCAAGGCGTGAACCTGATGGCGGCGTACGGGGCGCCGGACACGGCGTCGGTGATCACGCACATGCTCGATGATGGCTCGCTGAAAGTGGACGCCTGATTGCAAGCGAGGGCCCGCCTGCGGGCGGGCCCGAATCTGGAGTGGAGCAGGGGAGACCTATGGTTTTCGTCCAGCGCGATGAAAAGGGCAGGGTGATGCGGGTCGAGCACGAACCCTTCGACAACATGACCCAGAGCATGCCGGCCAACGATCCGGAAGTTCAGAGCTGGTTCGCCAGCCGCAGCCTGCATGATCACCTGTTGTCCTTGCAGCATTCCGACCTGGAACTGGTGCGGGTGGTCGAAGACCTGGTTCAGGTGCTGGTGAACCGCGGCGTGATGAACTACACCGACCTGCCCGAAGCGGCGCGCCGCAAACTCCAGCAGCGCGCATACGCACGTTCTCAAGTGGGGGACCTGGGCGGATTGGTGCCGGACGATTCGCAGTTGCCTTACTGAATGATCGAACCCGTAGGAGCGAGCTTGCTCGCGAACCGTCCGAGCGGGATCGTTCGCGAGCGAAGGCATCAGCCCGCGCAAAGCCCTTGCTTTTGTAGGAGCGAGCTTGCTCGCGAACAATCCGAGCACGATCGTTCGCGAGCAGAGGCATCAGGCCGCACCCGACCCTTGCTTTTGTAGGAGCGAGCTTGCTCGCGAACCGTCCGAGCACGATCGTTCGCGAGCAGAGCTCGCTCCTACAGGGGCACCGAGTTCAACTTGCTTGTCGGACTCCCCCACTCATTCATGCCACGGCGCTGGTGCTCCGATCAGTCGGCCCATGGCGCCCTGGATTCCGAGCTCCCGCAGTACGTCCAGTTCGCCCTGGGTTTCCACCATCTCTGCGATCAGTGGCAGGTCGATGCTGTTGGTAGCGCGGAACAGGGCTTCGATGAACAGACGCTTGTCGTTTTCCAGGTCGATGGCGCGGATGTAGGTGCCGTCGATCTTCAGGTAGGCGAGGCCCAGGTGGGCGAGGTTGCCGATCAGGCTGAAGCGGCCGCCGAAATGCTGCAGGCCGACGCTGTAGCCGGTTTCGCGGATCGCCTGGCAGACCTGGCCGAGTTCGTTGGCCGGTGGCAGATGGCGTTCGTCCAGTTCCAGGGTGAGCAGCGTCGCCTGTTGCGGGTGGGCCTTGAGCAGGGCGAGCAGGCGTTCGCGGTGTTCTCCCGCTTGCAGGCTGGCGGCGGACAGGCTCAGGGCGATGGGCGAAGGCGTTTGCTGCAGGTGCGCCAGGCAGTGCTCCAGCATCGCCAGGTCGAAGCGTGCGGCCCAGCCGAGGCGTTCGATCCACGGCAGGAAGCGACCCGCGGGCACGGCTTCGCCCTGAGGGTCGAGCAGGCGCGCCAGTACCTTGTGGTGCAGGGTTTCCGCGGTATTGGCGCAGAGGCTCACCGGCTGGAAGTACAGACGCAGCTTGCCCTTGTTCAGCGCCTCGTCGATCCACGCCCGCCAGTCGTGAAGGCTTTGCCCTGGCGCAGCGTCGAAATCATCCACACGCACCCAGGGGCGTTCCGTGCTCTGCGCTGCCTGGGCCAGGGCCTGATCGGCGCGGCTCATGACCCGCTGGATGTCTTCTCCCGGCCGGTAAGTAGCGATGCCGAGCAGGGCGACCGGACTACGGTCGCTGGCGCCGATCGCGTGCAGGTTTTCCAGCTGGGCGGCGAGTGTCGCGGCCAGTTGCTCGGTGTCTTCGCCGGTGAGGCCGGGAGAAAGCAGGGCGAATTCGCCGCCCCGGCTGCGCGAGGCCAGCCAGTCCGGGTTGCCGCGCTGTTGCACCAGGTTTTCGAGGATTTCCCCAACATCGCGAATAAGCGCGTCGGTGCGCTGGCCACCGAGGCGCTGGTTGAGCCCGCCAAGGTCGTTGACCCGCAGCAACAGCAGGTAGCCGGCGGCGTTCTGGTCATTGGGGACCAACTGGTTGGCCAGGCGGATATCGAACTGGCGACGGTTGGCCAGCCCCGTGAGACTGTCCTGATAGGCCTCTTCGCGCAGGCGTTCGCTGCGCGCGGCTTCTTCGGCGAACAGGTTGCGCAGCTTGTCCACCATCTGGTTCATCGCCAGCACCACGCGACGCAGTTCGGGCGTACGCGGCACCTTGGGCATGGCGAGGAACTCGCGTCGGCTGATGGCTTCGGCCTGCTGCACCATGTTGTCCAGCGGTCGCAGCTGGGTGCGCAGCAGCCAGGCGCCGGCCAGTGCGCTGAGCAGGCCACAGAGCAGCAGCCAGGCCAGGCTGCCGATTGCGCTGTCCCAGAGCTTGGCCAGGGCGAATTGCGGGTGGCTCAGCACTTCAACCCGCGCCGCCTGCTGCCAGCCACGCATGATCAACGCGTCGCCGCCTTGCGGCCGCAGGTTGACCAGATGGGCGAACCATCCGGGCACCTGGTCGCTGGTGGTGGTGGTGCGGCGCTCGGCGATCACGCCGCCATCGGGGATGCGCACCACCCGAATGCTGGCGAAGTAGCCGCTGTCGAAAATCGAACTGACCATCAGCTCGATCATTGCCGGGTCGTCCACATGGGGCGTCATCGACAGGCCGAGTGCGGTGGCGGCGTCCTGGGCATGGGAGCGCAACTGGCTGAGCAGCTGTTCGCGGGAGCTTTCCACGCCCGCGAGGAAACTGCCGGCGAAGGCCAGTGCCAGCAGCAGGCAGATGGCCAGGAACAGTTGCTTGAGTAACGACATGGGCTAACCCTCTCCTATGGCGAAGCCTTCGGCTCTCATTTTTTTCAGCAGGTCCTGCCAGCGCGACAGTTTCTTGGTATCGCCGGCACGCTTGGCGCCGGTGTAGAGGCCTTCGGCATTGAAGGCGTAGACCGGCAGCAGGTCGGTGCGCTGGGAGGCCGGGCGTATCTCGCCGATCAGGTTGTCCAGTACCAGGGGATCGGCGGTGGGGGTCTTGTAGTAGGTGAGCACCATGTGCGCCTGGTTCTGGCGCAGTGCCTTGACGTAGGTGATGCGCAACTTTTCGGCCGGAATACCGAGGCGACGCAGGGTGAAGTACTTGGCGATGGAGTAGTCCTCGCAATCGCCAGCGCCCTTGACCAGCGCTTCGACGGGGGTGGCCCAGTAGTCGTTCTCGCGCCAGGTGCGGATGTCATCGGTGAAACGGAACTGGCGATTGAAGAAGCGGTTCACGGCCGTGAGCTTCTCGGCTTCGGGCAAATCGATACTGGCCTGGATCAGCTCGCTCCAGGCGACGATGCGCGCCTTCGCCGGGCCCAGGTCGCCATAACGTTTGGTGGCGTTCTGCAGGATCAGCTCGAAGTCCCAGTTGGCCAGCACGCTGGTCAGGCAGAGCAGCAGGCCGGCGAGCAGGCAGCCGCCTTGCCATGCCAGCCACGAGGGTTGCCGCAGTCCAATTGCCGCCCAGCGTTGCCGCATCAGCCGTCTCTCCGCCCAGGATGCTCAGAGTCTAGGCGGGAATCGCTGATTTGCCGGGGGGTCAATGGCTGCGCAGGGTTTTCTGGCGAAGGATGTAGACGCTCACCAGAACAGCGCTGGTAAGCATGAAGCCGCGAGCCCAGGGCATCGGCACAAGAAAGCAGGAGAGGGTGATGCTGGCCCACATCAGGACCAGCGCGTAGACCTTGCCCTTGAGGGGGATGCCCTGACCTTCCAGGTAGTTGCGTATCCAGGGGCCGAGCTTCGGGTGTTCCACCAGCCAGAGATAGAACCGCCGCGAACTGCGCACGAAGCAGGCCGCGGCGAGCAGCAGGAAAGGCGTGGTGGGCAGTACGGGCAGAAAGATGCCGATCACGCCCAGGACGACGCTGAGCCAGCCGATGATCAGGAGGATCATGCGCAGCGCCGGGTGGCGCTGCTGCTGGATATCGCTATGCGCCATCCGCGCCGCCTTAGTGGTGACGGGGTTTAAGCAGGGCAGGTTTTTCTTCCGGGGCGTTGCAGAGCAGGAAGAGAGCGGTCAGCAGTTCGGGGATCTGCTCGATCATCTCGTCCACCAGGTCGCGGTCCTTGGCGATGTCGGCGAACTCGGGCTGTTCGTCGAACAGGCCGGAACCCACCATGATCGGCAGCAGCAGTTCGCTGACTTCTTCCTCGGCGCTTTCGAACCAGGTTTCCTCGCGTAGGAACACGCCTTCCATGAAGCCGATGCACCAGCCACGCAGGTCGGAATCGTCCGGGTCCTCGCCCAGGTCCAGGTCGCAGGGCATCTCGGGGTCTTCATCGCTGGCCAGTTGGCGGGCGATGTGGGCCTGGAGGGCCAGCAGGGTGGACTCGATTTCTTCGCGCTCGGCGTCGCTGCGGTAGTGCGGCGGCTCGGCGAACAGGGCGTCGATCCATTCGCGCTCGGGCACCTGGTCCGGGCAGATCGACAGGGCGGTCAGGTAGCCATGGGTGGCCACATAGTCCAGAGCCTCCTCGTGCAGGTCATCGGCGTCGAGAAAGGCTTGCAGGCGGGACAGTTGCTCAGCGAAGGACATCGTGGGACTACCTTGAGGAATAAACGACGCTGAATTCTAGTCTAGTGAGCGGTTGGCGGCAAAAGGCGAGGGCGATGGGCGTGGCCATCTTGCCGACGCGGCTGACGTATAATGCGCGGCTTGCTCCGGAGACCCCCATGCTCGATCAGGCACTGCGCATCCTCAAAGACGTATTCGGCTACGACGCTTTTCGCGGCAATCAGGCTGCGATCATCGAACGTGTGGCCTCGGGGGGCGATGCCCTGGTGCTGATGCCGACCGGTGGCGGCAAGTCGCTCTGCTTCCAGGTGCCGGCGCTGCTGCGCGATGGACTGACCGTGGTGGTGTCGCCGCTGATCGCGCTGATGGAGGATCAGGTGGCCACCCTCGACGAATTGGGTGTGCCGGCCGTGGCGCTGAACTCCATGCTGTCGGCGGAGGCCCAGCGGGATATCGCCGAGCGCATCCGCCGTGGCGAGATCAAACTGCTCTACCTCGCCCCCGAGCGCCTGGTGCAACCGCGCATGCTGGCATTCCTGCAGCGCCTGGAGATTGGGCTGTTCGCCATCGACGAAGCGCACTGCGTCTCTCAGTGGGGTCACGATTTCCGTCCGGAATATTTGCAACTGGGCCAGTTGGCCGAACTCTTCCCCAATGTTCCACGCATGGCGCTGACCGCCACGGCCGACATGCGTACCCGCGAGGAAATGGTCCAGCGCCTGCACCTGCAGAACGCCGAGCGTTTCCTCTCCAGCTTCGACCGGCCGAACATCTTCTACCGCATCGTCGCCAAGGATCAGCCACGCAAGCAGTTGCTGGGATTCCTCGCCGAACGCCGTGGCGATGCCGGGATCGTCTACTGCATGTCGCGCAAGAAGGTAGAGGAAGTGGCGTCCTTCCTTTCCGAGCAGGGCTTCCCGGCGCTGCCTTATCACGCGGGGCTGTCCAACGATCTGCGCGCCTATCACCAGAAGCGCTTCCTTAATGAGGAAGGGCTGATCATGGTCGCCACCATCGCCTTTGGCATGGGCATCGACAAACCCAACGTGCGCTTCGTCGCTCACCTCGACCTGCCCAAGTCCCTCGAAGCCTATTACCAGGAAACCGGCCGCGCCGGCCGCGATGGCCTGCCTGCGGATGCCTGGATGGCGTACGGCCTGCAGGACGTACTGCTGCTCAAGCAGATGCTGAGCAACTCCGAGGGGGACGAACGTCACAAGCGCATCGAGCAGCACAAGCTGGATGCCATGTTGTCCCTGTGCGAGGAGACCCGCTGCCGCCGCCAGGCGCTGCTGACCTATTTCGACGAAGTGCTGCCGCAACCCTGCGGCCACTGCGACATCTGCACCGACGGCGTACAGACCTGGGACGCGACTGAACCGGCACGCATGGCCCTTTCGGCCATCCACCGGAGCGGCCAGCGCTATGGGGTCGGCCACTTGGTGGACCTGTTGCTGGGGCGTGACAACGAGAAGGTGCGTGCCTCCGGCCATCAGCACCTGTCTGTGTTCGGCATGGGCAAGAACCTCTCCGAAAATGAATGGCGCACCCTTTACCGCCAGTTGGTCGCCCGTGGCCTGGCGGACGTGGACCTCGAAGGTTTCGGGGGCTTGCGCCTGACCGAGGCATGCCGTCCGCTCCTGCGCGGTGAGGTGCAACTGGAGCTGCGCCGCGACCTCTCGACCAAGGCGCCGAAGCCGGCTGCCAGTGCCGCCAGCCAGCTGGTGCGCGGCGAAGAGCGCGAGCAGTGGGAAGCCCTGCGCGCGCTGCGCCGCAAGCTGGCGGAAGAGCACAGCGTGCCGCCCTACGTCATCTTCCCCGACGCGACCCTGCTGGAAATGCTCCGCAGCAAGCCGCGCAGCCTGTCCGACATGGCGCAGGTCAGCGGCGTAGGTGCACGCAAGCTGGAGCGCTACGGCGACGCCTTCCTCGAGGTGCTGAATGGCGCCGCCGAAGCCCCGCGTGCGGTCACCGATCTGCGTCACGAACTGGTGAGCCTGGCGCGTGCGGGAATGACCCCGGCGCAAATCGCTCGCCAACTCAATTGCAGCGAAAAGAACGTGTACAGCCTGCTGGCCGAGACCATCGGCGACCAGCAACTAAGCCTGGAGCAGGCATTGGACCTGCCGGAAGACCTGCTGGGCGAGATCCAGGACGCCTTCCTTGACGGCGAGGGCGAGCTGCCGCCGGTTGCCGACGTGGCCCAGGTGTTTGCTGGCCGAGTACCCGACGGCGTACTGCATTGCGTGCGGGCTGCGCTGCAGGCTGAATTCGAGAGCTGAAGCGCGCGCGAACGAAGCGGGACTTGCTGGGGTAGTGACGGACGCCGAAAAACTGGCGGTGAAAAACGACGAACTTGTGACGCAATGCACGACCGGCTAATGTGCGTCAGAGGCCTCCGACAGAAGAGGTAGTTGTGTCCTACAGCAATACTGCCTGGCTAAACGACGTTCGCCCCAATCCCTATGCCGACCAGCTCGAGTTGGGGTATCGGCACCTGCGTTTCACGCGCTCCTTGGAGCACGAGTACCGCGAATACTTCCTCGAAGAAAATTTTGATCTCAAGCGCATCGCCCTCAGCGTCGGCCTATTGATCTGGCTGGCATTCGCCGTGCTCGATTTCTATCTGATCAGCAGCGAGGAACGCTGGTGGATGCTGGCGGTGCGCCTCGGCGTGCTGGGATTGCTGCTGGTGTGCGGCGTCCTCATGCTCCAGCGGCGGCAGCGCCACCTCCTGGCCCCCCTCAGCCTGGTGTGCATCGGCGCCCTTGGCATAGGTGCGGCGGCGGTGGTGGCCATCGCCCATCGCAGTGATCCGTCGTTCCCTTATGAAGGCTTGCTGCTGGTGTGCATGGCAGCCTATTTCCTCGTGGGGCTGCGGCTCGTGGAGGCGCTGGGCGTGTCCCTGGTGATGGTGCTGGCCTATGTCGGGCTGGAACTCTGGGCCGGGCTGCCCTGGCCGCGACTGGTGAACAACCTGCTGTTCCTGCTGTTCGGCAATCTGGCGGGTGCGGTGGGTTGTTACCTGCTGGAGTTCAAGTCGCGCGAGCATTTCCTTATCAGCCGCCTGATGCGCGTACTGGCCGACCACGACAGCCTCACTGGCCTGTACAACCGCCGCAGCTTCAATCGCCAGTTGGAGCGGTTGTGGCGGCAGGCCCAGCGAGAGCAGGAGGGGTTGGCCCTGTTGCTCTGCGACGTCGATCATTTCAAAGCCTACAACGACCGCTACGGCCACCAGGCCGGCGACCAGGTGCTGCAGCAGGTGGCTCGTGTCCTCGAAGACACCGCGCGTCGCCCGCTCGACATGGCCGTCCGCCTGGGGGGCGAGGAATTCGCGGTGCTGCTCTATGACATTGGCGAACAGGAAGCGCGTCGCTGCGCCGAGAAGCTGCGCGCGGCCCTGGAGGGCCAGGCCATCCGCCATGAAGCCTCGCCTACCGCGCCGGTACTGACCATGTCCATCGGTGTTGCCTGCATTCATCCGTTGCCGGGCATGCCATTAGGCAAGCTCTACGAGCTCTATGAGCATGCGGATCGCGCCCTGTACGAGGGCAAGGCTTTTGGCCGCAATAGGGTGGTGGCCTGAGAAACTTTTCGTGCAGAACTCAATTCGTCGCTCCGGATGGCGCGCGCCGTGACTGTCCAGTGCGGCGGCCAGTGCTAGCATCGCGGCTCCTCCCGCTTCGAGCGATCCGCATGGACAAGCTGATCCAGGCCGACGGCCAGCCACGCTACGGCATCTTTCCCGCTGCGCCGGACCTCATCAACTACCGCGATTTCGACTTCCGCTCGCCCATGGGGCGTCGTCTGGGGGCTCTGGCGAAATGGCGGCGCTTTCACCAGTTCCAGTACTTCGGCTTGCTCAGTGACGAACTGATTGGCGGCTGCGCCCTGGCCAATCTGAGCCTGGTAGGCGTCGGCTTCGTCTATCTCTTCCATCCGGCGAGCGGCCGCATGATCGAGCGCCAGTTCAAGCTGCCGCTGGGCTTCGGGACCACGTTTTCCCAAGCGCCGGATGAGGGTGTTTGCGAACTGCGTCAGGGCCGCAACCTGCTGCGCCTGGAGAATCGCGCGGATCTGGCACAGAAGCGCCTGCGGGTGGAGCTGGACGACGGCACCCGCATCGACGCCTGGTTCACTGAACGGGCGCCGGCCTTCCAGCCCATGTGCATCTGCACGCCGACGGCCGTGAATGGCTGGGTCTACGCGCAGAAGGTGGCGGGAGTCACCTGCCAGGGCCAGGTGAGCAGCGCCCTGGGCAACTTCGATCTGGCGCAGATCGGCGCCTTCGCTCATCACGACTGGTCGGCGGGCTACATGCGCCCGGAAACCAACTGGAACTGGGCTTGCCTGTCCGGGCTGGCTGATGGGCTGCGGGTCGGCCTGAACCTGTCTTGCGGGGTGAACGAGACGAGTTTCACCGAGAACTGCTTCTGGCTGGATGGGGAATTGCTCAAGGTTGATACCGTTCGCTTCACCTTCGATCGCGACCAGCCGCTGAGGACCTGGTCCATCGCGTCTCACGATGGTCAGGTCGAGCTCACTTTCGAAGGCGAGGGGCTGCATGAGGAGCGGCTGAACCTTGGTTTCATTGCAAGCAATTTCAAGCAAGTATTCGGGCGTTTTAGCGGCACCCTGCGTCCGGCGGGGCGCGCGCCAGTCCGGATCGAAAAAATGTGGGGATTCGTCGAGGACCAGTATGTGAAGTGGTAGGGGCAGGGGGCTTGCTCGCGGCTTTCGGCTATGGTTAGCTGGCTAATTATTAGTATAAGAAGTCCGAGTCAATTCGATGTCCTACCCCGATCAACACCGTTTCGCCATGCAGCTCGCGCAGATGTCTCGCGCATGGCGCGCTGAACTCGACCGTCGCCTGGCCGGCATGGGCCTGTCCCAGGCGCGCTGGCTGGTGCTGCTGCACCTTTCCCGTTTCGACGAATCCCCGACCCAGCGCGAGCTGGCCAAGAGCGTCGGCGTCGAAGGCCCGACCCTGGCTCGACTGCTGGACAGTCTCGAAGCGCAGGGCCTGATCCAGCGTATGGCCGTCGTCGAAGATCGGCGTGCCAAGAAGATCGCCCTGTGCCCTCCGGCCCGCCCCCTGATCGAGAAGATCGAAGCCATCTCCAGTCAATTGCGCCAGGAACTCTTCGACGGCATCGACGATGAAGAGCTGCGCCATTGCCAACAGGTTCACGCAAGGATTCTGGCGAACCTGGATCGCCTCTGATGGGGCAGGACCTGGAAGCGCTGCATGGGCGCTTCGGCGCTCGCTATCCGCAATGGCTGCTGGGCCTGCTGATGCTCGGCAGCATGGCGATGATCCTCGCTTCCACCAGCATCAATGTCGCACTGCCGGCGATCATGGCCGACTTCGATATCGGCCGGCCGCTGGCGCAATGGCTTTCAACCGGGTTCCTCGCCGCGATGACGGCGGGCTTGCTGCTGGCCGCCTGGTGCCAGTCCAGGCTGGGAGCGCGACGCACCGTGCAACTCGGGCTTGGCCTGTTCAGCCTGGCTTCCTTGCTGGCGCTGGTAGCGGATGCGGCCTGGCAGCTGATTGCCCTGCGCATCGTCATGGGCACTTGCGCCGGCATCATCCAGCCGTTGGCGATGGTACTGATCTTCCGTGTCTATTCCGAAGGCGGCCGGGGCCTGGCCTTGGGTATCTATGGACTGGGCATCATGGTGGCGCCGACCCTCGGGCCCACCATCGGCGGTTATCTGATCGACCACTTCGGCTGGGAGGCGGTGTTCTGGCTTCCCTTGCCTCTCTGCCTGCTGGCGCTGCTGGGGGCCCAGTGGTTGATGCCCAGCGTACGCGACCGTAGTACACCCGGCGTGGACCTCCGCGCGTTCGCCCTGCTGAGTGTTGCGCTGTTCGCTCTGCTCGGTGCCTTGGCCGAGGCACAGCGCTTCGGCTGGATGGCGCCGGATGCCTGGATACCCGGGTTGCTGGGCATGGGTTGCGCCGTGCTCTTCCTGCGGCGGAGCCGCGCCTGCGAGCGGCCGCTGCTGCCACTGCAACTGTGGCGCCATCCCGCGTTTCGCAAGGCAAGCTGGGTTGCCCTGGTGCTCGGGCTGGGGCTGTACGGTTCCACGTACCTGATCCCACTTTTCCTGCAGACGGTGGAAGGGTACAGCGCCGGCGAGGCAGGTCTTCTGCTGCTGCCGACCGGCGTGGTACTGGGCCTGGCCTCTTTTCTCGGCGGCTGGGCGAGCGACCGCTGCTCAGCTGCATCGATGCTGGTGTTCGGCCTGCTGGTGTTCGCAGTCTCGTCCGCAGCGTTGGGGCTGGCTGGCCAGGGCGCTACGTTCCTCGCGTTGTGCGGATGGGCCTGCGTCGGGAGGCTGGGACTCGGGTTGCTCCTGCCCGCCATGAGTACCGGAGCCCTGGATGTCCTGAGTGCCGAGGAGCTGGCTCTTGGGGCCGGCGCGATTACCTTCGTGCGTCAATTGGGTGGCGCCTTTGGGGTCAACCTGCTGACCTTCTTCCTGGAGTGGCGCCATGGGGCCGAAGGGGGAACCGCAGCGGCTGAAGCACTGGCGTTCGAACAGAGCTTCTGGCTGGTTGCGCTGCTCTTCCTGCTGGCGGTGATACCCGCCTCGGGCGTGCGCTCTGCAAGATCTTGAACGTGCAAATCGCACGACGAAAATTTTGTCAAGACCCTGGTTAATTTTTTCCTATAGTGGAGTAAGCTACACAACAGTTTTGTGGCCAGCTGCCATTATGCTGGATGAAGGTGCAGGACGCCCGTCAGATCAGGTGTTGCGTGGGATGGATAAGGAGCGGCATCCCGCTATCATTGTGCTTTTGAGGTCAACGAATTTTCGCGTCACTTCGAGGATGCCCGGGCGGGACATCAGAGGTGCGACTCGCGGATGCGCGTGACCGGGGAGGACGTATGGCGAGGGTTCACAAGCTCCTGCTGACACTTGCTTCAGGCTCTGCACTTTATTCAGGCCTGGTGCCAGCTCTGGGGCTAGGCGAAATCACCTTGCACTCCGCCCTTAACCAGCCACTGGATGCCGAAATCGAGCTGCTCGAAGTCGGTGACCTCAACGACAGCGAGATCAAGGTCAGGCTGGCTTCGTCCGATGACTTCGACCGTGCCGGTGTCGACCGCTTCATCTTTCTCAACGACCTCCGTTTCAGCCCCGTGATCCGTGGCTCGGGCAGCCGCATTCGCGTGCTTTCCAGCCAGCCTGTCCGTGAGCCTTATCTGAATTTCATCGTCGAAGTGGCACGCCCCAATGGCAAGCTGCTGCGCGAATACACCCTGCTGCTGGATCCGCCCGGTTCGGCCTACACCGCAAGCACCGCACCGGTCGAACCGCTGCGTGAAGCGATTGTCGCAACCTCCCCAGCCGCACCGGTACAACCCAAGCCGGCACCCGCCGCGACCCAGGGCAAGCACTATCAGGTCGCACGGGGTGACAGCCTCTGGGCAATCGCCAAGCGCTTGAGCGCAGGCAGTGGCATGAGCCAGCAGCAGATGCTGGATGGCATCTACGCCCTTAATCCACAAGCGTTCCCGGATGGCGACCTGAATCGTCTGCATGCCGGCCAATCCCTGTTGCTGCCCGATAGCGCCGTGCAGAGCAGCGTTCCCGTCGCTGTAGCGGCTGTCGCTGTACCGGCTGAGAGCCAGGTGGCAGCACCCGTGATCGCCGCACCGTCGGGGCCGACTCTCGACGAACTGACGCAAGCCCAACAGCGAGTGGATGCCAGCCTCGCGCAAGGTGAGGCCGAACGTGCAGAACTGCGCCAGCACATCGCAGAACTCCAGGCGAAGCTGGACGCCATGCAAGAGCAAATGAGCGGCAGCGACCAGCAGATGACCTCGCTGCAGCAGCAAGTCCAGCAAATCGCCACGCCTCCAGTGGCAAGCGAGGCACCGCAAGCCCAGCCAGAGCCCGCACCCGCAATCATGCCTGCCGCCCAGGCAGCCGAGCAGACGTTGCTCGCTCCCGTGCAATCAGGCAGCTCCGGTATCAGTCCGGTCTGGTGGGCGATCATGGTGTCTGGTCTGGTGCTGTTGTTCCTCCTGGATTGGGTGCTGCTGCGTCGTTCCCGGCGCGAGGCACAGGAGCAGGAACTGGAAGAAGCCCAGACCACCGGCAAGGCCAAGGTGGCCTTCCAGCATCGTCGCGAGGAAGCGCCGCCAGTGGCCCCGGCCATGCCGAAGCCCGCTTCGGTCGCGCCCGTCGCAGTGGCGCCGGTCGTTGTCGCTATGCCCGTCGCCAAGCTCAACTCCGACGCACTGGAAGGCGCCAATATCTACATCGCTTACGGCCGTTGGCGCGAAGCCCTGGCTGTGCTGCGTCCCGCCGTGGCGCAGGAGCCGCAGCGGCTGGAGCTGCGTTATCGCCTGCTGGAAGTGCTGGGTGAACTGCGTGACACGGTTGCCTTCACTCTGGAAGAAGCCGCCCTGCGCGACCTGCATGCCGACGAAGGACGTCTTGCCGCCATCTGTGCCCGTTATGCGGACCTGGGTTCGGTGGCTCCGAGCGAGCCAGTGTTCGTACTGGACGAAGCGACTCCGGCTCTGGCCGGTGCCGGCAACGAGCCTATCGAGGCTGCGCAATCCGACTTCGATGGCTATCCACTGGATGCCGACTGGGAACAGGTCAGTCCGTTCAAGACGGCCGAACCCAAGCGCAAGGGGACTGTGGTCCAGGCCTTCGCGACGGTGGAAGACGACCTGGGATTCCCGACCAATCTCCAGGAGCTGCCGGAAGTCTTCGAGTTGACCCTCGATGCCGATACCCTGAGCCCCTTCGGCGAGCTGCCGGAACTGCCCCAGGCCGAAAGCCTGGACGAGCTCACCGCCGAGTTCGTCGACCCCATGGTCAGCCTGGAAGAATTGGACAAGCTGGATGCTCGCCAGGAAAACCTCACCAAGCTGAACATGGCGCTCGCCTACATCAAGCAAGGCAATATCGAAGCAGCCTGCAGCATCCTCAACGAGGTCATCAGCGAAGGCGACGATCAGCAGAAGCAAGAAGCGCGTGACCTCCTGGCAAAGATTGCCTGAAGCGTCTCAAGCCCCATGTAAAAGCCCGGGCCTGGTCCGGGCTTTTACATTTGGGGGCGGGTGTAGGAGCGAGCTTGCTCGCGAACACCCCCGTGCAAAGCCTTCGCGAGCAAGCTCGCTCCTACAGCGTCCGTGATGGGGCCGGCGGTGCCAGCCCCATCATTCGCTTGGCCACCAGCACCAGCCAGCAAGCGAGGATGAAGGGTGCGGTCATGGCGGGCAGGCCGAGGGCGGCGAAACCAGGCTGCAGAGCGACACCCAGCAGAATGCCGGCCAGCGCGCACCACGGACGGCGCAGATCCTTGCCCAATGCCAGGGCGATCAGGGCGCCGTTGAGGCTGAACAGTCCGGCCAGGACTGCTTGCATCGGCATGCCCTGGAGGAATGCCAGGGCCAGGGCGGTGCCAGAGCCGAGCAGAGCCCAGACGCCGACTCGCCATCCGGCGAGGAACAGGGCACCGAGTACTAGGGCGCCGGCTATCGGCTGATCGAGGAAGATCACCTGGCCGATGCCCCGCACGATCGCCAGCGGCGTATCGACCCAGTCGAATTGCAGGGTGGTGGCCGCCACCGTGGTAGGCGTCAGTTCCAGCGGCCCTCCCAGGACCAGCAACAGCCAGCCGAGGCCAACGAAGGGCGAGGTGTAGGCGGGTAGCCAGTTGTGCTGGCGAACCGCCTTGAGCAGGGGATTGAGCACCAGGCTGGACAACCCGCTGGCGCAGAGGATCAGCAGCGCCAGGTAGAGCGAAGGTTCGAAGCGCACACTCAGCAGAAGGCCGAGCAACACCCCGTTGTAGCCGTAGAGTCCGGCTTCGATGTCTGCCGGGGCATAGCGGCGGCGTACGGCGGTGAGCCAGGAGGCGGCTCCGCCGAGCAGGGCTCCGCCCAGCAGGTTGGGAGCGCCCACCGCGATGGCGAGCAGGATCAGCGCGCCGCACGCGGGATGGCGCTGGAGGAATATCTGGCTGAAACCGTTCAACTGGGCAGAGGCCCAGCTACGGACTTCGGGTCGTAGGGGCAGTCGGTACATGGCAGCTTGCAAAAAAGGAGGCGCCCGGGTGAGCGGGCGCCGATTAACTGGCATCAGCCAGATGGGATTTCTGTTATCGCCCCGGCATTCAGGCCGGGGCGGGGAGCGCGGGTTCTCTTCGGAAACCGTCGCACCGGGTGTTTCACATCAGTTCAGGGTCTCGATCCGCAGGCTGTTGGTGCTGCCCGGCTGGCCGAAAGGTACGCCGGCAGTGATCACCACGGTATCGCCACGCGTGGCCATGCCCTGGGCCTGGGCGATCTCCAGAGCGGTACTGGTGACTTCCTCGACCTTGTGCAGGCGTTCGTTGACGACCGAGTAGATACCCCAGGCCACGGTCAGTCGACGTGCGGTATGCAGATTCGGCGTCAGGCTGAGGATCGGCGCCTTCGGCCGCTCGCGGGATGCGCGCAGGCTGGAGCTGCCGGACTCGGTGTAGTTCACCAGTGCGGCTACCGGCAGGATGCTGCTGATGCGGCGGATTGCGCAGCTGATGGCGTCCGAGGCAGTGGCTTCGGCTTGCGGGCGGCTCACGTCGAGCTGGCTCTGGAAGTCCGGGCCGTTTTCCACCTGGCGAATGATCTTGCTCATCATCTGCACGGTTTCCAGCGGGTAGTCGCCGGAAGCGGTTTCAGCGGACAGCATCACCGCATCGGTACCTTCGGCCACGGCGTTGGCAACATCGGTCACCTCGGCGCGGGTCGGGGCAGGGGAGAAACGCATGGATTCCAGCATCTGCGTGGCCACCACGACCGGACGACCCAGTTGGCGGCAGGTGCGGATGATGTCTTTCTGGATGCGCGGCACATTCTCCGCCGGCACTTCGACACCCAGGTCGCCACGGGCAACCATGATGGCGTCGCAGAGGCGGGCGATCTCTTCCAGATGCACCACGGCCGAGGGCTTCTCGATCTTGGCCATGAGGAAGGCGCGGCCCTTGATCAGCTCGCGGGCTTCGACGATGTCTTCAGGGCGCTGCACGAACGACAGGGCGACCCAGTCCACGCCCAGGTCCAGGCCGAAGTCCAGGTCACGGCGGTCCTTGGCGGTCAGCGGCGAGAGTTGCAGCACCGCTTCCGGCACGTTGACGCCCTTGCGGTCGGACAGTTCGCCGCCGGCAATCACGGTGGTTTCCACGGCGTCGGCATGCTTGGCAGTCACTTGCAGGCGCAGGCGACCGTCGTCCAGCAGCAGGTTCATGCCGGGTTCCAGGGCCTCGATGATTTCCGGATGCGGCAGGTTGACCCGGCGCGCGTCGCCAGGGGTGCTGTCCAGGTCCAGGCGGAAAGCCTGGCCGCGCTCGAGATTCACCTTGCCGTCGGCGAAGCGGCCGACGCGCAGTTTCGGGCCTTGCAGGTCCATCAGGATGCCGATGGGGTAGTTCAGCTGGCGCTCGACTTCACGCACCCACTGATAGCGCTGGGCATGATCGGCGTGCTCGCCGTGGCTGAAGTTCAGGCGGAACAGGTTGACGCCGGCTTCCACCAGTTGGCGGATGTCGTCGATGCCTTTGATCGCCGGACCGAGGGTGGCGAGGATTTTTACTTTCTTGTCAGGCGTCATTTTCAGGGCTCTCGAGGATCAGGATGGCGCGGAAGTCGTTCACGTTGGTACGGGTCGGCTCGGTGACGATGAGATCACCGAGTGCGGCGAAATACCCGTATCCGTTGTTGTTGTCCAGTTCGTCGCTGGCGGACAGGTCCTGCTTGGCGGCACGAGCGTAGCTGCAGGGGGTCATGATGGCGCCTGCGTTGTCCTCGGAACCGTCGATGCCGTCGGTGTCGCCGGCGAGGGCGTAAACGCCCGGCAGGCCCTTCAGGGTGTTGGTCAGACTCAGCAGGAACTCGGCATTGCGCCCGCCACGGCCATTGCCGCGCACGGTCACGGTGGTCTCGCCGCCGGAAAGGATCACGCAGGGTGGCTTGATCGGCTGGCCGTGCAGCACGACCTGGCGGGCGATGCCGGCATGGACCTTGGCGACCTCACGGGATTCACCTTCCAGGTCGCCGAGGATCAACGGAGTGAGGCCGGCGGCGCGGACTTTCTCGGCGGCGGCGTCGAGGGATTGCTGGGGTGTGGCAATCAACTGGAAGTGGCTGCGGGACAGGCAGGGATCACCCGGTTTGACGGTTTCCGAACGTGGGTCCTGCAGCCAGGCGCGCACGTGGGCCGGTACTTCGATTTCGTAGCGGGCGAGGATCGCCAGGGCTTCGGCCGACGTCGTCGGGTCGGCAACGGTGGGGCCGGAGGCAATCACAGTGGCCTCGTCGCCCGGCACGTCGGAGATCGCGTAGGTGTAGACGGTGGCGGGCCAGCAGGCCTTGGCCAGGCGGCCGCCCTTGATCGCCGAGAGGTGCTTGCGCACGCAGTTCATCTCGGAGATGGAGGCGCCGGATTTCAGCAGGGCCTTGTTGATCGCCTGCTTGTCCTTGAGGGTCAGGCCCTCGGCGGGCAGGGCGAGCAGGGAGGAGCCGCCGCCGGAAAGCAGGAAGATCACCCGGTCCGACTCGTCGAGATTGCTCACCAGTTCCAGTACGCGCTGGGCGGTTTCCAAGCCAGCGGCATCGGGTACCGGGTGGGCGGCTTCGACCACTTCGATCTTCTTGCAGTTGGCGCCGTGGTCGTAGCGGGTCACCACCAGGCCGGAGATATCGCCTTGCCACTCGCGCTCGATCACTTCGGCCATGGCGGCGGCAGCCTTGCCGGCGCCGATGACGATGACGCGGCCGGAGCGGTCGGCGGGCAGGTGGTCGGCCAGTACCTGGCGTGGGTGGGCGGCGGCGATGGCGCTGGCGAACAGGTCGCGCAGGAAGGCTTTGGGATCGAGGGACATGGCAGGCTCCAGGTGGCCGAATGCTTCTTGTGGGGTGGCATGCCGGCGAGTGGAATCGCCGGGCGTTCAAGGCCGATTTCAGTCCCGAACCGCCGCACGCAGCGGCTCGGGACTGGAATCGACCTTCCTGGTCGTTGGCGCCGTGTCACCGCGGACCAGGAGGGTCGAAAGGGATCGTAGGACGGGGAAAGCGGGCGCTGGCCATCGCGGGAGCTGCCGGCTCGATGGGCAGCGCTGACGCTCAACCCGTCCTACGAAACATTACTCCTCGCGAATCGAGAAGTTGGCCATGTGCTCCAGGCCCTTGATCAGGCCGGAGTGGTCCCAGTTGCTGCCGCCGAGCGCCGCGCAGGTGCTGAACACTTGCTGGGCATTGGCGGTGTTCGGCAGGTTCAGGCCCAGTTCGCGAGCACCGGACAGTGCCAGGTTCAGGTCCTTCTGGTGCAGGCTGATGCGGAAGCCCGGATCGAAGGTGCCCTTGATCATACGCTCGCCGTGGACTTCCAGGATCTTGGAGCCGGCGAAGCCACCCATCAGGGCCTCACGTACCTTGGCCGGATCGGCGCCGTTCTTGGCGGCGAACAGCAGGGCTTCGGCGACGGCCTGGATGTTCAGGGCAACGATGATCTGGTTGGCTACCTTGGCGGTCTGGCCGTCACCGTTGGCACCGACGCGGGTGATGTTCTTGCCCATGGCCTGGAACAGCGGCAGCGCGCGTTCGAAGGCGTTCGGGCAGCCACCGACCATGATGCTCAGGGTTGCAGCCTTGGCACCGACTTCACCGCCGGATACCGGGGCGTCCAGATAGGCAGCGCCGGTCGCCTTGATCTTCTCGGCGAAGACCTTGGTGGCGGTGGGGGAGATGGAGCTCATGTCGATCACGACTTTGCCGGCACCAACGCCTTCGGCAATGCCGTCCTTGCGGAACAGAACGTCGTCGACCTGGGGGGTGTCCGGAACCATGACGATGATGAACTCGGCTTCCTGGGCAACCTCTTTCGGGTTGGCCAGGGCGACGCCGTTCTCGCCCAGCAGGTCGGCCGGAGCCTTGTCGAAGTGTTCGGAGAAGAACAGGGTGTGGCCGGCTTTCTGCAGGTTCTGAGCCATGGGCTTGCCCATGATGCCGGTGCCGATGAATCCGATCTTGGCCATGTTGAATACCTCGTTCTTAGATGGCGTTATGGGTTTTCAGCCAGCCCAGGCCGGCAGCGGTGGTGGTTGCCGGCTTGTATTCACAGCCGATCCAGCCCTGGTAGCCGATGCGGTCCAGGTGCGCGAAGAGGAAGCGGTAGTTGATCTCGCCAGTGCCCGGCTCGTTGCGGCCCGGGTTGTCGGCAAGCTGCACATGGTTGATCGCGGCGAGGTTGGACTCGACGGTGCGCGCCAGGTCTCCTTCCATGATTTGCATGTGGTAGATGTCGTACTGCAGGAACAGGTTGGCGCTGCCCACTTTTTCGCGGATGGCCAGGGCCTGCTTGGTGTTGTTCAGGTAGAAGCCAGGGATGTCGCGGGTGTTGATGGCTTCCATCACCAGCTTGATGCCGGCGGCCTGGAGCTTCTCGGCGGCGAACTTGAGGTTCTCCACGAAGGTGCTCTCGATGGTCGCGCAGTCGTAACCCTGCGGACGGATGCCGGCCAGGCAGTTGATCTGGGTATTGCCCAGTACCTTGGCGTAGGCGATGGCCTTGTCCACGCCGGCGCGGAACTCTTCCACGCGGTCGGGGTGGCACGCGATGCCACGCTCGCCCTTGCCCCAGTCACCAGCCGGCAGGTTGAACAGCACCTGCTCCAGCTTGTTGGCGTCCAGACGGGCACGGATTTCCTCTACCGGGAAGTCGTAGGGGAAGAGGTATTCGACACCGCTGAAGCCGGCTTCGGCGGCAGCGGCGAATCGATCCAGGAAGTCCACTTCGGTGAACAGCATGGACAGGTTGGCGGCAAAACGGGGCATGAAAGTCTCCTTCTGGTTCCTCTCTCCCGCGAACGGGAGAGAGGAGGTGAAAGCCCCTCTCCCACCACGAATAGGAGAGGGGAAGACGGCAATCAATCCAGCAGCGAGATGGCGGTCGGAGCGTCGGCGCCAGACTGGGCCAGTTCCTCGAACTCGTTGATGGCGTTGATCTCGGTACCCATGGAGATGTTGGTGACACGCTCCAGGATGACCTCGACCACAACCGGTACGCGGAACTCTTCCATCAGCTGCTTGGCCTTGGCGAAGGCGGCTTGCAGGTCGTTGGCGTCATGCACGCGGATCGCCTTGCAGCCCAGGCCCTCGACCACTGCGACGTGGTCCACGCCGTAGCCGTTGAGTTCCGGTGCGTTGACGTTCTCGAAGGACAGCTGCACGCAGTAATCGATTTCGAAGCCGCGTTGTGCCTGACGGATCAGACCCAGGTAGGAGTTGTTCACCAGTACGTGGATGTACGGCAGGTTGAACTGCGCGCCCACGGCCAGCTCTTCGATCATGAACTGGAAGTCATAGTCGCCGGACAGTGCCACGACCGGACGGGTCGGGTCGGCCTTGACCACGCCGAGCGCTGCCGGAACGGTCCAGCCCAGAGGGCCCGCCTGGCCACAGTTGATCCAGTGGCGCGGCTTGTAGACGTGCAGGAACTGGGCGCCAGCGATCTGCGACAGACCGATGGTGCTGACGTAGCAGGTGTCCTTGCCGAAGAACTCGTTCATCTCTTCGTATACGCGCTGCGGCTTGACCGGCACGTTGTCGAAGTGGGTCTTGCGCTGCATGGTGCGCTTGCGCTCGCGGCAGGATTCGACCCAGGCGCTGCGGTCTTTCAGCTTGCCAGCGGTTTTCCACTCGCGGGCAACTTCCAGGAAGGCGTCCAGCGCGGAACCGGCGTCGGAAACGATGCCCAGGTCCGGGGTGAATACGCGGCCGATCTGGGTGGGTTCGATGTCCACGTGAATGAAGCGGCGACCCTGGGTGTAGACGTCGACGGAACCGGTGTGGCGGTTGGCCCAGCGGTTACCGATACCGAACACCAGGTCGGACTCCAGCACGGTGGCGTTGCCGTAGCGGTGCGAAGTCTGCAGACCGCACATGCCCGCCATCAGCGGGTGATCATCGGGGATGGTGCCCCAGCCCATCAGGGTCGGGACGACCGGTACGCCGGTCAGCTCAGCGAATTCAACCAGTTTGGCGGAGGCGTCGGCGTTGATGATGCCGCCACCCGCGACGAGCAGCGGGCGCTCGGCGTCATTCAGCATGGCCAGCGCCTTCTCGGCCTGGATGCGGCTGGCGGACGGCTTCACTACTTGCAGCGGCTGGTAGGCGTCGATGTCGAATTCGATCTCGGCCATCTGCACGTCGAACGGCAGGTCGATCAGCACGGGGCCCGGACGGCCGCTGCGCATTTCATAGAAGGCCTTCTGGAAGGCGTAAGGCACCTGGCCCGGTTCCAGAACGGTGGTTGCCCACTTGGTGACGGGCTTGACGATGCTGGTGATGTCGACGGCCTGGAAGTCTTCCTTGTGCAGACGGGCACGCGGAGCCTGACCGGTGATGCAGAGGATCGGGATGGAGTCGGCGGAAGCCGAGTACAGACCGGTGACCATGTCGGTGCCGGCGGGGCCGGAGGTGCCGATGCAGACGCCGATGTTGCCGGCGTTGGTGCGGGTGTAACCCTCAGCCATGTGCGAGGCGCCTTCGACGTGACGGGCCAGTACATGGTCAATGCCGCCGATCTTGTTCAGGGCTGCGTACAGCGGGTTGATGGCGGCGCCGGGGATGCCGAACGCGGTGTCGATGCCTTCGCGACGCATCACCAGGACGGCAGCCTCGATTGCTCTCATTTTGGCCATGTTTTGTGCCTCTTTCTTGTGAAAATTGTATACAAGCTACGTGGCTGGATTCTATTCATCGTCTGACTGAAGGGTCAAGGCCATTTGTGAGGCTAAAGGTCGCAGGGCGTCGACTCTTTTAAAACGCCTGTTTCATGGGGCTCTCCAGCGGTAGTCAGAACGCTGACGGAAATACTGTATACAAAAAATAATGTGATTGTATCTATCTGTTGATTTTTTTGTGTTCGGTGGGATAGTGAGCTACAGCTTTCGGATGCGTCGCAGGACGGGCTGGAAAATGCCCGCGTGGATACAGGAGTGCGCCAACCCTGGCCCGGACGACGCCGCACAAGGTTCAACCACTCACGAGGAACGCTTGAAAATGACCACCCTGACCCTGGAAACCGCTGTGAGCATTTCCAATCACGCCCTGACCGTTGGTCGCGAACTGCGCACCGCGCCGCTGACGATTGCCGTGCTGGATGCCGGCGGCCACCTGATCACCCTGCAACGCCAGGACGGCGCCAGCATGCTTCGCCCGCAGATCGCCATCGGCAAAGCCTGGGGCGCCGTGGCCCTGGGCAAGGGCTCGCGCCTGATCGCTGCGGATGCGCAGCAGCGTCCCGCCTTCATCGGTGCGGTGAACAACCTGGCCGACGGCAACCTGGTCCCGGCACCGGGCGGTGTGCTGATTCGTGATGGCGAGGGGGTCGTGATCGGCGCCATTGGCATCAGCGGCGACACGTCCGATATCGATGAGCAGTGCGCGGTCAGTGCGGTGGAAGCGGCCGGCCTGAAGGCGGACGCTGGCGCGGCCTGACCGTTGATGGGGGCCGCTGCGCAGCCCTCAGCGAATGAATTCGCCCCCACAGGGAGTGCATCTCTATGGGGGCGAAGTCTTTAGGGGGGGGGGCAAATCGCGACTATGGCTAGAAGGGGCTGCTTTTTTGTAGGGGCGAATTCATTCGCCAAGCAGCCCAAAGGGCTGCCATATCCGGATTATCGGTGTGGAGCGGAGAAGGGTAGGGGCCGCTGCGCAGCCCTTGGCGAATGAATTCGCCCCTACAGGGTACCGGTGTAGCCGGTATCAGGCGCTCTTCGCCGAAACCTTTTCTTCCACCTCGCAGCCCTTGATCACCAGGCGGATGATGGTTTCCGCGGCGGCGTCGTAGTCGGCCTCGCTGAGGCTGGACTTGCCGGTGACAGTGGAGATCTGCCAGTCGAAATCAGCATAGGTCTGGGTTGCGGCCCAGATGCTGAAGAGCAGATGGTGGGGGTCGACCTTGGCCATCAATCCCTGATCGATCCAGCCCTGGATGCACTCGATGTTGTGCTTTGCCTGCAGGTTGAGGTGCTCGGTCTGTTCCTGGGAGAGGTGCGGAGCACCGTGCATGATTTCGCTGGCGAACACCTTGGAGGCGTAGGGCAGGTCGCGGGAGATGCGGATCTTCGAGCGGATGTAGGCCGTGAGCACCTCAAAGGGGTGGCCGGCCTGATTGAAGGGCGCGGATGCCTGAAGGAGCGGCTCGACGATGCTCTCAAGAACTTCGCGGTAGAGGTTCTCTTTCGACTTGAAGTAGTAGTAGACGTTGGGCTTGGGCAGGCCGGCCTTGGCCGCGATGTCGCTCGTCTTGGTGGCGGCGAACCCTTTGTCGGCGAATTCCTCGCTGGCCGCGCGCAGGATGAGGTCTCTGTTGCGCTCGCGAATGCTACTCACATCGGCTCCTTTATTGGCTCGCCGAAGCGCCTGGAAGGCCGGCCGGCGAGAGGTCGGGCATGGTATCACCGCCATCAAATGGCCCTCAAGCGAGCCACTGGATGAATTTCCTGTATACAAAATAATTTGATTCTGTTTCCATTCGGCATCCGTCCATGTCATCGGTGCCCTGTCCGGTGCGTGTTGCGGCAGACGTCACCCATGCAAGACAACCACTTGCTCGACCCCTTCGGGCGTCGAATTTCCTACCTGCGCCTCTCGGTCACTGACCGTTGCGATTTCCGGTGCACCTACTGCATGAGCGAAGACATGGTCTTCGCTCCCCGGGCGCAGATCCTCAGCCTCGAAGAGCTGTATGCCGTCGCCGATGCCTTTATCGACCTCGGTGTGAAGCGTATCCGTATCACCGGCGGTGAGCCGCTGGTACGCAAGGGGTTGACCTCCCTGCTGGCACGACTCGGCGCCCGCGAGGAATTGGAAGACCTGGCCATCACCAGCAACGGCTCCCAGCTCGCGCACATGGCCACTGATCTGCATCGCAGCGGCGTCACCCGCTTGAACATCAGTCTCGACTCTCTACAGCGCGAGCGCTTTGCCGCATTCACCCGTCGCGACCGTCTCGACCAGGTGCTGGCCGGAATCGACGTGGCGCGTGCCGCGGGCTTTCGTCGGATCAAGCTGAACACCGTGGTTCAGAAAGGCCGCAACGATGACGAGGTCCAGGACCTCGTTGCCTTTGCGGTCGAGCGCGGGCTGGATATCAGCTTCATCGAGGAGATGCCCCTTGGCAGCATCTCCAGCCACGAGCGCAAGGTCACCCTCTGCACCTCGGAGGACGTGCGCGAACGAGTGGAACAGCGCTTCCAGCTGTTGCCCAGCAGCTACCGCACTGGCGGGCCGTCGCGCTACTACCAGGTGGTGGGCAGTGAGACCCAGGTCGGCTTCATCTCGCCTCATAGCCGCAACTTCTGCGGCGACTGCAACCGTGTGCGAGTCACTGCCGAAGGCAAGCTGGTGCTCTGTCTCGGCCACGAAGGCGCGCTGGACCTCAAGGCGCTGATCCGTCGTCACCCCGGCGATGGCGAGCGACTCCGTGCGGCGTTGATCGATGCCCTCAGGCTGAAGCCCGAGCGGCACCATTTCGAAGCGGATTCCCAGGTCCAGGTGGTGCGCTTCATGAGCATGACCGGCGGCTGACCGCCCTCGTAATCCGAATTCCAAGCAGTACATACGCTTTTGCGTAGGGTGCGCCGTGCGCACCAATAACTTCCTGTCCGCCCACCGGTGCGCACGGCGCACCCTACAAGGAGCCCTGTATGGCCAAGACACTCTTGATCAAGAACGCCGACCTGCTGGTGACCATGGATGGCCAGCGCCGGGAGATCCGGCAGGGCGGAATGTTCATCGAGGACAACCGCATCGTGCAGGTCGGGCCGAGCAGCGAACTGCCGCAGACCGCCGACGACGTGCTGGATATGAAGGGCAAGATCGTCATCCCCGGACTGGTCAACACCCACCACCACATGTACCAGAGCCTGACCCGCGTGGTGCCGGCGGCCCAGGATGGCGAGCTGTTCAACTGGCTCACCAACCTGTATCCGATCTGGGCGCGCCTGACTCCGGAGATGATCGGTGTTTCCACCCAGACCGCGATGGCCGAGTTGATCCTTTCCGGCTGCACCACTTCCAGCGACCACCTCTACATCTACCCCAACGGCTGCAAGCTGGATGACAGCATCCACGCCGCCGGTGAGATCGGCATGCGCTTCCACGCCGCTCGCGGCAGCATGAGTGTCGGCCGCAGCCAGGGCGGCCTGCCGCCGGATTCCGTGGTGGAGAAGGAAGCGGACATCCTCAAGGAATCGCAGCGCCTGATCGAGGACTATCACGACGCGTCCCATGGCTCGATGCTGCGGGTCGTCGTGGCACCGTGCTCGCCGTTCTCTGTCAGCCGCGATCTGATGCGTGAAGCCGCCGTGCTTGCGCGCCATTACGGCGTCTCGCTGCACACCCACCTGGCCGAAAACGTCAACGACATCGCCTACAGCCGCGAGAAGTTCGGCATGACTCCGGCCGAATACGCCGAGGACCTGGGCTGGGTGGGCCACGACGTCTGGCATGCCCACTGTGTGCAACTGGACGAGCACGGCATCGAGCTGTTCGCCCGCACCGGCACCGGTGTTGCCCACTGCCCCTGCTCGAACATGCGCCTCGCCTCCGGTATCGCCCCAGTGCGCCGCATGCGCGACGCCGGTGTGCCGGTGGGCCTGGGCGTGGACGGCTCCGCCTCCAACGACGGCGCCAGCATGATCGGCGAAGTGCGCCAGGCGCTGTTGCTGCAGCGGGTCGGTTTCGGACCGGACGCCATGACCGCGCGCGAAGCCCTGGAGATCGCCACCCTGGGCGGCGCGAAGGTGCTCAACCGGGATGACATCGGTGCCCTGGCGCCGGGCATGGCGGCCGACTTCGTCGCCTTCGACCTCAATCACATCGCCTATGCCGGCGCGCTCCACGACCCGCTGGCGGCGCTGGTGTTCTGCACCCCGACCCACGTGTCCACCAGTGTGATCAACGGCAAGGTGGTCGTACGCGATGGCCAGTTAGTCACCGTGGACCTCCCGCGCGTGCTGGAACGCCACAACGAGCTGGCACGTCAACTGGTGCTCGGCGAGTAACCCGTACCCGGGAGCGGGTCGTCCCGCTTCCGTCTTTCCCGCGCAATGGAAAACAAGGAGGAGGTCATGAAACCTCGGGTTTTCGGCTGGCTGGCTGCTGGCCTTTTGTCCGCGAATGGCGCCCTGGCGCAGACCTATGTGATTGGGGTCGAGGAGCAATCGTTCCAGCCCCATTACTGGATGAGCGATCAGGGTGAGTACAAGGGCTTTGCCCGCGAATTGCTGGATCTGTTCGCGCGCGATGCCGGACTGGATATCCAGTATCAGGCGCTGCCGGTCAACCAGCTCACCAAGCACCTGCTCAACGGCAGCATCGATTTCAAGTATCCCGACAATGCCAACTGGGCGGGCGACCTGAAAGGTGGCAAGAACATCCGTTACAGCCTGCCGGTGGTGGAGTACGTGGACGGTGTGCTGGTAGCGCCCAAGCGCCAGGGGCAGGGCGTGGAACAACTGGCCAGACTGGCGGTGGTGGACGGCTGGACGCCCTGGACCTACCAGGACCGCATCAACGCGGGCCACACGCAGGTCGTACGCAGCGACGACCTTGGCCAGATGATCAAGCAGGCAATGAAGCAGGAAGCCGATGGCGCCTACTACAACGTGGTGGTTGCCACTTACTACCTGGACAACATCCGCGCGCGGCCAGGCGCCCTGGTCTTCGACCCGAAACTGCCCCACACGCGCGGCACCTTCAACCTTTCCAGCCTCAAGTATCCCGAGCTGATTGCACGTTTCGATCGCTTTCTTGCCGAGCACCGCCAGGAAGTGGATGCCCTCAAGGCCCGCTATCAGGTGGAAGCCAACCTGGACTCCGAATACCTCGGGATGGAGCAGTGGAAAGTCGATTTCCTGAAGCGCCAGAAAGAGAAGGCCAATCCCTGAGCCGTTCCGGTATGCAAGCTCGTTCCAGAGCGGTTCAAGCGTCCTGACGCCAATCCAGCTCGAAATTTTGTACACAATTCTGAAAGAAACTGTTGTTCGGAATGTTCACAGCGTGTATATAGTTCGGAAAAACCTGACCGCCAGATCAGCTTTTTATGATGAAGCAACTGCATGAGGGGGCTCACGCCACCCTGTAAGCCCACGACCGACAAAAACAATAGGCAGGCTTTACCCATGAGTTCATTCGAAGTATCCGAGGTGCATTACCACCTCAGGCGCGGCCCACAGCGCCGGCTGCAAGCGAGGCGATCCCGCTTTGCAGCGCCGCACCCATTGATTGCTCATCTGTCCGCCATCCGTGATCTGGCACCTGTGCTTGGTCGCCTGCCGGGTTGCCCGAGCCAGCCGGGCAGCAATGCCGACGTAGAAGAATTCTCCCTCCTGTCCTCGATGATCGAGGCCAGGCTGTACTCCCTGGACGTAGCCGAACAGCGCAACGCTGAAGACAGCCCGTCCGGCATCGCCCGCCAATACCGCCTCGGCCTGACCGGCTGACGCACGGCGCGCGCAACTCCCTCCAATCCCGAACCAGCCTGCAGCCTGCCCGGAAACCGGGGCGGGCTCCGGGTGGGTGCGGGACGGAAAAACCTGAAACCCACTACAACAAGGGATAAAAACCATGAATGCCAAGTATCTGCCGCACTGCCTTGCCCTCACGACCGGCCTGCTCGGGGGCGGCCAGGCCATCGCCGGTGACCTGCTGTTCTGGCAAAACAACAGCCTGACCTACCTCTACGGCCAGAACTTCAAGGTCAATCCGGAGATCCAGCAAACCGTCACCTTCGAGCATGCGGACGGCTGGAAGTACGGCGATAACTTCTTCTTCGTGGACAAGATCTTCTACAACGGCGAGAAGGACGCGCAGGTGGGCGACAACACCTACTACGGCGAATTCCAGCCGCGCCTTTCCCTCGGCAAGATCTTCGACCAGAAGATCCAGTTCGGCCCGGTGACCGATGTGCTGCTCGCCATGACCTACGAGTTCGGTGAAGGCGACGTCGAGTCCTACCTGATCGGACCGGGCTTCGACCTGGCCATTCCCGGCTTCGACTACTTCCAGGTCAACTTCTACAACCGCCAGACCGACGGCAGCCGTCCGGGCGACGACGTCTGGCAGATCACTCCGGTATGGAGCTACACCATTCCGGTGGGCAACTCCGACATCCTGATCGACGGCTTCATGGACTGGGTGGTGGACAACGATGAGAACGATCGCGGCACCTACCACGCCAACCTGCACTTCAACCCGCAGGTGAAGTACGACCTGGGCAAGGCCATGGGCTGGGGCGAGAAGCAGCTCTACGTGGGTTTCGAATACGACTACTGGAAGGACAAGTACGGTATCGACAGCGAGAGCTTCCTGGGTGACGAGATCCTCGATGGCACCGACCAGAACACCGCCAGCCTGCTGGTCAAAGTGCACTTCTGATCCATCGGAAAAAAGACCGGGGGAGGCGCAATGCGCCATCCCCACGGTTGAAAGGGGAGGAGAGCCAATCCATGGCACAAGCCTTTCGCTGCAATGTGGGAGCCGGATCGATCACGATGCGGGCCAGCGGATTTCCCGGTGTACCAGACCGGGGACCGCTGTATGGCCACTCGCGTGTCAATTCGCCCTCACAGCGACTGGCCTCCCTCCGGGTCGCAAAAGGGATTGAACGCCTTGGGGCGAGACTCGGTTCAGAAGGTGAATTCCAGGTTCACCGTCGGCGTCGAGGTGCGGCTGCCACGCCCGCCATCGACACCGAACTTGTTGTGCCAATACTCGTAGCCGACGCCCAGCCACAGGTTCGGCTTGCGCTTGGCGCCGGGCATGGCGGCGACCATCAGCGAAGTGCGCATCAGGGTTTCCGGGGCCGTGTCCTTGTCGAAGTAGTCTTCGCCTTTCTCGCCGACGTAGTTGACGAACCCCTGGAACTTGGCGTCGTGGTCACCGAGCTGGAAGGGCTTGAGCCAGGTCAGGTTCACCATGTAGGTGGCGTCGAACGTATGGTCGGGATGCTTGGCGCTGGGGATGCCCGAGTGGTTCTTCTCGCGGTAGTACATCAGGCTCAGGTCGAGTACGGCGGCACCGTTGAACTTGAGCGTGGGGCCGAACACCAGCGCGCGCTTCTTGGCCGAGGCCAGGTTGTTGTTGCGACTGGCATCAAAGCCGAAGGTGAAGGCGTAGTCCTTGATCAGGCCGGTGCCCAGTGGCTGGTCGAACACCCGCGAGGCGAACAGCTGATGACGGTAGACCGCATAGACCTCGCTGCCGCCGTGGTCGGTGCCCTTGCGGGGATCGCGACTGTCGGAGAGGAACACGTCCAGGTTGAAGAAGTTGCTGCCGTACTTGTAGCCATCCGCGTGGGTGAAGCTGTAGGTACGTTTGGCGAATTTGTTCGGGTTGTTCGGGTTGGTGTACTGCTGGCCGTAGCGGAAGCCAACGCTGTTGTTCACCCATTCGAAGATCTTGCCGTCCTCAGCGGCGGAGCCGGTCTGGCCAGTGGCCAACAAGGCGGCGCCAAGCGCCAGGCTGGTGTAACGACGCATTCGGGTACTCCTTCTTTTTGTTGTTGAGCAGAAAGCGGAAAAGACCTGTCCTTGACGGCCGTGCGCGAAGGCAGCCGTCTCTGGGGTTGGGGTTAAAAGAGCCCGCCGGGTAGACAGGCTTTGGAATGCCGGCCGGACCTCATGGGAACCGGCCGGATGGGAGCAAACTCAGTGCGCGGCGCAGTGCCGGCTGCGTTCCTTTTCACCCAGGATGTTGAACAGCAGGTTCAGGGTGAGGGCGCTGACAGTGGCCATGGCGATGCCGCTGTGGGTGATGGGCTCCATCCAGTGAGGAAGCTGCGCGAAAAGCTCGGGGCGGACCACCGGTGCCATGCCCATCCCCATGCTCACGGCGACGAGCAACTGGTTGCGCCGGTCGCTGATGTCGGCCTCGTGGAGAATCTTGATGCCGGTGGCGGCCACCATGCCGAACATCGCCAGGCCCGCGCCACCCAATACCGCAGGCGGGATCGAGGCCACCAGGAAGGCGGCTTTCGGCAACAGGCTTAGGCCGATCAGGAAGGCGCCGGCGGCGACCGTCACGTAACGGCTGCGGACACCTGTCATCTGCACCAGGCCGATGTTCTGGGCGAACGACGAATGGGTGAAGGTGTTGAAGAGCCCCGCCAGGAAGGATGCGCCGGCGTCACACATCAGGCCACGGCGCAGAGCGTTGGGGCAAACCTCGCGCCCGGTGATCTTGCCCAGGGCCAGGAACATGCCGGTGGACTCGACGAAGATGATCACCACCACCAGGCACATCGAGAGCACAGAGGCCAGCTCGAACTTCGGCATGCCGAAATGCATCGGCTCCACCAGCTGGAACCAGGGCGTCTCTTCCAGTCCATTCAGGTCGACCATCCCGCTGGCGCCGGCCAGGGCATAGCCCAGCGCCATGCCGATCAGTACCGAGACGTTGACCCAGAAGCCTTTGAGGAAACGGTTGACCAACAGGATCGTCCCCAGCACCAATCCGGCGATGGAAAGGTACTCCAAGGCGCCGAAATGGGTGGCCGCGTTACCGCCGCCGGCCCAGTTGACCGCTACCGGGAAGAGCGTGAGGCCGATGGAGGTGATCACGGTGCCCGTTACCAGCGGCGGGAAGAAACGCACGATGCGCGACATGAAGGGGGCGAGCAGCAGGCCGAAGAACCCGGCGGCGATGGTCGCGCCAAAAATCCCCTGGATACCGACGCCAGGCATTCCGGCCATTACCACCATGCTGCCGACGGCAGCGAAGCTGGCACCCATCATCACCGGCATGCGGATACCGACCGGGCCGATTCCGATGGACTGAACGATGGTGGCGATACCGGCGACCAGCAGGTCGGCGTTGATCAGGAAGGCGATTTCTTCACGGGAGAGACCGGCGGCCTGGCCGACGATCAGGGGTACGGCAACGGCGCCACCGTACATAAGCAGGACATGCTGGAAGCCGACAAGCAGCAATTGCATCAGGGGCAGGCGCTGGTCAGCGGGCGAAAGGGCGATTTCTCGCTCTGTCGGAGTGGTCATGCAACACCTCGGGCGCTTTTGTTCTTGTAAGTCGCTTTGGCAATGCCGCACCTCGTGGGAGCGGCGTGCCGGGTATTCATGTTGCTGGCCGGGAGGGTGACTCCCGGCCGGGGTCGTACAGGTACAGCGAGGAATAAAAAAAGCCCGCCTGGGGGCAGGCTTGAAAGCGGGTGATGCTTGGGGTCACCACCCGCCGTGGTCATGCGCGAGGTCCCGGGTTACAGGAGCCTCGCCGATGCTCAGTGGGTCTTGGCGCCTTGGGCGATCCAACTGCCGATCAGGTCACGCTCTTCCTGGGTCATCTGGGTGATGTTGCCCAGCGGCATGATCTGGCTGGCGACAGCCTGGGCCTGGATCTTCGGTGCGAGCATCTGGATCTGCTGCGGGGTGTCGAGCATCACGCCGCCCGGCGCCGAGGTGAACATCGGGCTGGTGGGCTTGGCGGAATGGCACACAGTGCAGCGCTCCTTGATCACGCTGTGGACCTTGTCGAAGTTACCGCCTGTAGCACTGGCCTGGGCCGGGGCTGCAGCCGGTTGCGCCGGAGCGGCGGCCTGCGGCTTGCTTTCGCTGGAGCCGGTTGCCGGAGCAGCGGCGCTGCTGGTGGCGGGGGCGGCCTGCTCCTGGTGGGCGGGTTCCACGGCCAGGCTGGGTTCGGCGGCCTTGTAGTTCGGCGCGGTGACGAACGCCAGGCAGATCATGCCCAGGGCGCCGGCCGGCAGGGTCCAGGCGAACTTGTTGCTGTCGTGACGGGTGTTGAAGTAGTGGCGCACCAGTACCGCGATCACCGCGATCCCGGCCAGGATCAGCCAGTTGTACTGGCTGCCGTAGGTGCTCGGGAAGTGGTTGCTGATCATGATGAACAGCACCGGCAGGGTGAAGTAGTTGTTGTGGCGCGAACGCAGCAGGCCCTTGGCCGGCAGGACCGGGTCCGGGGTGCGGTTTTCTTCGATGGCCTTAACGAGCGCGCGCTGGGCCGGCATGATGATGCGGAACACGTTGCCGACCATGATGGTACCGATCAGGGCGCCGACATGGATGTAGGAACCACGGCCGCTGAACACCTGGGTGAAGGCCCAGGAAGCGCCGACGATCAGGACGAAGAGCACCAGGCCGAGCAGGGCGGGGGTCTTGCCCAGCGGCGAGTCGCAGAGGAAGTCATAGATGAACCAGCCTGCGATCAGCGAGCCGATGCCGATGGCGACGGCGGCAGCCGGAGCGATGTCCACGCCGGGTGCGATCAGATACAGGGTCGGGTTCAGGTAGAACACCACGGTCAGCAGGGCGACGCCCGACAGCCAGGTGAAATAGGCTTCCCATTTGAACCAGTGCAGGTTGTCCGGCATTTTCGGCGGGGCGAGCTTGTATTTCTCCAGGTGGTAGATGCCACCACCGTGGATGGCCCAGAGGTCACCCGACAGACTGTCGCGCGGATTGGCGCGATTCAGGTTGTTCTCCAGCCAGACGAAATAGAAGGATGCGCCAATCCAGGCGATACCGGTGATCATGTGAACCCAGCGAATGCTCAGGTTCAGCCATTCGGTCAGATGTGCTTCCACAGTGTGTACCTCTTTTCCCGCTGACCGGCACGCCGATCGTTGGGCTTCTCTTATTAGTGGTGGGGGTCGAGGAGGAGCTGTTCGTCCTCAGTGAAGAAATGCTCATCGCAGTTGTTGCCAGAACCGCTGCGATCAACCACCAGGAAGTCATCCCGCTTTTCGATCGTCAGCACCGGGTGGTGCCAGACGCCGCGATGGTAATTAACGCCCTGCCTGCCATTGGAGAGGAAGGCACGGACCAAACCCGGTACAGGTACATCGCCAAGTGGCGCGACCACGACCAGAAAGGAGTTGCCGAGCAGCGGAATGAAGGCCTGGCTGCCCTGCGGATGTCGTTCCAGCATGCGGATGCGCAGCGGCATCTCAAGGGATTCGGCGCTGAAGATGCTGATGATCGCCTTGTCGTCCGGCTGGGCGGTTTCGACCGTCGCCAGCTTGTGATAACGGCGGGTGGAGCCGTTGTTGATCATGAAGTACTCACTGCCGTCGGTTTCGATCACATCTCCGAACGGGGCGAAGGCTTCTTTGGTCAGGGGCTCGATCTTCAGGGTTCGCATGGCTGTTCTACTTGTTCGTTGCTGGTTCCCATCCCCCGAGAGGGCGGGGCCGGTAGGGGAGGTGGTATTTCCATCCTCCCCCCTGGCTCTCCTGTATGGCGGAGAGCCGATGGGCGGGCCGTGGCCCACCCTGACCTGAATAGGGGCGGTGCGACTGCGGCTTACATCTGCTGCAGGCGGAACAGCGCGATCTTGTTGATCTCGGCCAGCGCCCTGGAAAACTCGGCTTCGGGAGAGTTGTGAATCCGCTCTTCGAAGGCCGCCAGGATCTGGTGCCGGTTGCTGCCTTTCACCGCCATGATGAAAGGAAACCCGAACTTGGCCTTGTAGGCGTCGTTCAGCTCGGTGAAGCGCGCGAACTCTTCAGCCGTGCATTCGTGGATACCGGCACCGGCCTGTTCGCTGGTGCTGGCTTCGGTCAGCTCGCCACGGACGGCTGCCTTGCCGGCCAGGTCCGGGTGAGCGTTGATCAGTGCCAGCTGGGCTTCATGGCTGGCGCTGAGCAACAGGTCGGCCATGCGCTGGTGCAGGCCATCGATCTCGTCGACGCGGTCGTCCTGGCCCAGGTCGAATGCCTTCTCGGCGACCCAGGGCGAGTGCTCGTAAATGTCGGCGAACGCCGTGACGAAGGCTTCGCGGGACAGGGTGGACGGAGTCAGGGTCTGGAAGCGGCTCATTTGGCTTGCTCTTTGAACGGGTGGGTGGCGTGCCAGTGGCGGGCGATGTCGGCGCGGCGAGCGATCCAGACTTTCTCATGGCCCTTCACGTAGTCGATGAAGCGCGCCAGGGAGGCGAGGCGAGCCGGACGGCCCAGCAGGCGGCAGTGCATGCCGATGGACAGCATCTTCGGCGCGCCGGCGGCGCCTTCGGCGTAGAGCACGTCGAAGGCGTCCTTGAGGTATTCGAAGAAGTCATCGCCCTTGTTGAAACCCTGCACCTGGGTGAAACGCATGTCGTTGGTGTCGAGGGTGTAGGGAATGACCAGGTGCGGTTTTTCCGCGGTGCTGGCGGCGTCCCAGTAGGGCAGGTCGTCATCGTAGGTGTCGGAGTCGTAGAGGAAACCGCCTTCCTCCATGACCAGGCGACGGGTGTTCGGGCCGGTGCGGCCGGTGTACCAGCCTACCGGGCGCTCGCCGGTCAATTCGGTGAGGATGCGGATGGCCTCGAGCAGGTGCTCGCGCTCCTGGGCCTCGTCCATGTACTGGTAATCGATCCAGCGATATCCGTGGCTGCAGATTTCGTGGCCGGCGTCGACCATGGCGCGGATCACATCCGGGTGACGCTGGGCGGCCATGGCGACGGCGAAGATGGTCAGCGGGATGTCGTGCTTCTTGAACAGGTTCAGCAGGCGCCAGACGCCGGCGCGGCTACCGTATTCGTAGAGGGATTCCATGCTCATGTTGCGCACGCCCTGCAGCGGCTGGGCGGCCACCATCTCGGACAGGAAGGCCTCGGACTCCTTGTCGCCGTGCAGCACATTGCGCTCGCCGCCTTCCTCGTAGTTGAGGACGAAGGACAGGGCGATGCGGGCTTCGCCTGGCCAGTGCGGATGGGGGGGGTTATTGCCGTAACCGATCAGGTCGCGTGGGTACTCAGCGCTCACTGCAGTCTTCCTTCTCGTCTGTTGGATCGATCAGCGACAGCCCGGGAAAGTGGTGCGCGACCGTGGATGGGGTGATTGTATACAAACTGTCATGCGTTTTGTAAATCAAAAATTCGCTGAATTCGTAACTGGGGTCAGCGAAAATAAACCTGCCCATTTGGTCAGATATGAATGGCGTAAGGCCCGGTTGGCAACGGGTACATTGAAATCTGCGGTTGGCGCGGATTGGGGAGTGTTGATCCGTGTTGCTGTAGTGATTGTGTACAATTTTTTGGATTTATGTCTTACATTCGGCGGGGCGCGTGTTATTCTGCGGTCCGTACCCGGGGCCTTGGCCCCTGACCACGCACCTATATGAACAAGCAGAGGAGGTGTGGCGTTCCGATCGCGGCCAGTGCAACGGCCCGGTGGGCGCCCAGCGAGCAATGGGACGTTTGACTACGCATGTACTGGATGCCGCCCACGGCTGCCCTGGCCGTGACATCAAGATCGAGCTCTACCGCGTCGAGAGCGCAGGCCTGGAGCTGGTCGCCACTACCGTTACCAACGATGACGGCCGCTGCGACGCGCCGGTGCTGCAGGGTGCCGACTACCAGAGCGGCGTCTACCAGATCCATTTCCATGCCGGCGACTACTACCGCGCCCGCGGCGTAAAACTGGCGGAGCCGGCCTTCCTCGATGTGGTGGTCCTGCGCTTCGGTATTTCGGCCGAACAAGACCACTACCACGTCCCGCTGCTGATCTCTCCCTACAGCTACTCCACCTACCGCGGTAGCTAGTCCACGATTCTCGTTACCCTCGACTCACTGGAGTCTTTATGGCCCGTTCACACTGCGGGCCTTTTTTATGCCTGCAAGAAAGTGCGGCGTAAAAAAAGCCCGGCGCAAGGTCGGGCTTAAGCGCATCACGGGGAGATGCGCAAGGGAGCATGGGAAACCGATAAGACCAGAGCTGCATGCCAGCCTCGAAAGGCTGTGCAGTTGCGTGGGTGTATGTCGGATCAGGGAAGAGTCTAGGCGGTAATGGCCTGGGCGCCGGTCGGTGGTCGGAAATCGTTTCGGACCGTCGCGGCCAGGCATCCTGGCGGATTGGCGTCGCGCACTGGAAGCCGCGCTCCAGAAGAATCCTGTTGGTCCTTGCTATCGATTGTCTTGCAGGGGTGCGCTCGGCTTGCGCAGATCGCGCTCGGCGGTTCGCGAGCAGAGCTCGCTCCTCCAGGGGAGTGGAGGCAGCGCGTCGTAATTCCACGGCCAAATGAAAAGGCCCTGGCGCAGCGCGACAGGGCCTGGTGAAGCGGCTGCTTGCGATTACAGGAAGATGAACTTGGCCACGAAGATGGCGCACAGTGCGTACAGGCTAACCGACACATCCTTGTACTTGCCGGTGAAGGCCTTCATTACCACGTAGGTCACGAAGCCGAGCGCGATGCCGTCCGCGACCGAGAAGGTCAGCGGCATCATGATAACGGTGACGATGGCCGGGATGGTCTCGGTGTGTTCCTTCCAGTCGATGTGGGCCATGCCGCCCATCATCAGCATCGCTACGTAGATCAGGGCGCCAGCGGTGGCGTAGGCGGGGATCATGCCGGCCAGGGGCGCGAAGAACATCGCGGCGATGAACAGAATGCCCACGGTTACCGCGGTCAGGCCGGTGCGGCCGCCAGCGGCAACGCCCGCAGCACTTTCCACGTAGCTGGTGACCGGCGGTACGCCGAGCACGCCACCGAACACGCTGGAGGCGCTGTCCGCTTTCATGGCCTTGGAGAGGTTCTCGATACGACCGTCTTCCTGCACCAGGTTGGCACGCTGGGCAACGCCCATCAGGGTGCCGGCGGTGTCGAACATGTGCACGAAGAGGAAGGCGAGGATCACGCTCACCATGGTCACGTTGAACGCGCCGGTGATGTCCATGGCCATGAAGGTCGGCGCCAGGCTCGGGGGCATGGAGAACACGCCGCCGAACTTGACGATGCCCAGGCCCACACCGATCAGGGTCACGGTGAGGATGCTGATCAGGATGCCGCCGAAGATGCGGCGGTATTCCAGTACCGCGATCATCAGGAAGCAGATGGCGGCCAGCAGCGGGCCGGGGGAGGTCAGGTCACCGATGTGCACCAGGGTGGCCGGATGGGCGACGACGATGCCGGCGGTCTTCAGGCCGATCAGCCCGAGGAACAGGCCCACACCCGCGCCCATGGCGAAGCGCAGACTGCTCGGAATGCTGTTGAGCAGCCATTCGCGGATGCGCGAGAAGGTCAGGATCATGAACAGCACGCCGGAGAGGAACACCGCGCCAAGCGCGATCTGCCAACTGTAGCCCATGGTGTTGACCACGGTGTAGGTAAAGAAGGCGTTCAGGCCCATGCCCGGAGCAAGGCCTACCGGCCAGTTGGCGTAGAGGCCCATGAGGAGACAGCCGAAGGCTGCGGCAAGGCAGGTGGCAACGAAGGCTGCGCCATGATCGATCCCGGCATCGGCCATGATGTTCGGGTTGACGAAAATGATGTAAGCCATGGTGATGAAGGTGGTCAGGCCTGCAGCCAGTTCAGTCTTCACGGTGGTGCCGTGCAGGCTGAGCTTGAAGAGACGTTCAAGCAGGCCCTTGGCGGGCGGTGTAGCGACGTACGTTCCTTGTTCTTGTTGTTTGATGCTTTCCACAGCGTGGTACTCCTCATCTCTTTTGTTTTGTTCACCCAGAGCCTGGAGTTGGCTCCGGACTGACTGAGGCGGATGGCGTGAGTGGTGCACTTCCTCCAATACTTGACCGCAGGGTCAGGAAGTCACGGCGCGATTATGCCTTTGTATACAAAAAAAACAAATAATGTTTTCAATGTTCGAAAAAACGTACTAATGCATAAAAGCTGACTGATGGGTTAGGTTTTGCTGCGACAATTTGCAGCCTAACGAACTCACAAAGTCTTTTTAAAACAATTAGTTAGTTAAATTGGTGTTTTGGAGAGGGGCGGAAGGGGAGACGGTCTAAAGCACGGAATGGCACTCAGCCAGGCGCGCTTATGACAAAAAAATGTAGGGGAATACGCTGAATTGTCGCTTCAGTCGTCCCTCGATGAGCCATTCGAGAACGGCTGTAAAAACCTGTGCAACCGGTCAGGAATGGGCGTCGAGCTGCAGCGAAACTGTTCAAGGTCAGATGATTGTGTACAATATCCCTCGCTTTTTCCCTGATTTCCCTCGCTGATCTACCCGTTCAGCCTGGCGGAAAGGGGCAAAAAGGGCCCTGGAAGACCGCCGCCCCCCTTTGACGCGAGCCCCCATGAACGAACAGTTGCAGCCACTCAAGAAGCAGCCGCGCACCGCCAAAAGCACCCGCAGCGGCACTCAGGACGACGTCGTCTACGCACATATTTTCGATGCCATTCTCGAGCAGCGCCTCGCGCCTGGTACCAAGTTGAGCGAAGAGGCCCTGGGCGAGATTTTCGGTGTCAGCCGCACGATCATCCGCCGTGCCCTGTCGCGACTCGCCCACGAAGGCGTGGTGCTGTTGCGGCCGAATCGTGGCGCCGTGGTAGCTAGCCCCAGCGTCGAGGAAGCCCGTCAGATCTTCTATGCCCGCCGTCTGGTGGAGCGTGCCATCACCGAGCTCGCGGTCGAGCACGCCACCGCTGAGCAACTGCAGGAACTGCGGCAAATGGTCCTCGAGGAACAAGCTTGCTTCTCCCGTGGAGATCGTGGCGCCGGCATTCGCCTTTCCGGCGAGTTTCACCTGAAGCTGGCCGAGGCGGCGAAGAACGCCCCGCTGGTGAGCTTCCAGCGCAGCCTCGTGTCGCAGACCTCGCTGATCATTGCTCAATACGAGAGCGGTAGCCGTTCCCACTGTTCCTTCGATGAGCACAATCGCCTGATCGACGCTATCGAGTCCCGCGATGCAGAGCGCGCCGTAATGTTGATGATGCACCACATGGACCACATCGACGACAAGCTCAACCTGGACGAAAGCGGTGCTTCGGACGACCTGCACGCGGTGTTCTCGCACCTGCTGCAGACCAAGAAGAAGCCTGGCCGCGGTACGCCTCGCAGCGCCTGATACGACCCGGCAAACAAAGCCCCGCGAATGCGGGGCTTTTTGTTTTGGAAATCTGGCTGGTGGCAGTCCAATTGTGGGGGCGAATTAATTCCTTAACGAATGAATTCGCCCCCACAGGAAGAGCAAAGCAATCCGGATGCCCAAAAGAACACCCCGCCTGGGCGGGGTGTTCTTCTCTGACCGATCAGCCGCGCTTGTGCACGCTGCGACCGGCTGCGAAGGTTTCCTTCACGGTGCGGTCGTCGCCGAGGATGGTCAGGGCGAACAGGCGTTCCGGAAGGCTCGTGGCTTGCTGCATGCGGTGGTCCAGCAGCGGGGTGGCTTTGTAGTCCAGCACCACGAAGTCCGCATCCTTGCCGGCCTGGAAGTTGCCGATCTTGTCGTCCAGATAGAGCGAGCGGGCGCCACCCAGGGTGGCCAGGTACAGGGACTTGAACGGATCGAGTTTCTTGCCCTGGAGCTGCATCACCTTGTACGCCTCGTTCAGCGATTGCAGCTGCGAGAAGCTGGTGCCGGCGCCCACGTCGGTGCCCAGGCCCACACGCACACCGTGCTCTTCCAGCTTCTGCAGGTCGAACAGGCCACTGCCGAGGAACAGGTTGGAGGTGGGGCAGAAGGCTACGGCCGAACCGGTTTCCGCCAGGCGTTTGCATTCGTCGTCGCAGAGATGCACGCCGTGGGCGAAGACCGACCGCTGGCCGATCAGCTTGTAGTGGTCATACACGTCCAGGTAGCCCTTGCGCTCGGGGAACAGCTCCTTGACCCATTCGATTTCCTTGCGGTTTTCGGACAGGTGGGTGTGCATGTACAGGCCCGGGTATTCGGCATACAGCTTGCCGGCCAGCTCCAGTTGCTCGGGGGTGCTGGTGGGGGCGAAGCGCGGGGTCACCGCATAGTGCAGGCGACCCTTGCCGTGCCAGCGCTCGATCAGCTCCTTGCTGTCCGCATAGCCGGACTCGGCCGTGTCGGTCAGGTAGTCCGGGGCATTGCGGTCCATCAGCACCTTGCCGGCGATCATTCGCAGGTCGAGCGCTTGCGCAGCCTCGAAGAAGGCGTCCACCGACTCCTTGTGCACGGTGCCGAACACCAGGGCGGTGGTGGTGCCGTTGCGCAACAGTTCCTTGATGAAGATGCCCGCGACGTCAGCGGCGTGGGCCTTGTCGGCGAACTGCTTTTCCGTGGGGAAGGTGTAGGTGTTGAGCCAGTCCAGCAACTGCTCGCCGTAGGAGGCGATCATGCCGGTCTGGGGGAAGTGGATATGGGTGTCGATGAAACCGGGGGTGATCAGTGCATCGCGGTACTCGTGCACCTCGACGCCGGCATCCAGGCCCGGCAGTAGGGCCTTGGCGTCGCCCAGGGCCTGGATGCGGCCGTCTTCCACCACCAGCAGGCCGTCCTCGAAATACTGATAGGACTGCTCGACACCCACCAGGGCGGGGTCGGCGATGCTGTGCAGGATGGCGGAGCGGTAGGCGGTTACGTGGCTGGTCATGTCAGTCTCGTTCGTTAGCGTTGCGATTCTTGCGTCCCGCAAATGGAGGGCCGGAGTGGGGAGCTCCCTGTCACGCGGCTCTCCCCACCCGGCACTTACAGGTCACCTTCGCCCGTTGGGCGAAGGAAAAACTCAGGCTTGTTCCCGACGCGAGGCGGGGACCAGCTTGGCGACGGTTTCGCCTTTCTTCACTTCGGCGCCGAAGTTGGCGTTGTAGGTGGCGACGACTTCACCGGCGATGGATATGGCGATCTCCACCGGTAGCTTGCCTTTGACCTCCTGGATACCCATCGGGCAGCGCATGCGTTGCATGGTTTCGGCAGCGAAACCGCGATCACGCAGGCGATGCTCGAACTTGACGCGCTTGGTCTTCGAACCGATCAGGCCGAAGTAGGCGAAGTCATTGCGCTTGAGGATCTCGGCGGTCAGCTCCAGGTCCAACTGGTGGTTATGGGTCATGACGATGAAGTAGCTGCCCTTGGGCATCTCGGCGATCTCGTCGATCACCTCTTCGTTGACCACTTTCTCCACGCCCGCCGGAATGTATTCGGGGAACTCGTTTTCCCGCGAATCGATCCAGCGCACCTTGCAGGGCAGGCTGGCGAGCAGCGGAACCAGGGCACGGCCGACGTGGCCGGCGCCGAACACGGCGATATGTGCCTGGGGCTGACCCATGGGTTCGAACAGCAGGACAGTGGCACCCCCGCAGCACTGGCCGAGGCTGGCGCCCAGGCTGAAACGCTCCAGGCGCGTGTCCTGGCTGCGATTTTCGAGCATCTCGCGGGCGATCTCCATCGCCTTGAATTCGAGATGACCGCCACCGATGGTCTCGAAGATCCGCTCAGCGGTGACGACCATCTTCGAACCGGCGTTGCGCGGGGTCGAGCCACGCTCTTCGATGATGGTCACCAGCACGCAGGGTTCACCGCGGTGCTGAAGGTCGGCGAGGGCGCTGATCCAGCTCATTTGCTCAGTCTCCAGCTACGCAGTGGCCTGGTGGTACGTGACAGCCGCCAGTCGTCCATTGCAGCTTGCTGAAAAGCTACCTGCGTTGCCGATGCATCGTTAGGGTCAGACTCAAAATGCTCATTTACAGCTCGTAAACTCCGCTTTTTCGTCTGTCCCTGCCTCGCCTCGGCTGTCTCGCCAACGCCTTTCAACAAGCTGCAGGTACGGACCGGAGCCGGCAGCGTTTCCAGCAGCACGGCATCGCCGTCCTGCTGCTTGGTCTTCGTTTGATCGGTGGATGTTGTCATTGTTCTGCACCGTTTTTTCCATGTAGGAGCCAGCTTGCTGGCGAATCGCTTTCGCCAGCAAGCTGGCTCCTACGGGTTACGCAGGCTCGGTCTCCGCCTGGGCGGGGGCCTGGGCCAGCTGTTGCAGTTTGCGCATCTGTTCGACGCCCCAGAGAACCCGCTCAGGAGTGGCCGGCGCGTCGATGTTCGGCTGTACCTTGTAGTCCCCCAGGCTCGCCACGGCGTCCTTGATGGCGCACCAGACGGCAATGCCGAGCATGAACGGCGGCTCGCCCACGGCCTTGGAATGGAACACCGTCTGCTCCGGGTTCTTGCGGTTTTCCACCAGCTTCACCCGCAGGTCGATGGGCATGTCGGCGATGGCCGGGATCTTGTAGCTCGCCGGGCCGCTGGTCATCAGCTTGCCCTTGGCGTTCCACACCAGCTCTTCCATGGTCAGCCAGCCCATGCCCTGGACGAAGGCGCCTTCCACCTGGCCGATGTCGATGGCCGGGTTCAGCGAGGCACCCACGTCATGCAGGATGTCGGTGCGCAGCATCTTGTACTCACCGGTCAGGGTGTCGACGATGACTTCGGCGCACGCCATGCCATAGGCGAAGTAATAGAACGGACGGCCGGAGGCTTTGTCGCGGTCGTAGAAGATCTTCGGCGTGCGATAGAAGCCGGTGCTGGAGAGCGAGATCTGGTTGAAGTAGGCGAGCTGGATCATTTCCTCGAAGGAGAGGAAGTGGTCGCGCACGCGCACCTGGTCGTTCTTGAACTGCACGTCCTCGGTGGTCACCTTGAAGTGATTGGCGAGGAACTCCACCAGGCGGCCCTTGATGGTTTCGGCTGCGTTCTGCGCAGCCTTGCCGTTCAGGTCGGTGCCGCTGGAGGCGGCGGTCGGCGAGGTGTTGGGCACCTTGTCGGTATTGGTGGCGGTGATCTGGATGCGCGAAATGTCCACCTGGAAGACTTCGGCCACCACCTGGGCGACCTTGGTGTTCAGGCCCTGGCCCATTTCGGTGCCGCCGTGGTTCAGGTGGATGCTGCCGTCGGTGTAGATGTGCACCAGCGCACCGGCCTGGTTGAGGAAGGTGGCGGTGAAGCTGATGCCGAATTTCACCGGCGTCATCGCCAGGCCTTTCTTCAGCACGGGGCTCTTGGCGTTGAACTCGCGGATTTCCTCGCGGCGCTTGGCGTACTCGCTGCTGGCCTCCAACTCCTCGGTCATCTCGACGAGCATGTTGTGCTCGACGGTCTGGTAGTAGTGGGTGACGTTGCGCTCGTCCTTGCCGTAGTAGTTCAGCTTGCGGACTTCCAGCGGGTCCTTGCCCAGATGGCGGGAGATCGCGTCCATGATCTCTTCGATCGCGACCATCCCCTGCGGGCCGCCGAAGCCGCGGTAGGCGGTGTTCGAGGCGGTGTTGGTCTTGCAGCGGTGGCCGTTGATGGTGGCGTTTTCGAGGAAGTAGGCGTTGTCCGAGTGGAACATCGCGCGGTCGACGATGGAGCCGGACAGGTCAGGCGAATAGCCGCAGTTGCCCGCCAGTTCCAACTGGATGCCACTGAGCAGGCCGTTGTCATCGAAGCCCACGTCGTACTCGACGTAGAAGGGGTGCCGCTTGCCGGTGATGCTCATGTCTTCCATGCGCGGCAGGCGCATCTTGGTCGGGCGACCGGTCAGGTGCGCGATGACCGCGCACAGGCAGGCCGGGCCCGCAGCCTGGGTTTCCTTGCCGCCGAAGCCGCCACCCATGCGGCGCATGTCGATGACGATCTTGTTCATCGGCACGCCCAGCACCTCGGCCACCAGTTTCTGCACTTCGGTGGCGTTCTGGGTGGAGGTGTAGACGATCATGCCGCCGTCTTCGGTGGGCATGACGGAGGAGATCTGGGTTTCCAGGTAGAAATGCTCCTGGCCACCAATGTGCAGGGTGCCCTGGATGCGGTTCTTCGCGCTGGCCAGCGCGGTAGTGGAATCACCGCGCTTGTGCTGGTGGCTGTCCAGCACGAAATGCTTCTTGCGCAGGGCGTCGACTACATCCAGTACCGGTTCCAGGTCCTCGTATTCGACGATCGCGGCCATGGCTGCCTTGCGGGCGGTTTCCAGGCTGTCGGCGCCTACGGCGAGGACCACCTGGCCCACGTACTCGACCTTGCCGTCAGCCAGCAGGGGATCGCCAGCGACTACCGGACCGATGTCCAACTGGCCGGGAACGTCTTCGGCAGTGATGGCGATTGCCACGCCCGGGAACTGGTAGCAGGGGCTGGTATCGATGCGGGTGATGCGCGCATGGGCGCGATCGCTCATGCGGGCATAGACGTGCAGCTGGTTCGGGAACTCCAGGCGGTCGTCCACGTACACTGCTTCACCCGAGACGTGCTTGGGCGCGCTCTCGTGCTTGACGCTGCGGCCCACACCAGTGGTGATATCGGCGCGGAACAGTTCCGCCAGTTCTTCCTGGGTCTTGTGGTGGAAGTGATTAGACATACTGTGTGTCTCCAACAACTGCTGCGCTCGGCCATGCTGCGTTAGCTGCTAGCTCGAAATGCTCATTTAGCCGACTAAACTCCGCTTTCTCGCCAGCCGCTGCCTTGCCTGGCGCTTCGCTCGCGACGTTTTTGAAGTCACACATACGCGGTCACCCGGGTTTCGACTTCTGGGGATTGCAGCTCGAGGAAGAACTTGCGCAGCAGGTTCTGGGCGGTCAGCAGGCGGTACTCCTTGCTGGCGCGGAAGTCCGAGAGCGGGGTGAAGTCCTTGGCCAGTGCTTCGCAGGCGCGTTCGACGGTACCCGGGTACCAGGCCGCGCCGATCAGGGCCTGCTCGCAGGCGCTGGCGCGCTTGGGAATGCCGGCCATGCCACCGAAGGCGACACGGGCCTTGCGCACGACGCCGTTCTCGATGACCAGGCTGAAGGCGGCGCAGACTGCGGAGATGTCGTCGTCCAGGCGCTTGGACACCTTGTAGGCGCGGAAGACCTGGTTATTGCGGGCACGGGGCACGCGAATTTTCTCGATGAACTCGGACTCCTGGCGGGCAGTGACCTTGTAGTCGAGGAAGTACTCGTCCAACGGCAGGATGCGGGTCTGGTTGCCTTTGCGCAGGACGATCTCGGCGCCCAGAGCGATCAGCAGCGGCGGGGCGTCGCCGATGGGCGAGGCGTTGCCGATGTTGCCGCCCAGGGTGCCCTGGTTGCGGATCTGCAGGGAGGCGAAGCGGTGCAGCAGCTCGCCGAAGTCCGGGTACTCGCGGGAGAGGGTTTCGTAGCAGTCGGACAGCGGGGTAGCGGCGCCGATCTCGATGAAGTTGCCGTTCTCCTCGATGCGCTTCATGGATTCGATGTGGCCGACATAGATCATCACCGGCAGTTCACGGTGGAACTGGGTGACTTCCAGTGCGAGATCGGTGCCGCCGGCCAGCAGGCGGGCCTGCGGGTTGGAAACATAGAAGTCGGCCAGGTCGGCGACGGTCAGCGGCACCAGGCAGCGCTTGTCGCCGCTGTTCAGTTCGGCGGTCTCGCGCGGGGCGATGGACTTCAGCTGGGCGACGGTCTGGGCTTCGGCAGCATCGAACTGATCGGGCTGCTTCTGGCAGCACGCCTGTTCGGCGGCGTCGATGATAGGGCGATAACCGGTGCAGCGGCACAGGTTGCCGGCGAGGGCTTCCATGGTCTGGGCCTTGTCGAAGCCATCGCTGTTCTTCTGCAGGGCGAACAGCGACATCACGAAGCCAGGCGTGCAGAAGCCGCACTGGGAGCCGTGGCAATCCACCATCGCCTGCTGCACGGAGTGCAGTTGGCCGCGGTGCTTGAGGTCTTCGACGGTAATGAGTTGCTTGCCGTGCAGCGAGGACACGAAGGTCAGGCAGGAGTTGAGCGTGCGGTAACGGACGCGATCACCGTCAAGCTCGCCGACAACCACGGTGCATGCGCCACAGTCGCCCGAGGCGCAGCCTTCTTTGGTACCGGGTTTGCCGACATGCTCACGCAGGTAATTGAGCACCGTGACATTGGGATCGAGGGCATGCTCGGTGCGCAGCTCCCGGTTGAGTAAAAACTGGATCAAGGACGACCTCCAGGCACTTTATTGTTTTTACGAGGGCTCGTATGACGGCAAATTTAGAGAGGTCTGACTTTTGGGTCAATAAATATTTGACTCGCAAGTCAGAAAATCTTCATCTATTTCGGTTATTAGCACGTTGCGTCCGCTCTGCCTCAAGGCTCACGCGCATTCCGCACCACCTGTCCTAAGTGTAGGTAAGTGAGGGATGGGTGCCGGGGCAAGTCGTTCAGGGGCGCTCGATGCCTTGTGGTAGACTGCGCGCCTGCCCGCGTCCTGCGGCAGAGTCGGAAATTTCCCCCTTTCGCTCTTGCGCCCACTGCCCGTACCCGTAGTACTGTCAGCGCCGGAGCTTTGGCGCGGGAAAGCTCCGGCGCAGCGCACCATGCCCCCAGTTCAAAGGAAAACCATGACGTTCAAGGCACCGGACAGCCTCTCCGAGCAGATTGCCCAGCACCTGGCCGAGCGCATCATTCGCGGCGAGCTGAAAGAGCGTGAGCGCATTCAGGAACAGAAAGTCACCCTGGCCATGAATGTCAGCCGGGGATCGGTACGAGAAGCGCTGTTGATCCTGGAGCGTCGTCATCTGATCACCATCTTGCCGCGCCGTGGCGCCCAGGTGTCCGAGTTGACCCAGCAGCACGTGCGCAGCCTCTATACCCTGGTGATGGAGCTGTACATCCTCCTGGGCTATGCGGTTGCCGAGCAGTGGCGCAGCGAGGAAGACCTGGCGCCGTTCCGGGCGATCCAGCAACGCCTTGCCGAAGCGCGTGAGCGGGAGGACATCCTCGCTTTCGTCGACTCCAGCTTCGCCATCATGCAGGCGGCTTATCCCTTCGCCGACAACCCCTACCTGCAACAGACCCTGGACAACCTGCAACCGGCCATCGCCCGCACCTACTACATGGCCCTTGAGCGCCGTCGCGGCCAGATGGAGAACCTCGGTGCGGTGTTCGACGACCTCCTGCTGGCGGTGATCGCCCGCGACCAGGCAAAGATCCGCGAAGTGCTGCTGGACTACGGCAAGCAGAACTGCGAGCTGGTGCTCGCGGCCCTGGCCGAACGTTGAGCGGAGCACGTCGATGCGGCTGAAATGCATCAAGCTGGCCGGGTTCAAGTCCTTCGTGGACCCGACCACCGTCAGCTTCCCCAGCAACATGGCCGCAGTGGTGGGGCCCAACGGTTGCGGCAAATCGAACATCATCGACGCCGTTCGCTGGGTAATGGGTGAGAGTTCGGCGAAGAACCTGCGTGGGGAGTCGATGACCGACGTCATCTTCAACGGCTCCAACACCCGCAAGCCGGTCGCCCAGGCCAGCATCGAGCTGATCTTCGACAACTCCGACAACACCCTGGTAGGCGAATACGCCGCCTTTGCCGAGATTTCCATTCGCCGCCGCGTGAGTCGCGACGGTCAGAACACCTACTTCCTCAACGGCACCAAGTGCCGTCGCCGGGACATCACCGACATTTTCCTCGGCACCGGCCTGGGACCGCGCAGCTACTCGATCATCGAGCAGGGGATGATTTCAAAGCTGATCGAGGCCAAGCCCGAGGACCTGCGCAACTTCATCGAAGAAGCCGCCGGCATCTCCAAGTACAAGGAGCGCCGTCGCGAGACCGAAAGCCGAATCCGTCGTACCCAGGAAAACCTCGCACGTCTCACCGACCTGCGCGAGGAGCTGGAGCGTCAGCTGGAGCGCTTGCACCGGCAGGCCCAGTCCGCCGAGAAGTACCAGGAATACAAGGCCGAAGAGCGCCAGGTCAAGGCACAGCTCGCCGCCCTGAAATGGCGGGCGCTGAATGAGCAGGTTGGCCAGCGCGAAGCCGTGATCGGCAACCAGGAAATCAGCTTCGAAGCCCTGGTGGCCGAGCAGCGCAATGCCGACGCCAGCATCGAGCGCCTGCGTGACGGGCACCATGAGCTGTCCGAACGTTTCAACCAGGTGCAGGGGCGCTTCTATTCAGTAGGGGGCGACATCGCCCGGGTGGAGCAGAGCATCCAGCATGGCCAGCAGCGTCTGCGCCAGTTGCAGGACGACCTGCGTGAGGCCGAGCGCGCTCGCCAGGAGACCGAATCCCATCTGGGGCACGATCGCACGCTGCTCGCCACCCTGGGCGAAGAGCTGGACATGCTGGGGCCCGAGCAGGAAATGAGTGCTGCGGCTGCCGAAGAGGCCGCCGCCCAGCTTGAGGAATCCGAAACCGGCATGCATGCCTGGCAGGAGCAGTGGGATGGCTTCAACCAGCGCAGCGCGGAGCCGCGTCGCCAGGCGGAGGTCCAGCAGTCGCGTATCCAGCAGCTGGATCAGAGTCTGGAACGTCTGCTGGAGCGCGAACGTCGCCTGAATGACGAGGCGACGCAACTGGCTGCCGACCCGGAAGATGCCGCAATCCAGGAAATGCTCGAAGAGCTGGCCGTCGGTGAGATGCGGCTGGAGGAGCTCCAGGCTGCCGAGCAGGGCCTGGCGGAGCGCCTGGACGAATTACGCGACGAATTGCAGCAGGCCACCCAGGCCCAGCAGCAAGCCCAGGGCGAACTGCAACGCCTGAATGGCCGCATCGCCTCGCTGGAAGCCCTTCAGCAAGCTGCGCTCAACCCGGGCAAAGGTGCTGCCGAATGGCTGCGCGAGCAGCACCTGGCGGAACGCCCGCGACTGGCAGAAGGCCTGCGGGTGGAGCAGGGCTGGGAGCTGGCGGTGGAAACCGTCCTCGGCGCCGATCTCCAGGCGGTGCTGCTGGATGATTTCAATGGCCTCGACCTCTCCGGTTTCAGCCAGGGCGAACTGCGCCTGGCCAGCGCCGGCAAGGGCGGCGCACGCGCGCCCGGCAGCCTGCTGGACAAGGTCGAGGCACCGATGGACCTGGCGCCCTGGCTGGGCAAGGTCTTGCCGGTGGAAACCCTGGACCAGGCATTGAGCCGTCGCAGCAGCCTGGGAGAGGGCGAAAGCCTGATCAGCCGGGATGGCTACTGGGTCGGTCGCAACTTCCTCCGGGTGCGCCGTGCCAGTGAGGCGGAAAGCGGTTTGCTGGCGCGTGGCCAGGAACTGGAACGCCTGCATGCCGAGCGCGAGGAGCGTGAAGCTGCCCTGGAACAACTGGAAGAACGCCTGCAGCAGCTTCGCGACGGCCAGCGCCAACAGGAAGAGTCCCGAGAGCAACAGCGCCGCCTGTTGCAGGACGAATCCCGCAGCCTGGGCGAGCTGAAGGCACGACTGTCCGCCCAGCAGGCAAAGGTCGAGCAATTGGCATTGCGCCGCCGCCGCCTGGAGGAAGAGCTTCGCGAGCTGGGCGAGCAGCGCGCCCTGGAGCACGAGCAACTGGGCGAGGCCCGCTTGACCTTGCAGGACGCGCTGGACGCCATGGCCAGCGATACCGAGCAACGGGAAAACCTGCTGGCCGAGCGCGATGGCCTTCGTGAGCGCCTGGACCGAATCCGCCAGGAGGCTCGCCAGCACAAGGATCACGCGCACCAGTTGGCTGTGCGGGTCGGCTCGCTCAAGGCGCAGCACGACTCCACACGTCAGGCCCTCGAACGCCTGAGCCTGCAGTTCGAGCGCCTCAATGAGCGTCGCGAGCAACTCAGCCTCAACCTGGAGGAGGGCGCCGCACCGCTGGAAGAGTTGCGCCTGAAGCTGGAAGAGCTGCTGGAGAAGCGGCTGGGTGTCGAAGAAGAGCTGAAACTGGCCCGGCTCGCCCTGGAAGATGCCGATCGTGAACTCCGTGACGCCGAAAAGCGGCGCACCCAGGCCGAGCAGCAATCTCAGCTGCTGCGCGGCCAGCTTGAGCAACAACGTCTGGAATGGCAGGCGCTGACGGTCCGTCGCAAGACCTTGCAGGACCAGCTCCATGAGGATGGCTACGATCTGCACGGCGTGCTCGCGACCCTGACCGCCGAAGCCAGCGAATCCGCTTGGGAAGAGGAGCTCGAGCGCCTTGCCGCGCGCATCCAGCGCCTCGGCCCGATCAACCTCGCCGCCATCGACGAATATCAGCAGCAATCCGAGCGCAAGCGCTACCTGGACGCGCAGAACGACGACCTGGTGGAAGCCCTGGAAACGCTGGAAAACGTCATTCGCAAGATCGACAAGGAAACCCGCAACCGCTTCAAGGAAACCTTCGACCAGATCAACGCCGGCCTCCAGGCGCTGTTCCCGAAGGTGTTCGGCGGTGGTCATGCCTACCTGGAACTGACCGGCGAGGACCTGCTGGATACCGGCGTGGCGATCATGGCGCGCCCGCCGGGCAAGAAGAACAGCACCATCCACTTGCTATCCGGTGGCGAAAAGGCACTGACTGCGCTGGCGCTGGTATTTGCCATCTTCCAGCTCAACCCCGCGCCGTTCTGCATGCTGGATGAGGTGGATGCGCCGCTCGACGACGCCAACGTCGGCCGATATGCGCGCCTGGTGAAGGAAATGTCCGAGAAAGTGCAATTCATCTATATCACCCACAACAAGATCGCCATGGAGATGGCCGATCAGTTGATGGGAGTGACCATGCACGAGCCCGGCTGCTCGCGCCTGGTGGCGGTGGATGTGGAAGAGGCGATGTCCATGGTCGAAGCCTGATCGTCGGCCGGATTCGAACCCTTGGCGAGTCGGAGGATCAAATTCGCGTTGGCACGGTTGTAAGCCGCTATCAGAGGTTTCTCTGCTGGGCTGGTCGTGCTAGCTTTATGCCCAATTTTGTCGCACGTGGAAAACGCCATTCAGAACATGGAGTTGGGCGCCACGTTTCAGGGGACGGGATGTCCTTTCTTCACCATTGTCTGTTTGCATTTTCACTAGGGGACACAGGACTACATGGATATCGGTCTGCGCGAGTGGCTGATTGTCATTGGCATCATCGTAATCGCCGGCATTCTGTTCGATGGCTGGCGCCGCATGAGTGGCGGCAAGGGGAAACTCAAGTTCAAGCTGGATCGCAGCTTCTCCAATGCCGCGGATGACGATGAGGATCCGAACCTGCTTGGCCCGGCACGGGTCAAGGATCGTTCACACCAGGAACCCTCCCTGGACGAGGAAGACCTGCCTTCCCTGAGCGCCCGCGAAGCCGGGAAGCGCCGGGGCGAACCGCAACAGGGCGACCTGAACCTCGACGAGCCGGTGCCGACCCTGCTCAACCCCGTCGACGAAGGCAAGAAGAACGGCAAGGTTCATCCGCAGGTGCAGGCACAGGAAGTTCCGGTCGAGGAAGTCCTGGTCATCAACGTCGTTGCCCGCGACGAAGCCGGCTTCAAGGGCCCGGCCCTGCTGCAGAACATCCTGGAGAGCGGCCTGCGCTTCGGCTCCATGGACATCTTCCATCGCCACGAAAGCATGGCTGGCAATGGCGAGGTACTGTTCTCCATGGCCAACGGCGTCAAACCCGGCACTTTCGACCTTGATGACATCGACCACTTCAGCACCCGCGCCGTGAGCTTCTTCCTCGGCCTGCCGGGTCCGCGCCATCCGAAGCAGGCCTTCGACGTGATGGTTGCTGCCGCACGCAAGTTGTCCCAGGAACTGAACGGCGAGTTGAAAGACGACCAGCGCAGCGTGATGACTGCACAGACCATCGAGCATTACCGCCAGCGCATCGTCGAATTCGAGCGCAAGCACCTGACCCAGAAGCGCTGATCCGGCGCCCAGTCAACGAAAGAGCAGCCCCGGCTGCTCTTTTTGTTTCAAGAGAACGAGCCTGAACCATGACCGATGCCCAAACCGCCGCCGAACGCATCCTCGCGCTGCGCGCCGAGCTGGATGCGCACAACTATCGCTATTACGTCCTGGACGAGCCGAGCGTGCCCGATGCCGAGTACGACCGCCTGTTCCGCGAACTACAGGCCCTGGAGGCTGAACACCCCGAGCTGGTGACGCCGGATTCCCCAACCCAGCGGGTCAGTGGTGCGGCCCTGGCGGCCTTCGGCGCAGTGCGTCACGAGGTGCCCATGCTCAGCCTGGGCAACGCCTTCGAAGAGCAGGACCTGAAGGACTTCGATCGCCGCGTGCGCGAAGGCTTGGGAGAACTCCTGCCGGGTGGCGACCTGTTCGGTGAGGGTCCGCAGGTGGAGTACACCTGCGAGCCCAAACTGGATGGTCTGGCGGTGAGCCTGTTGTACGAGAACGGCGTGCTGGTGCGTGGTGCGACCCGCGGTGATGGCACCACGGGCGAGGACATCAGCAGCAACGTGCGCACGATCCGCAACGTGCCGCTGAAGCTGCAAGGCAAAGGCTGGCCGGCCGTCCTGGAAGTGCGTGGCGAAGTGTTCATGTCCAAGGCCGGCTTCGACGCGCTTAACGCGCGTAATCTCGAACTGGGCGCCAAGACCTTTGCCAACCCGCGCAATGCTGCAGCGGGCAGCCTGCGTCAGCTGGACTCGAAGATAACCGCGAGTCGTCCGCTGGAGTTCTGCTCCTATGGATTCGGTCGAGTCGAAGGCGAACTGCCGGACAACCAGTACGCCATCCTCCAGGCGCTGAAGGGGTGGGGGCTGCCGATCAGTCGCGAGCTGAAGCTGGTTAAAGGTGCCCAGGGTTGCCTGGATTACTACCGCGACATCGGCGAGCGCCGTGACGGCCTCGCCTATGAGATCGACGGTGTGGTCTACAAGCTCAACAACCTGGCCTGGCAACGCGAGCTGGGTTTCCGCGCGCGGGAGCCTCGCTGGGCACTGGCCCACAAGTTTCCGGCGCGCGAAGAGCTCACCGAGCTGCTGGGTGTTGAGTTCCAGGTGGGCCGCACCGGCGCGGTCACGCCGGTCGCACGCCTGAAGCCGGTGCAGGTGGCCGGCGTCACCGTTTCCAACGCCACCCTGCACAACATGGATGAGGTCGAGCGCCTGGGCCTGATGATCGGCGACACCGTCGTCATCCGTCGCGCGGGCGATGTGATTCCTCAGGTGATGCAGGTTGTGCTGGAGCGTCGCCCGGCTGATGCGCGCCCCGTACACGTTCCCGAGCAGTGCCCGGTCTGCGGTTCGGCTGTGGAACGTACCCAACTGGTCAAGCGCGGCAAGGGCAAGGAAACCACCAGTGAAGGCTCTGTGTATCGCTGCGTCGGTCGTCTGGCCTGTGGCGCCCAGTTGAAGCAGGCCATCATCCACTTCGCATCGCGCCGGGCCCTGGATATCGAAGGCCTGGGCGACAAGATCGTCGAGCAACTGGTGGACGTCGGCCTGGTCGCTTCGCCGGCTGATCTCTACACCCTCAAGTACGAGCAGGTGGTGGAACTGGAAGGCTTTGCCGACCTTTCCACCCGCAACCTGCTAGGAGCCATTGCCGACAGCCGCAAGCCGGCGCTGGCTCGCTTCATCTATGCGCTGGGCATCCCGGATGTGGGTGAGGAAACCGCCAAGCTGCTGGCGCGCGCCCTGGGTTCTCTGGCGCGAATCCAGCAAGCTCTGCCGGACGTGCTGACCTACCTGCCAGACGTGGGGCTGGAGGTTGCCCACGAGATCCACGCGTTCTTCTCCGATGAGCATAACCAGAAGGTGATCAGCAGCTTGCTGGAACGTGGCGTCGAACTGCAGGAAGAGAGCGGCCTCAGCCCGGAATTCGCCGCTTGCGCCACCTTTGCCGGCTTCATCGACAAGCTCAATGTGTCCGGCATTGCCAGCACGGGTGCGAAGAATCTGGCGGAGAAGGCCGGGAATCTGGAGGGCCTGATCGCCCTCAGCCGCGACTGGCTGGAGCTGAGTGTAATGAAAGGCCTGAACGAGAAGGCCAAGCAGGCTTTGCGTGAGTTCTTCGCCGTGGACGACAACGTCCTTCGCGCTCAGGCAATCGAAGCCCAGTTGCGTGATTTCGGCATGCACTGGGAGAGCGAGAAGAAGGCGGTTGAAGGGCTGCCGCTTGCCGGACAGACCTGGGTACTCACCGGCACCCTGGAAGTCATGAGCCGGGACGTGGCCAAGGAAAAGCTCGAGGCGCTGGGCGCCAAGGTCGCGGGGTCCGTGTCGGCGCGTACCCATTGCGTGGTCGCCGGTCCCGGTGCCGGCTCCAAGCTGGCCAAGGCCAACGAGCTGGGGATCCGGGTGCTGGATGAGGAGCAATTCCTGGCCGAGTTGGCCCAATTGGGCTGACGATCAGGCGCTGAACTCCAGCGTTGCGCTATCGAGTTCTGCAGGTGTGGCGGCGGGAGCCGCCGCCATCGCTGTGTGGCAGCTCTGGCGATATTCGCTGGGGCTACAGCCAGTCAGTTGCTTGAAGGCCCGGGCGAAGTAGGACGGGTCCTTGAAGCCCGCTTCGTAGCCGATGCTGGTCACCGGCATCTGGCTGTTCTCCAGCAAGTGCTTGGCGAAGTCCATGCGCTTGCCGAGGATGTACTCCATGAAACCCACGCCGTTGACCTCCTTGAACAGGCGGCTGAAACGGAAGGGCGTCATGCCGCATTGCTGGGCCAGTTCCTTCTGGTCGACGCTGTCGCGGAAATGTTGCTCGATGTAGGGCATCACCTTGCTCAGCGCCTTGTGCTTCTGGTGGTTGCTGGTCAGGCGAATGCTGTCGGGCAGCGGGGGATTGCGTTCCAGCAGCGGTTTGCGACCCAGGCTGGTGACCGCGCGGCGCACTTCGCAGAGTTGTTGCAGGCTCTCCAGGTAGCGAATCTGGTCGTCTGCCGCGAGGGGCAACACCACGAACTCCCAGACCCGCGCTCGCATCGCCCAGATCGCCAGCTCTTCCGAGTGCTGGACGGTGAACATGCTGATAGGAATGGACGGATAGGCGCGCTTGGTATCCAGCAGCAGGTTGAGTCCATTCACATCGGGGCGGTCGAAGTGCACACAGATCATGTCGATCTGCCGTAGCTGATCCTTGCCCGGTGCGTTTCGGCCGCTGGCCAGCCGACACTCGCAGCCCCCGCTGAATTGTTCGATGAGTTTGCCCGTCGACCTGTCACGAGTGAGGTCGAGCCAGAGCAGGACTGGTTCTACGGCGGAGTTCGACTGCATGTTTTAACCCTGCGCCCATTTATTGTGCTTCCCCGAGCTGCAGTATTGTCAGTGTGCCATTACGCCCAAAGAACCAATCCCTATAAGCACAGGCCACGTCCAACAACACCGTTCTACCCAAAAGTGGGTGCCCCAATTTTCGCGGCTTCGACGCCCTCCTTACCGTTCGTCACCCGACCATTCACCCGCCTGTAAGCGGCGCCCTTGCTGGGCTTGAGCGCTTTTGGTCACGCCCTTCAAAAGTCTGCAAGAAAGTCCTAGCGATCCGCAAAAAACTCCTAACTCCCCACTTTTGGGGGTGACTAGGGTGGACTCAGGCGGGGCGAAGAGCGCCGTCCGACCTGTGGATACAACCTGAGTGAGGTGGGCGAAATGACTTTTGAAGCGATCAAGACTTCGGTGATGAAGTTCATCAAAGACGAAGATGGTCTGACGACCGTTGAGTACGCAGTGGCGGGTTCGCTGGTTGCGGCGGCCGTGATTACTGCCTTCACCGGCCTGGGCACCGCTGTTACTGGCGAGGTCAACCGGCTGGCGACTTGCATCGCCGGTGGCGCTTGCTGATACATCCACAGCCAGCGGGAGATGCAGCCATGTCCAATGAGCAGAAGATTCTCGCAGTCGTGCTGCTCGGGCTGCTGGGGGTAGCGGTGGTGAGTGATCTGCGCCGCCACCGCATACCCAACTTCCTAGTTCTCACCGGCGCGATCCTGGGACTGGCCGGACAGTACTACGCCTACGGGATAGGCGGGATGGCGGATGGGCTGCTGGGGTTGTCCGTCGGATTCGTCGTCTTTCTTCCTCTTTATGCTCTTGATGGCATGGCCGCTGGTGATGTGAAGCTCATGGCGATGGTCGGGACGTTTCTGTCGCCTTACGCCTCGCTGTCGGTAGCGCTCAGTTGCCTCGTCGTCGGCGGGCTGTGCGGTCTTCTGCTGGTCTTGGCTCGCGGGCAATTGTCTCAGCTGGTCGCGCGCTACGCCGCGATGTTTCGGGCGCGGGTCTATATCGCGCCGTCAGAAGGGGAGGTTGCGGCCCAGCCCTTCCCTTATTCGGTTGCAATCCTGCTCGGCACCCTGGCGAGTGGCCTGTGGTGGTTCGTGATTCTTCTGTAGCCGAAGGAGTCTTGCCATGTATGCCGTCAGCGACAGTGGAAGTTACCCCAGCGAACGAGAGGCGGTGCAGCGTTTGGCGCCTCTGCCGCGCAATGTTCGCGAAACCGGCCTGGCAGAAAACCTCCTCGGCGACCTGGTCTGCAAGCATCTGCATGATGCTGGGGTCCTTGACCTGCCGCGCCTGGTCGAGCGGCTGGCGCTGACCGGCGCGGTACTGGAAGAAATTCTCGGCTTTTTGCGCAAGGACGGCCGCATCGAAGTCCTCGGCCAGTCGGGCGGCCAGGCCCTGCGCTATGGGCTCACCGAGCGTGGCCGCAGCGCCGCGCGCGATGCCCTGGCCCGTAGCGGCTACATCGGCGCCGCACCATTCCCGGTGAGCACCTACCGCTCGCTGCTCAAGGTCCAGACCATTCACCACGGTCGGGTCACCGCGCGTGACATGCGCAGCGCTTTTCAGAATGTGGTGCTGGCCGACAGCATGCTGGATCAGCTCGGCGTGGCGATGAACTCCGGCCGCGCCATCATGATTTATGGCCCGGCCGGTACCGGTAAGACCTACATCAGCAGCCGGCTGATCCGGCTGTTCGACGAAACCATCTGGGTGCCCTATGCCATCGCCATCAACGAGGCTGTGGTGGAAATCTTCGACCCCCAGGTGCACCAAGTGCTGGAGGACGGCGCACAACCGAACAGGCTGCTGCTGGACGAAGGCATCGATCGGCGACTGGTCTGTTGCAAGCGGCCGATCCTGATTACCGGCGGCGAGCTGAGCATGGAACAACTGGATATCCGCTATGACGCCTTCAGCCGGTTGTACCAGGCACCCCTGCAACTGAAAGCGAGTAACGGCCTGTTCATCATCGACGACATGGGTCGCCAGCGCATGGCCCCGGCCGAGTTGCTGAACCGCTGGATCGTGCCGATGGAAGAGAAGCGCGATTTCCTCAACCTCGGCGGCGGGCGCCACTGCGAACTGCCCTTCGACCTGATCCTGGTGTTCTCCACCAACCTCAATCCCCTGGAGCTGGCCGACGAAGCCTTCCTCCGGCGCATTGGCTACAAACTGCATTTCAACTACCTGCAGCCCCAGGAATACGAACGCATCTGGCGCCAGGAATCCGAACGGCTGGGGCTTCCTTTCGATCCGATCCTGCTGCGTTACGTGCTCCAGGGCCTCTATGAGCTGCAGGGCATGCCGTTGGTGCCCTGTCATCCACGGGACCTGCTGGGCATGGCGCTGGATCGTCAGCGCTATCTCGACGGCTCCGGCCCGCTGTCGCCGCAGGACCTGGAATGGGCCTGGCACAACTACTTCGTCCAGCTCGACTTCCTTGATTGAGGAGAGACCGACATGAGCGCACGAACCCTCACACTGGTTGCCCTGTCTCTGCTGCTAGGGCTCGGTGCGGCCTGGATGGCCAACAACTGGTTGAGCGCCAAGCTCAATGCCAGCCCGGATGACAACCTCCAGGCCATAGTCGTGGCCACGGTGGAAATTCCCTTCGGGCAGATGATCGAGGCCCAGCAGGTGACGGTCGTGCGCATGCCCAAGGGAACGGTACCGGATGACGCGTTCGACACCCCCGAGAAGGTGGTGGGCAAAATCGCCACCTTTCCCATGCTGCGCGGCGACATTCTGCGTAGCGCCCGGGTGGCTGAGCACCTGGGGGGAAGCACCCTCGCTTCGCTGATCGAGTCCGACAAGCGAGCGATCTCGGTGCGGGTCGACGACGTAGTGGGGGTCGGCGGCTTCCTGTTGCCGGGCAACCGGGTCGATGTGCTGGCCACCCGACAAGTGAATGGCAGCAATGACAGCGAGTCCCGAACCATCCTCCAGGACCTTCGGGTGCTGGCGGTCGACCAGACGGCCAGCACCGACAAGACGCAGCCCGTAGTCGTGCGTGCCGTGACCCTGGAGATGACACCCAAGGAGGCGGAAGTCCTGGTCAAGGCCATGAGCGAGGGGCGCCTGCAACTGGCGCTGCGCAACCCCCTGGACGACCGCAAGAAAACCGGGGCCGTGGCAGCGGCCAAACCCGCGCCAGCCGTACCGGTCGCACCCCGTCCCGTGGTGCGGCGGATGGAAGGGCCCAGCGGCGTGATCATCATTCGTGGCACTGAAGTGAAAGTGGCTAAGGCCCAGTTCTAGCGGGCCCAGCGGGCCGGTGCAGTCGCGGCCAGTCAAAGGAGGAGTGCGTCATGCAAGGCATTCGGAAACTAGGGGCCCTGGCAGCGCTGCTGTTGGCCTGGATGGTACAGCCTGCTCCCGTGCCTGCGGCGCAGCCGTTGGAACAGGTAATGGGGATGTCCGCGCAGAACAATGGCCACATCCAGGTTCCCATCTATAAAGCGCGCATCCTCACCACTCGCGCGGCAGTCAAACGCATTTCGGTGGGTAACCCCGAGATCGCCGACATCCTCATGACCACGCCCAACCAGCTCTATCTGCTAGGGCGCTCCCTGGGCAGCACCAATGTGCTGTTGTGGGACAACAGCAACCGCCTGATCGACAGCCTCGAGCTGGACGTGGTGCATGACCTTGCCGGTCTCAAGGAGAAGCTGCACCAACTGATGCCCAACGAGCGAATCGAGGTATTCAGTGCGCAGGGCTCCCTGGTACTGCGTGGCCAGGTCAGCAGCGCCGCGGTGATGGACACGGCGGTGAAGGTGGCCAAGAGCTACGCGGCGCAAACCGCCAGCATCGTCCAGGGCGAAGGTGAGGCGGCCAAGCTGGCCCCGGCGCAATCCCTGGAAGTGATCAATCTGCTCACGGTTGGCGGTACCCAGCAGGTCATGCTGGAGGTGAAGGTCGCCGAGATGCAACGCAGCCTGTTCAAGAACCTGGACGTGCGCTTCAACGCCCTCGACTTCGGTTCCTCCAGCCGCTGGTCCACTGGCGGATTCAACAATGGCAGCGGGCTGGGTTTCGATGCCGATGGCAACGTCAATCCCACTACGCTGTTCGGCAACGGCAAGGGCTTCCTCGCCCAGTTCCTGTCGGACGAGTTCCTTTTCAATGTGGTGCTGGAGGCGGCCAAGGACAACGGTTCGGCCAAGGTGCTGGCCGAGCCCACCCTGACCACGCTGAGTGGGCAGCAGGCCGAGTTCATCTCGGGTGGTGAATTCCCGATCCCGATCACCGAGGACGAGGGGATCACCATCGAGTTCAAGGAATTCGGCGTCGGAGTGAAGTTCCTGCCCGTGGTGCTGGATGCCGGGCGTATCAACTTGAATCTCAATGTCTCGGTCAGCGAAATCTCCAACGCCAACTCCCTGGTGCTGGATACCGGCCTGGACAGCGTGCTGGGTGACGGCGTCGCGCAGATCATTCCGTCCCTGACCAAACGCAGCGCGCAGTCCACCGTAGAACTCGGCAATGGCCAGACCATCGCCATCGCCGGCCTGATCAGCGAGAACACCCGTGACTTCGTCAGCCGCTTCCCGGGGCTGGGCGACGTTCCCGTGCTCGGCCACCTGTTCCGCAGCCAGCAGTTCATCAATGGCGAGACTGAGTTGGTGATCCTGGTCACGCCGCACCTGGCCAAGCCCGTGGATGCCCGGACCGTGCGTCTGCCCACCGAGAAGTTCGTCGAGCCCAGCGACATGGACTTCTACTTGCTCGGCAAGACCAAGGGGCGTGAGGCGGGCCGGCCGGTGCCGGTCAGCCTCGGCGTCAGCGAAGGCCGGTTCGGCCATGACCTCAAGTAGCCGGAGACCCTGCCCATGAAAACGATCATTTCCTGTTGCCTGCTGGCGCTCTGTGGCGGTTGCGTCATGAGCTACGAGGAAGGCCGTGTCGGCACCACTGGCTACAGCGTGTACCAGACCACCTACCAGCAGATCGCCGACAAGCAGCGCGCCGCCAATCCCGGCACCGAGGTATCGCCCGCCGGCGTCGACGGGGACCTGACCGAACAAGTCATGGACAGCTATCGCGGCACCAAGGGAAATGCCGCGCAGGTCGGCCAGCCCATCGAAATCAACATCGGCAACGAGTGAGGCCCGAGTCATGAGTCCGAGATTCCCCGTAACACCTTGCGCCATGCCCCGGCGCCAACGGGGTTCGGTCATTGTCCTGCTGACCGTTGCTTTGTTAGCGCTCCTGGCTATGGCGGCGCTCGCGCTGGACGGCGGTCACATGCTGCTGAACAAGGCACGTTTGCAGAATGCTGTAGACGCGGCAGCGCTCAGCGGCGCCAAGACTCTAAGCCAAGTGCAGGGAGCGCCGGATGCCGCACGCATCGCTCGGGAAGCGGTGCTGGACACTTTGACGCTAAATGCCAACGCCACCGGCAATCGCGAACTGGCGACCGCGCTGGCTGCCAACGCGGGTTTTGCGGTGATCACCCAGTCAGCCAGTGTGTATGGTCCATTCAGTGTTTCAGGGCCGGTGGGAGCCACTCCGCGCTATGTGCGGGTATCGGTGCCGGACTATCCACTGACGGGCTTCCTATGGGGCGCTCTGGATGCCGTCGGCGGGGCTGGAGTGGAAAAGACCGTAGCTGCCATCGCGACGGCGGGTCCTAGTCCGACCAGCCCGTGTGACCTGGCGCCCGTCATGGTCTGTGGCGATACCGGCGCCGGCCAGCACGATCCATCGAACGGTCTGTACTGGGGATTCCGCCTGGGTGATCTCGAGATACTAAAAACTGCCAAGAACAATACCTCGGGAATCGGGCCGGGGAATTTCCAGTTGCTGGATTTTGGTAGTGGCGGGAGTACGGTTCGGCAGCAACTCGCCGGCGGCGGCACGTTGTGCCCGGAGATCGGCAACAATGTTGCGACCAAACCAGGCAACACCGTAGGGCCCTCAGTACAAGGGTTAAACACCCGCTTTGGCGAGTATCAGGGCGGTGGGCTTACGGCGGCTAATTATCCGCCCGACCTCGTGGTGGATTACAACAAGCTCGGTAACGGAAATCCGGCTCTCGATCCCGATCTGGATACCGGTGTGGTCAGCTATCTGGGCAGTGGCGGGGGGCAGGTGAACAGTGATTCCTCTGGCAACCTCAGTACTTCCGGTGGAGCGGCGCTGTTCGATTACAACGATTGGAAAGCCCGGACTTCAACCTGCGTGGATAACCCTTCCGCTTCCGGTTGTCGCAGTGGTGGGGTGTACGAAAGACGCATGCTGAAGATCGTTATCGGCCAGTGCAGCGGCACCGATGGCGGCACAGCGTCTGTACCAGTGCTGGGCTTTGGTTGTTTCTTCGTATTGCAGCCCATGGAGCAGAAAGGCGGTGCCGCCTGGTTGCTCGGCCAATTCATTCGCGAGTGCGAGGGAGACGACCTCCCGGGGCCGAACCCTGCAGCTGAGTCGGGCCCACAGATTATCCAGCTGTACAAGACCTATACCGATGACAGCCAGACACCGAGCAATGACTCGTAGGGGGCGTCATGGACCATTACACAGGCGGAAAGAAACGTGAGCAAGTCGGGCTGGCCATGGTGGAGTTTGTCCTTGTCCTGCCTGTGATGCTGTTGCTATTGCTCGCCGTTGGAGAAATGGGACGCATGATGCTGCAGTACAACAGCCTGCTGCAGGCGAACCGAGACGCGGTACGTTACGTCGCTGGCAGGGCCTTCGACCGTACCCTTGGGCGAATCGATCTGCCTTCGACTCTGCAAACAGAAACGCAGAACCTCGTGGTTTACGGTTCGCCGGTGTTTCGCTCGGGAATGCAACCACTGGTGCCGGGACTGAGGACGTCCGACGTGCAGGTATCTGCAGTTGCCGGGACCAGCGATCACATCCAGGTGAGCATCACCTACACCTTTCAGCCCCTGGTTGGCACTGGACTGCCTGCCTTGCTGGGCGGGCGCACCCGGCTGGATTTTCCTCTGGTGGCCACCACCGTAATGAGGGCGCTGTAATGAACGTTCGGCGCATGCGTGGCGTATACACGGTGGAGTTCGCCATCGTGGGACTTTTGCTGTTCATGGTGCTGTTCGGCGTTCTCGAGGTGGGGCGTCTTCTATTCACCGTCAACGCGCTGAATGAAACGGTTCGGCGAGGCGCACGGCTCGCCTCGGTGTGCAACATCAGCGATCCAATCATCCTGCGCCGGGCCATCTTTAATGCGGCTACCGACGCCGGTGCAAGCAGTCTGATCACCGATCTCGAAACGGCCGATCTAAGCCTCCAGTATCTCGACGCGAATGGGTCCACTGTGGCGGATCCATCCAGTACAGATGGCTTTCGCACCATCCGCTACGTAGAGCTGCGTCTGCAGGGCTTTACCTTCGACTTCCTGATCCCAGGGATTGGGGGCAGCATCACGCTCCCGGAGTTCAGGTCGACCATGCCTCGCGAAAGTCTCGGCCGCCATGCCGAGGTCGGTGTCACTCCGGGGATCACACCATGCTGAAGATCAGAGAAACCGCCCCCATTCAGGGCACTGGACAGCCGGCTAAACGCCTGCTCATCAGCAGTCGCGACGCCGCCGCGCTACGTCACCTTCAGGGATACTGCCAACGCCTTACGGGCGTGGTAGTCAGCACCCGATTGGTCACCAATGGCCATACGGACCCGCTTTACGGGTTAGAGCAAACGCCTGATCTGTTGCTGCTGCGGGTCAGCCACCTGTGGCGCGAAGAACTGGCCGCATTGCAGCAGCGTCCCGTCCATGAACGGCCACCGTTGCTGCTGTGCGGGCCGCTTGAGGAGCGCGAGGGCATACGCCTGGCAATGCAGGCCGGCGCCCGTGACTTCCTTCCTGAGCCGGTGACCGAGGAGGACCTGCGTGCCGCACTGTGCCGTATGGTGCAGGAGTCCAGCGCGGGTTCTGCAGGCCGTGGACAATTGGTAGCCGTGATCAACGCCAAGGGCGGCTCCGGAGCAACCCTGCTGGCCAGCAATCTGGCGCACCAGCTCAGCATGCGTGATTCCACTCTGCTGCTGGATCTGGACCTGCAGTTCGGCAGCGCTGCCCACTATCTCGATCTGCATCCCGGACACAGCCACCTCGACGTGCTGCAGCAGGTCGAAGAACTGGACGGAGTTGCCTTGCGCGGCTTCTGTTGCCACTTCAGTCCGACGCTGCACCTGCTCGGCGGCCGCTCCGAAGA
>MTEW01000390.1_pt1 | contig 104868 bp, 94 predicted proteins | sample 1042681 | NCBI WGS metagenome assembly MTEW01 (sample SAMN06185811, study PRJNA358809) | soil metagenome | isolation source: soil biostimulated with citrate as carbon source | place: India | collected 2015-05-23 | reverse complement strand
CGCTGGCGGTGGTTTCCGCACCGGCCACGTCGCCGGTGCCACCGGCGATGCCGCCGGCCAGGCCGTCCTCGTCAACGGTGCCGGTTTCGGCGGCGCCGGTCGCGGTCGGGCTGTCGTCGTCAACGGTGATGACCAGCTTCTCGGCAGCAGCGGTCACCGTGTCGCCATCCGCGTCGGTGGCCTGCAGCAGGGAGCCGAGGTTGAGGGTGATGTCGTTCTCGTCATTGCCCGCCGCATGATCCAGCGGCTTGAGCAGCGTGAAGCTGTAGGCTCCCGCTGTGGTCAGGCTGAAGGTGAACACGTCCACCGCGCCAGCCGAGGCGGTGAGCGTGTTGCCGAGGACGCTGTAGGTCACCGCCACCCCACCCGAGGTCAGCGTTTGCGGCAAGCCGCTGGTGTCGCCGGACAGGGCATAGCTGAGTGGAGCATCGGCACCGGACTGGAAGATGCCGGTCACGCTGCCGCTGGCCACGGTCGCCGCGCCGGCCACGTCACCAGTGCCACCGGCGATGCCGTCGGTCAAACCGTCCTCGTCGACGGTGCCGGTTTCGGCGGCGCCGGTCGCGGTCGGCGTGTCGTCGTCAACGGTAATGACCAGTTTCTCAGCTGCGGCCGTCACGGTGTCGCCGTCGGCATCGGTGGCCCGCAGCAGGGAGCCGAGGTTGAGGGTGATGTCGTTCTCGTCGTTGCCGGGCGCGTGATCCAGGGCCTTGAGCAGCGTGAAGTTGTAGGCCCCCGCTGTGGTCAGGCTGAAGGTGAACACGTCGACTGCGCCAGCCGAGGCAGTGAGCGTGTTGCCGATGACGCCGTAGGTCACCGCCACCCCACCCGAGGTCAGCGTTTGCGGCAAGCCGCTGGTGTCGCCGGACAGGGCGTAGGTCAAGGGCGCATCGGCGCCGGACTGGAAGATGCCGGTCACGCTGCCGCTGGCAGTGGTTGCCGCACCGGCCACGTCACCGGTGCCACCGGCGATGCCGCCGGCCAGGCCGTCTTCGTCTACGGTGCCGGCCACGGCGGTGCCGCTCGCTGACGGCCCGTCGTCCTCGAAGACCAGCTTGGAGCCGATTTCGGCGGTCGCAGTAGAGACGTGGGTCAGCTTGAAACCGCCGATATCGAAATCGGCGTGGTTAGTGCCCTTGGCGTTGAGGGCCGCGCCATTCTCGATGAGCACGCGGTTGTGATCCGCCGTTGTGGTGTATTCGATCCTGTAGCCGGCCTTGACGCCGGTGATCGTTGCAACCCCGGCAGCCGTGAAGGTGATGACAATGCCCGCATCATTTACCGAACCATTCGAGTTCTCGATCACCTGCCCGGTGCTGATGTTGATGACTCGAACATTGGTGATTGCAACCGACGTATCGTTCGCATAACCGTTGATGAAATCCACACCAGATTCGGCTGCCGTGGTGAATGCGCTGATTTTTACCTGGGCAGTCTTGCCGCTTTGCAATTGCACGACGTCGAAGCTGGCCGCCCGCGCATTGAACATGGCGGTGAAGTCGATGTTGGATTCGAGATCGGCTTCATTCTGATCCAGGTTGGGAATGGTCACGTCCTGTCTCGCGCCGGTGACGAACGTGAAGCGGATGCCCTCCTGTTCCGTGATCATCTGATTGTTGGTGCCGAAGGTGGTCGGGCCACCCGCCTGGCTGGTATTGATCGTGTCGCCGGTCGTTATGTTGGCGCCCGCCGACTGGTCGGCGGGGTTCTTGCCGGTGGCGATGATGGTGGGGTCCGTGATCCTGCCATTGACGACGGTGGGGGTCGCCGTGGTGAACATCAGGAACAGGTTTTGCCCGGAGGGTGCATTGGCCAGGCTGAACACCAGGTCCTCACTGGTACCAATGAAAACCTTGTCTGCCAGATTGAGGGCATCGTCGGGATTGGTGGTGTCCGGGTGCTTGAGCGGTTGGTACTCCACTGTCCAGATCTTGCCGCCCGAGACCGGTGATCCGGTTTCTTCGATATAGGCAGCGAACACGATCGCGCCAGTTGGGCCACCGGCGCGGCCCAGCAGGATGTTGTTATTGCTCGTATCGGTATAGAGAAAGATGCTGGTGCCATCGAGCGTATCCAGTCCGCTGTCCAGCCCATTGAGTGCTGCACCGGTACTGTCGACGAAGCTGATATCGGTAATGCTTGCGCCGGGCGCCGTGCTGATGGTGAACGCATTGCTGCCCGTGTTTCCCGCGGCACCGGTGTACCCACTCAAGGCCGCACTTGTTGCGGTGCCGGCCAGGAGTGCGGTCAAACGGTTGGAGAAAATCGAGGGTAGGGCCGTCAACAGAATTTCGGTGTCATTCGAGTCTTCAGGTTCGCTCGGCGTAGCGGTGAAGTTCTGCAAACCCGCCGTTTCATCAAGAACTGTGAGGCTGCCCGTCGTCGTAATGGTCATGGTTTTCTCCGCGGCAGTTCTGGTCATCAAGGCCTGACCGTTGACCCTTGTTCACTACTGACCATCACTATGGGGAAGCGTCGGGTGCGGACGCATCGACCGATACTCCCAGGCGGCCTAGGAGTTTCGGACTACTCGGGGGGAGAGGAGGGGGGCAACTGTTGCGGTAGTGAGAAAAACGGGCGATCGCGGCCAGGAAGTGCCCGGTCGGAGGCGGGTCAGTTGTGCTGTAGCCACACCTGGTACAGCTGATACAGGATCGCCAGCGCCAGACCGAGCAGGAGCAGATCGCGGAACATCTTCAGCGTCAGCACCCAGTAAACCGCGATCGCCACCATGGCACCGAGGATCACGCTGTGTGTCTGCTCCCAATGCTTGGTGTAGGTCGTCGCAAGGTAGCCGGCCCCGAGGGACGCCGTTACCTGTAGAAGCGTCATGAACAGCAGCCCGCTGGAAAACGGCTTCGGTGGAGCGTCGTACACCCGCCCCAGGCCTCGACAGTAGCGGCACTCGACGCTGCGTCCGTCCTTATGAATGGTGCGGCTGCCATGACATACGGGGCATTGTTGCCAAGCCATAACTCGCCTTGCCACTTGTCTGGGACTACCAATGGGTAACGGTAGATCGGCCGGCGGAAATTGCATTCCCATTTGTATGTATAAGTTTGCTCCAGCAAGCCGCGATCGCGAGGATGCAAACTGCGTACGGACGTCTCCACCCTGCGCAGCCACATCGAGGCCACGGATGGGCAACTGAAGGCCATCGCGCCGCTCCTCCACAATGAAGGTCACCGGCTTCGCGGACCTGGAAGAGCGGCGAAGCTGACCGCCCGAATGAATGGCATGAATTCCTGCGGACACTTAGGGATTTCTCTTTTATGGCATTCGCGAAGTGAACTATTCAGTCGTCTTGTACGTTGGTATCCGCGTTAATACTTAGGTGTCGGGACGATATATTGATGGGTGGCTCAATCTAGTCTTACGCACAAATGAAGCTCCCCGAACCCAGCGATACATTGAGCATCAAGGGTTTCGGAGGGTTTCATCGTGAACCATTTGATAAATGAATGTGCAGACAGTGCCTCGTCGTTTCGCTCAGCAGTTCTGGTCCTGGCCCTGATGGCTACCGCCGTCGCCCATCAGCAACCCCTCGCCAAACCCCGCAGCACCGCTCTCCCGGGACGAGAATCATCAAGTTCCCTGATCAAGCTGGAAGATATCAGTCAAGGAACCAGTAGCCTGCCCATAGGCTCGCACTTGATCAGTCCGCGCAAGCTGTATGCACATCACGGCATATATCTGGGGAATGGCGAAGTTGCGCACTATTCCGGGTTTTGCACTTCATTCAAGGCGGGCCCCGTCGAAGTGACTGATCTCGAATACTTCGCAAGCGGCAACGATATCTGGATAGTTCAGGAGCACTGCAGGTATTCCAGCAACGAGATAGTCAGTCGGGCGCGTTCAAGAATCGGCGAGCGTCAATACAGCCTGCTTTCGAATAACTGCGAGCATTTCTGCAATTGGTGCATAAGCGGAGAAAGCTACAGCGCACAGATAAACGCCTGCCTTCACTTCTCGCGCCGTGTTTTCTCCTGGATGTCGGGTTCGCAACCGATCTTCATTGCATAGCCTCGGTCCCCATGCCGGATTGTCTCTGGAGGCGGCGGCGCCGGAATACCAAAAGGCGTGCGCCGCCAGGTCCACGGGCGGGGCGTTACTTCCAACTCTTGAGGTAAGCGATCAGGTCCTGGCGTTCCAGGGGGGCGTTCGTGGCGCGGCGACAGGCTGTTAAGAAAATTCCGCGCCTTGGAGAATTCTCGACGCCGGCGCTAGGTGTCGCTGCCGCCACGGCGAAAGGCATTGGGCGACTGGCCGTTGAGGCGGCGGAAGAAACGCGAGAAGTAGGTGGGGTCGGTAAAGCCCAGGCTGTCGGACACCTGGGCAATGGTCATGTTGGTGTAAATGAGGTTTCGCCGGGCCTCCAGCAACAGGCGCTGGTGGATGATCTGCAGCGCGCTCTGGCCGGCCAGCTGGCGACACAGGTTGTTCAGGTGGACACTGGACAGGCTCAGCCGGTGGGCGAAGGCCTCCACCGTCAGGTGTTCGCGGTAGTGCTGCTCCACCAGCTTGATGAAGCGCCCCAGCAGTTGCCGATTGCGTTCGTCGCGCCCGCTGGGGGGCGTGTTCTGCTGGCTGCGCCGGCTGATCCAGACCATGAGCACGTTGACCAGGGAGTTGAGCACCAGCTCGCGGGACGGCGCGCTGCCTTCGTATTCCTTGAGCAGGGCGGCGAACAGGGTGTTGATGTAGGTGCGGTCGGCCCCCACCGGGTAGCAGCCCGAGGAGGCAAGCACCGCCAAGGGCGCGCCGAGTTGCGCCTCCAGCAGCTCCACCAGGGGCGCCCCCAGGGTCAGCACATGGCCCTCGATATTCTCGGAAAACTGGAAGCCGTGGACGCAGAGCGGCGGGGTGACCTGGATCGACGGTTCGAGGATGTCGCTGCGCCGGCCTTCCACCTCCACCACCGCCTGGCCGCGCTGGACATAGAGCAGCTGGAACAGGTCGGCGTGGCGGTGCGGCTTGATCTCCCAGTGGTGCAGGCTGCTGCGTTTCGGAATGGACTCGCAGTGCAGCAGGTCGGGCGTCGGCCAGGCCTGGTTCTCGCCATAGAGCTTGAATACGGGAACGCCTGGAATGCTGGTTTTCATGAGCTGGCCTGGGAGCTGTGGCGCTGTTAGGAGCTGGTCGATAATCGGACGGTGTTTTCAAAAGTGCAAGTTATAGCGAGATTCTGACCTTCTTTTTCGATTTCTGTCAGCAAAAATGCAGGTGAGCATAAACCCACGTGTTTCAGGTTCCTATCTGCGCCGTTGGCCTGAAGCCCTTTTTGCGAGACAACAACAATGAAAACTCAGGTTGCCATCATCGGTGCCGGCCCCTCCGGATTACTGCTCGGCCAACTGCTGCACAAGGCCGGTATCGACAACATCATCGTCGAGCGCCAGACCCCTGATTACGTGCTCGGCCGCATCCGTGCCGGAGTATTGGAGCAGGGCACTGTCGACATGCTCCGCGAGGCCGGCGTGAGCGATCGGATGGACGCCGAAGGCTTGGTGCATGAAGGCGTTGAGCTGGTGTTCGATGGCAAGCGCGTGCCCATCCACCTGACCGAACTCACTGGCGGCAAGAGTGTGGTGGTGTACGGCCAAACCGAGGTTACCCGCGATCTGATGGACGCCCGCGCCGCCAGCGGCGCACCGATCATCTACTCGGCCAGCAATGTCGCGTTGCACGAACTCAAGGGCGAACGCCCCTATGTCACCTTCGAGAAGGATGGCCAGTTGCAGCGCATCGACTGCGACTACATCGCCGGTTGCGACGGCTTCCATGGTGTTTCCCGCAAGACCATCCCGGCCGGTGTGCTGACCGAATACGAGCGGGTCTATCCGTTCGGCTGGCTGGGCCTGCTGTCCGACACCCCGCCGGTGAACGAAGAGCTGATCTACGCCCACCACGAGCGCGGCTTCTCGCTGTGCAGCCAGCGTTCCCTGACTCGCAGCCGCTACTACCTGCAGGTGCCGCTGACCGACAAGGTGGAAGATTGGCCCGATGAGCGCTTCTGGAACGAGCTGAAGGCGCGTCTGCCCGAGGAAGTGGCTGAGCGCCTGGTGACTGGCCCGTCCCTGGAGAAGAGCATCGCGCCGCTGCGCAGCTTCGTGGTGGAGCCGATGCAGTATGGCCATCTGTTCCTGGTCGGCGACGCCGCCCACATCGTGCCGCCTACCGGCGCCAAGGGCCTGAACCTGGCCGCCTCGGATGTGTGCTACCTGTACCGCATTCTGGTGAAGGTCTACGGCGAGGGCCGTACCGACCTGCTGGAGAAGTATTCCGAGCTGGCCCTGCGCCGAGTGTGGAAGGGCGAGCGTTTCAGCTGGTTCATGACCAACCTGCTGCACGACTTCGACGGTCACAAGGATGCCTGGGACCACAAGATGCAGGAGGCCGATCGCGAGTACTTCCTGAACTCCCATGCCGGCCTGGTGAACATCGCCGAGAACTACGTCGGCCTGCCCTACGAAGAGATCTGCTGACACTGACGGCCCCACCGCCCCGGCGGGCCGATTCCAACCTGGAGGCATGCCCATGGGAATCTTCGATTGGAAGCACTGGCTGCTGCTGTTGCTGGTGGTGCTGGTGTTGTTCGGCGGCAAGCGGCTGAAGAGCCTGGGGGCCGACTTGGGCGAGTCGATCCGCGCCCTTCGCCGCTCCTTGACGAGCGAGGGCAAGGGCGAGCCCCCAACCCGCCGAAGTTGAGAGTGCCGCGCGTATCGCGCAACAGAATTCGTCCCAGACCCGGCCCTGAGGCCTCGTCCCCGAGCGCCCGCGCCGCCTTTGCCGGCGGCCTTCACTTCTTCGACACATCAAGGCAGAAACGAAAAAGCCCCCAAATCTCGCTAGAAAATTCGGGGGCTTAGTCTTGAGTTTTTGTGGGGCGGGGAGATTTAAACCCTTCTGATGAGCCATTCACACAATGGCAAATGTTGGTCCATGCTAGCCATTCCAATGTCTCGGCTATAGCTCTTTTGCCCGTTGCTGGGTAGTGCAGTGACTTCGACACTTTTTCGACAGCTCAAGCCTGTTGCATGCCCAAGCTGCCTCGGGGGCTTTTTTGCTCGTTTAGGCTGCTACCCCGATACTTTTGAGCAGAGCGCGGTATTGGTCTGGGTCGTTTTCTTCAATTATTTTTAGTATCAAGGCTGCTGCTCGTTTCATTTCAGGAACTTCTACCGGGGTAGCGCCTCTTTCAAATACTCCGGCCAAATGTGAGTATTCATTGTTGATTCGACTTGTTAATACGGCTGGAACGCTATCTTTGCCGAAAAATAAATAAAGCGTTTCTTCTGTCATGCCTTTATCTGGGTATTTGTAGTACAAGTATATCTCAAAGAATTTTCTGGCGTTGTTTCCGAAGTTGTAAAAGGTTGTATAGTTCTTGTCGTTAATATCTTCCAGAGTGGCGCAGTGATGAATCTGGCTAAATAGATAGTTGAATTCTGTCACGAACTCCTTTAGATAGTTTGGCATGAGCTTCAAGTCGCTGGACTGATCTAGCCGGGTTACGATGAAGTACTGAGACTCTTTCTTTTTTTCGGCGCCTGGGATTCGCTTTAGATATTTCAAAAAATCTAGGTTGTGCGTCGATATAAATATTTGCTTGAATTTATCTCGCTCTCTTTTTTCTCCATGCTCTTCGTACTTTTCCGGTGTCACAATCTCTGAGTTTATAAGGCTGTAAATAAAAAATATGTGATTGGAATCCAGGCTGCATATTGGGTCGTCAATCCATATGATTGGTTGGCTTCCTTTTGTTTCGTAGTCATCTAGCTTTGCCATGAAGTAGCAGAAGGCAATTAAGCTGCATTCGCCTTCGCTCAGATGGAATGCTTTCTGGTTGTTTCTGGTGACCTCGAATCTATACCTGTTCTGGATGTCTGGAGATGTTTCCTCTATAGCCTTTAGTGAGAGGTTTTGGTGGCCGAAGAAATTATTTAAGTATTCGTTTACTTTTTCGGCGCCTTTGCTTTCATCTTTAAGTTGCGCTTTCAGTTCTACTATTTTTAATTGCAGTTCTTTAGTGTCTGCTTGGGTTTCATTCTTTTTTGTTAGTGCGTTGTCGGCTTCCTTGGTTAAGGACTGAGTGTCCTTCAGTTCATCTTTGTATTTGATGTCGGTGATAAAAGTGAATACTTCGTTTAGGCGCAGGGCTGTACGGGATTTCTTTTGCTGTGTGCCTAACTCATTTGCAAATTTATTGGATTCAAGTCGTAGCGTCTCGTACGAATCAAATAATAAGGTGATGCCGTGCTCAGGAGAAGGTGGCTCTATGAAGGTGGCTGCTGTAAAAATTTCATCTTTCCTGGAGCAAAGCTGCTTCTCTATTGAATTTAGCGCTTCTATATAATTCCTAGAGGCTTCTAGGAAGATCTCGTTTAGGGAGTCTATATCTTTGGAAAAATTGGAATAAAAATCTGAGCTCTTTGCATGAAACAATTTTGGTACGTTTTGCTTTTCTGTTTTTATCAGCGCAATGGCTGTATCAATTTTTGCCCTGAGTTGCTCGGATTCTTGATTGAAGTGTTTGTCCAGTTTTTCCCAAAGCCCTTGGGGGAGAAAGTTTCCACAGAAACCGCACGTCGTTTTTAAGTTTCGATGTAGCGTCCGACCTTCGCGCACCCAGTTTTCCAATACCGTATCGCTGAGAAGTTCTTGAAGAGGGTCTGAGACGGAGATTTTCCTTTCAATTAATTCTCGTGCTGATAACGCGATTCTTGAATAGTTTAGGCTGGGAGAATGGTATTCCGGTATTTCTTCCTTTAATTCCTCGCGCAGAAGGCGATGATATTCTTCTGCTTGCTCTGGGGTAATTGGTGAATAGTTTTCTTCTAAAACGGTTTCAATGTCGGCTTTTAGCTTGTTTACGTTATAGTTTGCGTCGCCGAATGTTTTGTTGTGCTTGATTCCTGTTCCTGCTTTGTTTGCTTTGTCTTTGAGTTTCGCTTCTAACTCATCTGTTTTCTTTGTCTGATTCTCTTTTGCGGTGGAGTAGACTTGTTCTGCTTCAAACATTTTCCCCAGCAGGGATGTAGTGTCTGTATCGCTTCCAAGTTTAGCTTCAAGCTCCGCAATATCCTGCTCTATTTTGCCGTTGTCCTCACCAAGAATCGCGAAAGAGTTTATGGTTTGAGAGTCATCAATGATGAATTGTAGGTTTTCTTTTATGAAGTCTTCGTTGAAGACGCGAATGCTTTGTCCGTGGGATTTTAGTGAGGTATTTGATGCGCTGGCGGTCTCGCGGAAGGAAATATTGAATTCGGGGAATTGGTATTTGGTGGAGATTGTGCCTGTTTCAAGTGCTCTAATTATTCGCGATAATGTGGTTTTTCCTGAATAGTTCCTTCCGTATATAATATTTATCTTTTTGAATTCGGCTACACTGTTGTCGTCGTGGCGCATTGACCTTGACCAGTTAAAGTCTTGAAAGACTGCCATGTTCTTTATGCTGTCAATGCTTTTTATTTGCCCTTTCATCTTGTCTTCCTTTGATAAGGTGCACATGTTGGTGTGTCGGACTGACCAGTTCCTTTGGACGGTTTAATCTGGAGAGTCAATATTCACCGCTGAAGCCAATTAGTTTAAGGCGCTGGTTGTGTAGTTAATTTTTAACCCATAGGGCTAAAGCTGTTCGCCGCTAAGCAATATCGTTGCTTCATTCGGTTGCTTCGCGAATCGCGATAATCGTCCCATCGTTTTTCCCAGTCTCGGCATTCGTTCTTGAAGAACTGTTTTGCGCCCTTTCGGCATTCGCGATAATCAATCGAACCACGCTTGTGGTTGCCGCAAACGGTCCGGCCGTCAATGTAGTTATCCACAATGTTCCAAGAGGCAAGGTAAGCGCCGCCGCCGCTCCATTTCCAAACCCATTGAGTGTCCTTCTCGATGGTTCTGGGTCGCGTGGTTGTCCGCTGAGTGGGCTGTTGATAGGCGGATGACTGCCTCACGCCTTCCATGCTCACCACGTTGTCGGGTTGGCGGGGCGTGTAATTGTTGTCGTTGAAGTCGGTTTGCTTGATCCGGGCTTTGCGCTCGGTTTCTTGCTGTTTGACGCTGGACCAGAACATTTCCTCAGCGGTCGGCTGATTCGAGTCCAGTTCTTCGAATGCGGGGAGGGAAGACGGCTCCTCCTGTGGTCGCCCAATCTGAGCGATTGGATGGGCATTTTGTAAGAAGGGGATTGGGATGCCTGCCAGGTAGAGCAGGCCAACCCCAACGCCGGTACCGATTAGGACTGAAAGTAACCAGCTGCCGACTTCGCTGTTTCCCTTGGAAGCCTTCAGGCGGTTCGGTGCGTCATCCCAGTCCGCTTTCATTTCTTCACTTCACTCCTTTGAAGTCAGCAACCTACATCCTTCTTGGCTAGTGCTCTTCCGCGCCTTGCTGAGATAAGGGCTCGCGCTGAGCGTCTTCATAGCCGGGACTGATCTGGCCTGCCTCCGGCATTACTTCGCCCGTTAGAAGCCACCAGCGGAACTGCGGGAATACCTTGGCGATGGCCAGGATCTCCTCTTCCTTGATCTCTCGGGTCTTGGAGGGATTCTTCAGGTTGCTCCAGGTGTAGCGACTGATGCCGGTCATTTCCTCCAACTTGGGCAGCCTGATATCCGACCACGACAGGATGGTTATAACGCGCTCTTTGATCATTCCTGATTCGTCTAAATGAACTCTAGTCAAAATGACTTGAGTTAAATATGCTCAAAATAGATTGAGTCAAATCGACTCTAGCTACATGTAAGTAAAGACCAACATAGTGCAACAAAGGCCATGGATGTGGAAGGAACGACCCTCTCGCTTAAGGACCTGCTCAGCCCACCGCCAGTGATGCCCTGGCGCGAGTTCGCCGACTGGATACGGATGAGCAATGAACACGACGTGGTGTGGGGCTGGATTCGCAACGGCTATATCCCGTCGCACAAGGTGGGGAAGTACGTGATGGTCAATGTGGCGCTTCTGACCCAGCAATTGCTGGAGAAGGAGCGAAGGGCATGAACCATCAACGCGTTCGAGTGCTGCCGTCGCTTCGCCCACGCCGAACATTGCGACTGCTCTGTCTGCTGGTGCCGTCGCGAACGGGCGAAGCGCGTTCTCTCCCGGTCCTCGTGCTGCGCGCGCCGCCGCCCCGTACGGATATCCAGGGCCACTGGGCGTTGCGTCTGCCCATCGGCCTCGTGCTGCGGGAAACACAGGCCCGTGCGCCGCGCCCCGAAGTATTGGCGCGTTGTGTTTGGCAGCGGCGAGCCCATTTGCGAGCCGTTCGGCAGGGAGCCTTGAGCCGTGCCTGAGCGCCAACCCAGGGCCCTGGTGGCCTGTGAATTCTCCGGCCGCGTGCGCGACGCCCTGACCCGTGTCGGCTTCCACGCGGTGAGCTGCGACCTGCTGCCCTCGGAAACCGAAGGCGAACACGTCCAGGGGGATGTCTGCGAACTGCTGGACCTGGGCTGGGACCTGCTGATCGCCCACCCGCCGTATATTGACCTCGCCGTCTCCGGTGCCCGTCACTTCGCCGCCAAGATCGCGGACGGCAGGCAGGGTAGGGCGCTCGATTTCGTCCGCACCCTGCTGGCTGCCCCGATTCGCTTCAAGGCCCTGAAGAGTCCTACGTCGGTGATCTCTACGCAGATCCGCAAGCCGGACCAGACTGTCCAGCCCTGGATGTTTGGCCACGGCGAGCGCAGTCGAATTCACTTCTGGCTGGAGAACCTGCCGAAGCTGGAACCCACCCGCATCGTTTACGAACGCGATCCGCTCTCGCGCTACGGGGAGCCCGGCCCCGAGCGCTGGAAGAACCTCTGCCGCACTTACCCGGGCATCGCCGACGCCATGGCGGACCAGTGGGGCCGCTACGTGATCGACCAGCTAGCCAGACAGCACCGAGCACAAAAGAACGCGTCCTGATCATGCCCCATAGCAGCGTCATCATCGGTTCACGGGAGGTCATGGGCGGACAGCTGGAGGTGATTGCGCGCTTTCCTGATGGGGCTGTGAAGACCAGCAATTTCGCGGGCCTCGATGAGCGTCACGGCTGAGTTCGACACTTCTTCGACACATCAAGGCAGAAACGAAAAAGCCCCTGAAATTCGCCAGGAAAATCAGGGGCTTAGTCGTGAATTTTGGTGGAGCCGGGGGGATTTGAACCCCCGTCCGCCAGCTCTCCGCTTTCGGGACTACATGCTTAGCCAAGTCTACTGAGTTAGCTCTTTGCGGCCCGACTGGCAGGGTGCTCAGAGCGAGCTGTATAAGTTTTAGCCGTTACGTCTACAGCGAACTTGGCGGCGATCCTGTTCTATCTGACAGTCATTTTGGGTTTACAGGCATCCCCTTATGACTGCTGGCAGCCGAAGCCGCCAGAAGGGTTAGGCCGCGAGGGCCGCCCCGTAGTTGTCGTCGTTGGCAACTAATAGTTTGCAGCAGCTAATTTACGAGGTCTGCTACCAGCTCGGCATGCCCCTAGAGTTTTGTTACCGGCGTCGAATCCTAATCGGCCCCAAGAACTGCAGGGTGTACAACGGAGCGGATTCTACGGCAAAAAGGGGTGCAGCGTCGACCGCGCTTTTAACCTAATGTCATGGGTGCTTGCTATATGATTGCAGGCTATTGTCAGGAAGACCTTTGAGCCGAGACGTCGCCATGCCGCGTTCTGCCCGAACCCCCCTCCGCCAGTGGATCTGGCGTGCCTTCGTACAGAGTGCCCTGATCCCGCTGATTCTGGTCGAATCGGTGCTGATCACGGCTTATCTGTTGACCAACAGCGCGATTCGCGATGCCCAGGTGGATTACCTGCAGCAAAGCGCGCTGGAGGACCTGAGCAGCGCCGTGCTGCGCGAGGGCAAGGTAATCGACATGCGCCTGCAGGGCATCGAGGTGCCCACGCGGCTGTTCCGCGATGCGATTGGCCGTGCCTTGCAGGACCGCAGCTTCAGGCCGGATGACCTGGAACGGCAGCGTCATGTGCTGAGTTCCGACGGCGTCTATTACACCCGCACCGACGATGGTCGCGCCGCATCCTTCTATGCCAGCAGCACGCCGGTGGAGAAGCAGGACCACGACAAGGCCTTGCGCCTGTCCCAGGTGGACCCGCTGATGCGTTCGATCCGTGAGGCGAACCCGCTCGTGGCGGCGGTCTACTTCAACAGCTGGGACAGCTACAACCGCATCTTCCCGTTCTTCATGACGCCCGAGCAGTATCCCCATGACATGGTGATACCCAACTACAACTTCTATTACCTCGCCGACGCCAAGCACAATCCGCAGCGCAAGACGGTGTGGACGGATGTTTATCTCGACCCGGCCGGGCTCGGCTGGATGATGTCGGCGATCACCCCGGTCTACCGTGGCGACTTCCTCGAAGGCGTGGTGGGCCTGGATATCACCGTCGGGCAGATGCTGGGCGAGATCGGCAGCCTGAAGGTGCCGTGGCAGGGTTACGCAATGCTGGTGAGCCGGGACCACAGCATCATGGCGTTGCCGGAGGCGGGCGAGCGCGACTTCGGCCTGCGCGAGCTGACCCGTTTCTCCTACGACGAAGCCGTGCGCCGCGAGGTGCTCAAGCCCGAGGACTTCAACCTGGCCCGCCACCGCGAGATGCAGCCGCTGCTGGAGGCCATGGCCGCCGGCAAGGGCAATGTGCAGGAGGTGGAACTGGGTGGGCGCAAGCAGCTGGTGGCCTGGGCCGAGATTCCACAAACCGGGTGGCGGCTGATGATGGTGGTGGACGAGGCCAACATCTTCAAGGAAACCAACCGGCTCGCCGAGCGCTACCAGCAGATCGGCTACCTGCTGATCGCCGGGCTCGGTTTCTTCTACGCGCTCTTCTTCGCCTGGATGTGGTCGCGCTCGCGGCGGCTTAGCGGTGAGCTGGCCACCCCCATGGCCGGCATCATGGGGATGATGAAACGCATCGGTCAGGGCGACTTCCGCCCGCCTGCGCCCAGCAGCCGCATCGCCGAGTTGCAGGCCTTGGCCGAAGCAGTGCAGCTCAGCGGCGCGCAATTGCAGGCGAGCGAGGAGGAGCGGCTGGAGGCCCGGCGCAATCTCGACCTGGTGCTGGAAAGCACCACGGAAAGCCTCTGGGAAGTGGACGCCATTACGATGTCGATCAAGATGAGCGGGCGCTTCGTCAAACGCTTTGGCCTGCGCAGCGACAGCATCACCTTCGCCGAATTCAACGAGCGCGTGCACGCGGACGATGTGGAGCGGGTGCGTCGCTTGCGCATGCTGTTCTCGGTCAGCGACCAGGACAACTTCGACGCCGAGTACCGCTTTGCAGACGTTGAAGGTCGCTATTCCTGGCTGCTCAGCCGCGGCAAGGTGCTGGAGCGCGACTCCGACGGCCGCGCCTTGCGCGTAGCCGGCACTCACGTGGACATCACCCGGCTCAAGCAGGTGGAAGAAGAGCTGCGCGTCGCCAGCCGCGAGGCGCAGGCGGCAAGTCAGGCCAAGAGCCGCTTCCTGTCCAGCATGAGTCACGAGCTGCGCACCCCGCTCAACGCGATCAACGGTTTCGCCCAGCTCATCGCCCTGGAGGCGGAAGGCCAGGACGACCGCAAGGTGGAGGGGGATTACGCGCAGGAGATCGTCAACGCCAGCCGACACCTCACTTCGCTGGTGGATGACATCCTCGACCTGTCGAGCATCGAGAACCGGCGCCAGAAGCTGCAGCTCAAACCGGTGGAAATCGGCCCGTTGCTGGCCAGTTGCTCCGAGTTGATCCAGCCCGAGTTGCAGGCTCGCAATCTGCAATTGCAGCTGATGCCGCCACCTGTACTGCCTCTGTACGTGATGGCCGATGCCCGCCGCCTGCGCCAGGTGATGCTGAATCTGCTGTCCAACGCGGTGAAGTACAACAGCCCGCAGGGGATGGTAAGCATGGGCTACGAGATTCGCCCCGCCGCCGTGCGTCTCTGGGTGGCCGACAGCGGCCCGGGTCTGAGCCAGGAGCAGCAGACGATGCTGTTCCAGCCCTTCCAGCGCCTGGGTCGGGAGAACTCCACCATTCCGGGTACCGGCATCGGCCTGGTGCTGTGCCGCGAACTGGCGGAGCTGATGGGCGGTGAAATGGGCTTCAGCAGCGCGCCGGAAATCGGCAGTCGCTTCTGGATCGATCTGCCCAGCGTCGCGGCATCCGGCGACTTCGAGCCGCCGGCACCCTCCAAGCCAGAGGTGGAAGAGCCGCAGGTGTTGCCGAAGGTGCTTTGCGTGGAGGACCACCCCGCTTGCCTGAAGGTGTTGCAGGAAGGCTTGCGCGACATGGCGGAAGTTCGCGGCGCCGGTTCCGTGGGCAAGGCACTGGGGTTGCTGGCGGATATCACCCCATCGCTGCTGCTGCTCGACCTGGACCTGCCCGACGGCGACGGCCTCGACGTGCTCGACTTCGTACGCTCCAGCCCGCGCCTGGCCATGACGCCGGTGCTGGTGGTGAGTGCGGCGGTGGATGAAAAGCTTCTGGCCGAAGCGCGCCGTCGAGGGGCCGACGCTTGTCTGAGCAAGCCTGTGGATCTGAAGCAGGTACGCCGTATGGCGCTTTCCCTTCTGGGTCAGGAGGCCTGAAGCCGGCCGGGGATCCGGCTCGCGCCGAATCCCGGGCGGTTTCCTATTCGCTGGACTGCAGCAGGTTCAGCGCTTCAGCCAGCACTTTCTCGGACTCGGCATGATCGCCGGAGTTATGCAGCTCCTCGCCCTCGGCGCGGAGCTTTTTCACTTGCTCGAGCACGGCGGGGTCGGCGGGTGGATCGGTTTTCAGGATTTGATCGATCTTCGCCATGTCCGCTGGACAGTGTGAGGCGAGGAGCGGGGCACTGAGCAGGGCGGCAGCAAGGAAAACGGCAAGACGGCGCATGTCGAACCTCCTTTTCGGGTTAACCGCTGAGCAGTATAGGTAAGCCCCCGGCTTGTGTTTCGAAGTTGGCCAGCGGGCCCGACTTGCCGAGTCCGCATTCGCTTGGGCTTTCTTCTGCGGCAACCTGCGGGGCGGCTCGACCGCCCTCCGCAGGCTGTACGCCTATCAGCTGGATTCGCCGGCACCGCCATCGGTGGCCGGTTGCTGCAGACGCTGCAGGGCCATGCTGCTGTGGTTGATGCAGGCCTTGGTATCACCGCTCTGTTGGGCCTGTTCGGCCTTCATGCGCAGATCTTCGACTTCCTGGCGCAGGGGCTCGCCGAGGCTGGTGTTGGTCGCCATGGCGTCATTGATTTTCTGCAGGTTGACCGCGCACAGGTCGTCGGCGGCGAATACGGGTGAGGCCAGCAGGGCGGCAGTGATGAAGAGGGCGGTGCGTTTCATGGGAGTCACCTCTCGATTGTTCGGCACTCGGGGCCTTTGCGTCCGAGACGAATAAGCCCATGGCCATTTGCCGGGCTTATGGGGGTGGACTGCCCTGTTTCCGCAGGGGTTCAGGTTTTTTGCGCCAGTGGTGGGGCTGACCCTGGCGACTGCGGCGGGATGCTGTAGGAGCGAGCTTGCTCGCGAAAGATCAAGCGCGGACTTCGCGAGCACGCTCGCTCCTACAGGTTCTACAGGCCGGGGCGCGGGCGGGTTACGCGGTCCACCAGGTAGACCAGCCCGTGGTAGTCGATGCCGCCATGCTGGGAGAGGCCGATTTCGCAGGTGCGACTGGTGGAGATCCCTTCATCGCAGATCTGCACGGCGTCCTTGAGCGAGCGCAGGGAGTGGGCGTTCAGCTCCGGGGTGGTGAAGCCCTTGTCACCGGCGAAGCCACAGCAATGAATCCCTTCCGGTATCACGACTTCCCTCGTGCAGCGCTTGACGATGTCGATGAGGCCCTGCGCTTCGCCGAGGTGCTGGGTACTGCAGGTGACGTGGATGGCCACCGGCTTTTCCTGGGGAGTGAAGTCCAGCTTTTCCAGCAAGTGGTTGCGGATGAAGCGCACCGGATCGAACAGTTGCAGGCGCGGATCCAGGCCGTCCTGCACCAGCCGCAGCGTGCAGGGGCTGGTGTCGCAGTAAATGGGGTCCAGGCCGCCGCGGCTGGCACTGAGCAGGGCGTCCACGAGTTCGCGTCGCTTGGATTCGGCCTGCTCGGCGTAGCCCTTGGACGCGAAGGGCTGGCCGCAGCAGAGGCTGTCGAGGTTTTCCGGGAACACCACCTGGTAGCCGGCCTTCTCCAGCAGCATGCGGGTCTTGTCGATCAGTGGCACCTGCTCGCGGTCGCCTGCCGATGGGCCCATGGCGCGGGAAACACAGGCAGCCAGGTAGACCACCCGTGGCCGCGCATCGGCGGTGGCTGGGGTGATGTGGATGGGGGAAACCGCCTGGGGTAGGGCAGGTGTCCACTGTGGCAGGCGGTTGCCAGACAGCTGCCGCAGGGCACCGGACGCTTTTTCCAGCAAGGGGGCGCCGAGCACGCGTCGGGCGCCGTTGGCGACACGCAAGGTCAGACGCGCGCCGCTGAGGGCGGTTGCGAAGTGCCCGGCCAGCCAGTCGGCGCTGCCTGCGTGGTGGGCGCTCTTTGCGCGCAGCTTGCGCACCAGGTCACCGGTGTTGATGCCGACCGGGCAGCGTTGGGCGCAAAGGCCGGTGGCGGCGCAGGTGTCGATGCCCTGGTACTGGTAGGCCCGTTCGAGTTCAGTGGTGTCGATGCCCGCGCGTTGCCTGGCCTGGATGTCACGCCAGATCACGATGCGCTGGCGCGGGCTCAGGGTCAGGCCCTTGGAGGGGCATACCGGCTCGCAGAACCCGCACTCGATGCACTTGTCGACGATCTCGTCGGCCGCGGGCAGCGGCTTGAGGTTCTTCAGGTGGATGTCGCTGTCTTCGCTGAGGATCACATCCGGGTTGAGCACGCCGCGCAGGTCCAGCAGGCGCTTGATCTGCCACATGAGCTGGTAGGCATCGCTGCCCCATTCCAGTTCGACGAAGGGCGCCATGTTGCGCCCCGTGCCGTGTTCCGCCTTGAGCGAGCCACCGAACTCCACCGCCACCAGTTGCGCCACGTCCTGCATGAAGGCCTCGTAGCGGGCGACCTGGTCCGGGCTGTCGAAGCCCTGGGTGAAGACGAAGTGCAGGTTGCCCTCCAGGGCGTGGCCGAAAATGATCGCTTCGTCGTAGCCGTGCTTGTCGAACAGCGCCAGCAGACGATTGACGCCTTCAGCCAGTTGTTCGATGGGGAAGGTGACATCTTCGATGATCACCGTGGTGCCGGTCTGGCGCACGGCGCCGACGGCGGGGAAGGTGTCCTTGCGGATTTTCCACAGCAGGTTGTAGACGGTCGGGTCTTCGCTGAAGTCGACCTTCTGCTCCAGCGGGAAGTGAGCGATGGACGCCATGATCTGCGCCAGTTGCTCATGCAGCAGGCTCTGGCTCGCTGCGCGGGACTCGATCAACAGGGCGCAGGCGTTGCTCGACAGTTCTTTCACCCATTCGGGCATGCCGGGCTTGCTCTGGACCGAACGCAGGCTGCGGCGGTCCAGCAATTCAACTGCCGACACCGGCTGGCTCTTCAGCAGCGTCACCGCCTTGCAGCAGCTTTCCACGTCGGGGAAGACGATCAGCGCACTGGCCTTGTGCGGGTGGTCGGGCACGGTGTCGTAGGTGACCGCGCTGATGAAGCCGAGGGTGCCTTCGGAGCCGACCAGCAGGTGGCTGAGGATGTCCAGCGGCTCGTCGAAGTCCACCAGGGCATTGAGCGACAGGCCGGTGGTGTTCTTCAGGCGGTACTTGTGGCGAATCTTTGCGGCCAGTTCGGTGTTGGCGCGGGTCTGTCGGCCGAGTTCCGCCAGCTCGGCCAGCAGCGGGCCGTGGCTTTGGCGGAAGGCGGCGACGCTCACTGCGTCTTCGGTGTCCAGCAGGGTGCCATCGGCTAGCACCAGGCGCAGGCCGGCGAGGGTGTGGTAGCTGTTCTGCGCAGTGCCGCAGCACATGCCGCTGGCATTGTTGGCGACGATGCCGCCGATCTTGCAGGCATTGATGGACGCCGGGTCAGGGCCGATCTTGCGGCCGAAGGGCGCCAGCCAGGCGTTGGCCTGTGCTCCGATGACTCCCGGTTGCAGGCGAATCTGTTCACCGCCCCGGCGGATGTCGCGGCCGTTCCAGTTGTCACCCAGGACCAGCAGCACCGAGTCGGTGATCGCCTGGCCGGAAAGGCTGGTGCCGGCCGCGCGGAAGGTCACCGGGACCAGTTCGGCGTGGGCGGCTTTCAGCAGGGCAATGACTTCGGCTTCGCTTTCGACGCGGATCACCAGCTTGGGAATCAGCCGGTAGAAACTGGCGTCTGTGCCAAAGGCCAGGGTGGACAGCGGATCGTCAAAGCGTCGCTCGCGGGGAATCAGGCGTTCGACGGTATTGAGGAAAGGAATCGGCAGGCTCATGCGGTGTCCCGTCTATTTGTCGCGGGCCGCGGGCGGCCCGCCGGAATGGGTGGCCGGTCAGCGGCCGAGTTCGCGTACCAGTGAGTCGGCGTTGATTTCGCTGATGGATTTGGCGCCGGTCAGCACCATGGCCACGCGCATTTCCTTGTCGATCAGGTCCAGCAGGTTGCTTACGCCCGCACCGCCTGCTGCGGCCAGAGCGTAGACGAAGGCACGGCCGAGCATCACGGTGTCGGCGCCCATGGCGAGCATGCGCACCACGTCCAGGCCCGTGCGAATGCCGGAATCGGCGAGGATCTTCAGCTCGCCTTTCACCGCATCGGCAATGGCTGGCAGGGCGCGGGCGCTGGAGAGCACGCCATCGAGCTGGCGGCCGCCGTGGTTGGAGACGACGATGCCGTCTGCACCGAACTTCACGGCGTCTTTCGCGTCTTCCGGGTCGAGGATGCCCTTGATCACCATCGGGCCTTCCCAGTAGTCGCGAATCCATTCGAGGTCCTTCCAGGAAATCGACGGATCGAAGTTGGCGCCGAGCCAGCCGATGTAGTCGGCCAGGCCCGTGGGATTGCCGCGATAGGTGGAGATGTTGCCCAGGTCATGGGGTTTGCCCAGCAGGCCCACATCCCAGGCCCAGGACGGATGGGTCATGGCCTGGAGCACGCGGCGCATGGCTGCGTTGGGGCCGCTCATGCCGGAATGGGCGTCACGGTAGCGGGCCCCGGGCACCGGCATGTCGACGGTGAAGACCAGCGTCGTCACGCCCGCGGCCTTGGCCCGCTCCAGGGCGTTTTTCATGAAACCGCGATCTTTCAGCACGTAAAGCTGGAACCACATGGGCCGGTTGATGGCCGGCGCCACTTCTTCGATCGGGCAAACAGAAACGGTGGAAAGGGTGAAAGGAATGCCTTTGTTCGCCGCCGCCTTGGCCGCCTGAACCTCGCCGCGGCGCGCGTACATGCCGGTCAGGCCTACCGGGGCCAGCGCCACCGGCATGGACAAGGTCTCGCCGAACAGTTTGGTCTCCAGGCTCAGCTCGGACATGTTCCGCAGCACGCGCTGGCGCAGGGCGATGCTGGCCAGGTCATCGACGTTGCGGCGCAAGGTGTACTCGGCATAGGCGCCGCCGTCGATGTAGTGGAACAGGAAGGGCGGGAGCTTGCGCTGGGCGGCGGCACGGTAGTCGGTAGAGGCGGAGATGATCATGTAGTCGGTCCGGGGCGGGCTTCAGGGCAGTAAGGGAAAACCGGGCTGCCACGCGGGGCAGCCCGGGCGCTCGATCAATGGACGAGCATGCCGGTGAACACGTAGGCCTGAGCCAGCGTGATCAGGCCGACCATGGCGGCGAATATCAGGCTGTGTTTCAGGGTGAAGCGGAACAGGTCGGATTCCTTGCCAACCATACCGGTGGCGGCGCAGGCCACGGCGATGGACTGCGGCGAGATCATCTTGCCGGTCACGCCGCCGCTGGTATTGGCTGCCACGAGCAGGGTGTCGTTGACGCCGATCTGATGCGCCGTGGTGGCCTGCAAGGAACCGAACAGGGCGTTGGACGAGGTATCCGAACCGGTGAGGAACACACCCAGCCAGCCGAGGAACGGCGAGAAGAACGGGAACGCCGCGCCGGTACCGGCCAGAACCAGCGCCAGGGTGGTGGACATGCCGGAGAAGTTGGTGACGAAGGCGAAGGCCAGCACCATGCCGATGGAGAGGATCGGCCACTTCAGCTCGACGAAAGTCTCTTTCAAAGTGGTCAGACCACTTTTGATGTGGATGTTCAGGACGATCATGGAGATCAGTGCGGAGAAGAAGATCGCGGTGCCGGTGGCTGAAATCGGGTCCAGCTTGTAGACGGCCGGGAGCGCGGTGGCGGTGGCAACGATGGGGGCGCCTTTCATCACCAACTGGTCCAGGTGCGGGATGGCGAACAGGAAGACGAACTGCTCCAGCGCGCCACCCGGGGCGAACATGGCCTTGAAGGGCTTCAGGGTCCAGATGGTCACCAGTACGGTCAGAATCAGGAAGGGTGACCAGGCCTTGAGGATTTCACCGAAGCTGTAGGGCGAAGGCGTGGTGCTGCGTGGGCCGCCGAAGCCACCCATCACGGCTGCGCCACCGGAGACGCCGACCACTTCGCGGTCTTCGGCACGCTTGGGCTGCCACACCTTGAGGAACAGGGTCAGGGATACCAGGCTCACCAGGGCGGAGGTGATGTCGGGCAGTTCCGGGCCGATGAAGTTGGAGGTGAAGTACTGGGTGACGGCGAAGCTGGCGCCAGCCACCAGGGCTGCCGGCCAGGTTTCCTTGATGCCGCGCCAGCCGTCCATCATGGCGACCAGCCAGAAGGGCACGATGATCGACAGCAGCGGCAGCTGGCGACCGGTCATGGCGCCGATCTTGAAGGCGTCGATGCCGGTGACTTGTCCCGCAACGATGATCGGGATGCCCAGTGCGCCGAAGGCTACCGGTGCGGTGTTGGCAATCAGGCACAGGCCGGCTGCGTACAGCGGGTTGAAGCCGAGGCCCACCAGCAGAGCGGCGGTGATGGCCACCGGGGCACCGAATCCGGCCGCACCCTCGAGGAAGGCGCCGAACGAGAAGCCGATCAGCAGGACCTGCAGGCGTTGGTCATCGGTGATGGACAGCACCGAGCTGCGGATCACTTCGAACTGGCCACTCTTGACCGTGAGTTTGTAGAGGAACACCGCCGCGACGATGATCCAGGCGATGGGCCAGAGTCCGTACGCGAAGCCGTAGCCGGCCGCGGCGAACGCCATGTCCACCGGCATCTGGAAGGCGAAGATCGCCACCGCCAGGGACAGCGCGAGGGTGATGGTACCGGCGATGTAGCCCTTCATGCGGAACACCGCGAGGGCCAGGAAGAAGAAGATGATCGGAATCAGTGCGACGAGCGCCGACAGCCAGAGGCTGCCAAGGGGGGTATAGATCTGCTGCCAGGTTTGCATCGTGGGGTGGCTCCCTAATTGTTTTTGGAGTGCCTGTTTGCCGGATCGGGCGAAAACCGTTGCGCTTGTGGCGCGGCGGCAGGCGATGACCGAGTCGGCGCTGCGTATCGCTTAAATTGGTAATACCAATTTACAAAGGCGACGGCTCAGAGTAAAAGCGGGACTATCGTTGTGTCAATTTGCCGCGTTGCGACTTTGGTCGAGCGGCAGATGGAAGGTGCGCTTCTTGTGCGTGGCCGGTGGGCTGGTTAGGCTGCCGCGTCGCGCCCCGCAGGCGCTGTGTTTGAAGGCCGCCCGAGGTGGCGTGAAAGGTTGGGTAGAGCAATGGGATTCGGTCAGATTCGTCAGCGCCGCTTGTCGGACGATATCGTCAGTCAGCTCGAGGCGATGATCCTCGAGGGCACCTTGAAGGCCGGTGAGCGGCTTCCAGCGGAGCGCGCCTTGGCTGAGCAGTTCGGCGTGTCGCGCCCCTCATTGCGTGAGGCGATCCAGAAGCTGGTGGCGAGGGGGCTGCTGGTCAGTCGGCAGGGCGGGGGCAACTATGTTGCGGCCGAATTGGGATCGACTTTCAGTGATCCGCTGCTGCAACTGCTGGAGAGCAATCCCGAGGCCCAACGCGATCTGCTGGAGTTCCGTCACACCCTGGAAGGTTCATGCGCCTACTACGCCGCGCAGCGGGCGACCGAGGTGGATCACGAGCGCCTGGCCGAGGCCTACGAGAACCTGCAGGCCTGCTACGCGTCGGACAGCAAGGCCAGCCGGGCGGAGGAGGGTGCGGCGGACGCGCGCTTCCATCTGGCGATCGCCGAGGCGAGCCATAACGCCGTGCTGCTGCACACCATTCGTGGCCTGTTCGATCTGCTCAAGCACAACGTGGTGACCAATATCGGTGGGATGTACCTGCAGCGTGGCGAGACCCGCGAGATGCTGACCAGGCAGCACCGTGCCCTCTACGAGGCGATCATCGAGCGGCGTGCGGAGGAGGCGCGGGAGATTTCCCATCAGCACATCCAGTACGTGCAGGAGGTACTGGAGGAAGGTCAACTGGAGGCGCAACGGTTGGCGCGATCGCAACGGCGCCAGGGGATCTAAAGACCCGCCCACGATCTCGCGAGCTAGAGCCATGCAAGGCAAAAACAGGCGAGGACGCGGAGTTTACGAGCTGTAAATGAGCAGTCCGACCGGGCTGGCGCTCCAGCCTGTTTTTAACGCCGCAGGGCCGACGCGCAGCGGATCGTGGCCAAACAAAAACGCCGGGCATCGCCCGGCGTTTTTCGGTAGGGCTTATTCCTTGCCCTTGGTGCGCATGGCGCGTGCGATCTCGCGGTCGGAGTCGCGCTCCTTCTCCGTGGCGCGCTTGTCGAATTCCTTCTTGCCCTTGGCCAAGGCGATCTCGCACTTGATCAGGTGTTTCTTCCAGTAGATCGACAGCGCCACGCAGGCGTAGCCCTTCTGCTGGACTGCGCCGAACAGCTTGCCCAGCTCGCGCTTGTGCAGCAGCAGTTTGCGGGTGCGCACCGGGTCGGCAATCACGTGGGTGCTCGCCGTCTTCAGTGGGGTGATGTGGCTGCCGAGCAGCCAGGCTTCGCCGTCCTTCAGCAGCACATAGCTGTCTACCAGCTGTGCCTTTCCGGCGCGCAGACTCTTCACTTCCCAGCCGGCGAGAGCCAGCCCGGCTTCGAATTTCTGTTCGATGGAATAGTCGTGCAGCGCCTTCTTGTTGAGGGCGATGGTGCCTTCCGGATGTTTCTTTTGCTTGGCCATAGGCGGCGCATTATAGGGAGTCGCAGACGGCGCGGCTACGGCGGCGTAGGCTTGAGCGATGCTGGTGAATCCCCGACAATGCGGCACTTTTTTGACCAGTCCGGCCCGACGCATTCATACGCGGCGCGGCCTGGAACCCCGTTCGAGGCCAAGATGACCACCCATATCCAGCGCTCCGCCCTGTTGCCGTTCCCTGCGCAGGCGCTCTACGACCTGGTCAACGATGTGGCGCGTTACCCGGAATTTCTGCCTTGGTGCTCCGCCGCCACGGTAATGGAGGAAAGCGAGAGCCATATGCTCGCGAGCCTCGAAGTCGCCAAGGGCAGCCTCAGCCAGCGCTTCGTGACCCGCAACACGCTGGATGGTGGCAGCACGATCGAGATGAACCTGGAGGAAGGCCCTTTCAGCCAATTGCACGGTGTGTGGCACTTCAAGGCGCTGGGCGACAAGGCCTGCAAGATCAGTCTGGATCTGCGATTCGATTACGCGGGCCCAATCATCAAGGCCACCCTGGGGCCGTTGTTCACTCAGGCCGCGAACACCATGGTGGATGCCTTCTGCCAGCGCGCGAAGCAGCTCTATGGCTGAGGGTGTGATCCGCATCGAGGTGGTCTACGCCCTGGCGGGCCGCCAGCAATTGCTGCGCCTTGAGGTCCCTGCGGGTACCAATGCCAGGGAGGCGGTGCTGCGTTCGGGAATGGGGGAGCATTTTTCGGACCTGGATCTGGCCAGCTGCCCGCTTGGCATCTTCGGCAAGGCGCTGTCGGACCCGGAATCGCGACTGCTGGAAGAGGGTGATCGGGTGGAGATCTATCGACCCCTGATTGCCGATCCCAAGGAAGTGCGCAAGCAGCGTGCGGCCAAGGCTGCCCAGGTGCGTGCGGGCGAACGGGGCGCCTGAATTCCAGCCATGAAAAAGCCCGGGAACAGCCCGGGCTTTTTGTTGCCGCGTGTTATTGCGGCGAAGTTTCCAGCGGTTCCGGAATCGGTACCGGAACGGGTTCGGCGCTGTCCACTTCCTTCTGGATTTTCTCCAGCAGGGAGCCCGGTGCAGCCTGCTCTTCAGGCTTTTGCTGCTCTTGCGGCTGTTCCGGCTTGGCTTCGGTGGTCGTGGTGGTGCTTTCGCCGCCGAGAATCGCTTCGTCACGGCTCACGCCGGGCATGAAGTCACCCGCCAGGCCGATCAGTTGATCGTTGTTGTCGAACATCAAGCTGACACGTTCCTGGAGACGCTGGCCGCCGCCGGGCTGGATGCTGTAGAGGTAATCCCAGCGCTTGGCGTGGAAAGTGTCGGTGATCAGCGGGTTGCCCATGATAAACCGCACTTGACGCCGGGTCATTCCGGGCTTCAACTGGTCTATCATGTCCTGCGTAACGACGTTGCCCTGCTGGATGTCGATCTTGTAGACCCCGGGAAACGAGCAACCGGCGAGTGCGAGCAAGCCTGCGAATGAAAGGCTGGTCAGCAGGAGCTTGGTGTTTTGCATCGGTGGGAGACTTCCACTATCTTGGCTGGGCACGAAAAGTCCCGATCATACCTGCATTAAGGGAAGCTGCGAAAGCCGCATTCCTCGAGAAAACCGACCATGGTTGAAAACAACGAACTGCGTAAAGCTGGCCTGAAGGTGACCTTGCCTCGGGTCAAGATCCTCCAGATGCTCGACTCCACCGAGCAACGCCATATGAGCGCTGAGGACGTTTACAAAGCCCTGATGGATGCCGGCGAAGATGTCGGTCTGGCCACTGTCTATCGCGTTCTGACCCAGTTCGAAGCAGCGGGCCTGGTGGTTCGTCATAACTTCGACGGCGGTCATGCAGTGTTCGAATTGGCCGATAGCGGTCACCACGACCACATGGTGTGCGTCGACTCCGGCGAAGTGATCGAGTTCTTCGATCCGGAAATCGAGAAGCGCCAGAAGGAAATCGTCAAAGAGCGTGGTTACGAGCTGGTTGACCACAATCTGGTGCTCTATATCCGCAAGAAGAAGTAAGCGCTTCGCGCAATAAGAAAAGGCGACCACCAGGTCGCCTTTTTCGTTTCGGGGAGGGATCAGCGCTGGGCGCTGACGACCATCTTCCGTGCATGGGCCAGGGACTCCTCGGTGAGGTCCAGGCCGCCCAGCATGCGGGCAATCTCTTCGATGCGTGGGGCTTCCTGCAGCTTCGCCACCGCCGTCCGGGTTTCCTGGGTGCCGCGCACTTTATGCACGAACAGATGGTGATGGCCTTGTGCGGCGACCTGGGGCAGGTGAGTGACGGTGAGGACCTGGCCGCGCTCGCCGAGACGGCGCAGCAATTGCCCAACCACTTCGGCGGTGGGGCCGCCAATGCCAACGTCAACTTCGTCGAAGACCAAGGTGGGGACGCGAGATGTCTGCGCGGTAATCACCTGGATCGCCAGGCTGATGCGGGAAAGCTCGCCGCCTGAGGCCACCTTCGCCAGTGCCTTCAGCGGCTGTCCGGGGTTGGCACTCACCAGGAATTCCACCTGCTCCAGTCCGTAGTGCTGCGGCTCGTCCAGTTGGCTGGCGTGGAGTTGGATATTGAAGCGCCCGCCGGGCATGCCCAGGCGCTGCATTTCGATTTCCACCGCGCCAGCCAGGTTTCCGGCCGCCTCGCCGCGCAGCCGGCTCAGTTCCGCGGCTTTCTCCTGATAGTGACGTTCATAGGCTGCCAGTTCCTCGGCCAGTCGCTCGGCTGCTTCGTCGTCGGCGTTGAGGGCTTCCAGTTCATCCAGCAAGCGCTGCTGGAGTTCGGTCAGGTCGCTGGGTTGGACGCGGTGTTTGCGCGCCAGGGTGTAAATGGAATCGAGGCGCTCTTCCAGGGCCTGCTGGCGTTCGGGGTCGGCATCGAAATGATCGAGGAAGCGGTTCAGCTCACCCATGGCCTCTTCGACCTGGATCTGTGCGCTGGACAGCAGATTGACCGACTCGGCGAGGGCGCCCGGTTGGGAATGAAATGCGGTGAGTCGGTTGAGGCTGGCGGTCAAGGCGCTGAGCACGTTGCCTGCATCGCTGTCGCTGCACATTTCGATGACCTGGCGGCAGGCGGCCAGCAGGCTTTCGGCATTGGTGAGGTTCTTGTGCTCCTGCTCCAGTTGTTCCAATTCGTTCTCGCCAAGTGCGAGGTTTTCCAGTTCGTCCAGTTGATAACTGAGTAGTTGGTGGCGCGCCCGCTGCTCGTCGCCGGCGCGGGATAGGCGCTCGAGTTCCTGGCGGGTCTGCCGCCAGCGCTGGGCTGCCAGTTGCACCTGGCGGGCCAGGTCGCTGGCGCCTGCGAATTCATCCAGCAGGCGGCGATGGGTGTCCGCCTTGAGCAGGGATTGGTGTTCGTGCTGGCTGTGGATGTCGATCAGCAGTTCGCCGAGGGTCTTGAGATCGCCCTGAGGGCAGGGGCTGCCATTGATGTAGGCGCGAGAGCGCCCTTCGGCGGTGATGACGCGCCGCAGGATGCAGGGGCCGTCGTTCTCCAGGTCGCGTTCGGCCAGCCAGGCGCGGGCTTCGGGGATGTCGTTGATGTCGAAGCTGGCAAGAATGTCGGCCTTGTCGGCGCCGGGGCGCACCACGCCACTGTCGGCGCGGTCACCCAGCGTCAGGCCGAGGGCGTCGAGCATGATCGACTTGCCGGCACCGGTTTCGCCGGTAATCACGGACATTCCACCCTCAAGCTCCAGATCCAGGTGCTCGACGATGGCGTAGTTATGGATCGACAGGTGTACCAGCATGGTGCGACTCCCGCGCTGAGATGGCTGGGTATTTATACAGTGTTTGTTTTCTGCCTGACAATCGCCCCTCCCCCTTGAAGCGACAAATTGCGGCCCCATATAGGCGGACATATCAGCGGGTCTTTACCCGCAGCTGTCTTTTATGAGGAGGAAGGCATGGCCGACGAACAGACCCTGGATAACCAGACCCCCGAAGCGAATCCTGCTGCCGAAACCGCATCCGGCGAAGACCTCGCTGCCCGCGTGCAGGTGCTGGAAGAGCAGCTGGCTGCGGCCCAGGATCAGTCGCTGCGTGTTGCCGCCGAGCTGCAGAACATCCGCCGCCGCGCCGAACAGGATGTGGAGAAGGCGCACAAGTTCGCGCTGGAAAAATTCGCCAACGACCTGCTGCCGGTCGTCGACAGCCTGGAGCGCGGCCTGGAGCTGTCCAGCGCCACCGACGAGACGATCAAGCCGGTGCGCGAAGGCATGGAGCTGACGCTCAAGCTGTTCCACGACACGCTCAAGCGCCACCAGCTGGAAGCTGTGGACCCGCACGGCGCGCCCTTCAACCCTGAGCACCACCAGGCCATGGCCATGGAAGAGAGCACCCACGTCGAGCCGGGTAGCGTTCTGAAGGTGTTCCAGAAGGGTTACCTGCTCAATGGTCGTCTGCTGCGCCCCGCCATGGTGGTGGTCAGCAAGGCGCCGAGTGCGACGCCGCCGTCGATCGACGAGCAGGCTTGAAATTCGGGCTCGGGCCCCCATCTGTTAGTTCAAGCGTTTATTTGCTGCCGCGGCCCATGAAGTGAGGCCGCGGAGAATCCAAAGTTTCGGGAGAGAGAATATGGGCAAAATCATCGGTATCGACCTGGGGACCACCAACTCCTGCGTGGCCATCCTGGAAAACGGCAGCGTCAAGGTGATCGAGAACGCCGAAGGCGCTCGCACCACGCCGTCCATCATCGCCTACACCAACGACGGTGAGACCCTGGTCGGCCAGTCCGCCAAGCGTCAGGCGGTCACCAATCCGCAAAACACCCTGTACGCCGTGAAGCGCCTGATCGGTCGCCGCTTCGAAGAAGACGTCGTGCAGAAAGACATCAAGATGGTTCCCTACAAGATCGCCAAGGCCGACAACGGTGACGCCTGGGTCGAAGTGAAGGGCCAGAAGATGGCGCCGCCGCAGATCTCTGCGGAAGTGCTGAAGAAGATGAAGAAGACCGCCGAAGACTACCTCGGTGAGCCGGTAACCGAAGCGGTGATCACCGTTCCGGCCTACTTCAACGACAGCCAGCGCCAGGCTACCAAGGACGCCGGCCGTATCGCCGGTCTGGACGTCAAGCGCATCATCAACGAGCCGACCGCAGCTGCGCTGGCCTATGGCATGGACAAGGCCAAGGGCGACCACACCGTCATCGTTTACGACCTGGGCGGCGGCACCTTCGACGTGTCGGTGATCGAAATTGCTGAAGTCGATGGCGAACACCAGTTCGAAGTACTGGCCACCAACGGCGACACCTTCCTCGGTGGTGAAGACTTCGACCTGCGCCTGATCGACTACCTCGTCGACGAGTTCAAGAAAGAATCCGGCATGGACCTGAAGGGCGATCCCCTGGCCATGCAGCGCCTGAAGGAAGCTGCCGAAAAGGCCAAGATCGAGCTGTCCTCCGCTCAGCAGACCGACGTCAACCTGCCGTACATCACTGCAGACCAGACCGGTCCGAAGCACCTGAACGTGAAGATTTCCCGCGCCAAGCTGGAAGCCCTGGTCGAAGACCTGGTCGCTCGCACCATCGAGCCTTGCCGCATTGCCCTGAAGGATGCCGGCCTCGACGTATCCGACATCCAGGAAGTGATCCTGGTCGGTGGTCAGACCCGTATGCCGCTGGTGCAGAAGCAAGTCGCTGACTTCTTCGGCAAGGAACCGCGCAAGGACGTGAACCCGGACGAAGCCGTCGCCATCGGTGCTGCCATCCAGGGCGCCGTACTCGCCGGTGACGTGAAGGATGTACTGCTGCTCGACGTCTCCCCGCTGACCCTGGGTATCGAAACCCTGGGTGGAGTGATGACCGCGCTGATCGAGAAGAACACCACCATCCCGACCAAGAAGTCGCAGGTGTTCTCCACTGCCGACGACAACCAGGCTGCCGTGACCATCCACGTCCTGCAGGGTGAGCGCAAGCAGGCCGGCCAGAACAAGTCCCTGGGCAAGTTCGACCTGGCCGAGATTCCGCCGGCTCCGCGTGGCGTGCCGCAGATCGAGGTGACCTTCGACATCGACGCCAACGGCATCCTGCACGTGTCCGCGAAAGACAAGGCGACTGGCAAGCAGCAGTCCATCGTGATCAAGGCCAACTCCGGCCTGTCCGAGGAAGAAATCCAGCAGATGGTGCGTGATGCCGAGGCCAACGCCGAGGAAGACCGCAAGTTCGAAGAGCTGGCTGCTGCCCGCAACCAGGGTGATGCGCTGGTTCACGCCACTCGCAAGATGATCACCGAGGCGGGCGACAAGGCCACTGCCGAGGAGAAGGCTGCGATCGAGAAAGCGCTGGGCGAGCTGGAAGTTGCCGTGAAGGGCGACGACAAGGCCGACATCGAAGCCAAGATGAATGCCCTGTCCCAGGCTTCCACTCCGCTGGCTCAGAAGATGTACGCCGATCAGGCCCAGGCTGGTGAGCAGCCGCAAGCTTCCGGTGCGGACAAGGCGGGTGACGATGCCGTCGACGCCGAGTTCGAAGAGGTCAAGGAAAACAAGTAAGTGTCACGCTTGCTTTCGCCCCGGCGTGCGGTGCCAGACGGTCCGTACGCCTGATCTGCCGCGCGGGAGCTTGCTCCCGCGTTGGCGTGTCTGGGGCTGGTGAATTCGAGAGTGCAGGAAACCTATGGCTAAACGTGACTTTTACGAAACGCTTGGTGTCGAGCGTGGCGCCAGTGAGGCGGAGCTGAAGAAGGCTTATCGCCGCCTCGCCATGAAATACCACCCGGACCGCAATCCGGGCGACAAGGCTGCGGAGGAGCAATTCAAGGAGGCCAACGAGGCCTACGAGATTCTCTCCGATGCCAGCAAGCGCGCGGCATATGACCAGTACGGCCACGCCGGTGTCGACCCACAAATGGGTGGCGGCGCCGGTGCTGGATTCGGTGGGGCGAGCTTCTCCGACATCTTCGGTGATGTGTTCAGCGACTTCTTCGGGGGGCAGCGTGGCGGCCAGCGTGGCGGTCCGCAGCGAGGCAGCGACCTGCGCTACACCCTGGAACTGGATCTGGAAGAGGCGGTGCGTGGCACCACCGTGACCATCCGCGTGCCGACGCTGGTCAACTGCAAGATCTGCGAGGGCTCTGGCGCCAAGAAGGGCACCAGTCCGGTTACCTGTACCACTTGCGGTGGTATCGGTCAGGTGCGTATGCAGCAGGGCTTCTTCTCGGTGCAGCAGACCTGCCCGCGCTGCCACGGCAGCGGCAAGATGATCAGCGACCCCTGTGGCAGTTGCCATGGCCAGGGGCGCGTGGAAGAGCACAAGACCCTGTCCGTGAAAGTGCCGGCGGGCGTCGATACCGGTGATCGCATCCGTCTTTCCGGCGAGGGCGAGGCCGGTGCACTGGGTGGGCCGGCCGGTGACCTCTACGTCGTGGTCAACGTGCGTGAGCACCCGATCTTCCAGCGTGATGGCAAGCACCTCTACTGCGAAGTGCCGATCAGCTTCGCGGACGCCGCCCTGGGTGGCGAGTTGGAAGTGCCGACCCTGGACGGCCGGGTCAAGTTGAAGATTCCGGAAGCGACTCAGACCGGCAAGCTGTTCCGTCTGCGTGGCAAAGGCGTCGCGCCGGTGCGCGGTGGCGGTGCGGGCGACCTGATGTGCCGGGTGGTGGTGGAAACGCCGGTCAACCTGGACAAGCGCCAGCGCGAGCTGCTCGACGAGTTCCGCAAGACGCTGCAGAGCGATGGCTCCCATTCGCCCAAGGCCAGTAGCTGGTTCGAGGGTATGAAGCGCTTCTTCGGCGATCTCTAACGACGAGCTGGATGCCGCTGCCGGGACCTTGTCCGTTCCGGTGCCGGTGTCCAGCTCCAGGCTTCCAGCTTGGAGCTTTTTTATGCGACGTATTGCAGTGATGGGCGCCGCCGGGCGCATGGGCAAGAACCTGATCGAAGCGGTGCAGCAGGCGCAGGGCGCCGGCCTGACCGCCGCCATCGACCGTCCGGATAGCACCCTGGTCGGCGCCGACGCTGGCGAGTTGGCGGCACTGGGCCGCATCGGCGTGCCGCTGTCGGGCGACCTGGCCAAGGTGGCCGATGAGTTCGACGTGCTGATCGACTTCACCCACCCGTCGGTGACCTTGAAGAACCTGGAAGTCTGCCGTCAGGCGGGCAAGGCCATGGTGATCGGTACCACTGGATTCTCTGCTGAAGAGAAGGCCCTGCTGGCCGCTGCTGCCAAGGAAATCCCGATCGTCTTCGCCGCCAACTTCAGTGTCGGCGTGAACCTTTGCCTCAAGCTGCTCGATACCGCTGCCCGTGTCCTGGGCGACGAGGTCGACATCGAGATCATCGAGGCCCATCACCGTCACAAGGTGGACGCGCCGTCCGGTACCGCGCTGCGCATGGGTGAAGTGGTGGCTGACGCGCTGGGTCGCGATCTGTCCAAGGTCGCTGTCTACGGTCGCGAAGGCCAGACCGGTGCCCGCGCCCGCGAGACCATCGGTTTCGCCACGGTGCGTGCCGGCGACGTGGTAGGTGATCACACTGTGCTGTTCGCTGCCGAAGGTGAGCGGGTGGAGATCACCCACAAAGCCTCCAGTCGCATGACGTTCGCGCGTGGTGCCGTACGTGCCGCGCTCTGGCTGGACGGCCAGGAAGCGGGGCTCTACGACATGCAGGATGTGTTGGGTCTGCGCTGATGTGTGATCGCGCAATCGCGCGTCTGCCAAGTGGGATGTCTTTCGGGTGGACCGAAATGACGCATTCCTGTAAACTGCAGCTTTAGTGTGTCCACTAAAAGTTACGCAGAAATGGCTCAGATAAAAAAGCGGGGTGACGGTTGCAACGTCATCCCGCTTTTTTACAACCTGCGTTTGCTTCAGCCTTGATCTACGGGAGGTCTTCTTGATTAAGCCAGCCATACTCGCGCTTGCCGACGGCAGCATTTTTCGCGGCGAAGCCATTGGGGCCGATGGCCATACCATCGGCGAGGTAGTGTTCAACACTGCCATGACCGGCTATCAGGAAATCCTTACCGATCCTTCCTATGCCCAACAAATCGTCACTCTGACCTATCCGCACATCGGCAACACCGGCACCACGCCGGAAGACGCCGAAGCCAGTCGCGTATGGGCCGCCGGTCTTATCATCCGTGACCTGCCGCTGCTGGCCAGCAACTGGCGTAACAAGCAGTCGCTGCCGGACTACCTGAAGGAAAACGGTACCGTCGCCATCGCCGGCATCGATACCCGCCGCCTGACCCGCATCCTGCGGGAAAAGGGTTCGCAGAACGGCTGCATCCTCGCTGGCGCCGACGCCACCGAAGAGAAGGCGCTTGAGCTGGCTCGCAGCTTCCCGGGCCTCAAAGGCATGGACCTGGCCAAGGTCGTCTCCTGCGAGCAGCGCTATGAGTGGCGCTCCAGCGTATGGAACCTGGAAACCGACAGCCATCCGGAAATCGCTGCCAGCGAACTGCCGTATCACGTCGTGGCCTATGACTTCGGCGTCAAGCTGAACATCCTGCGCATGCTGGTTGCCCGTGGCTGCCGCCTGACCGTGGTGCCTGCGCAAACGCCGGCCAGTGAAGTTCTGGCGCTGAATCCGGACGGCATCTTCCTCTCCAACGGCCCTGGCGACCCCGAGCCGTGCGATTACGCCATCCAGGCAATTCGCGAATTCCTCGACACCGAGATTCCAGTCTTCGGCATCTGCCTCGGCCACCAACTGCTGGCCCTGGCCTCCGGCGCCAAGACCGTGAAGATGGGCCATGGCCACCATGGTGCCAACCATCCGGTGCAGGACCTGGATTCCAGCGTGGTGATGATCACCAGCCAGAACCATGGTTTCGCTGTCGACGAATCGACCCTGCCGGCCAACCTGCGCGCGACCCACAAGTCGCTGTTCGACGGCACTCTGCAAGGCATCGAGCGCACCGACAAGGTCGCCTTCAGCTTCCAGGGTCACCCGGAAGCCAGCCCCGGTCCGCACGACGTGGCTCCGCTGTTCGACCGCTTCATCGCGGCGATGGCCGAGCGTCGCTGAGACCGTCGAGGGGCTTGCGAAGATGATGCCGACCCTGGGAATCACCGACCTCTGGACCTACGTCCTGGGGACGCTGTTCATCGTCCTGCTGCCCGGGCCGAACTCGCTGTTCGTGCTCGCCACTGCCGCCCAGCGCGGCGTGGCTGCGGGCTACCGGGCGGCCAGCGCGGTGTTCCTCGGGGATGCGATCCTCATGCTGCTGTCGGCACTGGGAATCGCCTCGCTGCTGAAGGCCGAACCCATGCTGTTCCTCGGCCTGAAGTACCTCGGCGCCGCCTACCTGTTCTATCTCGGTATCGGCATGCTCAGGGGTGGCTGGCAGAAGTTGCGCCAGCCGGTCGAGCAGACTGCTCCTGGGAAGGACATGGACGTCAACCAGCCGTTCCGCAAGGCACTGCTGCTCAGTCTGTCCAATCCGAAGGCGATCCTCTTCTTTGTGTCCTTCTTCATCCAGTTCGTCGATCCGGGATACGCCTACCCCGGAGTGTCGTTCCTGGTCCTGGGCACAATCCTCGAAGTCATCAGCGCCCTGTATCTGAGTTTCCTGATTTTCTCCGGTGTACGCCTGGCGGCCTGGTTCCGCCGGCGGCAACGGCTGGCTGCCGGCGCCTCGAGCGGCGTCGGCGCCCTGTTCGTCGGCTTTGGCGTGAAGCTGGCGACCGCCACCCTGTCCTGAATATTGCAACGAGAGTCCCATGCCCAAGCGTACAGACATCAAGAGCATCCTGATCCTCGGTGCCGGCCCCATTGTGATCGGCCAGGCCTGCGAGTTCGACTATTCCGGCGCTCAGGCCTGCAAGGCCCTGAAGGAAGAAGGCTTCCGCGTGATCCTGGTGAACTCCAACCCGGCCACCATCATGACCGACCCGGCCATGGCCGACGCCACCTACATCGAGCCGATCAAGTGGGCGACCGTCGCCAAGATCATCGAGAAGGAGCGTCCTGACGCGCTGCTGCCCACCATGGGCGGCCAGACCGCGCTGAACTGCGCCCTCGACCTGGAGCGCCACGGCGTCCTGGAGAAGTTCGGCGTCGAGATGATCGGTGCCAACGCCGACACCATCGACAAGGCCGAAGACCGTTCGCGCTTCGACCGGGCGATGAAAGACATCGGCCTGGCCTGCCCGCGCTCGGGTATCGCCCACAGCATGGAAGAAGCCTACGGCGTACTGGAACAGGTCGGTTTCCCCTGCATCATCCGTCCGTCCTTCACCATGGGCGGCACCGGTGGCGGCATTGCCTACAACCGCGAAGAGTTCGAGGAAATCTGCGCCCGTGGTCTGGACCTCTCGCCGACCAACGAGCTGCTGATCGACGAATCCCTGATCGGCTGGAAGGAATACGAGATGGAGGTTGTCCGCGACAAGAAGGACAACTGCATCATCGTCTGCTCCATCGAGAACTTCGACCCGATGGGCGTGCACACCGGTGACTCCATCACCGTGGCTCCGGCACAGACCCTGACCGACAAGGAATACCAGATCATGCGCAACGCCTCCCTGGCGGTGCTGCGTGAGATCGGTGTGGAAACTGGCGGTTCCAACGTGCAGTTCGGCATCTGCCCGAACACCGGCCGAATGGTCGTGATTGAGATGAACCCGCGCGTGTCGCGTTCCTCGGCCCTGGCTTCCAAGGCCACTGGCTTCCCGATCGCCAAGATTGCCGCGAAGCTGGCTGTTGGCTACACCCTCGACGAACTGCAGAACGACATCACCGGCGGCCGCACCCCGGCGTCCTTCGAGCCGGCCATCGACTACGTGGTGACCAAGGTTCCGCGCTTCGCCTTCGAGAAATTCCCGAAAGCCGATGCCCGCCTGACCACCCAGATGAAGTCCGTGGGCGAAGTGATGGCCATCGGTCGTACCTTCCAGGAGTCCGTGCAGAAAGCCCTGCGTGGCCTGGAAGTGGGCGTTGCCGGCTTCGATCCCAAGCTGGACCTGAACGATCCGGAAGCCGAAGGCATCCTCAAGCGCGAGCTGACCGTACCGGGCGCCGAGCGTATCTGGTACGTGGCCGACGCCTTCCGCGCTGGCAAGAGTATCGAAGAAGTCTTCGACCTGACTCGCATCGACGAGTGGTTCCTGGTGCAGATCGAGGACCTGGTGAAGGACGAAGAAAGGATCAAGACCCTCGGCCTCTCCGGTATCGACGCCGATCTGATGCGCAAGCTCAAGCGCAAAGGCTTCTCTGATTCCCGCCTGGCCAAACTGCTCGGCGTCACCGAGAAGAACCTGCGCAGCCATCGCCACAAGCTGAAGGTGCTGCCGGTGTTCAAGCGCGTGGATACCTGCGCCGCTGAATTCGCCACGGACACCGCCTACATGTACTCGACCTACGAGGAAGAGTGCGAGGCCAACCCGTCGTCCCGCGACAAGATCATGATCCTCGGCGGTGGCCCCAACCGCATCGGCCAGGGCATCGAGTTCGACTATTGCTGCGTGCACGCGGCGCTGGCGATGCGCGAAGACGGTTACGAGACCATCATGGTCAACTGCAACCCGGAAACCGTTTCCACCGACTACGACACGTCCGACCGCCTGTATTTCGAGCCGGTCACCCTGGAAGACGTGCTGGAAATCGTCCGCGTCGAGCAGCCGAAGGGCGTGATTGTCCAGTACGGCGGGCAGACCCCGCTGAAACTCTGCCGCGCGCTGGAAGAGGCCGGTGTACCGATCATCGGCACCAGCCCCGACGCCATCGACCGCGCCGAAGACCGTGAGCGCTTCCAGCAGATGGTCCAGCGCCTGAGCCTGCGTCAGCCGGCCAACGCCACCGCACGTAGCGAAGACGAAGCCCTGGCCCTGTCGAAGAACATTGGCTACCCGATGGTAGTGCGCCCGTCCTATGTACTGGGCGGCCGCGCAATGGAAATCGTCTATCAGGAAGAAGAGCTCAAGCGCTACATGCGTGAGGCCGTGAAGGTTTCCAACGACAGCCCGGTACTGCTCGACCGCTTCCTCAATTGCGCCATCGAAGTCGACATCGACGCAGTCTGCGACGGTGAAACCGTCGTGATCGGCGCGATCATGCAGCACATTGAACAGGCCGGCGTACATTCCGGTGACTCCGCCTGCTCGCTGCCGCCGTACTCGCTGCCGCAGCACATCCAGGACGAGATCCGTGACCAGGTCAAGAAAATGGCCCTGGAACTCGGCGTGGTCGGCCTGATGAACGTACAGATGGCCGTTCAGGGCGAAGACATCTACGTCATCGAGGTCAACCCGCGCGCGTCCCGTACCGTGCCGTTCGTCTCCAAGTGCATCGGTGAATCCCTGGCCAAGGTCGCTGCCCGCGTCATGGCGGGCAAGAGCCTCAAGGACATCGGTTTCACCAAGGAAATCATTCCGCCGTTCTTCAGCGTCAAGGAAGCGGTGTTCCCGTTCGCCAAGTTCCCGGGCGTTGACCCGATCCTCGGCCCGGAAATGAAGTCCACCGGTGAAGTCATGGGCGTCGGCGACACCTTCGGCGAAGCCTTCTCCAAGGCCCAGCTGGGTGCCAGCGAGATCCTGCCGAACTCCGGCACCGTGTTCATCAGCGTGCGCGAAGACGACAAGCCGATGGTCACCCAGGTCGCCCGCGACCTGATCGAGCTGGGCTTCGAGGTGGTTGCGACCTCCGGCACCGCCAAGGTGATCGAGGCGGCTGGCCTGCCGGTGCGTCGCGTGAACAAGGTGACGGAAGGCCGTCCCCATGTCGTTGACATGATCAAGAACGATGAGGTTACCCTCATCATCAACACCACTGAGGGGCGTCAGTCCATTGCTGACTCCTACTCGATCCGTCGAAACGCCCTGCAGCACAAGATCTACTGCACCACCACCATTGCGGCTGGTCAGGCGATCTGTGAAGCGCTCAAGTTCGGTCCCGAGAAAACCGTGCGTCGCTTGCAGGATCTCCATGCAGGAATCAAGGCATGAATAAGTACCCCATGACTGTCCAGGGCGCTCGCGCCCTGGAAGAGGAGCTGGCTCATCTGACCAAGGTGATGCGCCCGCAACTGAGTCAGGCCATCGGCGAAGCGCGTGAGTTGGGTGATCTCAAGGAAAACGCTGAGTACCATGCGGCGCGCGAGCAGCAGGGCATGGTCGAGGCGCGTATCCGTGATATCGAAGGCCGCCTGCAGAATTCGGTGGTCATCGATGTCACCAGCATTGCCCACACCGGCAAGGTGATTTTCGGCACCACGGTAGATATCGCCAACGTCGAAACCGACGAAGCCGTTACCTACCAGATCGTTGGCGACGACGAAGCCGATATCAAGAAGGGCAAGCTGTCGGTCAGCTCTCCCATTGCCCGTGCCCTGGTGGGCAAGGAAGAAGGGGACGTAGTGACCGTGAAGACCCCGAGCGGCATCGTCGAGTACGAGATTGTCGAAGTCCGCCACGTCTAAGCGTTACCGGGCCGGCGTCATTGCCTGGCAGCTGGCCCAGACCTTCTGGGTAGGTGGTCTCTGGCTGCTGCATTTCGTCATGCTGCCGGCGCTGGGTCAGATTGGCCTGGCCCCTATGCTGGTCGACGAGGTGTCTGCGGGTCTACGGCCCTTGCTGGTAGCCTTTGCCGGATTCTGCGCACTGCTCCAGGCCCTGCTGCTGATTCAGTATGTAGGGCTTGCGCATCTCTGGCGTGATGCGCGCGCGCAATTGCTCGCCGCGGTGCTGGCTTTGGTGGCGGTGTTTCTGCTGATGCGCTTCTGGATGCCGGAGGCGGCGTACTGGCTGAATTTCAGCTATTTGTCGCTGGCCTTTTGCGGCCTGCTGCTGGTGATCCAGCCTTTGCCTGTGAAATCGGCGGAGGGCCGGGCGCGCTGAGTGCGCGCCCTGGCAGGGGAATCAGAGCCCGCTGAAACGGCTGATGTTGGACAGGTTGCGGTTCGGCTTGGGATTGCGGCGATAGACCAGCGCCATCTTGCCGATGACCTGGACCAGCTCGCAGTTGCCGGCGGAGCAGAGCTCGTCGATCAGGGCACGTCGGTCATCACGTTCAGTGATGCGGAACTGGACCTTGATCAGTTCGTGATCGTTCAGCGCGCGCTCCAGTTCGGCCAGAACACCCTCGGTCAGGCCGTTTTCGGCCACGGTCAATACCGGTTTCAGGTGATGACCGATAGATTTGTATTGCTTCTTGTGCTCCTGTGAGAGCGCCATAATCAAACCCCTGCGAAAAAAGGCTGCTAGTTTACCCGAGTGATTCCGGGGCGCACAGCCGAACACGAGGTATCCCGTGGCCCGTTCAAAGAGTAGCCAGCAATGGCTGCGAAGACATATCGACGACCCGTACGTCAAACAGGCGCAGAAGGACGGTTATCGTTCCCGCGCCAGCTACAAATTGCTCGAAATCCAGGAAAAGGACCGCATACTGCGGCCTGGCATGACCGTCGTCGACCTCGGTGCGGCGCCCGGCGGCTGGTCCCAGGTGACCAGTCGGGTGATCGGTGATCGCGGCCGGTTGATCGCGTCCGACATTCTGGAAATGGATAGCATCCCTGACGTGACCTTCATTCAGGGCGACTTCACCGATGATGAGGTCTTCGCACGCATCCTCGAGGCGATCGGTGACAACCCCGTAGACCTTGTGATTTCCGATATGGCCCCCAATATGAGTGGCGTAAGGGCCTCCGATCAGCCGCGCTCCATGTTTCTCTGTGAGTTGGCGCTGGACCTGGCGGGCCGTGCATTGCGCCCGGGCGGCGATTTTCTGATCAAGATCTTCCAGGGCGAAGGTTTCGACGTCTACCACAAGCAGGTGCGCGAGATGTTCGACAAGGTACAGATGCGCAAACCGCTTTCGTCGCGTGACAGCTCCCGGGAGCAATACCTGCTCGCGCGCGGCTTCCGTGGGGAATAGACTGCAACGGGAACCTGACCAATCGGTTCCCCGTTGCAGGAGCCGGATAGTGCAGGGAGGCCGCGAGGTCTCATAAAGGGTTACAGACGGCGCCTGCCAGGGGCAGGGGTTGTGTAGTAAGTTAGGCCGATTAATCACCAGCCGTCATGCGGGCTGCGCTCCAGGAAGGAGCCCGTTCCAGAGGGTAGCTAATTGAACGATATGGCAAAAAATCTCATCCTGTGGCTGATCATCGCCGCCGTCCTTGTCACGGTGATGAACAATTTCTCCAGTCCGAGCGAACCGCAGACACTCAACTACTCGGAATTCATCGAGCAGGTTAAGGAAGGCAAGGTCGAGCGCGTGACCGTCGATGGCTTCGTCATCACCGGCAAGCGTAACGATGGCGAGCCCTTCAAGACGATTCGTCCGGCGATTCAGGATGGCGGCCTGATTGGCGACCTGATCGACAACAACGTGATCATCGAAGGCAAGCAGCCTGAACAGCAGAGCATCTGGACCCAGCTCCTGGTGGCCAGCTTCCCGATTCTGGTGATCATCGCTGTCTTCATGTTCTTCATGCGCCAGATGCAGGGCGGCGGTGGCGGTCGCGGCGGCCCGATGAGCTTTGGCAAAAGCAAGGCGCGCCTGCTGTCGGAAGACCAGGTCAAGACCACTTTCGCCGACGTCGCCGGTTGCGATGAAGCGAAAGAAGAAGTCAGCGAGCTGGTGGAATTCCTGCGCGATCCGGGCAAGTTCCAGCGTCTGGGTGGTCGTATCCCGCGCGGCGTCCTGATGGTCGGTCCGCCCGGTACCGGTAAGACCCTGCTGGCCAAGGCCATCGCAGGCGAGGCCAAGGTGCCGTTCTTCACCATTTCCGGTTCTGACTTCGTCGAGATGTTCGTCGGTGTGGGTGCATCCCGTGTCCGCGACATGTTCGATCAGGCCAAGAAGCACGCACCATGCATCATCTTCATCGACGAAATCGACGCTGTGGGCCGCCATCGTGGTGCCGGTCTGGGTGGCGGTCACGACGAGCGTGAGCAGACCCTCAACCAGTTGCTGGTGGAGATGGACGGCTTCGAAATGAACGACGGCATCATCGTGATCGCCGCCACCAACCGTCCTGATGTGCTGGACCCGGCCTTGCTGCGTCCTGGTCGCTTCGACCGTCAGGTGGTCGTGGGGCTTCCGGACATCCGTGGCCGTGAGCAGATCCTCAAGGTGCACATGCGCAAGGTCCCCATGGGCGACGACGTCGATCCAGCCGTCATCGCGCGTGGTACCCCGGGCTTCTCCGGTGCCGACCTGGCCAACCTGGTCAACGAAGCTTCCCTGTTCGCCGCTCGCGTCAACAAGCGCCTCGTCGAAATGAAGGAATTCGAACTGGCCAAGGACAAGATCATGATGGGCGCCGAGCGCAAGTCCATGGTCATGTCCGAGAAAGAGAAATTGAACACTGCGTTCCATGAGGCGGGTCACGCCATCGTCGGTCGCCTGGTGCCGGAGCACGACCCGGTCTACAAGGTGTCGATCATTCCGCGTGGTCGTGCCCTTGGCGTGACCATGTTCCTCCCCGAGGAAGATCGCTACAGCCTGTCCAAGCGCGCGTTGACCAGTCAGATCTGCTCGCTGTTTGGCGGCCGTATCGCCGAAGAGATGACGCTGGGCTTCGATGGCGTCACCACGGGCGCCTCCAACGACATCATGCGTGCGACCCAGATCGCTCGGAACATGGTCACCAAGTGGGGCCTGTCCGAGAAGCTCGGTCCGCTGATGTACGCGGAAGAGGAGGGCGAGGTGTTCCTTGGACGTAGCGCTGGCGCGCAGCACGCGAATGTATCGGGTGAAACGGCCAAGATGATCGACCAGGAAGTTCGTCGCATCATCGACGAGAGCTACACCACCGCGAAGAACCTCCTGACGGAGAATCGCGACAAGCTCGATGCGATGGCTGAAGCCCTGATGAAGTACGAAACCATCGACTCCGAGCAGATCGACGACATCATGGCCGGTCGCACGGTGCGTGAGCCCAAGGATTGGCAAGGTGGTTCCGGTGCTTCCGGCACTCCCGCCCCGCGTGAAGATGCCAAGCGCCCTGAAACCCCCATCGGCGGGCCGGCTGGCGAACACTAAGGCCTGTAGATGAAGTCAGTGCAGTACCAGACCCGGTTGCCTTGCGGCAGCCGGGTTCTTGATTTAGCCCAACCGCAAGTCATGGGCATCCTCAACGTCACCCCCGATTCCTTCTCCGACGGCGGCCGTTTCAATGCGCGTGACGCAGCATTGCGTCATGCCGAAGAAATGGTGGCTGCGGGCGCCACCCTGATCGATGTCGGCGGAGAGTCGACTCGCCCGGGCGCGCGACCCGTGTCCCCGACCGAGGAACTCGAGCGCGTAGCGCCTGTGGTTGAAGCCATCGCCCGCGAGCTGGATGTGGTCATCTCCCTGGATACGTCCACGCCTGCAGTGATTCGCGAAGGCGCTCGGCTGGGTGCTGGAATGATCAACGATGTGCGCTCACTGCGTCGTGATGGTGCGCTGGACGCCGCAGCCGATACAGGTCTGGCGGTCTGTCTCATGCACATGCTCGGTGAGCCGGGCAACATGCAGCAGGACCCGCACTATGGCGACATTGTGCGCGAAGTCGGCGAATTCCTTTCCGAGCGCATGCAAGCTTGCCTGGCTGTGGGTATTCCAGAAGATCGGATAGTCCTGGATCCAGGCTTTGGCTTTGCCAAGACCCTGGCGCACAATCTCAGCCTGTTCAAGCATATGGAGGCCCTGCATGAGCTCGGGCGTCCATTGCTGGTTGGGGTTTCGCGCAAAAGCATGATTGGCCAGACGCTGGGACGGGAAGTTCAGCAGCGTCTCCCTGGCAGTCTTGCGTTGGCGGCCCTGGCCGTGGCCAAGGGAGCGCGCATCGTGCGTGTGCACGATGTCGCAGAGACCTTTGACGCAGTACGCATGATCGCCGCGGTACAAGCGGCGGAATAAGACAAAACGGAGCACCCCATGAGTAGAAAGTATTTTGGCACCGACGGTATTCGTGGCCACGTCGGGCAGTTCCCGATTACTCCAGAATTCATGCTCAAGCTCGGTTGGGCCGCTGGCATGGCGTTCCGTAAACAGGGCAAGTGCCGCATCCTGATCGGCAAGGACACGCGGATTTCCGGCTACATGTTCGAGTCCGCGCTTGAAGCTGGTCTGCTTGCCGCCGGTGCCGACGTGATGCTCCTCGGCCCCATGCCCACTCCGGCTATCGCCTATCTGACCCGCACCTTCCTCGCCGATGCGGGCATCGTCATCAGTGCTTCGCACAACCCTCATCACGACAACGGCATCAAGTTCTTCTCCGGCAAGGGCACCAAGCTTTCGGATGAAGTGGAACTGATGATTGAAGAGCTGCTCGATCAGCCGATGACGGTGGTGGATTCTGCTCAGTTGGGCAAGGTGTCCCGTATCAACGACGCCGCCGGCCGCTATATCGAATTCTGCAAGAGCACGACCCCGATCAGTACCGACTTCGGTGGACTCAAGGTGGTGGTGGACTGCGCGCACGGTGCCACTTACAAGGTCGCGCCAAGCGTCTTCCGCGAACTGGGTGCCCAGGTCAGCGTGCTGGCCGCGCAGCCTAACGGGCTGAATATCAACGACGATTGCGGCTCCACTCACATGAGCAGCCTCCAGGCAGCTGTCGTCGAGCAAAACGCGGACATCGGTATTGCCTTCGATGGTGATGGCGACCGCGTCCTGATGGTCGATCACACCGGGGCAGTGGTGGATGGCGACGAACTGATCTATCTGATCGCCCGTGACCTGCATGGTCGCGACAGGCTGAACGGCGGTGTCGTGGGTACCCTGATGAGCAATCTGGGCCTCGAACTGGCGTTCAAGGAACTCGACATACCCTTCGTGCGTGCCAAGGTCGGTGATCGCTATGTGATGAGCGAACTGCAGAAGAATGGCTGGACGCTGGGCGGCGAGAACTCCGGCCACATCGTCTGCAGCCATTTCACCACGACGGGTGATGCCATCGTTTCTGCTTTGCAGGTCCTGCTGGCCTTGCAGCACAGTGGTCAATCCCTCGCCGAAGCCCGCCAAGGCATGCGCAAGTGCCCTCAGGTACTGATCAACGTCCGCTACGCGGGCGGGGATGTGGACCCGATCAACCATCCGGCTGTGAAGGATGCCTCCGCCCGCGTCACCTCCCAGATGGCGGGTCGTGGGCGTGTGCTTCTGCGCAAGTCCGGTACCGAGCCACTGGTGCGCGTGATGGTCGAAGGCGACGATGAAAAGCTGGTGCGTGGCTACGCCGAAGAACTGGCAAAAGTCGTAACCGAGGTATGTGCTTGATTTCTCTTGCTTGTTGGAAATCTCTTGGGTAACATCTGCGCCCACTTTGATCGACGAGATAAAGCATGCGCCGACCTTTGGTAGCCGGTAACTGGAAAATGCACGGTACCCGCGCCAGCGTCGCAGAGCTGATCAAAGGCTTGCGCCAATTGGCCTTGCCTGCTGGCGTCGAGGTTGCGGTCATGCCGCCCTGTCTGTACATCGATCAGGTCCTTCAAGGCCTGGGCGGCAAGTCGATTGTCGTGGGTGCGCAGGATTGTGCGGTAGAGCCGGAGGAGGGAGCCCTCACCGGAGAGATCGCGGCAAGCCAGTTGGTAGGCGTGGGTTGCAGCCTGGTTCTGGTCGGTCATTCGGAGCGACGCCTGATTCTTGGCGAAAGCGACGAAGTCGTGAGTCGCAAGTTCGCTGCTGCTCAATCCTGTGGTCTGGTTCCGGTGCTGTGCGTCGGCGAGACCCGGGAACAGCGCGAAGCCGGCAAGACGCTCGAAGTTGTAGGGCGTCAGCTGGGTAGCGTGATCGAAAAGCTTGGTGTGGGCGCATTTGCGCAGGCGGTAATTGCCTATGAGCCAGTTTGGGCCATTGGTACGGGGCTGACGGCCTCGCCGCAGCAAGCGCAAGAGGTTCATGCAGCGATTCGCTCGCAACTTTCGGCGGAGAATGCTGAAGTTGCTCGCGGCGTACGAATTCTGTACGGCGGCAGTGTGAAGGCGGCCAGTGCGGCCGACTTGTTCGGCATGCCGGATATCGATGGGGGGCTGGTTGGTGGTGCCTCCCTGAATGCGGATGAGTTCGGTGCGATTTGTCGCGCCGCAGGAAGCTGACGAGATGCTGGAAACTGTCGTAATTGTGGTGCACTTGCTGGTTGCTCTGGGCGTTGTTGGTCTGGTGCTGGTTCAGCAGGGCAAGGGCGCGGATGCTGGTGCCTCCTTTGGCTCCGGTGCTTCGGCAACCGTATTCGGAAGCCAAGGTTCCGCTACCTTTTTGAGTCGAGTTACTGCTATACTCGCCGCGGTTTTTTTCATTACCAGCCTGGGCTTAGCGTTCTTCGCTAAAGAAAAGGCTGAGGCGCTGAGCAACGTAGGCCTGCCGGATCCGGCGGCTCTCGAAGTTCAGCCCGCCAAGCCGGCAGCTGACGACGTGCCGGTGCTCGAAGAGCAGAAGCCAGCTACCCAGTCGGGTGATGTGCCGCAAGCTCCGGAGCAGAAGTAAGGCAAGTTTTGCCGAGGTGGTGGAATTGGTAGACACGCTACCTTGAGGTGGTAGTGGCCATAGGCTGTAGGGGTTCGAGTCCCCTCCTCGGTACCATACAAAGAGAAGGCCCGCAGTGATGCGGGCCTTTCTCTTGCGGGATGTTCGGTTGACCACGCAAGGTGCTGGCCGTATACTCTCGCACCAGCTTTGACGCGGGGTGGAGCAGTCTGGTAGCTCGTCGGGCTCATAACCCGAAGGTCGTTGGTTCAAATCCAGCCCCCGCAACCAGTAGTCGCGAAGCCCCTTTTTAGGGGCTTTTTGCTAGCTGGACAGTTGACCTCCGATCACAGATCAGGCGGTTTTTGAAGGGATGGGCGTTTCGCCCATTTTTTATTTGCACAGCATGCGAGAGGCGATCAGGTGTCGAGCAAGCTAGAACAGTTGCAGGCCTTGTTGGCCCCGGTAGTCGAAGCGCTCGGTTATCAGTGCTGGGGCATCGAGTTCCTGTCTCAAGGGCGGCATTCCCTGCTGCGTATCTACATCGATCACGAAAACGGCATCCTGGTCGATGATTGCGAGAAGGTCAGTCGGCAGATCAGTGGTGTGCTCGACGTCGAGGACCCGATCAGCAACGAATACACCCTCGAAGTATCTTCGCCGGGCATGGATCGTCCGCTGTTCACCCTTGAGCAGTTTGCGGCCCACGCCGGTGAGCTGGTCAAGATCAAGCTGCGTTCGCCCTTTGAAGGACGGCGCAATTTTCAGGGGCTCCTCCGCGGGGTGGAGGAGCAGGACGTGGTGGTTCTTATCGAAGACCGCGAATTCCTCCTGCCGATCGAGTTGATCGACAAGGCCAACATCATTCCCCGTTTTGACTGAGACGCGGATCCCGCGGATCCAATGGATTGCGAAAGGCGAGGCGTACGATGAGCAAAGAAGTACTGCTGGTTGTTGAGTCGGTATCCAACGAAAAGGGTGTACCGGCTGGCGTTATTTTCGAGGCACTGGAGCTGGCCCTGGCCACTGCTACCAAGAAGCGTTTTGAGGACGAGGTCGACCTGCGAGTGTCGATCAATCGTCAGAGCGGTAACTACGACACTTTCCGTCGCTGGACTGTGGTCGAGGAAACCGATTTCGAGGATCCGGCCATCCAGTTGACCCTGGACCAGGCCCAGGAACGCGATGAAAAAGCCAAGATCGGCGACATCATCGAAGAGAAGATCGAGTCCATCGAATTCGGCCGCATTGCTGCCCAGACCGCCAAGCAGGTCATCGTGCAGAAAGTGCGTGAAGCCGAGCGTGCTCAGGTGGTTGAAGCCTACCGCGAAAAGCTGGGCGACATCATTTTCGGCACTGTGAAGAAGGTCACTCGCGACAATGTGATCGTCGACCTGGGCAACAACGCCGAAGCGCTGCTGGCTCGCGAGGACATCATCGCTCGCGAAACGTTCCGCGTTGGGGCCCGTGTTCGTGCCCTGCTGAAGGAAATCCGCACCGAGAATCGCGGTCCGCAACTGATCCTGTCGCGTACCGCGCCACAGATGCTGATCGAACTGTTCCGCATCGAAGTGCCGGAAATCGCCGAAGAGCTGATCGAAGTGATGGCTGCGTCCCGTGATCCGGGTTCGCGCGCCAAGATCGCCGTACGCTCCAAGGACAAGCGTATCGACCCGCAGGGCGCCTGCATCGGCATGCGCGGTTCCCGCGTCCAGGCCGTTTCCGGCGAACTGGGCGGCGAGCGCGTCGATATCGTCCTGTGGGACGACAATCCTGCGCAGTTCGTGATCAACGCCATGGCTCCGGCCGAAGTGGTGGCGATCATCGTCGACGAAGATGCCCACGCGATGGACATCGCCGTTGCCGAAGACAACCTGGCACAGGCCATTGGCCGTGGTGGCCAGAACGTGCGGTTGGCCAGCCAACTGACCGGTTGGACCCTCAACGTGATGACCGAAGCGGACATCCAGGCCAAGCAGCAAGCCGAAACCGGCGACATCCTGCGCGCCTTCGTTGAAGAGCTGGAAGTGGACGAAGAGCTGGCCCAGGTACTGGTTGAAGAAGGTTTCACCAGCCTGGAAGAAATCGCCTACGTGCCCATGGAAGAAATGCTCAGCATCGACGGCTTCGACGAGGAAATCGTCAACGAGCTGCGTGCGCGCGCGAAGGACCGCCTGCTGACCAAGGCTATCGCAACCGAAGAGAAGCTGGCGGATGCCCAGCCTGCCGAAGACCTGCTTTCCCTGGAAGGCATGGACAAGGACCTGGCTGTTGAACTCGCCGTACGTGGCGTTATTAACCGCGAAGATCTGGCCGAGCAGTCGATCGACGACCTGCTCGACATCGACGGCATGGACGAAGAGCGTGCCGGCAAGCTGATCATGGCCGCCCGAGCCCATTGGTTCGAGTAAGTTTCGCGGCCTGAGGAGAGAAGTGCATGACGCAAGTCACGGTGAAAGAACTGGCCCAAGTGGTCGATACACCGGTGGAGCGCCTGCTGCTGCAGATGCGCGAGGCGGGATTGCCGCACACCAGCGCCGAACAGGTTGTAACCGACAATGAGAAACAGGCCCTGCTGGCCCATCTCAAGAGCAGCCACGGCGAGCGCCTGGAAGAGCCGCGCAAGATTACCCTGCAGCGCAAGACCACTACTACGCTGAGGGTCGCCGGTAGCAAGACCATCAACGTCGAAGTACGCAAGAAGAAAACCTACGTCAAGCGCAGCCCTGACGAGATCGAGGCTGAGCGTCAGCGCGAGCTCGAAGAGCAGCGTGCGGCGGAGGAAGCTGCTCGACTGAAGGCCGAGGAAGAAGCCCGTCAGCGCGCTGAAGAGGCTGCACGTCGCGAAGCGGAAGCCCGTGCCAAGGTGGTTGTCGAAACCGCTACGGCGGAAGTCGCTGTTGCGGCTGCTGCGCCGGCTGCTGTTGCCGCTGCCGCTACCGCTGCACCCGTGGCCGCTGCCGCGGCAGCTGCTCCTGCCCCGGCTGGCGCGGCTGCGGTGAACGGCGAGCGCAAGAAGGAAGAGGTTCGTCGTCCCGAGCGTGCTCGTGACGAAGACGATCGCCGCGACCGCAAGCATGCGCAGCACCGTCCTTCGCTCAAAGAGAAAGAAAAGGCTCCGGCTCCCCGAGTCGCGCCGCGTAGCACGGACGAAGAGAGTGATTCCTTCCGTCGCGGTGGCCGAGGCGGCAAGTCCAAGCTGAAAAAGCGTAACCAGCACGGGTTCCAGAGCCCGACAGGACCTATCGTGCGTGAAGTCAGCATTGGCGAGACCATCACCGTGGCCGAACTGGCTGCTCAGATGGCAGTCAAGGGTGCAGAAGTCGTCAAGTTCATGTTCAAGATGGGCACCCCGGTGACCATCAACCAGGTGCTCGATCGCGAGACCGCCCAACTGATCGCCGAAGAATTCGGCCACAAGGTCAAGCTGGTCAACGAGAACGCGCTGGAAGACCAACTGGCCGAGTCCCTGAAGTTCGAAGGCGAGGCCCTGACCCGTGCGCCGGTAGTGACCGTGATGGGGCACGTCGACCACGGCAAGACCTCCCTGCTCGACTACATCCGGCGTACCAAGGTGGCCAGCGGTGAGGCGGGTGGTATCACCCAGCACATCGGCGCTTACCACGTCGAAACCGATCGCGGCATGGTGACCTTCCTCGACACCCCCGGCCACGCGGCGTTCACCGCCATGCGTGCTCGTGGTGCCAAGGCCACCGACATCGTCATCCTCGTGGTGGCGGCCGACGACGGCGTGATGCCGCAGACCATTGAAGCGGTCCAGCATGCGAAAGCGGCTGGCGTGCCGATCGTGGTCGCAGTCAACAAGATGGACAAGCCGGAAGCCAACCCGGACAACATCAAGAACGGCCTGGCCGCGCTGGATGTGATCCCGGAAGAGTGGGGCGGCGATACCCAGTTCGTACCTGTTTCGGCCAAGGCCGGTACCGGCGTCGACGAACTGCTTGAAGCCGTGCTGCTGCAAGCTGAAGTCCTGGAACTCACCGCCACTCCGTCGGCCCCTGGCCGTGGCGTCGTGGTTGAGTCCCGCCTGGACAAGGGCCGCGGTCCGGTCGCTACCGTTCTGGTTCAGGACGGTACCCTGCGCCAGGGCGACATGGTTCTCTGCGGCGTCAACTACGGCCGCGTCCGCGCCATGCTCGACGAGAATGGCAAGCCGGTTAAAGAAGCCGGTCCGTCCATCCCTGTCGAGATCCTCGGCCTGGATGGCACTCCGGACGCCGGTGATGACCTGACCGTGGTTGCCGACGAGAAGAAAGCCCGTGAAGTTGCCCTGTTCCGTCAAGGCAAGTTCCGCGAAGTCAAACTGGCTCGCCAGCAGTCCTCCAAGCTCGAGAACATCTTCGAGAGCATGGGTCAGGACGAGAAGAAGACCCTCAACATCGTGCTCAAGTCCGATGTGCGTGGCTCTCTCGAGGCCCTTCAGGGCGCCCTGTCCGACATCGGCAACGAAGAAGTTCAGGTACGTGTTGTGGGTGGCGGCGTAGGTGGTATCACCGAGAGCGACGCCAACCTGGCGCTGGCGTCCAACGCCGTGCTGTTCGGCTTCAACGTGCGTGCCGATGCCGGTGCGCGCAAGATCGTCGAGCAGGAAGGTCTGGACCTGCGCTACTACAACATCATCTACGACATCATTGAAGACGTTAAGAAAGCACTGTCCGGCATGCTGGGCAGCGAAGTCCGGGAGAACATCCTGGGTATCGCCGAGGTGCGTGACGTGTTCCGCTCGCCGAAGTTCGGCGCGGTCGCCGGCTGCATGGTTACCGAGGGTCTGGTACACCGCAACCGTCCGATCCGCGTACTGCGCGACGACGTGGTGATCTTCGAAGGCGAACTGGAGTCCCTGCGCCGCTTCAAGGACGACGTGTCCGAGGTGCGTGCCGGCATGGAGTGCGGTATCGGCGTGAAGAGCTACAACGACGTCAAGGTCGGCGACAAGATCGAAGTCTTCGAGAAGGTCCAGGTGGCGCGCACCCTGTAAGTGTCGCGCTTGCCACAAGCCGGGAGCCAGGAGTTGGAAGCCATCGCTTTCCACTCCTGGCTTTCGGCTTTTAAGCGTTCATGAGTGAAACGAAATGGCTAAAGACTACAGCCGTACCCAACGCATCGGCGACCAGATGCAGCGCGAATTGGCGCTGCTGATCCAGCGTGAGATCAAAGACCCGCGCCTGGGACTTGTAACCATCACCGCTGTCGACGTGAGCCGTGACCTGTCCCACGCCAAGGTGTTCATCACCGTGATGGGCCAGGACGACAATGCTGAGAAGGTCAAGCTCAACCTCGACATCCTGCAGGACGCCGCCGGCTTCCTGCGCATGCAACTGGGCAAGGCGATGAAACTGCGCAGCGTGCCGCAACTGCACTTCCACTACGACGCCAGCATCCGTCGCGGTGCGGAGCTCTCGGCGCTGATCGAGCGCGCCGTGGCAGAAGACCGCAAGCACCCGGGCAACGACGAGGAGTAATGGCGTGGCCCAGGTAAAACGTATTCGCCGCAATGTCAGCGGTGTGCTGATCCTCGACAAGCCGCGCGGCATGAGCTCCAACGCCGCGCTGCAGAAGGTGCGCTGGTTGCTCAACGCCGAGAAGGCTGGTCATACCGGCAGCCTCGATCCGCTGGCAACCGGTGTGCTGCCGCTGTGCTTCGGCGAGGCGACCAAGTTCTCCCAGTACCTGCTGGACGCCGACAAGGGTTACGAGACCCTGGCCCAGCTTGGGATAACCACCTCCACCGGTGATGCCGAAGGTGAAGTGACCGAGCGTCGCGAAGTGACCGTTGGTCGCGAGGACATCGAGGCTCTGCTGCCGCGTTTTCGTGGCGAAATCAAGCAGATACCGCCGATGTACTCCGCCCTCAAGAAGGACGGTCAGCCCCTCTACAAGTTGGCGCGCGCGGGTGAAGTAGTGGAGCGCGAGGCGCGTTCTGTTACTATTGCGCGCCTGGAATTACTGGCCTGTGAAAACAGCCAGGCAAGACTGGCCGTAGCTTGCAGCAAGGGTACCTACATCCGCACTCTGGTCGAGGATCTTGGCCAGGCCCTTGGATGCGGCGCCCACGTGGCGGAGCTGCGCCGGACCCAGGCGGGGCCCTTTGTGCTGGCCCAGGCGATCAGCCTGGAGACTCTAGAGAAGGTCCACGCCGAAGGCGGTAACGAGGCAATCGATCAGTTCCTCCTGCCGGTCGACAGCGGACTGGAACATTGGCCGCTGATCCAGCTTACCGAACACAGTGCGTACTACTGGCTCCATGGCCAACCGGTGCGAGCGCCGGAAGCGCCGAAGTTCGGCATGATGCGAGTTCAGGATCATACCGGTCGCTTCATCGGTATCGGTGAAGTGAGCGATGACGGGCGCGTTGCGCCGCGTCGACTGATTCGGTCTGAATGACCGATCCGAGGATGGCTGTTAATAGGCACGGTCAGTCCTCCTTTTTAAACACGGGACGCAGGTCCCGGCCTATTACTCTCAGAGGAAGCCCATCATGGCACTGAGCGTTACTGAAAAAGCCCAGATCGTTAACGAGTACAAGCAAGCTGAAGGCGATACCGGTTCTCCGGAAGTGCAGGTTGCCCTGCTGACCGCCAACATCAACAAGCTGCAGGATCACTTCAAGGCCAACGGCAAAGACCACCACTCCCGTCGTGGTCTGATCCGCATGGTTAACCAGCGCCGCAAGCTGCTGGACTACCTGAAGGGTAAGGACACCTCTCGTTACAGCGCCCTGATCGGTCGTCTGGGTCTGCGTCGCTAAGCGACACAGGCGAGCTGGAAGCTGGAAACCGGAAGCTGGACATCATTCCAGCTTTCGGCTTTCCAGCTTCTGGTTTTTTAAGGGATTGAAACGGGTCCGACTCCCGTCCTTCCCCCGATTTCCCCCAAGGCAACACAGAGAAGGAAAACACCGTGAACCCGGTAATCAAGAAGTTCCAGTTCGGTCAATCGACCGTAACCCTCGAGACTGGCCGTATCGCCCGTCAAGCCTCCGGTGCCGTACTGGTCACCATGGACGAAGACGTCACCGTTCTGGTGACCGTGGTCGGCGCCAAGCAAGCAGACCCGGGCAAGGGCTTCTTCCCGCTGTCCGTGCACTACCAGGAAAAAACCTACGCTGCCGGCCGCATTCCCGGTGGCTTCTTCAAGCGTGAAGGTCGTCCGTCCGAGAAAGAGACCCTGACCTCGCGCCTGATCGACCGTCCGATCCGTCCGCTCTTCCCGGAAGGCTTCCTGAACGAAGTGCAGGTCATCTGCACCGTGGTCTCCACCAACAAGAAGACCGATCCGGACATCGCTTCCATGATCGGTACCTCTGCAGCCCTGGCCATCTCCGGCATTCCGTTCGCCGGCCCGATCGGCGCCGCTCGCGTGGCCTACCACGAAGAGACCGGCTACCTGCTGAACCCGAACTACGAGCAGCTCAAGGCATCCAGCCTGGACATGGTCGTTGCCGGTACTCAGGACGCCGTACTGATGGTTGAGTCGGAAGCCCAAGAGCTGACCGAAGACCAGATGCTGGGCGCTGTACTCTTCGCTCACCAGGAATTCCAGGCCGTGATCCAGGCCGTCAAGGAATTCGCGGCCGAAGCTGGCAAGCCGACCTGGAACTGGACTGCTCCGGCTGAAAACACCGCCCTGCTCAGCGCCATCAAGGCCGAGTTCGGCGAGGCCATCTCCCAGGCCTACACCATCACCATCAAGCAGGACCGCTACAGCCGCCTGGACGAGCTGCGTGACCAGGTCATCGCCCGCTTCGTTGGTGAAGAAGCTGGCCAGTTCCCGGCCGGCGAAGTGAAAGACGCCTTCGGTCTGCTGGAATACCGCACCGTTCGCGAAAACATCGTCAACGGCAAGCCGCGTATCGACGGCCGTGACACCCGCACCGTGCGTCCGCTGAAGATCGAAGTCGGCGTTCTCGACAAGACTCACGGTTCCGCCCTGTTCACCCGTGGCGAAACCCAGGCCCTGGTCGTTGCCACCCTCGGCACCGCCCGTGACGCCCAGCTGCTGGACACCCTGGAAGGCGAGCGCAAGGACGCCTTCATGCTGCACTACAACTTCCCGCCGTTCTCGGTAGGTGAGTGCGGCCGTATGGGCAGCGCCGGTCGCCGCGAAATCGGCCACGGTCGCCTGGCCCGTCGTGGCGTTTCCGCCATGCTGCCGAAAGGCGACGAGTTCCCCTACACCATCCGTGTGGTTTCCGAGATCACGGAGTCCAACGGCTCCAGCTCCATGGCTTCCGTCTGCGGCGCTTCCCTGGCGCTGATGGACGCCGGCGTGCCGATGAAGGCACCGGTTGCCGGTATCGCCATGGGCCTGGTGAAGGAAGGTGACAAGTTCGCCGTCCTGACCGACATCCTGGGTGACGAAGACCACCTGGGCGACATGGACTTCAAGGTAGCCGGTACCGCCAAGGGTGTAACCGCGCTGCAGATGGACATCAAGATCAACGGCATCACCGAAGAGATCATGGAGATCGCTCTGGAGCAGGCTCTGGAAGCGCGTCTGAACATCCTCGGCCAGATGAACCAGATCATCGCCCAGTCCCGCAGCGAGCTGTCGGCCAACGCGCCGACCATGATCGCGATGAAGATCGACACCGACAAGATTCGCGACGTCATCGGCAAGGGCGGCGCGACCATCCGTTCGATCTGCGAAGAGACCAAGGCTTCCATCGACATCGAAGACGATGGCAGCGTGAAGATCTTCGGCGAGACCAAGGAAGCTGCCGAGGCCGCGCGTCAGCGTGTTCTGGGTATCACCGCTGAAGCGGAAGTGGGCAAGGTGTACGTGGGCAAGGTCGAGCGCATCGTCGACTTCGGCGCCTTCGTCAACATCCTGCCGGGCAAGGACGGCCTGGTGCACATCTCGCAAATCAGCGACAAGCGCATCGACAAGGTCACCGACGTTCTGCAGGAAGGCCAGGAAGTCAAAGTCCTGGTTCTGGACGTCGACAACCGTGGTCGCATCAAGCTGTCGATGAAGGACGTAGAAGCCGCCGAGGCTTCGGGCGTTTGATAATCGCCGCACGATGAAAGAGAGGGCCCCTTGCGGGCCCTCTTTTTTTGCCCGGACAATGGCGAACCGCCATCGTACCTGGAACAGTCATGGACAAGACGCTCTGCCAGTACCATCCCGCCCAACCCGCAACCTGGCACTGCGTGCCCTGCCAGCGCCATTTCGGCGATTGCTGCATTCCCCTGAATGCAGATGCGCCTGACGACAGCCCCGTTTGCCCACTGTGCCGCAGCCAGCTGACCTTCCTCGGCGCTGCCAACACCGCCCAGCCGTTCTGGGAACGCCTGCCGCAATTCTTCGCGTATGGCTTGCAGACCGGTCCGCTGGCCTTCAGCGTCCTGTTGGCCCTTGCAGGCCTGTTCATGCCGCGCTCGCTGATCCTCTGGATCATCCTGTTGAGCATCGCCACGAAGTATTTCCATAGCGTGATCGAGTCGAGCAGTGAAGGGGTTCGCGAAGCGCCCTCACTGGTCAGCGCTTTCGCGGGGGAAGGCTTTTCATTGTTCTTCAAGCAGATGGCGGTCTTCGCCATTGCACTGGGGGCACTGTGGCTGGCGGCGGATTTCAATAGCGAGACGATCTTCTGGGTGGTGAACATCGCCATCGTCCTCCTGCTGCCGGCCAGCATCATCCGCCTGGCGCTGAGCAAGGAACTCGGTGCGGCGCTGAGCCCGGATCAGGTGGGTGAGGTGATCAAGGCCATGGGCTGGCGTTACCTGATCCTCTGCGCCTTTCTTTTCATCCTCTGGCAGTCGCCCAGCTATGTGGCCTGGATGCTTTCCGGCGGTTTGCCAAAGGTGGTGCTGATGCCCATCGCCACCTTCCTATTCGGATATTTCGGCGTGGTGATGTGCAGCATGATGGGCTATGCCGTGTTCCAGTATCAGGGAGCACTGGGCTTTGCGATTGCCGAGGAAGGCACCCAGCAGGGCTTGCCGGAGAGCGAGTGGCGCCGCCGCAAGGCGCTCGTGGAAGCCGAGATCCGCCTCAAGGAAGGGCAGAGTGACGGAGCACTGGAAATACTCACCAATGCCCTACAGCGTGATTCTCAGGACCTGCGCCTGAATGAGCGTTTCCACCAGTTGCTGTTCGGATTGGGGGCCCGGGAGCGCTGTCTGGTGCACTTGGAGCATTATCTGCCCCTGGTCGCCCGCCAGAATCCTCCACTGGCTGCCACGGCGCTGCTCAACGCCCGTCAGTTGCAGGCCGATTTTCTCCCAGGCGACGCCATGGTGTGCGAGCAGATTGCAGGCGCCTTGCTCGAGCGCCACAAGGTTCGCGAAGCCCTGAGCCTGCTGCGCAATTTGCACCAACGTTTTCCTGACTATCCGCACATCCCCCGTGCCTATCTGCTGGCGGCGCGCGGATTCGCCGAAGGACTCGGGCAGGTGGAGCCGGCGCGAAAGCTGCTGGCATTCATCCGCGCACGCTATCCGGCTTCGCCTCTTCTGGACCAGGTCACCGCCCTGGAAGACACCATCGTGCGACTGGGCAACGTGGCACGCTGAGGGCGACTTTTATCGTGCAGTCTGCAAGGCAACTGGGGAGAGAACTTGCAGTCTGCATGTGGTGGCCCTTTTGGTGATGCTTCCATCTCACTGATTTGATTGGTTTTTTATTTTCTTGGAAGCTGGCACAGGCCTTGCGACATCCCTGGCGACCCTGCAGCCAGGAAGCTGCTGCAGATGTTCCGAAGAAAAGAGGAGAACCACCTCATGAAACAGTCTTTCACCAAGTGGACCTTTGCCGCTGTTACTGCTGCCGCCATCAGCCTGCCGTTCGCTACCGGCGCTTACGCAGAAACCAGCGGTCAAACCATGCTGGCAGCTAGCGACACCGTTCAGAAGGCCGAAGAGGCTGTCTCGGACACCTGGATCACCAGCAAGGTCAAATCGACATTCCTGGCTGACAAGAACCTCAGCGGCATGGACATCAAGGTCGAAACCAAGAAGGGCGTGGTCGCACTGTCCGGCATGGTGAAGACCGACGCTGAACGTGACCTGGCCATCGAAACCGCCAAGAACATCAAGGGTGTCACTGCGGTTTCCGCCGACGGCCTGAAGTCCGCCGAGTAACCCTGCCCGGGCCGCCTCTTTCCGAGCGGCCCGGCAACAGCAATAGGAGCACCTCTATGAACGCCGACATCATCAAAGGCAAATGGAAGCAGCTCAACGGCCGCATGAAGGAAAAATGGGGCGACCTTACTGACGACGACCTGGACGTGGCCGAAGGCCATAGCGAGTACCTGGTCGGCAAGCTGCAAGAGCGCTACGGCTGGAGCAGGGAGCGTGCGGAGCAGGAAGTTCGCGATTTCAGCAGTGGAATCTGACGGCTGCTGGCAAAGAGAAGCCCCGCAATTGCGGGGCTTCTTCTATCCGCGCGCCAGGTGCTGTTGGTACAGCGCGAGTTGGCGCGTCTGTTCAGCCTCGGGAAAAGCCCGGCGCAGGTACTGACCGAGTTCACCCACCCCGCGCAGGTCCTGGCGCTGGCCCAGTTGCTTGGCCAGTTGCAGGGTCAGCCCAGGAAGCTGTGGTGGTACCGGATTCGCTTGGCAGAGTCGGCGCCATGGCGCCATGGCCCGCGTGCTGTTTCCGGCCTTGATCAGGCGTTGTAGGAGGTGCAGCAAGACGGCCGGGTGCTGCAGCAGGCGTTGCTGTGGATCGGCGACATCGTCGGCCAGCTTCTGCAGCAAGGGCAGGGCGGCGGGTTGTTCAGGCAGGCTGAACAGTTGCTTCAGCACCGCAGTCAGTAGCGCTTTGTCCTGGCGACTCTTGGCCACGGGATAGAGGCGTTCCAGGAGCGCCAGGCGACCCGGGTAACGCTGTAGCAGATCGAGGCCGCGCTGGGCGGCCTGATCGAGGGCGAATCGGCCAATCAGCTGGTCGAGGGCTGCCAGCTCGCGCTTGAACGGTGCGTCCGGATCCTCCTTGTTCAGATAGGCCTCATCCACTTTGAGGAATCCCACCTTATGCAGCGTCCAGGTCGAGAGGAAGCCGAATGCCAGACCGCCGAGGTGCGCGTAGTAGTTCACGTGGTCATCGGCCAACAGCACGCCATATAGCTCCTTGCCGAGCCAGGCGGGAAATATCCACAAGGCCGGTGCCTTGAAATAGCCGATCAGGGGGCCCAGCCAGTAGAAGAAGCGGATCCTGCGCAGGCCGTAGACGCCGATGGTCATGCCCATCAGTCCCGAGACCGCTCCCGACGCGCCGATGCCGGCGACCCAGACCGGGTCCATGGCCCACCAGAGCAGGTGCGAAGCGAGGCCGCTTGCCAGGTAGAGACCGAGGTATACCCAACGTCCGAGTGCCGCTTCCAGGGCGAAGCCGCAGATGAACAGGAAAATCATGTTGCCCAGCAGGTGATCGAAACTGCCATGCAGGAACATGGCGCCGAACAGCCCCTGGACGCTGAACTTGTTGGGAATGAAGCCGAACCGCTGGGCACTGATAAGGTCCCGCGCTGCTTCGGCCTTCTGCCGTGCCTGCTGCCACGCCTGATCGGCCTGGTAGGCCGGGAGGCGGTGCAACCCGTCCTCGAACTCCAGGTCGCGAAGAATGATGGTCGCCAGGTCCTGGCGGCGCATGGCGTCGATGCTGTGGCGCTGGTCGGCGTCGAACTTCTCGCGCTCCACCAGGTGGTCGAGGAACAGTGCGCGCTCGCGGTTGAGCAGACCGCCATCCAGATAAAGTTGCTGCGCTTCTTCGGCGCGTGCCTGATCGCCGCCCTGGTAGACGAGATAGATCAGCGTGTTGAGCAGGATCAGCAGCAGGGTGATGACCGGCGGGCGTCGCCAGTCGAGGGGTTGATCAGCGGGAAGGATGATCATCGTGCGCCGCTCAGTTGCGCTGGCTATCGATTTCGTTGACGAGTTTGCTCTCGCAGCGGAAGGTGCTGGCGGCGGCCTCGAAGGTCAGCGGGAGGGTGGCTGCAAGGGCGCAGGCAAAGGCTTTCATGGGGCGGCATCCTGTCCGGGAGAAAGAGTGCGCAGAGCCTAGCATTCCGTCCGAGCAGCTGTCAGTTGCCCCGTTTGCTGTCGATATTGCGCAGTCGATTGCCCTCGAAACGGAGGAATTGGTACATGCCGTTGCGAGGTCCGTAGACCCATTCTTCGACCCGGACCTCGTTGCGCCGGTAGTACTCGTCGATCACTTCCTTGAAGCCCAGGTCGGCACGGCTGATGGGTTCGCCGCATTTCTCCAGGACTTCGCCGGTGGTGTCATCGAGGCTGATGAGGTTGCTGTTGCAACGCAGGGTAGATGAGGCATGGGCGTTGCCCAGAACGAGCAACAGCGAGGCGAAGACAAGGACGTGGCACTTCACGGGAATGTCCGAATAGCGGGAGGTCGCTACAGCCTACACCCGGCGCCGATGGGCGTCAGCGACTGCGCCGGGTTTCAATGCGCACCAGGCGATTGCCCTCGAACGTGAGGATGCTGAGCATGCCGTTATTGGGGCCGTAGACCCATTCCTCGACGTTGAACTCGCGCCGGTCGTAGGAACCGAGGGTGTAGCCGACAAGGTCGCGGTGCACCGGCTCTCCGCATTTCTGCAGGACCTCGAAGGTGCGGTCGCCGAGGCTGATCAGCTTGCTGCCGCAGCGCATGGTCTCGGCCCCGGCCGGGGCGGCCAGGAGGAGGGTCAGCAGGGCGAGCGGCAGCGTGCGCATGGAGGACTCCTACTCGCTGTCCAGATGCAGCGGGGTGATCACTTCACCGGCCTGGTTGGGGTCCACCAGGCTGACGTCGAGCAGGAAGATGCGTTCATCGGCAAGACCGCCACGGTCCACCAGATAATCCTTGATGGTGGCGGCGCGAGCCTGCCCCAACTGACGTAGCAGCAGATCGCTCTGTGCCCAGGACGCCAACACCGCGTCGCGCAGCTTGGTCGTACGCTGCTCGCTATCCAGTTCCTTCCACTCGGCCGGAGGCTGTTGTTTCAGGCGGGTGCGGTAAATGCCTTCCAGCATAGGCCCTTTCTCGTCGTCCGGAACCTCGATCTGGGCTGCCTCGGCAGGCACCTTGTCGCCCCGGCGCTGGGCGATCTTGAAGTAGGTGCTCTGGTATTCCCGCTCCAGTCGCTGCTGGGCCAGCAGCGGGCCGTCGGCGGTCTTGGCGCTGGCGCCTTCCACCTCCAGACGCAGCGCCGGTCGCTTCTTCAGTGCGTCGGCCAGAGTGTCCAGGGCCTTCTGTGCATCGGTGTCGAGCTCGCTGCTGCCAGCGGGGAAGGGGACCTGGCCAAGATCTTCGCTGCTGCCCCCCACCAGGCCAGCAACGAAGTTGAAGGGCGCCTGCACGGCGCGCAGCACCAGATTGCGCAGGGTCTGCCAGACGATGGGGGCAACGCTGAACTGGGGGTCGTTGAGGTTCCCGGCCACGGGGAGCTTGATGTCGATCTTGCCTTCGGTGTCCTTCAGCAGGGCAACGGCCAGGCGCACCGGGAGGTCCACGGCGTCGGGGCTGGATACCTGCTCGCCGAGCTGCAATTGCTCCAGCACAAGGTGGTTTTCGGCTTTCAGCTGGCCCTTCTCGATCTGGTAGTGCAGGTCGAGATTCAGCCGCCCCTTGCGGATGCGATAGCCGGCGAACTTGCCGGAATAGGGTGTCAGGGTGGTCAGTTCGACACGCTTGAAGCTGGTGGCGATATCCAGGCTATCCAGCGGATCGAAGGGATTCAGGCTGCCTTTGATGGTGACCGGCGCGTAACGATCCACCTTGCCATTGATCGCGACCTTGGCCGGCTTTGGGTTGCGGTTATCGAGAGTGCCGATCTCGCCGTTGAGCTGCTGGATGGCGGTGGCGAAGTTCGGTGTCAGGCTGAAGTCGGCGAAGTTGGCCGAGCCGTCCTTGATCTCGATACCGCCGATGCGGATGCCCAAGGGCTTGCCGGCAGGTTCCGGTTTGGCGGAAGCGCTGGCTGGAGCACCAGCCTCGGCAGGTTGCTTGATCACCAGGTCACTGGCGTTGGTGGTGAGGTCTTCGTTGATGATGAAGCGCGCGTAGGGCTGGCTCAGGCTCACCTTGTCGATGTTCAGGGTATCGCCGTGCTGGTAGTTGAGGCCTTCCACCAGCAGTTGCTGCCATTTGACGAAGTCACGCTCCTTGATGGTGTCCAGGGTGTGCATCTGGTTCACCAGGGCGCGGCCGGTAACGGCCAGGGCCAGCGGCTCGGTGCTCTTGAGGTCGACGTTGAGGTCGCTGTCGAGCATGCCGCTGCGCAGTTCCAGGTGCACGAACGGGCTGAGGTAGGCCTGAGCCACCCGCAGGTCGATGTCGCGGGTCTGCACCTGCAGCTTGGCGGTCGTGGGCTTGAGCTGAACCTGGCCCACCGCCTGCAGCTTGCCCTGCTTGCCGAGGCCGGTGTCGAGGCTGAGATTGAAGGGAGACTCGCCGCGGCTGTCGAAGTCCTTGAGGTCCAGGTTCAGCGGGCCCAACTCCAGCTGCACCGGTTCCTTGGGCAGCCGATCGGCCAAGTGCACCTTGTAGCCGCGCAGTTGGGCTTCGCGTAGCAGCACCAGCCAGGGCTTGCCCGGCTCGGCCTTGTCATCGACGGGCTCCTGGGTGGTTTTTTCGGCGCCCTTGGCTGCCGGCTTGGCTTGGCTGGCGAACAGTTTCTGCCAGTCGAGCTGGCCGTCGGCTTCACGGGCTGCCCAGGTTTCAAGGTTCTGGCTATGGACCTTGCCGATCACCACTTCCTGCTTGATCAGGTCGAGGGAGCTGTCGCTGACCTCCAGCGTCTCCAGTTTGACCAGGGCGCGATTGTCCGGCGCCTTCATGGCGAAAGGCGACACCTTGATCCAGATCTTGTCCAGGTTGAGCTGGGTGCCTTTGGACAGGTTCAGCTTGTACTCGGTGGACAGGCTGATCACGCCTTGCTCGAGCACCAGGGGTACGGCATCGCGGACATAGGGCCAGAAGGCCTGCATCTTGCCTTCCGTGAGTTTGAGCTGGCCGCTGGAGCTGAACGGCACCAGGCTGATCTGGCCCTCCCAGTCGATCCGTCCGCCATGTGGGCCGGTGGCGACCAGGGACATCTCGGAGCTGTCATCGGGCAGCGTACTGAGATTGCGCAGTTCCAGATTCAGTGAGTCGTAGACGAACTCGATGGGCTCGCTCGGGCGAAGGTCCTGGAAATGCAGACCGCCCTCGCTCAATTTGATGCGGTCGATGCGCAGCGGAAAGGGATCGCCGGCCGGCTCTTCCGGCTTGGGTTGGCTGGGAGGCAGCTTGAACAGTTGGGCCAGGTTGAGCTTGCCGTCCTTGGCGAACAGCACCTCGGTGGTGGACTTGTCCAACTCCACATCCGCGAGGTGCAGGGCGCCGGACCAGAGGCTGTCCAGTTCCAGATTGGCATAGAGACGTTCGAAGCCGACCTGCTCGGCCTTGTCTTCGCCGATATGCAGCCCCCAGAGAGTCAGTTCCAGGCTGAAGGGGTTGAGCTGGATGCGCTCCAGCCGTGCGGGAACCGTGGCGTACTGGGCCAATTGCTGGTTGGCCACCCGCAAGCCGATTCCCGGGATGATCAGAAAGCCAAGCAGGCTGTAGAGAGCTACGACGATCAGCAGGGCGCAAACGGCCCGTTTCAATCCTTTGTACATGAGGCGTCAACTATCCCGGCGAAGAATGCCTTGGATTATGGCACGACCTCAGGGTTCCGCCTGACGGCTGGCTCTCGTTACCGAACGGCGTTCAGAGCTGCAGAATCAGGGTTTTGAGCGGTGGCCGCGCATCCTGGGAGGGGAAGTCGGGGGCCGGTGCCAAGGGTTGGCAGTCACGGACTGGACGACCCAGTTTGCTGGCGCAACGCAGCACCAGTTCGCGCCAATCGTCCATGGCGACCTTGGCCAGGTTGTTGTTGCAGATCAGCACGCCGCCTTCCGCGGTCGCCAGCAGGGCCGGCTTGAGCAGGCTCTGGTAGTCACGCAGCAGGTCCACGGTGCCGAAGGCGCTCTTGGCCCAGGCCGGCGGGTCGAGGAACACCAGGTCGAACTGCCGTTGCTCCAGGCGCGGGTAGCTGGGCAGCTTCTGCCCGTGGCGACGGGCGATGGGCTGCCCGGCCAGTTGGCGGATCGCCGGGAAGTAATCGGATTGCACGAAGTGCATGGGGGCCAGGCCCGGGTTCAGGGCTCCGTTCTCACGGCCGACTGCGAGGTTGCCTTCGGCGAAGTCCAGGTTCCACACCTCGCTGGCTCCACCGCCAGCGGCGCTGAGGCCAACGCCACAGGTATAGGCGAACAGGTTGAGCACGGACTTGCCGGCGCTGTTGGCCTTGACCCAGCCACGGGCATTGCGCAGATCGAGGAAGAGCAGCGGGTCCTGTCCCGCGTGCCGGCCACGCACGCGGTAGTTCAGGCCCCACTCGCGGCCCACGAGGTCTTCCAGGGCGGCCGGTTCCGCCTGATAGACGGGATCGCGACGATCGATCCGCGAATTGCCCTGGGAACGGTCGTTGTAGACCAGCAGCAGTTTCTCGCCGAGGAATTCGTCCACCGCAGCGGCCAGGTCCAGGAGTGGGCCGCGTTCCAGTGTCTGGTGAAAGCTTTGCACCATCAGTTGAGGACCGTAGCGGTCGACGGTCAGGCCTGGCGCCCCTTCCTGGCTGCCGTGGAACAGCCGATAGCAATCGGTGCCCTGGGCATGGAGTTCAGCCAGCAGCGGCTGACGGGCATCGAGTGCGGCGCGCAGCGCCTGGATGAGAACGGAGGACATGCGCGGCGTCTCGCAAAAAGGGGCGCGCAGTTTATCAAAGCGGCTTTGCCGTAGGTTGGGCTTCGCTGGGCTCAGCCCAACCTACAGAACCGGCTTAGCGCTCGATGGCCAGGGCTACGCCTTGACCGCCGCCGATGCAGAGGGTCGCCAAACCCTTCTTCGCGTCGCGCTTGATCATTTCATGCAACAGGGTCACCAGCACGCGGCAACCGGAGGCACTGATGAGGTGGCCGAGGGCGATGGCGCCGCCATTGACGTTGATCTTGGCGGCGTCCCGACCCAGTTCCTTGCCGACCGACAGGGACTGCGCGGCGAAGGCTTCGTTGGCTTCGATCAGGTCCAGATCGCCCAGGCTCCAGCCGGCTTTTTCCAGGCAACGGCGAGTGGCGGACACCGGGCCGATGCCCATGATCGCCGGATCGACGCCGGCATTGGCATAACCGGCGATGCGGGCAAGCACCGGCAGGCCCAGAGCCTTGGCCTTCGCCGCGCTCATCAGCAGCACGGCGGCAGCGCCGTCTCTCAACGGGGGGGCAGCCCCATGCGTCGGCGCGCACGATGGACCGCGCCATTGCGCATGGCCCAGCGCAGCAGCGGCGCCACCCGCCAGACCAGGTCGCGTACCACACGGCGCTGCCAGGGGCGCTGGTGCAGATCGAGCATGGCGCTGGCCCAGTCCGGCATCAGGTCGATGCCAGCCTGCATCATCAGGATGCCGAAGGGCTTGGCCACTGCGCTGGGTGCCGGGGCACCGAGGAGCACGCGCACCACTTCCCGGCTGCGTTCATCGCAGACAAGTTGCGGGCGCATCGCCTCCAGATAGTCCGCCACCTGCTGGCGGGACTTCGGCACGTCCCGCGCACCGAGCCGTTCGGCCACGAGGGCGATCTCGGCGTAGTAACGGTCCTGTTCCTCCCCGGAAAGTTGCGGATTGAGGTAGCGAAGGTGGGCCTTGAGGAAGCAACTCACTTCGGCCACATGGACCCAGGTCAGCAGATCCGGGTCGCTGGCGGCATAGGGGCGTCCGTCCGGCGCGGTGCCCACCACCTGTGAGTGGATGGTGCGGACCTTGTCGATCAGCCAGTCGGCATCCTTGCGGGTGCCATAGCTGGTGCCGGAGATGAACTGGCCGGTGCGGCGCAGGCGGCCGAGCATATCCGCGCGGAAATTGGAGTGGTCCCAGACGCCGGAAAGCGCCAGGGGATGCAGCATCTGCAAGAGCAAGGCGCTGATGCCGCCGATCATCATCGAGGTGAAATCGCCGTGAACCTTCCAGGTCACCGAGTCTGGGCCGAACAGGCCGGGGTCGCCCTTGGGATTTTCGAAATCGAGATGGCCAAGGGCGAGGCCGGTAAGGCCGATGATCTGGCGTTCGATACGGCGACGAATGAATTCCATGCAGCGCGTGCTTCCGGGCGAAGGCGCCAGTCTCCAGGGAGACTGGCGCCTTGAGGGGGACTTACTGGTTGAGGCGCTTGTCGATCAGGTTCTGCACCACCGACGGGTCGGCCAGGGTGGACGTATCGCCGAGGTTATCCAACTCGTTGCAGGCGATCTTGCGCAGGATGCGCCGCATGATCTTGCCCGAACGGGTCTTGGGCAGGCCCGGCGCCCACTGAATCAGCTCGGGCTTGGCGAAGCTGCCGATTTCCTTGCTGACCAGCGCCAGCAGCTCCTTCTTCAGTTCCTCGCTCGGTTCCAGCCCCTTCATCGGCGTCACGAAGGCGTAGATGCCCTGGCCCTTGAGGTCGTGCGGGTAACCCACCACGGCGGCCTCGGCCACGGCGTCATGCAGCACCAGGGCACTTTCAACTTCGGCGGTGCCGATGCGGTGCCCGGACACGTTGATCACGTCATCGACGCGACCGGTGATCCAGTAGTAGCCGTCTTCATCGCGCCGGGCACCGTCGCCCGTGAAGTAGTAGCCGGGATAGGCGGCGAAGTAGGTGTCGATCATCCGCTTGTGGTCGCCATAGACGCTGCGGATCTGGCTGGGCCAGCTGGCCTTGATTGCCAGTACGCCCGCACCGGCACCGTCGATTTCCTTGCCTTTCTCGTCCAGCAGCACCGGCTGCACGCCGAAGAAGGGGCGGGTGGCCGAGCCGGGTTTCAGGGCGGTGGCGCCGGGCAGCGGGGTGATGAGGATGCTGCCGGTTTCGGTCTGCCACCAGGTGTCGACGATGGGGCAACGGCAATCGCCCACCACGTGGTAATACCACTCCCAGGCTTCCGGGTTGATCGGTTCGCCGACGCTGCCGAGCAGGCGCAGGCTGGCGCGGGAGGTCTTCTTCACCGGTTCCTCGCCTTCGCGCATGAGGGCACGGAGCGCGGTGGGAGCGGTATAGAAAATGTTCACCTGGTGCTTGTCGATCACCTGCCAGAAGCGCGAGGCGTCCGGGTAATTGGGTACGCCTTCGAACATCAGGGTGGTGGCGGCGTTCGCCAGCGGGCCGTAGACGATGTAGCTGTGGCCGGTGACCCAGCCCACGTCCGCGGTGCACCAGTAGATGTCGCCGTCGTGGTAGTCGAATACGTACTTGTGGGTCATCGCCGCGCCCAGCAGGTAGCCGCCGGTGGTGTGCAGCACGCCCTTGGGTTTGCCGGTGGAGCCGGAGGTGTAGAGGATGAACAGCGGGTCCTCGGCATCCATCCACTCCGGCGGGCAGTCCTCGCTAACACCGTGCAGGGCCTCGTGGTACCAGAGGTCGCGCCCGTCCTGCCAATCGATCTTGCCTTCGGTGCGCTGCACCACCAGCACCGAGAATACGTTCGGGCAGTCCTTCAGGGCTTTGTCGACGTTCTGTTTCAGCGGGATGTATTTGCCGCCGCGCACGCCTTCGTCCGCGGTGATTACGGTGCGGCAATCGGCGTCGAGGATGCGGTCACGCAAGGCATCCGGGGAGAAGCCACCGAATACCACCGAATGCACGGCGCCAATGCGCGCGCAGGCCAGCATGGCGTAGGCCGCCTCGGGAATCATCGGCATGTAGATGCAGACCCGGTCGCCTTTCTTCACGCCACGGCTCTTCAGCACGTTGGCCAGGCGGGCGACGTGGCTGTGCAGCTTGCGATAGGTGATCTGCGCGGATTCGCTGGGGTTGTCGCCTTCCCAGATGATTGCGATCTGCTCGCCGCGCTGCGCCAGGTGGCGGTCGATGCAGTTGTAGGCGACGTTCAGCTTGCCGCCCTTGAACCACTCGGCCTCGCCTTTCGCGAGGTCACTGTGGTGCAACTGGTCCCAGGGCTTGAACCAGGTGAGGAAGCTGGTGGCCTGCTCGCTCCAGAACAGCTCTGGCTGTTCCACGGACTGCTGGTAAAGGCGCAGGTAGGCATCGTTGTCGATAAGGGCGTGCTTGCGCACGGCGTCCGGCACGGGGTGAAGGCTGATCTCGTACATGGCGGGTCCTTGTTGTTGTAAAGCCGAGATAGCGACAAGGGTGCATCCAAGCCGTCGCCGGGTTCAAGGGTTGTCCATGGAGTTTTGAACCTGCGGCCCGCCGGATCGTTCAGGGACGTGGATACTGCTGAAGCGGCTGTTCCCGAAATTGAGTATCGGCAGCGGTTTTGCCGGTAGGTACAAAAGATGGCGGCAAATGTTGTGGGGGCGAATTCATTCGCTAACCGGACCGAAAGTTCGGCCCGGAGCTTTGTAGGGCGCTTCGCGCCCACTGCGAATGTGTTGCCAGCGATCGGGTCCTGGGGCCTTGTAGGAGCTAGCTTGCTAGCGAAACGGGGCCATTCGCTGGCAGGCCGGCTCCTACGGGCAATCCAGCCACTTGCAGCACTTAATGCGGACGCTGCGAATGGATTCGCCCCCGCAGGATCAACCGCGGTGACGTGCGCGGAAGAAGTCGATCAGTCCTTGGGTCGAGCCGTCCTCGGCCTGGGCTTCGTCCTGGCCGGTGAGGCGTGAATAGACCGCCTTGCCCAGTTCCTTGCCGAGTTCCACACCCCATTGGTCGAAGGCATTGACGCCCCAGAGCACGCTCTGCACGTAGACCTTGTGTTCGTACATGGCAATCAGCGCACCCAGGCGGCGCGGACTGATGCGCTCCACTACCAGGGTATTGCTCGGGCGATTGCCGGGCACGACCTTGTGCGGTGCCAGGCGCTGTACTTCCTCTTCCGGCAAGCCTTTGGCGCGCAGTTCGGCCTCGGCCTCTTCGCGGGACTTGCCGAGCATCAGCGCCTGGCTCTGGGACAGGCAGTTGGCGAACAGCCACTGGTGGTGGTCGGCCACCGGGTTGTAGCTGGATACCGGGACGATGAAGTCCGCCGGAATCAGCTGGGTGCCCTGGTGCAGCAACTGGTGATAGGCGTGCTGGCCGTTGCAGCCGACACCGCCCCAGATCACAGGGCCAGTACCGGCGGTGACGGGGGTACCGTCCTGGCGCACGCTCTTGCCATTGGACTCCATGTCCAGCTGTTGCAAGTGGTCGGTGAAGTTACGCAGGTAGTAGTCGTAGGGCAGGATCGCGTGGCTATGTGCGCCCCAGAAGTCGCCGTACCAGACACCCAGCAGGCCAAGGATTACCGGAATGTTGCGGTCGAACGGCGTGCTCTGGAAATGCTGGTCCATGCTGTAGGCACCGGAGAGCAGTTCCTTGAAATTGGAGATGCCGATGGACATGGCGATCGGCAGGCCAATGGCGGACCAGAGCGAATAACGACCCCCGACCCAGTCCCACATCGGGAAGATGTTCTCTTCGCGCATACCGAAGGCCACCGCCGCTTCCTTGTTGCTGGAAACGGCGATGAAGTGCCGGTAAAGCTCCTCTTCGCTGCCACCCTGAGCCAGGTACCAGGCACGTGCGGCCTGCGCATTCTTCAGGGTTTCCAGGGTGCTGAAGGACTTGCTGGAGACGATGAACAATGTGGTTTCAGCGTTCAGGCGACAGGCCAGTTCGCGGAACTCGCTGCCGTCGATGTTCGCCAGGTAGTGGCAGCGGACACCTTTCTGTGCAAAGGGAAGCAGCGCTTCGGAGACCAGTTGCGGGCCGAGGAAGGAGCCGCCGATGCCAATGTTCACCACGTCAGTGATGGGCTTGTCGGTGTAACCGCGCCACAGGCCGTTGTGTACGTAGCCGACCAGTTCGGTCATCTGATGCAGAACGCGATGCACTTCCGGCATCACGTCGACGCCGTCCACCCAGACCTTGTCGCCAATCGGGCGGCGCAGTGCGGTGTGCAGCACCGGGCGGCCCTCGGATGCGTTGATCACGTCACCTCGGAACATGGCCTTGATGGCATCGCCGAGCTGGGCCTCTTCCGCCAGCTGGACCAGCAGGTCCAGGGTGTCGGCACGGATCAGGTTCTTCGAGAAGTCCAGCAGCAGCCCGCAGGCGCTATGGCTGAACTGCTTGAAGCGCTCGGGATCTTCGGCGAAGGCCTGGCGCAGGCTGAAGCCGGCAAGGTCCTGGCGATGCTGGCGGAGCGCGGCCCAGGTGGGCAGTTGGGTGACATCGAGCGGCGTCAGGTGGTGATCCATGGAGTACCTGTGTGCGACTTATGAAAAAGCCCGGATAAGTCCGGGCTTCGGGTCATTCAGCTGTCCGGTTCTCAGGCGACCTGTACCGGAATCGCGTTGCTGGTATGGCTGAGTTCGTTGCCCGGAGCCATGTACAGCATACGCGGTTTGAAATTGGCAAGTTCCGCTTCGCTGTAGTGAGCGTAGGCGCAGATGATCACGCGATCACCCACTTTGGCCTTGTGCGCCGCGGCGCCGTTCACCGAGATCATCCGCGAGCCGTTTTCGCCGCGGATGGCGTAGGTGGTGAAACGCTCGCCGTTGTCGACGTTGTAGATCTGGATCTGTTCGTACTCGCGGATGCCAGCGAGATCGAGCCATTCACCATCAATGGCGCAGGAACCTTCGTAGTCGAGCACGGCGTGGGTGACTTCGGCGCGGTGCAGTTTGGCCTTGAGCATGATGGCGTGCATGGCTTTTCCTCGTCAGGATGCGGGCGGCGGCAGAGTTTGCCCGAACCCCCGAGGGGGTTCAAGGCTATGACGGGCGTCGATCAGGCTTGCGCTTCGAGGTTGAAGGCAAGGTTGTCGATCAGGCGGGTGTTACCCATGAAGGCGGCACCGAGGATCACCAACTGATGGTCCTTGTCGCCTGCGGGGCGGAGATTCAGCGCTTCGCGGACTTCCAGGTAATCCGGACGGAAACCGGCCTTGGCCAGTTCAGCCTGGCCTTCCTGTTCCAGTGCGGCGAAATCGCGGCGGCCTGCACGGATGGCCGAGGCCAGTTGCTGGAGGGTGCGGTACAGGGCAGGCGCGGCGGCGCGCTGGGCTTCATCCAGGTAACCGTTGCGCGACGACAGGGCCAGGCCATCTTCGGCACGCACCGTGGGTTCACCCATGATCTGGATCGGCATGTTCAGGTCGCGCGCCAGCTTGCGGATGACGGCCAACTGCTGGAAGTCCTTCTCGCCAAAAATCGCGAGGTCAGGCTGGACCATGTTGAACAGCTTGCTGACTACGGTGGCGACGCCCTCGAAATGACCAGGACGGCTGCCGCCACAGAGACCTTCGGACACCAGCGGCACATTAACGCGGGTCTGGCCTTCCATGCCGTTCGGGTACATCTCTTCCACGTCCGGATGGAACAGCAGTTGGCAGCCCGCGGCCACCAGCTTCTCCTGGTCGGATACCAGGGTACGCGGATACTTGGCGAGGTCTTCGTTGGGGCCGAACTGCAGCGGGTTGACGAAGATGCTGGCGACCACGAAGTCGGCACGCTGGCTGGCCTTTTCCACCAGGGCGACGTGCCCGGCATGGAGGTTGCCCATGGTCGGCACGAAGCCAATGCGTTTGCCTTCGCTGCGTGCGCGGGCGACGGCGGCACGCAGTTCGCGGACGGTCTTGACGGTGATCATGCGGAGAATCCGTGTTCGGCGGCGGGGAAGGTGACGTCCTTGACGGCCTGGACATAGGCGGTGAGCGCAGCCTGGATGCTGGTCTGACCTTCCATGAAGTTTTTCACGAACTTGGGCGCGCGACCGGTGAGGGATAGGCCGAGCATGTCGTGCAGAACCAATACCTGGCCATCGGTGGCGCTGCCCGCGCCGATGCCGATTACCGGGATTTTCACCGACTGGGTGATTTCGGCGGCCAGTTCGCTGGGTACGCATTCCAGCAGCAGCATGGCTGCGCCAGCCTGTTCCAGGGCCATGGCGTCGGCGCGCAGTTGGCGAGCCTGGGCCTCCTGGCGACCCTGGACCTTGTAGCCGCCGAGGATGTTGACGGCTTGCGGGGTCAGGCCCAGGTGGGCGCAGACCGGCACACCGCGCTCGGCCAACAGACGGATCGGATCGGCAAGCCAGGCGGCGCCTTCCAGCTTGACCATGTGGGCTCCGGCCTGCATCAGCGCGGCGGAATTGGCGAAGGTCTGCTCGAGATTGGCATAGGCCATGAACGGCAGGTCGCTGATGATCAGCGCGCCCTGGTTACCGCGTTTCACGGCTGCAGTGTGATAGGCCATTTCAGTCACGCTGACCGGCAGGGTGCTGTCATGGCCTTGCAGGACCATGCCAAGGGAATCACCCACCAGCAGCACATCCACGCCGGCCTGGCAGGCGGCCTGGGCAAAAGTGGCGTCATAGGCTGTAAGCATGGCGATCTTCTCGCCTTTCAGCTTGAGCTCTTGCAGGGTGGTCAGGGTCACATCAGGCATGAAAACGTCCTCATCGGCACCGGTTTGCACCGGCGCGGGGCAACGGGACGCTTATAGTCCCGATGGGGGGGCATGAAGTCAATTGCAGGTGTTACCGACCTGTTACGGCGTTACCGCCAGGTCGGGTAGGCGCTCGAGGCCTTCGAAGGGGCAGGCGTCCAGCAGCGTTTGCAGCGGGCGCCCATCGGGCAGCAGCAGGTCGCCGGCGATTTCCGCCAGGGGATAGAGCACGAAGGCGCGGGCATGCATGTGGTAGTGCGGAACCTGCAACCGCGGCTCGTCGATCCGGCGTTGGCCGAACAGGAGAATGTCCAGGTCCAGCGTGCGGGGTCCCCAGCGCTCGTCCTTGCGTATACGCCCCTGCGCACGCTCGATGGTTTGCAGGGCATCCAGCAGTTCCAGCGGCGCGATTTCTGTTTCCAGGGCCGCCACGGCATTGACGTAGCGGGGCTGATCCGGCGGGCCGAGCGGATCGCTGGCATAGAGCGAGGAAACGGCGGCGAGCCGGGTGCGGGGCAGGCCGCCCAGTGCTGCGAGGGCACCACGCAGCTGGCTGACGGGTTCAGCGAGATTACTGCCGAGGCCGATGTACACGCGCTCCATGATCACTCGCCCGTAGTGCCGGGGGCGTTGTCGCTACGCGGGCCACGACGGCGGCGGCTGCCACTGCGACGGCGACGCTGACCAGACGGCTGCTGGTCATCCTTGGCGCTCAGCTCGCGGATCATGTTGCGGCGTTGGCTATCGCTGGCGTCCTGGTAATCGGTCCACCAGTCGCCCAGTCCATCGGTTTGCTCGCCGGCGCTTTCACGCAGTAGCAGGAAGTCGTAGCCGGCACGGAAACGCGGATTTTCCAGCAGCAGGTCGGCGCGCTTGCCGCTGCGGCGCGGCAGGCGTTCCTGCATGTCCCAGATCTCGCGAATCGGGATGCTGAAGCGCTTGGGAATGGCGGTGCGCTGGACCTGTTCCATGATCAGGCCGTGGGCGGCTTCCTGCATCGCCGGGATAGGCGGCATGCCGCGTTCCTGCAGCTGCGCCGCACGGACGGGCAGGGCCGGCCACAACAGGGCGGCGAAGAGGAATGCGGGGGTAACGGGTTTGCTCTGGCGGATACGCTCGTCGGTGTTGATCAATGCCTGGCGGATCAGTCGACCGGTGTATTCGGGGTCACGTTCCAGCGCAGCGGCACTGGCCGGGAACAGCGGCGCGAAGAGGTCGTACTCGACCAGTAGCTCGAAGGTGCGCTCGGCCTTGCCGCTGAGGAACAGCTTGAGCACTTCGTCGAACAGGCGCGCGGAGGGAATCTCGCGCAGCATCGGTGCCAGGCGGCGAATGGGCGCGGCACTGTGTTTTTCGATCTCGAAGTCCAGCTTGGCGGCGAACCGCGCGGCGCGCAGCATGCGCACCGGGTCTTCCTGGTAACGCTGCTCGGGGATACCGATCAGGCGCACCAGCCGATTGCGGATGTCATGCACGCCGTGGGCGTAGTCGAGGATGCGTTCGGTGGTCGGATCGTAGTAGAGCGCATTGATGGTGAAGTCGCGACGCTGGGCGTCGTCTTCCAGGCTTCCGTAGACGTTATCGCGCAGGATACGGCCGCTTTCATTGCGCGAGGCCTGGTTGCTGTCTTCCTCGTCTTCACCTTGCGGGTGGTTGGCGCGGAAGGTGGCGACTTCGATGATCTCTCGGCCGAACTGCACATGGGCCAGCTTGAAGCGACGACCGATCACTCGCGCATTACGGAATTCGGCACGCACCTGTTCCGGGGTGGCGCTGGTGGCCACGTCGAAATCCTTGGGGCGCAGGTTCAGCAGCAGGTCGCGGACGCAGCCGCCAACGACATAGGCCTGATAACCCGCCTTCTGCAGGCGGTCTACGACCACCACGGCGTTGCGGCTGATGCCCGAGCGGTGCAGCGAGTGCTGATTGTTGCCCAGTACTTCGGGTGTGCTACGCGGATGCTGCGCGCGGCGCAGGGGAGATCGGAAAGACTGGAACAGCTTCTTCAGCATGGGATGCACTGTTTTGCGGAATGGACGGCCAGAAAAGGATATGGGCGCACGATGGCCGCGGATTCTAGCACTGGGAGGGGGGATGGAGAAGAAAAGGTCTGAGAGAAGGCAAAGCTACTGGGGGAGCCGAAGCTCCCCCCCAAATTGGTGCGTGCTTTGTTTTTATTGTTTCGGGCTTGGTGTTCTTGTTGTTCGACCCGGTCCAGCAGGTATTTCACCTCTGGATACGCCCTCCAATCGAGGGTTAATAGCAAACGGATTGCTTTGGACGCTGAAGGTGCCTTGATCATTCCATGACCCAACCAGTACGGGTGCTGTCTCGGGACAGTTTTATTGTTCTCGGTCTGGCGGTGGGGCGAGCCCCAAGGGCAATTCCTCTCCAAAAGAATCAGTTAGCTGCGCCTCCGCTGTTTTGTTTTTGTTGTGCTGGAGTCGATACGTCTTGTTTTTATTGTGGGGTTCAGCGTTTGTTATTGTTGTTGTGCCGAAGATAAAGCAGATGCCGTGCCAACTTTTGAGATCCCTTATAAATCAAGGTCTTGCGAGGATCGGTGGTTGAGCGGTGGGCAAAAAAAAGCCGGGTTTTCGTTACCTTTAAACCCGGCTTTGTTACGTGATGTTAGGTGGGGTAACAGCAAGCGGAACCTGCGGTGTTCCCATGCTGTCACCCGCCCGGGACGCTCAAGGCCCGGCTGCGGCGCCCGATTTGCGGCGCGGGATACCCAGGCGCTGGCGGCGTTCCCACAGGCATTTGCGGCTGATACCCAGTTTGCGCGCCAGCTCGGTTTCAGTCATGTGGTCCTGGTGCTCCAGCACGAAGTGCTGGAAGTAGTCTTCGAGCGACAGGTCTTCAGTGGGCTCGTGGGCTGTATTGTTGGCCTGGGCCGGCGCGGCGGCCTCGTTGAAGTCCAGATCGTCCAGGTCATCCAGCTCGATGTCGATGCCCAGCAGGTCTGCCGAAATGTCCGGGCTCTCGCACAGGATCACCGCGCGCTCGATGGCGTTCTCCAGTTCACGTACGTTACCCGGCCAGTTGTAGTGGCGGATGGCCTGTTCGGCATCCGCGGCGAAGCGCAGGCTTTCGCGTCCCATCTGGGAGCACTGGCGTGCCAGGAAGGAGCGGGCGATTTCCAGCACGTCGTTACCGCGCTCGCGCAGGGCGGGCAGTTTCAGGGAGATGACGTGCAGGCGGTAATAGAGGTCCTCGCGGAACTGGCCGGTCTTGGCCAGCGTCTTGAGGTCGCGGTGGGTGGCGGCGATCAGGCGTACATCGACCTTCTGCGACTGTACCGAGCCCACCCGGCGGATCTCGCCTTCCTGCAGGACGCGCAGCAGCCGTGCCTGGGCTTCCAGTGGCAGTTCGCCGATTTCGTCGAGGAACAGGGTGCCACCGTCGGCGGCTTCCACCAGGCCGGCACGGCCGGCGGTGGCGCCGGTGAACGCACCTTTCTCGTGGCCGAAGAGTTCCGACTCGATCAGCGTCTCGGGGATGGCCGCGCAGTTCACCGAAATCAATGGCGCCTTGGCGCGACGGGAGAGGTTGTGCAGCGCGCGGGCTACCAGTTCCTTGCCGGTACCGGACTCCCCCTGGATCAACACGGTGGAGTCGGTCGGGGCGACCTTGCGGATCTTGCTGTAGAGCTCGAGCATTGCGGAGCAGGACCCGATGATGCCGATCTCGCCATCGGCATTGGCGGCAGCGGCCTTTTCACCGCCACGACCGGCCGCGGGCCGCTCGCTCGGGGTCGATCTGGCTTCCTGGCGCTCCTTGAGGATGCGCGAGACGGCCTGGAGCATCTCGTCATGGTCGAAGGGCTTGGCGATGTAGTCCACCGCGCCCATCTTCATCGAGTCCACCGCCGAGCGCAGGCTGGCGTAGCTGGTCATGATCAGCACCGGGGTGCCCTGGGCCAGCTTGATCAGTTCGGTACCGGGAGCGCCAGGCAGGCGAAGGTCGCTGATGATCAGGTCGAAACCGGGAATGCTGTAACGCTCCTGGGCTTCCTGCACGGAGCCTGCCTCGCTGACCTGGTACTGGTTGCGTTCCAGTAGGCGTCGCAAGGCGGAGCGAATGATGGTTTCGTCTTCGACGATCAGAATATGTGGCATTAATTCGGCTCTCTAGACGGTCTCAGCCCACGGCGGTTGTAGCTTCGACAAAACGAGGCAACGTCACCCTGATTCGGGTGCCGCGCTGGCTCTCGGAGTCGGCCGGGCTTTCGATGGTTATCTGTCCATAATGCTCTTCCACGATCGAATAGACCAGTGCAAGGCCAAGGCCGGTCCCTTTCCCTGGGTCCTTGGTGGTGAAGAAGGGTTCGAACAGGCGGTCCATGATCGCCTTCGGAATGCCGCTACCTTCGTCTTCCACGACGAGATCGACGGTGTGTTCCGAAGCTTCGCTACGCACGCGGATGGCGCTACCCACCGGGGAGGCGTCGCGGGCGTTGGACAACAGGTTGATCAAGACCTGGGCGAGACGCTGCGGGTCGCCTTCGACGACGTGCTGCGGATCGCAGAGGTTGAAGAAGTTCACATCGATGCTGCGCTTGTTCAGTGACAGCAGGCCAATGGCGTCCTGCGCGACCTCGGCCAGACACACCGGCTCGCTGGCCTGCTGGCGGGCGCCGGCGTGGGCGAAGCTCATCAGCGACTGAACGATACGCGTCACGCGCTTGGTCTGTTCGAGGATCTGGCTGCTGAGTTCCTTGATCTCGGAATCGCCTTCGCGCTCTTCGCGCAGGTTTTGCGCTAGGCAGGCGATGCCGGTGATGGGGTTACCGATCTCGTGGGCAACGCCGGCCGCGAGGCGGCCGATGGACGCGAGGCGCTCGGAGTGCACCAGCTTGTCCTCGAGCAGTTGGGTATCGGTCACATCTTCCACCAGCAGCACCAGCCCGCTGCTGCCGGGGGCCAGGGGTTCTTCGATCGCCGCCTTGTGCAGGTTGAGCGCGCGCACCTGGCCGTCGAAGGTCAGGCGCTGTTTGTGCAGGTGCTCGTCGGGCAGGTTGATGAAGCCTTCCAGCAATCCTTTCCAGGGCTCGGCGATGGTGGACAGGCGCGATCCCACGACGCGCTGCGCGGGAATCTCGGTCAGTTCCTCCATGGCGCGGTTCCACATCAGGATTTCCTGGTCCTTGGCCAGCGAGCAGACGCCCATCGGCAGTTCCTGCAAGGTCTGGCGGTGGTAACGGCGCAGGGCGTCCAGTTCTGCGGCCAGGCCGGTGAGGCGCGAGTGGTAGTCCTCCAGCCGGCTTTCGATGAAGTGGATGTCTTCGGTCACGTAGCCTTCGCTGCCGGATTTGTAGGGCAGGAAGGTTTCCACCATGTCCTGGGCAACGCTCGGGCCCATCAGGCCGGAGAGGTTGGCTTCGATGCGGTCACGCAGCCGGCGCAGGGCATAGGGGCGGCGCTCATCGAACGGCAGGTGCAGGTCACGCAGCGCCTGTTCGACTTCCTTCTGTGCCGTCTTGGCGCCCAGGGGCTTGGCCAGTTGGCTGGCGAATTCCTGCGGTGAGCTGGCCACCAGTTCGCGGCGCTGTGGGCGACGTACGTTGTCCACGGTGCAGGCTTCGGCGGCGCTGCGTTCTTCGGGACTGGCTTCGGTGAAGAGCGAGACCAGGGTGAAGATCAGCACGTTGGCCGCCAGGGAGGCGATGGCCGCGATGTGCCAACTGGTGTCATCGAGCACGTAGATGGCATTGAACAGCGGCAGGTAGACGCCCTGCAGGTTGCCCACCAGCGGCAGCAGCATGGCGAACAGCCAGACGATAAAGCCCGCCAGCATGCCTGCGATGAAGCCACGGCGGTTGGCGGTCGGCCAATAGAGCACTGACAGTGCGCCGGGAAGGAATTGCAGGGTGGCGACGAAGGCGACGATGCCGAGGTTGGAGAGATCCTGTTCGGCGCCCAGCAGCAGGTAAAAACCGTAGCCGGCCATGATGATGAAGGCGATCAGCGCGCGGCGCGTCCACTTCAGCCAGCGGTAGATGTTGCCTTCGGCCGGTGGCTGGTAGAGCGGCAGCACCAGGTGGTTCAGGGCCATGCCGGAGAGCGCCAGGGTCAGCACGATGATCAGGCCACTGGCCGCGGACAGGCCGCCGACATAGGCGAGCAGGGCCAGCACCGGATTGTCGACCGCAATACCGAGGCCGAGCGTGAAGTATTCGGGGTTGGTGGTGGCGCCCAGCTTGAGGCCGGCCCAGAGAATCAGCGGAATGGCCAGACTCATCAACAACAGGAACAGGGGCAGGCCCCAGCTCGCGCTGACCATGGCACGTGGGTTGAGATTCTCGGTGAATGTCATGTGGTACATGTGCGGCATGACGATCGCCGACGCGAAGAACACCAGCAGCAGCGTGCGCCATGGGCCTTCCTGCAGAGGCGTGTGCAGGGTGGAGAGCGCGGCCTGGTTCTGCAGCAGCCACAGTTCCAGCTCGCGGGGGCCGCCGAATACGCCATAGAGGGCGTAGAAGCCGATACCGCCCAAGGCCACCAGCTTGACCACCGATTCGAAGGCGATGGCAAACACCAGGCCGGCGTGCTTCTCGCGGGTGGCGATATGGCGTGCACCGAAGAGGATAGTGAACAGCGTGATCAGGGCGCAGAAGCTGAAGGCGACGCGATTGTGGACCGGCTCGCGGGTGAGGATGCCGATCGAGTCGGCCACGGCCTGGATCTGCAGCGCCAACAGCGGCAGCACGCCGATGATCATGATCACCGTCGTCAGCGCGCCGGCCCAGGTGCTGCGGAAACGGAAGGCGAAGAGGTCCGCCAGGGACGAAAGCTGGTAGGTGCGCGTAATGCGCAGGATCGGATAGAGCAACACCGGCGCCAGCAGGAAGGCGCCCGACACGCCGAGGTAGCTGGCGAGGAAACCATAACCGTACTGATAGGCCAGTCCGACGGTGCCGTAGAAGGCCCAGGCGCTGGCGTACACGCCCAGGGACAGGGTGTAGGTCAGCGGGTGGCGGATGATCCAGCGCGGCACGAAGCCCCGGTCACTGAGCCAGGCCACGCCGAACAGGGCCAGAAGATAGGCGGCGCTGATCAGGATCAGCTGGGTGAGGCTAAAGCTCATCAGCATCGCGTTGACTCTGCAGAATGAAGGTCACCACGATCAGGATCAGCCACAGCAGGTAGGGGCGGTACCAGGCGCCGTTGGGGTCGATCCACCAATCCATGATGGCGGGGGAGAACAAGTAGATTCCCACCACCAGGAGCAGGACCAGTCGATAGATGTACATGCCGCAATTCTCGTCGTGTCTGCCGCGATGGTAGCGAATGCCCGATACGGCGGCGAGTGGCTAGCGCAGCTGTGTTTCGGCCAGTGTTCGGCGACGCGGTATGCGCGTGGCATCCCAATGGGCGATTCCCCAGTCGAGTGCTTCTCGGGGGTTGCCTTCGGCCAGTTCAGCGGGCGGCTCCTGACCGAGCGCGCGCAGCGCACGGGCCAATAGCGGTCCGGCGCTGTCGGCCGGCAAGGGCGGCGAGCGGTAGGACTTGCCCAGCTTGTGGCCATCCGGCTGGATGATCAGTGGCACATGCAGGTAGCGCGGCTGGCGGAAGCCGAGCAGTTCCTGCAGATAGAGCTGGCGCGGCGTGGAGTCCAGCAGGTCGGCGCCCCGCACGATATCGGTAACACCCTGCCAGGCATCGTCCAGCACCACGGCCAACTGATAGGCATAGAGGCCATCGCGACGGCGGATGACGAAATCGCCCACTTCCCGTCCCAGGTGCTGGCGGTATTCGCCCTGCACGCGGTCGACGAAGTGGTAGTCCAGCTCCGGTACACGGATGCGGATGGCGGCATCGTGCTGGGGATGCTGCGCGTTGCGACAGGTCCCCGGATAGATACCCAGGCTGCCTTCCAACTGCTTGCGCGAACAGGTGCAGGCATAAGCCAGTCCCATCTCATAGAGACGGTCGATCACCTTGGCGTACGCCTCGTGGCGGTCGCTTTGACGCACCATTTCGCCGTCCCACTCGAAGCCGTAGGTTTCCAGGGTTCGGAGGATCGCCGCTTGGGCACCTTCGACCTCCCGTGGCGGATCGAGGTCTTCCATGCGCAGCAGCCAACGGCCGCCGACTGAGCGGGCATCGAGGTAAGAGGCGAGGGCGGCGACCAGCGAGCCGAAATGCAGATAGCCGCTGGGCGTAGGGGCGAAGCGCCCGATATAGGCAGGAGACATCAGTTTGCGGACAAAGCAACGGGGCGCCATTGGCGCCCCGTTTCGGCATCAGGAGCCGAGTTGCTTTTCCTTGATCTCCGCCAGGGTCTTGCAGTCGATGCAGAGGGTAGCGGTGGGGCGGGCTTCCAGGCGGCGAATGCCGATCTCGACGCCGCAGGAGTCGCACCAGCCGTAATCGTTGTCTTCGATCAGCTGCAGCGTCTCGTCGATCTTCTTGATCAGCTTGCGCTCACGGTCGCGGGCCCGCAGTTCCAGGCTGAATTCTTCTTCCTGGCTGGCGCGGTCGGCCGGATCGGGGAAGTTGGCAGCTTCGTCCTGCATGTGGTGCACGGTACGATCCACCTCTTCCATCAACTCCAGCTTCCACTTGTTGAGGATGTTGGTGAAGTGAGCACGCATGCTGTCGCTCATGTACTCCTCGCCCTTGGACTCTTGGTAGGGCACGAAGCCACGAATCAACTGGCTGTTCTGTTGTTTTGCATTGGTGGGCATGGATGGCCGCCTCTCACTTTCTTAATCCATTGCGCAGGATTATGGTCCATCGCCGGCGGTGCCGGCCCTGCGGCTGCAAGCGGGCGAACTTACCAGATCAAATCCGGGTACGCCACTCCCCGGCGTCGTACATGCTGCAGCGTCCAGGGACCATTGGTTAGAATCCTCTCTTTGCCTTAATAAAGGAAGGCCAATGGCCCAGTCCTACAGTGCACGCAGCCGCGCCATCGAACCCTTTCACGTCATGGCCCTGCTGGCTCGCGCCAACGAACTCCAGGCGGCGGGTCACGATGTGATCCACCTGGAAATCGGCGAGCCGGACTTCACCACCGCCGAGCCCATCATCCAGGCCGGACAGGAAGCCCTGGCCGCCGGGCATACCCGCTACACCGCCGCTCGCGGCTTGCCGCAACTGCGCGAAGCCATCGCCGGCTTCTACGCATCGCGCTATCGGTTGAACATAGACCCGGATCGCATTCTCATCACCCCCGGAGGCTCCGGGGCGCTGCTGCTGGCCAGCAGCCTCCTGGTGGACCCGGGCAAGCACTGGCTGCTGGCCGACCCCGGCTATCCGTGCAACCGCCACTTCCTGCGGCTTGTGGAAGGGGGGGCGCAGCTGGTGCCGGTGGGGCCGGAAACTCGCTATCAGTTGACCCCGCAACTGGTCGAACGGCACTGGGATGCCGACAGTGTGGGGGCACTGGTCGCCTCGCCGGCCAATCCTACCGGTACCGTGTTGCACGCCGATGAACTGGCAGCGTTGTCGCAGACGCTGAAGGCCCGCGGTGGTCATCTGGTAGTGGATGAGATCTACCACGGCCTGACCTACGGTATGGACGCCAGCAGCGTGCTGGAAGTGGATGACAACGCTTTCGTGCTGAACAGCTTTTCCAAATATTTCGGCATGACCGGCTGGCGTCTCGGTTGGCTGGTAGCACCCGCCGATGCCGTGCCCGAACTGGAGAAGCTGGCGCAGAACCTCTATATCAGTGCGCCTTCGATGGCCCAGTACGCCGCCCTGGCCTGCTTCCAGCCGCGCACGCTGGAGATATTCGAGCAGCGCCGCGAAGAGTTCGCTCGACGTCGCGACTACCTGCTCCCGGCCCTGCGCGACCTGGGCTTCCGCATTGCGGTCGAGCCTGAGGGCGCCTTCTATCTGTACGCGGACATTTCCGCCTTTGGTGGCGATGCCTATGCCTTCTGTCGGCATTTCATCGAAACCGAACATCTGGCCTTCACGCCGGGCCTGGATTTCGGTCGCTATCAGGCCGGTCACCATGTGCGCTTCGCCTACACGCAGAGCCTGCCGCGCCTGGAAGAGGCGGTGCGGCGGCTCGCGCGCGGCCTGAAGACCTGGGCGGGCAAATGAAGTTTGCCCCGGTCCTGGAAGAGGGCAGGTTACTCAGGCGCTACAAGCGTTTCCTCGCCGACATCGAAACCGCTGCGGGAGAGCAGTTGACCATTCACTGCCCCAACACCGGCTCGATGTTGAATTGCATGAGCGAGGGCTGCCGAGTCTGGTTCAGCCGCTCCAACGATCCCAAGCGCAAATTGCCCGGGACCTGGGAAATCGCCGAAACACCCCAGGGACGTCTGGCCTGCGTCAACACCGCTCGTGCCAATGCCCTGGTCGAGGAAGCCTTGAAGACGGGCCTGATCCCCGAAATGGCGGGATTCTCCAGCCTCAAGCGGGAAGTCGCCTATGGGCAGGAAAACAGCCGCGCGGACTTCCGCCTGGACTTCGCTGAGGGTCCGGCCTTCATCGAGGTGAAGAGTGTCACGCTGGGTTTCGATGGCACGCCGGTCGCGGCTTTTCCGGATGCGGTCACCACGCGGGGCAGCAAACATTTGCGCGAACTCGCCGCGCTGGCGGGCGATGGTGTACGGGCCGTGCAGTTGTATTGCGTGAACCTGTCGGAGATCGAGGCGGTGCGCCCGGCCGAGGAAATCGATCCGGCTTATGCGGCGGCCTTGCGTGAGGCCGTTTCTGCCGGTGTCGAAGTGCTCGCTTACGGGGTTGAGCTGACGCCGGAAGAAGTACGCGTCTGTCGCCGTCTTGATGTGAGGATCTGAGGCTCAGGCTGCGTCCAGCAGCCAGATGCCCTCGGCATCTTCGACAATGCCGACCGGCTCCAGCACATCGCCGACACAGGGGCCGGTTACGCATTCGCCGGATTCGATCAGGAACAGCGCACCATGGGCGGCGCATTGGATCAGGCTGCCGCTGTGGTCGAGAAACTGGTCCGGCATCCACTCCAGGGGAATGCCCCGGTGTGGGCAGCGGTTCTCATAGGCATGGACCTGCCCGTGCCGGCGCACCAGCAGCACTTTCAGGTCATCAACGACAAAGCCCCGACTCTGACCTTCGGCCAGCTCATCGGGACGGCAAAGCAGGATCATCGGCTTCTCCACGGCAGGCGCGCATTATCGCGCGCCGCCGGGGATTGCCAAGAGGGGCACATCCGTGTGCTGAACCTTGAAGGGCGTCAGATTTCCCAGACCAGGTTGACCGAGGCGTTGCGGCCCGGTTGTGTGTAACGACCCAGGCTGCGGCTGTTGGCGTCCAGGCCCTGGACGTCACCCCACTGCCAGTATTCCTTGTCGGTCAGGTTGAACAGGCCGGCGTTGACCGAGAAGGCATCGGTGACCTGCCACCAGGTGTTCAGGTCCAGGGTCCCGTAGCCAGGCGTGGCGAACTGCTCGGTGATCCGCAGGCTGGCGTTGTTCGTCTGGTCGATGCGGTCCTTGCCCTTGACCAGGGTCCAGGCCAGTTCGCCGCCGAACTTTCCGGTCGGCTCGGCGTACCCCAGACCAATGACGGCCTTGAGGGGGTCGATGCTGTTGATCGGCTCGCCGGTTTCCTCGTTCTTGCCGCGCGCATAGGCAATGGACCCGATCAGGCGGGTGCCGGTGGGCAGGCCGAATTGATTGAGGAACAACTCGCCCTTCGCCTCGGCGCCGCGGATGGTCACCTTGTTCAGGTTCTGCGACTGGAAAGTGAGCAGGTTGTTGCCGGTCGGGTCGGGGATGGTCACCTGATCGATGAAGTCCTCGTAGCGGTTGTAGAACAGCGCCACGCCGAAGCTGCCGGCGTCGTACTTGCCGCGCAGGCCCACTTCATAGCTGTCGCTGGTTTCCGGCTTCAGGCTGGTGTTGGCGATGGTCTGGTAGCCCATCCCGGCGTTGACGAACTCACCGAAGATATCCACAGGCTCTGGCGCCTTGAAGCCGGCGGCGTACTGGCCATAAAGGCTGTGCGAGTCGTCCAGGCGGTAGGTGACACCCAGCTTGGGCGATAGCTGGTTGTCGCTGAAGTCGGAAGGATTGCGGTTCACCGGATTGCTGTTCAGGTATTCCGCGGTCACGTCGGGCTTGAGCTCGTAGTAGTCGTAGCGCAGGCCTGGCAGCAGGGTCCAGCGGCCGATCTCGATGCTGTCCTGGACGAACAGGGCGTATTCGTGGGTGACCGGATCGGGGAAGTCGCTCAGCGGGAAGGTTTCCGCGCCGAAGGCCGGCGGCAGGGGCTGGCCAGTGCTGACGCGAATCTCGTTGCCCTTGCGCAGGTCGCTGCTTTCCAGGCGCTTGAGGTCGACGCCGTAGATCAAGTGGTGCTGGGTCGCGCCGACGGTGAAATGCTTGTCGAGTTGGCTATTCAGTGACCAGAGCTTTTCCTCGTAGGTCGAGTCGCGGGTACGCAGGCGTTCGAAAGCCGACGCCGGCGGTACCGGGTTGCGGTTGAAGGCGACCCAGCTGAAGCGGCTCTGATCGGTCTGCTGGCGGATCTTGCTGTCCTGATGGTTGAGCTGCCATTTCAACTGATCGGCGAAGACGGTATCCAGCTCCAACTGATGTTCCAGGCTGATGCGCTCGCGATCGGTACTGTCGGTGGCATTGCTCGCCGCGATCAGGGCGTTGCTGAACATGCCGCCGCCGAGGGCGGTGGAGGTCAGGGTCGAGGCTTCGCTGAGCACGCGGGTGTCCACGTCGTCATGGAAACTCTCGTAGCTCAGTTGCAGACGATCGTTACCCGCATAGTTCCAGCCGATCTTGGCCAACAGGTTGTCGGTGGTGAAGTCCTGGGGGTTGGCTTCCTCGCGTCCGGCGCCGGTACCGCCACGACCACCGAAGGTCTCGACTTCGTCGCCGCTGCGACGGCCCAGGTGAAGCACGCCATCCACGACGCCCTGGCGGCCGGCGAAGGTGGCGCTGCGCAGCCAGCTGTTGTCAGCGCTGCTGTAGCCGGTCTTGAGGCGGGCGTAGGCGTCGTCGCCTTCGTCCAGATAGTCGGCGGCATCCTTGGTCAGGAAACTCACTGCACCGCCGATGGCATCGCTGCCGTACAGCGAGGAAGCCGGGCCGCGGATAATCTCCACCTGCTTGACGATATCCGGGTCGATGTAATTGCGCTGGGCATTCAGGAAGGGACCGAAGTTGAAGGCGTCCGGAACCGACACGCCATCCACCTGAGTCAGCACGCGGTTGCCGCCGATGCCGCGAATGGTGAAGCCGGACAGGCCGAAGCGGCTGCCGGCACCACTCACCGAGACCCCCGGCTCGTAACGCACCAGGTCGCGAATGTTGTTCACGTTCTTCTGGTCGATGTCGCGCTCGGTCTGCACCGAGACCGTGCTGGGAACCTCGTCGAGGCGCTGCTCGCTGCGGGTGGCGGTCACGGTCATCGTGTCGAACTGGGTGGCGCCCTTTTCGGCAGCCAGCGCGAGGGAGGGGCAGAGCAACAGCAGGGCAAGCCCGGATCGAAGGGCAAAGGGCGGACGCAGCGCCATGGGGAGGCTCCCGGTAACAAGGGCGTACCAGCAGCCGACATGGGTTCGCCGGAGGCTTTCCGGCGTCTGGCATCCGTTTCCAGCGATATGTCCGCTTTTTCCGGGGCTTTTCCGTCAGGTCTTACTGGTGATCGCAGGTTGATATCGGCGCAGAACCATAATGATGTTGACAGTCAAATGCAAATAATAATCAAATGAATTCGTATTGATTATTGGTCGGTCTCGATGCCGCGCTTCCTGCCCAGCTTCGCTCTTGTCCTGGCTCTGCACCTGGGTGTGGGCTGGCTGCTGCATGGGCTGCGAGCAGAGCCGGGCATGGCCATGCGAGCTCCCGAGGCAATGCTGATTCAACTGGTGAGCGCGGAACCGGCGTCCGTCCCGATCGCAGCTCCGAAAGCTGTGGCGCGACCATTGCCAGCCGCCCGGCCAGCGCAGTCGGTGAAGGCGGCGCGACCCGAGCCCAAGTCCAGGGTGGCGAGCGAGCCGCAGCCCGCCCCAGACCGCCCGGTGGCCAAGGAAGAGCCTGTGAAGCCGCGCTCCGGCGAAGCAGCAAGTGCGTCGCCGACGAAGGCTGCCGATGCTGTCCACAGCCATCGCGAGCCGCCGGCGCTCGCCAGTACGCCGGCGATCAGGGCGGCGGACGTGGAAGTCTTCAGTCGTGAGCCTGAATTCCTCACGCCGCCCAAACCGCCCATCTATCCGGCCCAGGCGCGCCGTCGCAACCAGCAAGGCGTTGTCCTGGTCGAGGTGCGGCTGGATGAGAAAGGCCTGCTTCGAGAGATACGGCTGCTGCGCTCCTCCGGCGTCGGGAGCCTGGATAGATCCGCCATGGATGCGGTAGCCGCGTGGCGTTTCCGCCCCGAAACCCAGAACGGCCAGCCTGTGCCTAGCCGCGTGCACATCCCTATTGAGTTCGCCCTTTCGGCGAGTCGCTGAATCACAAGGAGCTTCAGATGAGCCTGCAAACTTCGACCACCAGCCTGGTCTCTCCCCTTTATCAGGCGTGGCAGACCCTGCGTTCCGAGCAGCCGCGCCTGCGCGCACGCGACGCCGCACAGCGCCTGTCCGTGAGCGAGGCCGAATTGACTGCCAGCCGTCTTGGCGTCGATACCGTGCGCCTGCGCCCCGACTGGGCCAATCTGCTGCCTTCTCTGGGCGAGCTGGGTTACATCATGGCGCTGACCCGCAACGAGCATTGCGTACACGAGCGCAAGGGTTACTACCGCGAGGTGTCGGTCATGGCCAACGGCCAGATGGGCCTGGTGGTCTCCGCCGATATCGACCTGCGCCTGTTCATGGGCGGTTGGACGAGCGTTTTCGCGGTTGCCGAAGAAACCCCGCGTGGTACCCAGCGCAGCGTGCAGATATTCGACCAGCAGGGCACCGCCGTGCACAAGGTGTTCCTCACCGACGACAGCGAGCTGGCCGCGTGGGAACCGTTGGTGGAGCGCTTCCGCGCTGATGAGCAGAGCGACGAGCTCGATCTCCGCCCGCAGCCCGAGCCGGTCCAGGCCAAGCCCGATGCCGAGATCGACGTCGCGTCCCTGCGTGAAGGCTGGGCCGCCCTGAAAGACACCCACCACTTCTTCGCCCTGCTGAAAAAACATGGCGCCGAGCGCACCCAGGCGCTGCGCCTGGCTGGTGCCCAATGGGCGGAACAACTGGATACCGCGGAGCTGCCGCGCCTGATGGAAGAAGCCGGTGCCCGTGAAGTACCGATCATGGTGTTTGTAGGCAACCGCCACTGCATCCAGATTCACAGCGGTACCGTCAGCAACCTGAAGTGGCTGGATACCTGGTTCAATGTGCTCGATCCGGAATTCAACCTGCACCTGCAGACAGCCGGCGTGACTGAGCTGTGGCGCGTGCGCAAGCCCAGTACCGATGGCGTGATCACCAGCTGGGAGGCCTTCGATGCCGAAGGGCAGTTGGTCGTGCAATTGTTCGGCGCGCGCAAACCCGGTATTCCTGAGCGTGAGGACTGGCGAGCATTGGCGGAAGCCGCGCCGGCACTCTGAAGTCGAGCAGCCACGGGGCGCGGGGGCGTCCCGATCCAGGCCAACGCCCTGTGAAAGCAGGGCGTTGGCGTTTCCCGCATTCAGCGATGGAGTTGTTTTCGATGCGTCTAGTTGTCGGTCTGGCCAGCCTTTGCGCAGGCATCCTGTTTTCTCACCAGGCCGCTGCCGAGCCTTTGCCTCAGCGCTGGGTCAGCGCTGGCGGTTCCGTCAGCGAATGGGTCGTGGTCCTCGGTGGGCAGGACAAGCTCGTGGGGGTGGATACCACCAGCCAGCATCCCGAGGCACTGAAGAATCTTCCCAGCATCGGCTACCAGCGGCAGTTGGCGGCGGAGGGGATTCTGTCGCTACGTCCGGACGTCCTGGTTGGTACCGAGGAAATGGGGCCGCCGCCGGTGCTGGCGCAGATCACTGCAGCCGGCGTGCGCATCGAGCGCCTGGCATCCACGCCCGACCTCGCCACGCTTGAAAAGAACCTCAAGCTGATCGGCACCTTGCTCGGCGACGAAGCCCGTGCCGAACAGGCTCTTGCCGATTATCGTCAGCGGCTGCAGAAACAGGCTGACTGGGTTGCCAAGGCGCAGCAGGTGCAGAAAGCGCCGCGTGTGCTGTTCCTGCTTGGGCATTCTGGAAGTTCGCCGATGGCGGGCGGCAAGGACACGGCTGCCGCTTGGCTGATCGAACGTGCCGGTGGGCAGAACCTCACCGGCCATCAGGGCTACAAGGCAATTTCCAATGAAGCGCTGGCTGCGCTGGACCCGGATGTCGTGGTGATCGCTGATCGTCGTCTGGAAGGCGATGCCGCGCGCGAGGCGCTGCTCAAGCAGAATCCGGCCCTGGCCGCGACCCGCGCCGCCCGCGAGGGCCGCCTGCTCAGCCTCGATCCGACCCTGCTGGTGGGCGGTTTGGGGCCGCGCCTGCCTGATGGCATGGCTTCGCTTTCCGCAGGCTTCTATCCTTCGGCTCCGGCCCCGACCGAGAAAAGCCCGAGCCAGCCATGACCGCGTCTGTTGCTTCCCGTCCATTGTTCATCGCGCTGGGCGTTCTGCTGTTCCTGGCGCTCTGGTTGTCGCTGGCGCTGGGGCCGGTCAGCCTGCCTCTGGGGGACACGCTGCGTGCGGCCCTGCGTATGGTGGGCCTGCCGTTTTCCGTCCAGGGTCTTGAGCAGGCCGAACTGATCGTTGGGCAGATTCGCCTGCCGCGGACCCTGCTCGGGCTCGCGGTGGGGGCGGTGCTGGCCTTGTCCGGTGTCGCCATGCAGGGGCTGTTCCGCAACCCGCTGGCGGACCCCGGTCTGGTTGGGGTGTCCAGTGGTGCCGCATTGGGGGGGGCCGCCGCCATTGTTGGAGGCGCCGCATTGGGCGGATTGCCGGACGCATTCGCGCCCTATCTGCTGTCCATCTGCGCCTTTGCCGGAGGCCTGGGGGTGACGGTGCTGGTCTATCGCCTGGGGCGCCGCGACGGTCAGACCAGCGTGGCCACCATGCTGCTCGCGGGCATCGCCCTTACAGCGTTGGCCGGTGCCGTGATCGGCCTGTTCACCTACCTGGCTGACGACGCCACCCTGCGCAGCCTGACGTTCTGGAACATGGGCAGCCTCAACGGTGCCAGCTATTCGCGGCTCTGGCCGCTGCTGATCGTCACCCTGTTCGTCATTGTCTGGTTGCCACGTCGGGCCAAGGCGCTGAATGCCATGTTGCTGGGCGAGGCCGAGGCCCGTCACCTGGGATTCGATGTGGAACGCCTGAAACGCGAGCTGGTGTTCTGTACCGCGCTCGGTGTGGGCGCTGCAGTGGCGGCGGCCGGCCTGATCGGCTTCATCGGCCTGGTGGTGCCGCACCTGGTGCGCCTGGTTTCCGGCCCTGATCACCGAATCCTGCTGCCCGCCTCGGCACTGGCCGGGGCCAGCCTGATGCTGCTGGCGGATCTGGTCGCACGCCTGGTGCTGGCGCCCGCGGAGTTGCCCATCGGTATCGTCACGGCGCTCATCGGCGCGCCGTTCTTCCTTTATCTGCTGGTGCGAGGTCGTAGCTGATGCTGCGCGTTGAACAACTGGACGTGCTGCGCGGCGGCAAGCGAGTGCTGACGGGCGTCGATCTGGAACTGCAGCCCGGCGAGGTACTGGGCGTGCTTGGGCCCAACGGGGCAGGCAAGAGCACCCTGCTCGGGGCCTTGTGCGGAGAGGTGTCGCCTGCAGGCGGGGGCGTCAGCCTCGATGGCCGTGCGCTGGCCGACTGGAGCGGCCCGCAGCGCGCACGGCGTCTTGCGGTGCTGCCGCAAAGCTCCACGCTGAGCTTCGCGTTTCGCGTCGAAGAGGTCGTCGCCATGGGACGTATGCCTCACGACACCGGACGCGAACGCGACGCCGAGGTCGTTGGGCAGGCGCTGGCGGCGGCGGATGCCAGCCACCTTGCCGGCCGCAGCTATGTGGCGCTGTCCGGGGGCGAGCGCCAGCGCGTGCACCTGGCCCGGGTGCTGGCGCAACTCTGGCCGGGGAATGCCGGGCAGATTCTGTTGCTCGACGAACCTACATCGGCGCTCGATCCCTTGCACCAGCACATCACTCTGCAGGCCGTGCGTGCCTTCGCCGAGCGCGGGGTAGCGGTGCTGGTGATCCTCCATGACCTGAATCTGGCCGCGCGGTACTGCGATCGCCTGCTGTTGCTCGCCGATGGCCGGCCGCATGTGCTGGGTTCGCCGGAGCAGGTGCTCCAGGCGGAACCACTCAAGGCCGTCTTCGGCCTGGAGGTGCTGGTGCAGCGCCATCCGGAGCGGGGCCATCCGCTGATAGTTGCTCGCTGAATCAAACAAGGACTTTCCATGCGTGTTTTCCTGCTTTTCTTCTGCAGTCTGCTTGCTGCCTGCCAGTCCCTGCCACCGCCGCCAGACTGGCAGAGCCCCGAGGGGCGTGATCGACCGGAGCTGGGCGAAATCCGTGACCTGCGCACCGGGGAAGTACTGACGCCGGAGCAACTGGTCGCACGGCTCGCGGCCCAGCCGCGCGTACTGGTTGGCGAGCAGCATGACAATCCGGATCACCATGCCCTCCAGCTCTGGCTGCTGCAGGCCGTTGAGAGCCGCCGCGAGCAGGGCAGCCTGTTGCTGGAGATGCTCGACCCCGAACAGCAGGCCAAGGTCGATGCTGTGCGCCGCGGGCCGATGCCCAGCCTGCCCCAGGCGCTGGCCTGGCAGAAGAACTGGAACTGGGAGTTGTACGGGCCGATCGTCCGCTATGCGCTGACGCAGCCCTATCCGCTGCTGGCGGCCAACCTCGACCGCAGCGAGATCAAGCGCATCTACAAGGAGCGCCCGGTTCTGCAAGGCAAGCTGTCCACCACTGAGTCCGTCCGTGAACCGTTGCTGGAGCAGATCCGCGATTCGCATTGCGGCATGCTCCCGGAATCGCAGATGCCCGCGATGCTGTCGGTGCAGCAGCAGCGTGACCGCCGCATGGCCGAGCGGCTGCTGGCGGCGCCGCCCCCGGCGATGTTGTTCGCCGGCGCTTTCCACGTGCGTCGGGACCTGGGCGTGCCCCTGCACCTGGCGGACCTGGGCAAGGCCGATGGCAATGCCGTGCTGATCCTCTCGGAAGTAGGCAAGCCGGTCGAGCAGGGCGCCGCAGACTATGTCTGGTACACCGCGGCGATTGCCCCGATCGACCACTGCGCCAACCTGAAGAAGCAGATGGCACCGACGCGCTGAGGCGCGGTGATAAAAGGGCGGGCAAAAAAAGACCCGGCAATTTGCCGGGTCGAAAACCGTGATTAGCCTGATGAGGAGATAACCTGAAGAGTCCGACTGCTTGGAATCTCAGCTTACCGGCTGATCTCGCGATCAGTTGCGTCAATAATAACGATTATCATTTCCTAGTCAAGCACCGAATCCGGTTATCCGTTGATTCCATAAGCAGAAACCCCGGCCTGTGCCGTAATGCTGTTCAGTTAGCCCCCACGAGGTGTCGCTGTTGTTGTAGGAGCGAGCTTGCTCGCGAAGCTTTCCGGGATATCGCCCATTCGCCAGCAAGCTGGCTCCTACAGCGTTTCGCCGCTGCAGAAACCAAGAATGCCGCTCACCCGGTGAGGGATTAGCGGCGTTCTTATGCGAACAGCATTACGGCCGGTGCCGGGCTTTCTGTTGTAGGGAGTCAGTTCCGCTCGGGGGATAGCCGAAGTTGGGTGACTTCCTTGTTCAGCAGGTCGATGCGGCGGGCCATGCTCTCGATAAGGCTGTGGGCGATCCGCGGATTGCTTTGCATCAGGCTGAGGAACTGTTCCTTGGGGATCACCATCACGGTGCAGGCCTCACTGGCCACCACGGTGGCGCTGCGGCGCTCACGGGTGAACACGGCCATGGCGCCGAAGATTTCATCCTTCTGCACGTCGCCGACCTTTTGCCCATCGACGAAGGCTTCCGCATGGCCTTCGATGATGATGAAGACGTGGTCGGCTTCGTCGCCCTGGTGAATCAGCTCCTCGCCAGCGGAGAAGTGCTGGAAGCCGGTGGATGGGCGTACGTCCGGTTGCTTCAGGCGAGCCACGGCATCCGAGAGCAGGGCGGTATGACCCACCAGGTATTGGATGAATAGCTCTTGGCGCTTCTCGTTGCCGTAAATGTGCTTGAACACTTCACTGCGGCTGAACGGCAGCAGGCTGATGGGCTCGTCGCTGCTGTAGCGGCAGGAGGGCAGGTCGATGCCCTGGCGCAGGCCGATCAGGTCACCCTCTTGAAGATAGAAAAGCGGGCGCTCGTCGACGATGGCATGAATCAGGCCGTTCTCGATCAGGAACAGCTGATTGCCGGGCATCAGCGGTGACAAGTCTTCGATCTGTTCCAGACGCAGTGAAGGGCCGCTGGGTTCCAGCCCGTCGAGCAACTGCCCGGGGATGCTTTGCAGTCTGTTGATCAGCTGGTCGGCGTAGGCCGGTTGCTCCCCGAGTAGGTACATGGCAGTAATTCCTTGAACTGTCTGGAATGGCATCGCACACGAAGGTCCCTGAAACAATAGGGACCTCGGCCCGGCTCGTAAATCTCTCTTGATGGAGGTTGTGAGCTAGCTCTTGTTGTGGGCGACTGGAGTATCCAGCTGATGGTTCAATTCTGCCTTGTGGCCCGGGGGCAGGTCGTTCCAGTGGATGTCCAGCAGGGCACCTTCGATGGCATAGAGCAGAACCTTGGACGCCCGGAAACCTCGTGCCCGAACAGCTTTGTAGGCACCGACTGCGCCTAGCCGGCGTAAGTCGGACGCGCTGTGGATGCCGACGGCATGCAGCCACTGTGCAGAAGTCTTGCCCAGATTCTTCATGTGTTGCAGTTCGTCGTTCATCGAGCCTCCTTGCGATGCAATGGCACGAGAGGAGCAGGGCCTACGGATAAGTGTAGCGGCCATTCTTGGGGCGTGGCCTTGTGCTATCGCTCAATCCTCGTGCACTCCCTGCACGGAATACGATCACTGCTGACGATAGGGCGGGCGCAGGTTTTCAACTGTCTGCGCGGGTAATCGGCGGGGAAGTCCGGCTACCGGCTGAGTGCGACCCAGCCGGCAGTATAGAAGCCGCGCCGGATGTTGCCCGGCGCGGGGAGGGTGCGGTCAGACGCCCGGCAGGTGTTGGCGGATGAGCTCCACCAGGCCATCGAGGCTGGCAGCTTGATCGGTGTCGATCCGCTTGCTTTGTGCCTGCTCGATGGCATCCAGCGGCTCGCGGTTGGCCAGTTGTGCGCGCACCACTTCCATGGTGGCGTCAGACGGGTCGTTACCTTCCGCGCGACGCTGCTCCAGCCAGGCTTCGATCACCGCTTCCGGCGCGTGGCAGTCGAGAATCAGGAACGGGGTGCCGGTCTCTTCCGCAACCTGGCGGGCAGCCTTGCGCTGATCCTGTTTCAGGAAGGTGGCGTCCATCACTACCGGGAACCCGGCATGCAGGATCACGCGCGCCAGTTCGTTGAGGTGCTCGTAGGTCACCTTGCTCGCCTCAGCGTTATAGATGCCGTCCTGCAGCCCTTGCGCACCAGTTGGCTGTTCACCGAACAGACGCTTGCGCTCAACGTCCGAGCGCAGGCGAATGGCGCCCAGGGACTCCACCAGACGCAGCGCGACATGGCTCTTGCCGGAAGCGGAAACACCGCTGGTGATAGCCAGGAAGGGTGAGGGAATGGCGCTGTAGCTTTCCGCGAGGCCCGCGTAGTTACGGTACTGGCGAACAGTGGCGGCCTTTTGCACAGCATCGTCCTGGTGAGCCAGGCTGAACAGGGCGATCTTGGCGCGAACCAGAGCGCGATAGGCCTTGTAGAAATTGAGCAGCTCCAGCCCCTCGTAATCGCCGGTGTGCTCCAGATACTGGCTGACCAGGCGGCGGGAAAGGGACTTGAGGCCGCGGTCTTCAAGGTCCATGGCGATGAAGGCAATGTCGGCGTAGACGTCGGTGAAGCGGAAGGGTTCGTTGAACTCTATGCAGTCGAAGAGCACGACTTCGCCGTCGATCAGCGTCGCGTTTCCGAGGTGAATATCACCGTGACACTCGCGAATGAAGCCTTCCTGCTTGCGTCGCATGAGCAGGGGCTTGAGACGTTCGTGGCTGCTTTCGGCCCAGGCCTCGAGCGCATCCAGTTGCTGCAGGTCGGCCTTGTCGCTGAGCAGCGGGCGTATCTGCTCGAAGTTCTGGCGGACGGGCATCATCACTGCATCGGCGGTGCCCAGCGGGTGTTCGAGGGCCACTTTCGGTGCGGCCAAGTGGAAGCTGGCGATCTGCCCGGCCAGGGCGTCGACATGGTCGGGGGTCAGTTCGCCGCGAGCCTGCAATGCGCTGAGCAGGTTTTCCTGGGGGAACTGGCGCATCTTCAGCACGTACTCGATGGCGGCGCCCTCGCCGTTGAACTGCGGGGCCTCGACGCTACCGGTGATCGGCAGGACTTCCAGATAGAGGTCGCGGGTCAGGCGCTGGTTGAGGCGCAGTTCTTCCTCGCAGAAGTGCCGGCGGTCTTCGAGGTCGGTAAAGTCGAGGAAGCCGAAGTTCACCGGCTTTTTAACCTTGTAGACGTAACTTCCGGTCAGCAGCACCCAGGAGATGTGCGTCTCGATGACCTGGAACCCGTCCACCGAGTGGGGGTAGAGGGCGGGATTCTGCAGGGCGGCTATCAGGGACTGGCTCACGGGCATTCCTTGTTCTGTCGCTGTGGAAGGGCGGCATTATCGCCTCTGAAGGCGGCCCTGCAAACCGTCAGGGCGTGCCTGTTGGCTGTGGATAAAGTGCGTATAATGCGCCGCCATGACTCGTCCCCGATCCCCCAAATCCCGCTCTAAACGCCGCTCCAGCGGCCTTCGCCCCTGGTTGGGCTGGGCCGTCAAACTGGGCCTGGTAGGCCTGGTCGTGCTGGCCGGTTTCGCCATCTATCTCGACGCCGTGGTGCAAGAGAAATTCTCCGGCAAACGCTGGACAGTGCCGGCGAAGGTCTATGCCCGTCCGCTGGAGCTGTTCGTCGGCCTGAAACTGTCCAAGGACGACTTCCTGAAGGAACTCGACGCCCTGGGCTATCGCCGTGAGAGCGTGTCCAACGGCCCAGGCGCCGCCTCCGTATCCGGCAGTACCGTGGACCTCAACACCCGAGGCTTCCAGTTCTATGAAGGTGCCGAGCCGGCGCAGCGGGTGCGCGTGCGTTTTTCCGGCGATTATGTGGCGGGCCTGACTCAGGCAAGCGGCGCCGACCTCGCCGTGACTCGCCTGGAACCGCTGCTGATTGGTGGGCTGTATCCCGCCCATCATGAAGATCGCGTGCTGATCAAGCTGGATCAGGTGCCGGCCTATATGGTGGAAACCCTGATGGCGACGGAGGACCGGGAGTTCTTCAATCACCACGGCGTTTCGCTCAAGTCCATTGCCCGCGCCTTCTGGATCAATGCCACTGCCGGCGAACTGCGCCAGGGCGGCAGTACCTTGACCCAGCAGTTGGTGAAGAACTTCTACCTGACCAGCGAGCGCAGCATTTCCCGCAAGGCCACCGAGGCCATGATGGCGGTACTGCTGGAGCTGCATTACGACAAGCGAGAAATCCTCGAGGCCTACCTGAACGAGGTGTTCCTCGGCCAGGACGGCCAGCGCGCCATTCATGGTTTCGGTCTCGCCAGCCAGTACTTCTTCAGTCAGCCCCTGGCCGAACTGAAGGTGCATCAGATCGCTTTGCTGGTGGGCATGGTCAAGGGCCCCTCCTACTACAACCCCCGTCGCTTCCCGGAGCGTGCGCTGGAACGCCGCAATCTGGTCATCGATCTGCTTGCCGAGCAGGGTGTGATTACGCCTGCGGAGGCCGTCACAGCCAAAGAGAAGCCGCTGGGCGTGACCAAGCGCGGCAGTCTGGCCGACAGCTCCTACCCGGCCTTCCTCGATCTGGTGAAACGCCAGCTACGCCAGGATTATCGCGAAGAAGACCTGACCGAAGAAGGTCTGCGCATCTTCACCAGTTTCGATCCCATCCTGCAGTCCAAGGCGGAAACCTCGCTGAACGAAACCTTGAAACGCCTGGCAGGGCGCAAGGGCGTTGACCAGGTGGAATCGGCCATGGTCGTGAGCAATCCGGAGACCGGTGAAATCCAGGCGCTGATCGGCAGCCGTCAACCGCGCTTTGCCGGTTTCAACCGCGCCGTGGATGCAGTACGCCCCATCGGTTCGCTGATCAAGCCGGCGATCTACCTCACTGCACTGGAGCGTCCGAGCCAGTACACCCTGACCAGTTGGGTGGCTGACGAACCCTTCTCGGTGAAAGGGCAGGACGGACAGGTTTGGCGTCCGCAGAACTATGATCGCCGCGCCCACGGAACCATCTACCTCTATCAGGGGCTGGCCAATTCCTACAACTTGTCGACTGCCAAGCTGGGTCTGGAACTGGGCGTGCCCAATGTGCTCAAAACCCTCGAGAGGCTGGGTGTTTCTCGTGAGTGGCCGGCTTATCCGTCAATGTTGCTTGGCGCCGGTGCGTTGAGTCCGATGGAAGTGGCGACCATGTACCAGACACTGGCCAATGGTGGCTTCAATACGCCGTTGCGGGCGATTCGCAGCGTGTTGACTTCCGAGGGTGAACCGCTCAAGCGTTACCCCTTCCAGATCCAGCAGCGTTTCGATCCGGGTGCCATCTACCTGGTGCAGAACGCGATGCAACGTGTGATGCGTGAAGGTACGGCGCGCTCGGTGTACAGCCAGCTGCCGTCATCCCTGACCCTCGCGGGCAAGACCGGCACGACGAACGATTCGCGTGACAGCTGGTTTGCGGGCTTCAGCCAGGATCTGCTGGCGGTGGTCTGGCTGGGGCGCGACGACAATGGCAAGACGCCGCTGACGGGCGCCACAGGCGCACTGCAGGTGTGGACCAGCTTCATGCGCAAGGCCGATCCGCTGCCCCTGGATATGCCGATGCCGGATAACGTGACTCAGGCGTGGATTGATCCGCACAGCGGCCAGGGCTCTGACCAGAGCTGCCCTGGCGCAGTCCAGATGCCGTACATTCGTGGCAGCGAACCCGCACCAGGCGCACCCTGCGGCCTGGGAGCACCCGTGGACTCGGTGATGGACTGGGTTCGCGGTTGGATGCAATGAAACCGAGAGGATGAAACGTGAGTAAAGCCTGGATTCCCGCCCTTGCGGCAGCCGCCTTGCTGGCCGGTTGCTCTACCCCGCAGCGAGGCGCCATTCCCGTGGTCGACTCCGGCGCGCCCCTGTCCGAACTGGAGCAGGGAACCTCCAACCGCGGGGGCTACAAGCAGGCACCCGCGGCGCCGCGCAGCATTCCCGAAGATTCCGGCGTCGTAGTGATGGTGCCGGGCGCCAGTTCCGGCGCACCCATCGCCGCTCCGGCATCCAGTGCACCTATCAGCGGCAGCATTACCAGCGGCGGGATTACCCCTGGCCCCATTACCGGTGGTCCGGCTGCCACAGCGCCCAGCGCCCCCATTACTGGTTCCAGCAATTACACCGTTCCCAGCTACAGTGCTCCTGCACCCAGCGCTCCGACCGGTATTCCCAGCAATGCGGGCGGTCTAGCGGCCGACGAACAGCTGGACGGTCCTGTGCTGGCGCTGCTGACCACCGCCCAGCAGCAACAGGGTGGTGGCGACCTCAATGGCGCCGCCGCCAGCCTGGAGCGTGCGCAGCGCATCGCGCCTCGTGAACCGCAAGTGCTCTATCGACTGGCCGAAGTGCGCCTTGCCCAGGGCGATGCCGCCCAGGCCGAACAATTCGCCCGTCGTGCGCTGACCTACGCCAATGGCCGTCCGGCCATGCAGGCCAGCCTGTGGGATCTGATCGCACGCTCCCGCGATCGCCAGGGTGACCCCTCCGGTGCCGCGCTTGCGCGTAGCAAGGCGAAGGTCAATCTCTGATGGATCCGCGCTGCGTCGAACTGGCTGATCAGCTCCTGCTCATCGAGCGGGAGCTGCGTGCCCTGGATTGGTGGGCGGAAACGCCCCCCAGCGAGGAAGCTCTGGCGAGCCAGACGCCGTTCTGTGTCGATACCCTGGCGTTCGAGCAATGGCTTCAGTGGATCTTCCTGCCGCGCATGAAAATCATTCTCGAGAATGACCTGGAACTGCCGCATGCATCGGGGATCCGCGCCATGGCGGAAGAGGTTTACCGGGGGCGGCTTGTCGAAGTGGCCAAGCTTCTCGACGCCATCGGGGCGTTCGACCGGTTGATAGGTGGGGCCAACTGAGGCAGTGCCTCAGTTGCAGTTGTCGCCGATCGCCTTCTCGGCTTCCTTGATGCGGGACTGGCGCTCTTCCTCGGTCAGTCGCTGAACTTCCCCGTTGACCTCCGCACGCAGGCGCGGATTGTTCTGCAGTTGCGCCAGGTTGGTGCGGATGGTGTCGCAGTACTTGCGACGCTCCGCTTCCTGGGTCGCGACTTCCGCCTTCACCTTCTCATCGATGGCTTTCTGATCGCCCACCGGTTTGCTCTCTGGGAGGGGCTCCGCGGGCGAGGTAGGTTCGCTATCCAGGTTCGGCAGGCTGGGGCGCGGTTTTGGCACCGAGGTGTTCACGCTCGTAGCCTGTTGGCCCTCCGGCGGCTGTGCGCCAAAGTGGGTAACACCCTGGGCGTCGACCCATTTGTAGACCTGCCCGGCCATGACGGACGAACTCAGAGCCAGCAGCAGGCTGCCGGCGAAAATCATGCGGTGCATGCGGTTTCCTTCTGGTGGCGGAGAATCCTCCGCTAACTATAACCAAAAGCTAACGGTCCTGATCCTGCGTCGCGTCACAGCATTCCATGCAAGATTCCGCAACGGATTACTTGACTTGTAGTGTTGTAATCCGAAGAATCCAGGGTTCGCTATTCCAGTGGGCCGGCCGCAAGTCGGAAGCTGTAGTAGTCGATGAGGTGCACACCCGCGCCGACCTGTAACACCCGCAACGCGTTACCTCGCGCTGGGTGGGAAAGCCCCGCAACAACTCTCAGGGGCCGACCCGATGCTTGTTCAGTCAGTAGCTGACGTAGTCGGCGACCACCAGTCGCTCACGCGCTGATTGCAGGCAAACCTAATCAGGCTGTCCGGTCGCGGGCGGTTATCTGGCGTTCTAGAGGTGAAAAACGTGGAGCTTTTATCTGGCGCTGAAATGGTCGTCCGCTCGCTGCGTGACGAAGGCGTTAAGTACATTTACGGGTACCCGGGCGGTGCCCTCCTGCATATCTACGATGCCCTGTTCAAAGAAAATGAAGTGACCCATATCCTGGTCCGTCATGAACAGGCTGCTACCCATATGGCTGACGGTTACGCCCGCGCCACCGGCAAACCCGGTGTTGTGCTGGTGACCTCCGGCCCGGGTGCGACCAACGCCGTTACCGGCATCGCCACCGCCTACATGGACTCCATCCCGATGGTGATCCTGTCTGGCCAGGTACCGAGCAACATGGTCGGCACCGATGCTTTCCAGGAAACCGACATGGTCGGTATCTCCCGCCCGATCGTGAAGCACAGCTTCATCATCAAGCATCCCTCGGAAATCCCCGAGGTGATCAAGAAGGCGTTCTACATTGCTCAGTCTGGCCGTCCCGGCCCGGTTGTCGTCGACATTCCGAAGGACATGGGCGATCCGACCCAGAAGTTCGAATACAGCTACCCGAAGAAGGTCAAGCTGCGTTCCTACAGCCCTGCCGTTCGCGGCCACTCCGGCCAGATCCGCAAGGCCGCCGAAATGCTGCTGGCAGCCAAGCGCCCGATCCTCTATGCAGGCGGTGGCGTGATCATGGGCAACGCATCCGAGCAGCTCACCGAGCTGGCCAAGATGCTCAACCTGCCGGTCACCAACACCCTGATGGGCCTGGGCGCCTTCCCGGGCACTGATCGCCAATTCGTCGGCATGCTCGGCATGCACGGTAGCTACACCGCGAACCTGGCGATGCACCATTCCGATGTGATCCTGGCGGTCGGCGCGCGCTTCGATGACCGTGTCATCAACGGCGCAGCCAAGTTCTGCCCGAACGCCAAGATCATCCATATCGACATCGACCCGGCTTCGATCTCCAAGACCATCAAGGCTGATATCCCGATCGTGGGACCGGTCGACAGCGTGCTGTCCGAGATGGTCGCCATCCTCAAGGAAATCGGCGAAACCCCGAACAAGGAAACCGTCGCTGCCTGGTGGAAGCAGGTGGATGAGTGGCGCGCTGGCGGTGATCTGTTCCCCTATGACAAGGGCGACGGCAGCATCATCAAGCCGCAGAGCGTGATCGAGACCCTCTGGGAAGTGACCAAAGGCGATGCCTACATCACCTCCGACGTGGGCCAACACCAGATGTTCGCGGCGCAGTACTACCGCTTCAACAAGCCCAATCGCTGGATCAACTCCGGCGGTCTGGGCACCATGGGCTTCGGTTTCCCCGCAGCCATGGGCATCAAGCTTAGCTTCCCCGAAACCGACGTCGCCTGCGTGACCGGTGAGGGCAGTATCCAGATGAACATCCAGGAGCTGTCCACCTGCCTGCAGTACGACCTGCCGGTGAAGATCATCAACCTCAACAACGGTGCGCTCGGCATGGTCCGCCAATGGCAGGACATGCAGTACAACAGCCGCTACTCGCACTCCTACATGGAATCGCTGCCTGACTTCGTCAAGCTGGCCGAGGCCTATGGCCACGTCGGCATTCGCGTGACTGATCCGAAAGATCTGAAGGCGAAGATGGAAGAAGCGTTCTCGCTGAAAAACCGCCTGGTGTTCCTCGACATCCAGGTCGACTCCAGCGAACACGTCTACCCGATGCAGATTCGGGATGGCGCCATGCGCGACATGTGGCTGAGCAAGACGGAGCGGACCTGAACATGCGACACATCATTTCCCTGCTGCTTGAGAACGAGCCGGGCGCTCTGTCCCGCGTGGTCGGCCTCTTCTCCCAGCGCAACTACAACATCGAAAGCCTGACGGTTGCTCCGACCGAGGACCCGACCCTGTCGCGTCTGACCCTGACCACCATCGGCCACGATGAGGTGATCGAGCAGATCACCAAGAACCTCAACAAGCTGATTGAAGTGGTCAAGCTGGTGAACCTGTCGGAGAGCGCTCACATCGAGCGTGAACTGATGCTGGTCAAGGTGAAGGCCACCGGCGCTCAGCGCGCCGAGGTCAAGCGCACCACCGACATCTTCCGCGGCCAGATCGTCGACGTGACTTCCAGCGTCTATACGATCCAGCTGGCCGGCACGAGCGACAAGCTGGACAGCTTCATCCAGGCCATCGGCACCAGCTCGATCCTGGAAACGGTACGCAGTGGCGTCACCGGGATTTCCCGTGGCGACAAAGTGCTGACGATCTGATCGCAGTCATGAAAAACCCCGCCTGGTGCGGGGTTTTTTATTGCCCGGTGTCTTACTGACGGCGGTTCCAGAAGGCGGCGATCAGCGGGTCCTTGAGACGTTTTTCCAGGGCGAACAGGCCGATGTCGTAAGGGGCCAATGGCGGCTGGATATCGTAGATGCGGATGCGGGCGGTCAGTGGGCTGTTGTCGAGGACGATCTGCGGAACCACGCCGATACCGAACCCCAGGCTCACCATGCTGACGATGGCCTCGTTGCCGCTCACCTGGGCATAGATGCGCGGCTTGATGCCGTGGTTTTTCAGCCAGCGGTCGGTCCGGGTCCGGGCCAGACCTTCTTCCGAAAGAATCATTGGCACGTCCTTCCAGCTCTGCGCCGTGGGCTGCCTGAGTTGTTCCTCTGTCAGCAGTTGTGGTGATTGTGGGCCGATGAAGCGCAGCTCCGAGCGGGTAATCGACTGGAAGTCGACGCCGGCTGGCAGATTGTCGGGTCGGGCACCGATGGCAAGATCCTCCTGCCCTTGTTGCACCCGCTCGACGGCCTTTGCAGGGTCCCCGGTGTGCAGCTTCATTTCGATGCGGGGGTAGTCCTGACGGAAGCTGCTCAGGATGTCGTAGAGGAAGCTGTAGCTCGCCGTCACCGAGCAGTACAGGGAGAGTTCGCCATGCAGGTCCAATTGGTCCTGCATGAGTCGTTGGCGGATAGCATGCCAGCCGTTCATGACCTCGCTCGCGTATTCGCGGAACTGCCGCCCCTCGCGGGTCAACTGAACCGAGCGACTGTCGCGTACGAACAGTGGTGCGCCAAGTTCGTCCTCGAGTTGCTTGATGCTGCGACTGAGCGCGGAGGGGCTGACATGCTGCTCGCGGCTGGTTTTGCCGAAGTGCAGGTTGTCTGCCAGGGAAAGAAAGAGCCTGAGGGAGTGGTGGTCCATAAGTATTTCATATTCCGGCACATTGCATTGCGAATATATCATTTTACGCAATGGAGCGGATCGCTTAATGTGCCCTTGTCGCGGTGCATGCACCCCATCCCTTTCGTTATAAAAGAGTCAGGAACATGAAAGTTTATTACGACAAAGACTGTGACCTCTCCATTATCCAGGGCAAGAAAGTTGCCATCATCGGTTACGGTTCCCAGGGCCACGCCCACGCGTGCAACCTGAAAGACTCCGGTGTTGACGTGACTGTCGGCCTGCGCGCCGGTTCCGCCACCGTTGCCAAGGCCGAGGCCCATGGCCTGACCGTGAAGAGCGTGCCGGAAGCCGTTGCTGCCGCTGATCTGGTGATGATCCTGACTCCCGACGAATTCCAGTCCAAGCTGTACAAGGAAGAAGTCGAGCCGAATCTGAAGAAGGGTGCCACCCTGGCCTTCGCTCACGGTTTCGCCATTCACTACAACCAGGTCGTACCGCGCGCTGACCTCGACGTGATCATGATCGCGCCGAAAGCTCCGGGCCACACCGTTCGCTCCGAGTTCGTCAAAGGCGGCGGTATCCCTGACCTGGTCGCCATTTACCAGGACGCCTCCGGCAACGCCAAGAATGTTGCCCTGTCCTACGCTTGCGGCGTGGGCGGTGGTCGTACCGGCATCATCGAAACCACCTTCAAGGACGAGACCGAAACCGACCTGTTCGGTGAGCAGGCTGTTCTCTGCGGTGGCTGCGTAGAGCTGGTGAAAGCCGGTTTCGAAACCCTGGTCGAAGCTGGCTACGCGCCGGAAATGGCCTACTTCGAGTGCCTGCACGAGCTGAAGCTGATCGTCGACCTGATGTACGAAGGCGGCATCGCCAACATGAACTACTCGATCTCCAACAACGCCGAGTATGGTGAGTACGTAACCGGTCCGGAGGTCATCAACGCCGAATCCCGTCAGGCCATGCGCAACGCTCTGAAGCGCATCCAGGACGGCGAATACGCCAAGATGTTCATCCAGGAAGGTGCTTCGAACTACGCTTCGATGACTGCCTACCGCCGCAACAACGCTGCTCACCCGATCGAGCAGGTTGGCGAGCGTCTGCGCGCGATGATGCCGTGGATCTCCGCTAACAAGATCGTCGACAAGACCAAGAACTAAGGTCTTTTCCGATCCAGAAAGAACGCGGCCTCGGCCGCGTTCTTTCGTTATGGCGGCACGGTTCTGGTATAAAGCCTGTCTGCCCGGCGGCACATGAAGTGGGTCGCCCACCACAAATCGTAAGCGTTGCAAGGATGTTGTTCATGAATGAACGTCCCGAAGAGCCCAATCAGCCTCCCGAAGATGACAGCCTGCTGCCCATCGACGAACACGTCGAGGAAGGGCAGGACGCTGAAGGTCGCAAAGTTCGGCATCGCGGCATCTACCTGCTGCCCAACCTGTTCACCACCGCAAATCTGTTCGCCGGTTTCTACGCCATCATCAATGCCATGAGCGGCAACTTCTCGGTGGCGGCTGCCACGATCTTCGTTGCCATGGTGCTGGACAGTCTCGATGGTCGGGTTGCCCGCTTGACCAACACCCAGAGCGCTTTTGGGGCCGAGTACGACTCGTTGTCGGACATGGTCGCTTTCGGTGTTGCTCCGGCGCTCTTGGCGTTCGAATGGGCGCTGAGTGGTTTGGGCAGTGTTGGCCTGACCGTGGCCTTCATCTACGTCGCCGGTGCCGCCCTGCGTCTGGCTCGCTTCAACACCCAGATCGGCAAGGTGGACAAGCGCTTCTTCATCGGTCTCGCCAGTCCTGCTGCGGCCGGGGTGGTGGCGGGGACGGTCTGGGCGTTCAGCGATTTCGGCATCAAGGGTTCGAACATGTCGTTCATCGTGGCCCTGCTGGTTGCTCTCGCAGGCATGCTGATGGTGAGCAACATCAAGTTCTACAGCTTCAAGGACCTGGACCTGAAAGGACGAGTACCCTTCGTGGCCATCCTGGTCGTTGTGCTGGCCTTTGCAGTGGTCTTCAGTGACCCGCCGCGTATTCTCCTGCTGATCTTCCTGGCTTACGCCGCATCCGGGCCGGTGCAATACTTGCTCCAGCTGCGTCGTCGCAAGCAAGTCGAGTGATGTAATTTCTTCGCGGCTCCGCAGTCCATTGGGCACTCAGCCCGAATTGCGGAGCCGCCATGCTGATCCAGATCCCACCTTCGTCTGCGTGCCGCGAGCACGAAGTCACGCCTGAATCCGTCTACCTCTCCCGACGCCAGTTGATGGCTGCTGCCGGTGGACTTGCGGCAATGGCCGCATTGCCCGGTCATTCCCTGGCCGCGTCAACCTACCCCGATGTCGAGCTAGCCCAAGGTCCGGCCTGGTTCAACGAAAAGTTGGCGGGTACTCGTTGGCAGGCCGTTACACCGGGTAGCGAATCGATTACCCCCTTTCAGGATGCGACCCACTACAACAACTTCTATGAGTTCGGAACCAACAAGGGGGATCCGGCGCGCCATGCCGAGAAGATGCAAGTAGAACCGTGGGCTGTGCGTATCGACGGTGAGGTGGGTAAGCCGGCCACTTACTCAGTAGAAGACCTGGTGAAACCCCATGGGTTGGAAGAGCGTATTTATCGGCTGCGGTGCGTCGAGGCGTGGTCTATGGTGATTCCCTGGCTCGGCTTCCCCCTGGCGGATCTGCTGAAGCGAGTCGAACCTACCAGCAAGGCCAAGTTCGTCAGCTTCGAGACCCGGCTCGCACCAGATGAAATGGCGGGCGTTCGCTCCGGGTTCTCCCTGATCGACTGGCCTTATGTAGAAGGATTGCGGATGGATGAGGCGATGCATCCACTGACCATTTTGGCCGTCGGAATGTATGGGCACGTCTTGCCGAATCAGAATGGTGCGCCGCTTCGATTGGTGGTGCCCTGGAAGTACGGCTTCAAGAGCATCAAGTCGATCGTGCGAATCAGCCTGGTCAGCGAGCAACCGCCGACGACATGGCAGTCCATTGCACCTGAGGAATATGGCTTCTATTCGAACGTCAATCCTGAGGTGGACCATCCTCGCTGGAGTCAGGCTCACGAGCGAAGACTTCCCAGTGGGTTGTTCAGCCCGAATATCGTGCCGACGCGTATGTTCAACGGCTATGACGAAGTGGCCAGCCTCTATACCGGGCTGGACCTGAGGAAGTACTACTGATGCGATTCAAGCTTTGGCGATTGTTCGTGTTCCTGGTGGCGCCGGTCCCCGTGGGGCTGTGGCTTTATCAGGCCTGGATATTTGCGCTGGGTCCTGACCCGGGCAAGGTGCTCGTTGATCGTCTGGGGTTGGCGGCACTCTGGTTTCTGCTGATCACCTTGTCCATGACGCCGTTGCAGAAGCTGACCGGCTGGGGAGGGTGGATCGCAGTGCGTCGCCAACTGGGGCTTTGGTGCTTCACCTACGTGGTGCTGCACATTACCGGCTATGCCGTCTTCCTTCTTGGCTTGGACATGCAGCAGTTCCTCATCGATCTGGGCAAGCGCCCCTATATATTTGTGGGTGCCTTGGGGTTCAGTGGTTTGCTTGCGCTCGCCGTGACGTCCAATCGCTTCAGCATCCGTCGGCTGGGCAAGCGTTGGAAGCAATTGCACAGGTTGGTTTACGCCATTCTGGCCATCGCATTACTGCATATGCTTTGGGTTGTCCGTGCGGATATGGCCGAGTGGGCCGGCTACGCGCTTGCCGGCGCGGCATTGATGTTGCTGAGGCTCCCGCTGATAGAGCGTTGGCTCCGCAGGGTATTTGTAACTTTCAGGCGAAATGACAAAAAGGTTTCAATTAAGTGTTGACGGCAGATTTTGCATCCCTATAATGCGCCCCACTTCCGGCGCAGTCGCCAAGCAAAACTCCTTGTAAAT
>MTEW01004459.1_pt1 | contig 105159 bp, 82 predicted proteins | sample 1042681 | NCBI WGS metagenome assembly MTEW01 (sample SAMN06185811, study PRJNA358809) | soil metagenome | isolation source: soil biostimulated with citrate as carbon source | place: India | collected 2015-05-23 | reverse complement strand
GGCGCCTGCCGGGAGTGCCGGCTGGGTGTAGGCCTCGTTCATCACGGTGATGTAGTAGAAGATGTTCTGCTGTTCTTCGGTCATCTGGCGGATGCCTTCACGCACGATCACCGCCAGCTCGTAGCCGAAGGTGGGGTCGTAGGTGCGGCAGTTCGGAATGGTGGCCGCCATGAGGTGGCTGTGGCCGTCCTCGTGCTGCAGGCCTTCACCGTTCAGGGTGGTACGGCCGGCGGTACCGCCGATCAGGAAACCACGGGCGCGGCTGTCGCCAGCGGCCCAGGCCAGGTCACCGATACGCTGGAAGCCGAACATCGAATAGAAGATGTAGAACGGCAGCATCGGCTGGTTGTGGTTGCTGTAGGAGGTACCGGCAGCGATGAAGGAGGACATGGCGCCCGCTTCGTTGATGCCTTCCTCGAGGATCTGGCCCTTCTTGTCCTCGCGGTAGAACATCACCTGGTCCTTGTCGACGGGCTCGTAGAGCTGGCCGACCGAGGAGTAGATGCCGAGTTGGCGGAACATGCCTTCCATACCGAAGGTACGGGCTTCGTCCGGGATGATCGGAACGATGCGCTGGCCGAGTTCCTTGTCCTTGACCAGCTGCGCCAGGATGCGCACGAAGGCCATGGTGGTGGAGATTTCACGATCGCCCGAACCGTCGAGGATGGCCTTGAGGGTTTCCAGCGGCGGCGTCGGGATGCTGAAGCTGTTGACGCGACGCTGCGGCACGTAACCACCCAGGGCGGCGCGGCGCTCGTGCAGGTACTTGTACTCGGCACTGCCTTCCTGCGGACGGAAGAACGGCAGTTTTTCCAGGTCGGCGTCGTTGACCGGGATGTCGAAGCGGTCGCGGAACTGCTTCAGGCTCTCGACATCGACCTTCTTGGTGTTGTGCGCGGTGTTCTTCGCTTCGCCCGCACCGGTGCCGTAGCCCTTGATGGTCTTGGCGAGGATGACGGTGGGCTGGCCCTTGTGGTTGACCGCCTGGTGGTAGGCTGCATAGACCTTATAGGGATCGTGGCCGCCACGGTTGAGCTTCCAGATCTCGTCGTCGGAAAGGTCCTGGACCATTTCCTTGAGTTCCGGGGTGTTGAAGAAGTTCTCACGGACGTAGGCGCCGTCCTTGGCCTTGTAGTTCTGGTATTCGCCGTCGACGACTTCGTCCATGCGACGTTGCAAGGTGCCGTTGGTGTCCTTGGCGAACAGCGGGTCCCAGAAACGACCCCAGACCACCTTGTTGACGTTCCACTGGGCACCGCGGAAGACGCCTTCCAGCTCCTGGATGATCTTGCCGTTACCGCGGACCGGGCCGTCGAGGCGCTGCAGGTTGCAGTTGATGACGAAGATCAGGTTGTCCAGCTTCTCGCGGCCGGCCATGGAGATGGCGCCGAGGGATTCCGGCTCGTCGCACTCGCCGTCACCCATGAAGCACCAGACCTTCTGCTTGCCGGCGGGGATGAAGCCGCGGCTTTCCAGGTACTTCATGAAGCGCGCCTGGTAGATGGCCTGGATCGGGCCGAGGCCCATGGATACGGTGGGGAACTGCCAGAAGTCCGGCATCAGCCACGGGTGCGGATAGGAGGACAGGCCTTTGCCATCCACTTCCTGACGGAAGTTGACCATCTGGTCTTCGCTGATGCGGCCTTCCATGAAGGCGCGGGCGTAGATGCCGGGAGAAGCGTGGCCCTGATAGAAGATCAGGTCGCCGCCATGCTCTTCGGTGGGCGCCTGGAAGAAGTAGTTGAAACCGATGTCGTACAGGGTTGCCGAGGAAGCGAAGCTGGAAATGTGACCGCCCAGGTCCGGGTCGTTCAGGTTGGTGCGCATCACCATGGCCAGGGCGTTCCAGCGCACCATGGAGCGAATGCGGCGTTCCATGAACAGGTCGCCGGGCATGCGTGCTTCGTGGGTTACTGGGATGCTGTTGCGGTAGGGCGTAGTGATGGCGTAGGGCAGTTGGGTGCCGCTGCGGGTCGCCAGCTCACCCATGCGGGTCAGCAGGTAGTGCGCGCGGTCTTCGCCTTCTTTGTCGAGTACGGACTCCAGGGAATCCAGCCATTCCTGGGTTTCGACGGGATCGAGGTCTTGCATGGCTTGCTCCAGGGCGGAAAGGCTTCCAGAATCGGATGCCAGTGGTCACGGCCGGCCTTGTGGGGCGGTCGCGGCGAAATTCTTGTTACCGGGGGTAGAACCGGGCTCGTGTAGTTTTACTACAAATCGACGAAGGTTTCAGCACTCTGGATACAATCTTTCGTAGTAAAACTACAGACTGCGCGGCGCAGTCGGCTGAAAGCCCCGAGTTAGAGCTGTTCCGCCACCGCTGCGCCAGCCACGGGTCCAGCCTCGGCCCGCAGCCCAGAAAGGATAGACCATGAGCCTGCCGCCGCTGGCCGACCTCTCGGCCAACCTCCAGCCCAGCGCCGATCGGGCGCTGTCTGCCGTCCGCATTGCCCTCGCCGAGCGAACCCCGGAATTCGACAGTTGGCCCGACGAGCGGCAGCAGGCATTCGCCCGCGTCGCCGCCGCCAGTGACTTCGTCGCCGATCAGGCCCAGCGCGACCCGGCCATGCTGCTGGCGCTCGCTGCTAGCGGTGAGCTGGAACGGTCGCTGGCACCGGGTGAGTTGCGCGCCCAGATCGCCTCGCTGTTGGAAGACTGCGTGGAAGAAGACGATCTCGGTCGTCGCCTGCGTCGTTATCGCAATCGCCAGCAGCTGCGCATCATCTGGCGCGATCTGACCCGCCAGGCCGATCTGGCGGAAACCTGCCGCGACCTTTCCGATCTCGCCGACGCCTGCATCGATCTGGCCTACCACTGGCTCTACAGCCGCCATTGCGCCCAGTTCGGCACGCCGATCGGCCATCGCTCCGGTCTGCCGCAGCATCTGGTCGTGCTGGGCATGGGCAAGCTGGGCGCCTTCGAGCTGAACCTGTCGTCCGATATCGACCTGATCTTCGGTTACCCGGAAGGTGGCGAGACCGAGGGAGCCAAGCGCGCCCTGGATAATCAAGAGTTCTTCACCCGTCTCGGCCAGCGCCTGATAAAGGCACTGGATGCGATCACCGTGGATGGGTTCGTTTTCCGCGTGGACATGCGCCTGCGTCCTTATGGTTCCTCCGGGCCCCTGGTGTTCAGCTTCAATGCGCTTGAGCAGTACTACCAGGACCAGGGGCGCGACTGGGAACGCTACGCCATGATCAAGGCGCGCACCGTAGGCGGTGATCAGGCTGCCGGTGCCCAGCTCCTGCAGATGCTGCGTCCGTTCGTCTATCGCCGTTATCTGGACTTCTCCGCCATCGAGGCGCTGCGTTCGATGAAGCAGCTCATCCAGCAGGAAGTGCGCCGCAAGGGCATGACCGAGAACGTCAAGCTCGGCTCCGGCGGCATTCGCGAAGTGGAGTTCATCGCCCAGGCGTTCCAGCTGATCCACGGTGGTCGCGACCTCAGCCTGCAACAGCGGCCGCTGCTGACGGTCCTGCACACCCTGGAAGGTCAGGGCTATCTCCCGCCACCCGTGGTGGCAGAGCTGAAGGAAGGCTACGAGTTCCTCCGTTATACCGAGCATGCCTTGCAGGCAATCGCCGACCGCCAGACCCAGATGCTGCCGGACAACGACCTCGATCGCGCGCGCGTCGCCTTCATCATGGGGTTCGACGACTGGACCAGCTTCCACGAGCGCCTGATGCACTGGCGCGGACGTGTCGAATGGCACTTCCAGCAGGTGATCGCCGACCCGGATGAGGAAGAGGGCGGCGACGGTGAAAGCTGCATCGGTGGGGAATGGCTGCCGCTCTGGGAAGAGGCGCTGGACGAGGAGAGCGCTTGCCGGCAGCTGGGTGAGGCCGGCTTTGCCGAGCCTGCCGCCGCCTGGCGTCGACTCACCGACTTGCGCAATGGCCCCCAGGTGCGAGCCATGCAGCGTCTTGGCCGTGAGCGGCTGGATGCCTTCATTCCGCGTTTGCTGAACCTGACGGTGGAACACGGCAATCCCGACCTGGTGTTGGAGCGGGTGCTGCCGCTGGTGGAAAAGGTGGCACGGCGTTCCGCCTATCTGGTGTTGCTGAGCGAGAACCCGGGTGCCCTGCAGCGACTGATCGAGCTGTGCGCCGCCAGCCCCTGGATCGCCGAGCAGATCACCCGTTTCCCGTTGCTGCTGGATGAACTGCTCAATGAAGGACGTCTCTATCGCCCGCCGCTGGCTCCCGAGCTGGCTGCGGAGCTGCGTGAGCGTCTGACGCGCATCCCGGAAGACGACCTGGAACAGCAGATGGAGGCGCTGCGGCATTTCAAGCTGGCCCACAGCCTGCGTGTGGCGGCGTCGGAGATCGCCGGCACGCTGCCGCTCATGAAGGTCAGCGACTACCTGACCTGGCTTGCCGAGGCCATCCTCGATCAGGTCCTGGCGTTGTCCTGGCGCCACACTGTGGCCAAGCACGGCACACCCAAGCGCGCCGATGGCAGTCTTTGCGACCCGGATTTCATCATCGTCGGCTACGGCAAGGTGGGTGGCCTGGAGTTCGGCCACGGTTCGGACCTGGACCTGGTGTTCATCCATGACGGCGACCCGCAGGCCGAAACCGACGGTGCCAAGCCCATCGATGGTGCGCAGTTCTTTACGCGCCTGGGGCAGCGCATCATTCACCTGCTGACGACCCAGACCACGTCCGGCGCCTTGTATGAGGTGGACATGCGTCTGCGCCCGTCGGGTGCGGCAGGCCTGCTGGTCAGCTCTCTCGGTGCCTTCCAGCGCTACCAGGAGAATGAAGCCTGGACCTGGGAGCACCAGGCGCTGGTGCGTGCGCGGGTGCTTGCAGGATCACCGCGCGTCGCCGCTGCGTTCGAGCAGGTCCGCCTGGCGGTGCTCGGCCGTGAGCGCGACCTGGGCACGTTGCGTGCGGAGGTCAGCGAGATGCGGACCAAGATGCGCGACAACCTCGGCACTCGCGAGACCGCCGCCGGCACCGCTCAGAATGCCTTCGAGGCCGCGGCGGCCTTCGATCTGAAGCAGGATGCCGGCGGTATCGTCGATATCGAATTTATGGTGCAATATGCGGCCCTGGCCTGGTCACGACAGCATCCCGAGCTGGTTCGTTACACCGATAACATCCGCATCCTGGATGGCCTGGAACAGGCAAGTCTGCTGGCCGGCGACGAAGTTCGCCTGCTGCAGGAAGCCTACAAAGCCTACCGTTCAGCAGCTCACCGCCAGGCCCTGCAAAAGCAACCGGGGGTGGTGCGCGGGGACCAATTCCACGCGGAGCGCCAAGGCGTGACGCGGATCTGGCGCGAGTTGGGCTTGAACTGACTCAACTGGCTGAACCAATCGAATTCTTGAGGAGCTGGCAATATGTCGATGGCCGATCGTGATGGCGTGATCTGGTATGACGGCGAACTGGTGCCGTGGCGCGAAGCAACCACTCATGTCCTGACCCACACCCTGCATTACGGCATGGGCGTGTTCGAGGGCGTGCGCGCCTACAACACCCCGGACGGCACCGCCATCTTCCGCCTGCAAGCGCACACCGACCGCCTGTTCGACTCCGCTCACATCTTCAACATGGAGATTCCGTTCTCCAAGGAAGAAATCAACGAAGCGCAGCGCGCCGCCGTCCGTGAAAACGGCCTGGAAAGCGCCTATCTGCGTCCGATGGTGTTCTTCGGCAGCGAAGGCATGGGGCTGCGCGCCACCGGCCTGAAGGTCCACGTGATCGTCGCCGCATGGCATTGGGGTGCCTACATGGGCGAAGAGGCGCTGGTAAACGGCATCAAGGTGCGCACCAGCTCCTACACCCGCCACCACGTCAACATCTCCATGACCCGCGCCAAGGCCAACGGCAACTACATCAACTCCATGCTGGCCCTGCAGGAAGCCATCTCCGGCGGCGCCGACGAGGCCATGTTGCTGGACCCGGAAGGCTACGTGGCCGAGGGCTCGGGCGAGAACATCTTCCTGGTCAAGGACGGTGTGGTGTACACCCCGGAAGTGACCTCCTGCCTCAACGGCATCACCCGTAGCACCATCCTGACCCTGGCCGCCGAGCTGGGCATCAAGGTGGTCGAGAAGCGCATAACCCGTGACGAGGTGTACATCTCCGACGAGGCCTTCTTCACCGGTACCGCCGCTGAAGTCACCCCGATCCGCGAAGTCGACGGCCGCAAGATCGGCATCGGTCGTCGTGGTCCGGTGACCGAGAAGCTGCAGAAAGCCTACTTCGACCTGGTGACCGGCAAGACCTCCGCCCACGGCGAGTGGCGCACCCTGGTCAAGTAATCCGACTGAGCTGCACGCGGCAAGCCGCAAGCTACAAGTGGTCATCGCCGCTTGGAGCTTGCGGCTTGTCGCTTGAGGCTGAGGCTTGAACTGCCCATATGAACATTCTGATCGTAGGACCCTCCTGGGTTGGCGACATGGTGATGGCACAGACACTTTTCCAGTGCCTGAAAGCCCGCTATCCCGACTGCCAGATCGACGTGCTGGCCCCAGAGTGGAGCCGGCCCATCCTCGAACGCATGCCGGAAGTGCGCCAGGCACTGAGTTTCCCTATCGGCCACGGCGTGCTGGACATCACCAGCCGGCGCAAGATCGGCAAGTCCCTGTCTGGGCAGTACGACCAGGCGATCCTCCTGCCGAACTCGCTGAAATCGGCGCTGGTGCCCTGGTTCGCCGACATTCCCAAGCGCACGGGCTGGAAGGGCGAGATGCGTTACGGGCTGTTGAACGACATCCGCACGCTCGACAAGTCGCGCTATCCGCTGATGATCGAGCGCTTCATGGCCCTGGCCTTCGAGCCGGACGCCGAGCTGCCCAAGCCTTATCCGCGTCCCTCGTTGCAGATCGACCCGGTCAGCCGCGACGCGGCCCTGGAGAAGTTCGGCCTGGACGTGGATCGTCCGGTGCTCGCGCTCTGCCCGGGTGCGGAGTTCGGTGAAGCCAAGCGCTGGCCCGCCGAGCATTACGCCAAGGTGGCGGAGCTGAAGATTCGCGCCGGCTGGCAAGTCTGGCTGTTCGGCTCGAAGAACGACCACCCGGGCGGCGAAGACATCCGCATGCGCCTGATCCCCGGCCTGCGCGAGGAAGCAGTGAACCTCTCCGGCGAAACCAGCCTGGCCGAAGCCATCGACCTGCTCTCCTGCGCCAGCGCCGTGGTGTCCAACGATTCCGGCCTGATGCACGTCGCCGCTGCGCTCGCGCGGCCACTGGTGGCGGTCTATGGCTCGACCTCGCCGCAGTTCACCCCGCCCCTGGCCGAGCAGGTGGAGATCGTCCGCCTTGGCCTGGAATGCAGCCCCTGCTTTGACCGTACCTGCCGCTTCGGCCACTACAACTGCCTGCGCGAGCTCAAGCCGCGTCCGGTGATCGAAGCCCTGGACCGCCTGGTGCCGGACCCGCTCGAACTGGTGGAGAGTCGCTGAGTGCGGGTACTACTGATCAAGACGTCTTCCCTGGGTGATGTCATCCACACCCTGCCAGCGCTGACCGATGCAGCACGTGCGATTCCCGGTATCCAGTTCGACTGGGTGGTCGAGGAAGGGTTTGCCGAGATTCCCGCCTGGCACCCGGCAGTGGCCCACGTCATCCCGGTGGCCATCCGGCGCTGGCGCAAGAACATCTGGCAGACACTCAGGAGTGGCGAGTGGCGCCGCTTCAAACGCCGTCTGCGGGAAGCCCGCTATGACCTGGTGATCGATGCCCAGGGCCTGCTGAAAAGCGCCCTGCTGACGCGCTACGCCAAGGCTCCGGTGGTGGGTTTGGACCGGGATTCCGCCCGCGAGCCGCTGGCCAGCCACTTCTATGACCGGCGCTATCCGGTTGTCTGGGGGCAGCATGCCGTCGAGCGCGTGCGCCAGCTGTTCGCTCAGGCCCTGGATTACCGCGTGCCGGAAGGTGTGGGCAATTACGGCTTGAACCGCGCCCAGCTCGCCGATGCGCCGGGCGGATCGCCCTATCTGCTGTTCCTCCACGGCACCACCTGGGACACCAAACACTGGCCTGAGAAGTACTGGCGCGAGCTTGCCGAGCGTGCCTGCGATCACGGTTGGCATGTGCGCCTCCCCTGGGGCAACCCGGCGGAGAAGGCGCGTGCCGAACGCATCGCCGAGGGCTTGGAAAAGGCCGCGGTGCTCCCCAGATTATCCCTGGCGGGAATGGCCAAAGTGGTCGCCGGGGCGCGCGCCTGCGTGGCGGTGGACACCGGCCTTGGCCACCTGGCCGCCGCGCTGGATGTGCCGACGCTGTCGCTCTACGGCCCGACCAATCCCGGTTTCACCGGCGCCTACGGGCGCTCGCAGATCCACCTGGGCAGCGACTTCCCTTGTGCGCCCTGCCTGAAGAAGACCTGCGTCTACAAGCCGTCCGCGGAAGATATCCGCCTGTTCGACCTGAAGCGTGAACAGCCGCTATGTTTTACCCGGCTGAATCCGCAGCGCGTGGCGACCCAACTGGAAGCCCTGCTGCTGACCGAGGATATCCACTGATGCAATTGGCATTCGTGCTCTACAAGTACTTCCCCTTCGGTGGCCTGCAGCGCGACTTCATGCGCATCGCCCTGGAGTGCCAGCGCCGTGGGCATGCCATTCGCGTTTACACCATGATCTGGGAAGGCGATATTCCCGAAGGCTTCGAGGTCCTGATCGCGCCGGTCAAGGCGCTGTTCAACCACAAGCGCAACGAAAAATTCACCGCCTGGGTCGCGGCTGACCTGGCGCGGCGTCCGGTGGACCGGGTGGTCGGCTTCAACAAGATGCCCGGCCTGGATGTCTACTACGCCGCCGACCCTTGCTTCGAAGACAAAGCGCAAAACCTGCGCAATGGTCTCTATCGCCGCTGGGGTCGCTACAAGCATTTCTCCGACTATGAGCGCGCAGTATTCGCTCCTGAGTCGAAGACCGAAGTGCTGATGATTTCCGAGGTGCAGCAGCCGCTTTTCGTCAAGCACTACGCGACGCCGGCCAAGCGTTTCCACCTGCTGCCGCCGGGCATTGCCGCAGACCGCCGTGCGCCCGTCAATGCCGCGGAAATCCGCGCCGAATTCCGTCGCGAGTTCAAGCTGGCCGACAACGACCTGCTGCTGGTGCAGATCGGCTCTGGCTTCAAGACCAAAGGCCTGGATCGCAGCCTCAAGGCCGTCGCTGCGTTGCCTCGCGAGCTGAAGAAACGTACCCGTCTCATCGTCATCGGTCAGGACGATCCCAAGCCGTTCCTGCTGCAGATGAAGGCCCTGGGTATCTCGGATCAGGTGGACATTCTCAAAGGTCGCAGCGATATCCCGCGATTCCTGCTGGGCGCTGACCTGCTGATCCATCCGGCCTACAACGAAAACACCGGCACCGTGCTGCTGGAAGCCCTGGTCGCTGGTCTGCCGGTGCTGGTCACTGATGTCTGCGGCTACGCCCACTACATCGCCGAGGCCGATAGCGGCCGCGTGCTGCCCAGTCCCTTCGATCAGGACGCGCTGAACCAGGTGCTCGCGGATATGCTCGCCGACCAGGCCGCCCGCGCCCGCTGGAGCGCCAACGCCCTGGCCTTCGCCGACAGCGCCGACCTCTACAGCATGCCGCAGCACGCGGCGGACGTGATCCTCGCGGAGCGCCCATGAAACTTGTCCTTGAACCACCCTTCGAGCAGCTTTGGGCCGGGCGCGATGCCTTCGCCGAGGTCGAAGCGCTCAAGGGCGAGGTCTATCGCGAACTGGAAGGCCGACGCACCTTGCGCACCGAAGTGAATGGCGAGGGTTATTTCGTCAAGATTCACCGCGGCATCGGCTGGGGCGAGATCGCCAAGAACCTGGTCACCGCCAAGGCCCCGGTACTCGGCGCCGGCCAGGAGTGGGCGGCCATCCAGCGACTGCATGAAGCCGGCGTGCCGACCATGACTGCCGTCGCGTTCGGCGAACGTGGCAGCAATCCGGCACGCCAGCACTCGTTCATCGTTACCGAAGAACTGGCACCCACCATCAGTCTCGAAGACTACTGTGTCGACTGGCCGCGAAATCCGCCGCCGCTGCGGTTGAAGTGGGCGCTCATCGACGAAGTGGCGCGCATGACCGGCACCATGCACCGCGCCGGGGTCAATCACCGCGACTGCTATATCTGCCACTTCCTGCTACACACCGCACGGCCGGTCACTGCCGACGACTTCAAACTGTCGCTGATCGACCTGCACCGTGCGCAGACGCGTGCCGCCACGCCGAGGCGCTGGCGCGACAAGGATCTGGCTGGGCTGTACTTCTCGGCGCTGAACATCGGCCTGACCCGTCGCGACAAGCTGCGCTTCCTCAAGGCCTATTTCCGCCAGCCGCTGCGTCAGGTGCTGAAAGATGAAGCTGCACTGCTTGCCTGGCTCGAGCAGAAGGCCGCGCGCCTGCTCTCGCGCTACGAACGCAAGTACGCCGAGGGAGGACAGGCGTGAGCCAATGGAAACTGGCAGAGGGGCTGGATGCTGGTGTTGCCGAGCTGTTCGCTGACCTCGACAAGGTGTTCGCCCTGCAAGGCGACTGGATCACCGGGGACCCGTTATCCGAAGTGCTGCGCGTGGAACACCGTGGGGTGCGCTACTACGTCAAGCGTTACTGGGGCGCGGGCAAGGGCTTGCGTCGCTGGCTGGGTCGGCCGCGGGTCAAGGCCGAGTGGCAGAACCTAAAGCACTTCGCCAAGTGGGGCATTCCCACCGCTCCCGTCGTGGGCTGGGGTCAGGAACGCCGTGGCGGCGCCTTCCATCGTGGCGCGCTGATCACCCAGGAGCTCAAGGGGACGAGCGATCTGGCGGAACTGGCCAGGCAGGACGATCCGCGCCTGGCCGATCCGCGTTGGGTCGACCGGGTAAGCCGGCAATTGGCAAAGGCCACCCGCTGCCTGCACGACCACGGCTTCGCCCATAACGACCTGAAGTGGCGCAACCTGCTGGTCGATGAAGCGGGCGACCTGTTCCTGATCGATTGTCCGACCGGCACCTTCTGGTGGGGCCCGTTCCTGCACTACCGGGTCATCAAGGACCTGGCGTGCCTGGACAAGGTCGCCAAGTACCACCTGACCCGCAGCCAGCGCTTGCGCTTCTACCTGCAATATCGGGATCGCCCGAGCCTGGGGCGCAGCGACAAGCGTCGGATTCGGCAGATTCTCAAGTTCTTCGAGGGACGCGAATGAGCGACTTCATCGCAGCGGCTGATCGAGAAATTCTCGCCCGCCACGGCCTGGACAGCTTCGATTCGCTCTGGGCGCTGCGCCTGGAGGCAGTGGATGCGCCCAATACCGGGCGCGGTGGCTGGAGTAGTGTGTTCCGCCTGGATCTCGGCGACGCCGCCTACTATCTGAAGCGGCAAAGCAATTTCCTCAGCCGAAGCGTATTGCGGCCATTTGGCGAGCCCACTTTCTCCCGCGAATTTCGCAATATCCGCCATTACCAGGACCTGGGCGTTCCGGCCCTGCAGGCGGCGTTTTTCGGTACTCGCCAGGTCGAGGGCGAACGCCGCGCGATCCTGGTGTCCCGGGCCCTGGACGGCTGGCGTGAACTGGCCAGTTATCTCGAGCTGTGGAGCGGGATGGCTGCTGAGCAGCGTGCGGCCGTCATTGCCGCCGTAGCGGGCCTGGCACGTCGTCTCCACGGCGCTGGACAGGTACATGGCTGCTTCTATCCCAAGCACGTCTTTCTACGAGAAGCCCAGGATGGATTCGACGCCTGTCTGATCGACCTGGAAAAGACCCGCCCGCTGTTGCTCGGTCGTCGCGATCGCGTCAAGGACCTGGAAGCCCTGGTTCGCCGAGCGGATGCCTGGGGTGAGGTCGAGGTGCGCGAGCTGCTGGCTGGCTATCTGGCGCGTCCGCGGGATTCGGCCGAGGTCAGCGATTGGCTGGCTCGTCTCGCCAGTCGCCGCCGCAACAAGGAGCGCGGCCAATGACCCTTGCAGAACTGGCCCAGGCGGGGCGCAGCCCGCAACTTCCCATTCGCCTGGACGTCGCTGGCGGCCTGGAACTGCAGCGCCTGTTGCGGGTGCTCCCGGGGCAGCGCTACGTGGGCGAGGCCCTGTGGCAAGGCCGCAAGGTGCTGGCCAAGCTGCTGGTTGGCGGCAAGGCCGAGCGGCACTTCCACCGCGAGCTCGCAGGTGCCCGCGCGCTGCACGAGCACGGCATCGATACCCCGGAACTTCTGAGCGATGGGCATCAAGCAGGGCAGGGCGGCTGGCTCCTGTTCGAGTATCTGGAATCGGCGGAGAGCCTCTGGGACGCCTGGCGCGAGGTCGAGCGTGACGCACCGCTGTCCGACGGCCAACAGGCCGTGCTGGGCGAGGCGCTCGGTGCCATCGCCCGGTTGCACCTGGTCGGGCTCGCCCAGGAGGACCTGCACCTCGACAATCTGCTGCGCCACGGCGGCAAGCTGCAGGTGATCGATGGCGGCGGCATCCTCGCCGAAACGCCCGGAAGTCCGCTGCCCCGGGACAAGGTCATGACCAATCTGGGGGTGTTCTTCGCCCAGCTGCCGGCGGAGCTGGACCCATTCCTGGAAGAGCTGCTGGTGCAGTACCTGCTGGTCAATGGTGAACATGCCTTGCCGCTGGAGGCGCTGGAAAAGGAAATTGCCCGGATGCGACGTTGGCGTCTCGGCGACTATATGAAGAAGATCGCTCGCGATTGCAGCCTGTTCGCCGTGGTTGGCGGTGCATTTGGGCTGCGGGCGGTCCGCCGCGAAGCGCAAGCTGACCTTGAGGGATTGCTGCAGGCGCCGGACGCAGCGCTGGCGCAAGGGCGTTCTCTGAAGCAAGGGGCGACCGCCACCGTGGCGGAAGTCACCCTCGGCGGGCGCAAGCTGCTGGTCAAGCGTTACAACATCAAGGGCCTGCGACACTGGCTGACACGCTTCTGGCGGCCGAGCCGCGCCTGGCACAGCTGGCGCGAAGGCAATCGACTGGAGTTCCTCGGCATCGCCACACCGCGTCCGCTGGCCGTGATCGAGCGGCGCTTCCTGTGGCTGCGCAGCCGTGCCTACCTGATTACCGAATATCTCTCCGGCCAAGATATAATCGCCCGTTTTCGACCTCATCTGGATGACCCGGATGGGGCTGGTGCTCCACCCGAAGCAGAGCTACGCGCCCTCGACCGACTGTTTGCCGCGCTGATCCGTGAACGTATCAGTCATGGCGATTTCAAGGGCAGCAACCTGTTCTGGCACGACGGCCGCTGGACCCTGATCGACCTCGATGCCGTTTGCCAGCATCACAGCGAGGCAAGCTTCGCCCGGGCCTACGCCAAGGACCGCGCGCGCTTCCTGCGGAACTGGCCGGCCGAGTCGGCATTGCACCAGCTACTAGACAAACGTTTACCGCAGGTGCCGGGCACCTGCCCTGAAAGAGGCTAACCCCGTGGCATTGACGATTCTCGGCCTTTCCGGCGCTCTCAGCCATGATCCATCCGCCGCGCTATACATCGACGGCAAGCTGATCGCGGCCGCCGAAGAAGAGCGCTTCGTGCGCGACAAGCACGCGAAGAATCGCATGCCCTACGAGTCGGCCAAGTTCTGTCTGGCGCAGGCCGGCATCAAGCCCTCCGACGTTGACGTCGTGGCCATTCCCTTTGCCCCCATCAGCCTCTTCGGCAAGGCCCGCTGGCATTACGCCAAGCGCTACTGGTACGCCCCGGATCGTGCGCTGGACGCCATTCTCATGGGTAATCGCCGCTACAAGCGCTACCGCAAGAAGATCGTCTGGTGCCTGGAGCAACTGGGCTTCGACGCCAAGAAGGTGAAGATCGAACCGGTGGAACACCACCTGGCCCACGCCTCCAGCGCCTACCACTGCTCCGGCTTCAAGGAGAAGACCGCGATCCTCGGTATCGACGGCAAGGGCGAGTACGCCACCACCTTCTTCGGCTGGGGTGAGAACGGCAAGATCCACAAGATCAAGGAGTTCTTCGATCCGGACTCCCTCGGCGGCCTCTACGGTGCAATCACCGAATACCTCGGCTTCGAGATGCTCGATGGCGAATTCAAGGTCATGGGCATGGCGCCCTACGGCGACGCCGCCAAGTATGATTTCTCGCGCCTGGCCAAGTTCGAGAACGGTGAGCTGATCATCAATACCGACTACGCCAACGTCATCGGTTTCCGCCGCTACAAGGAAAACGGCAAGGGCTACTACTTCTCGCCCAAGCTGATCGAGTGGCTGGGGCCGAAGCGCCAGGGCGACATTGCTGACGACCCCTACATTCACTACGCCGCCAGCATGCAGGCGCTGTTCGAGAAACTTGCGCTGGAGATGATGGACTACTACCTCGGCGACATCATCCGCGAGACCGGCAAGATCGCCTTCGCCGGTGGTTGCGCGCTGAACGTCAAGCTGAACCAGAAGATCATCGCCCGTCCGGAAGTGAAGGAGCTGTTCGTCCAGCCCGCTTCCGGCGACGCTGGCACTTCCGTGGGCGCCGCCGCTTACGTATCGGTCAAGCGCGGCGTGCCGGTGGAGAAGATGGAGCACGTCTACCTCGGCCCATCCTTCAGCAACGAAGATGTCATCGCCGCCTGTGCCAAGCACCCGCAGCAGCCGGTCTTCAAGCGTATCGAGAACACCCCGCAGCGCATCGCCAAGATCATGGTCGACGGCAACCCGGTTGCCTGGTTCCAAGGGCGCATGGAGTTCGGTCCGCGTGCCCTCGGCGGTCGTTCCATCATCGGTTGCCCGAGTGCGGTCGGCGTCGCTGACCGCATCAACGAGCAGATCAAGTTCCGTGAGCGCTGGCGCCCCTTCTGCCCGTCGATGCTGGATACCGTCGCGCCGCAGATGCTCAAGGTCGATCACCCGTCGCCCTTCATGACCTTCACCTTCGAGGTCAACGAAGAATGGAAGACCCGCGTGGCCGAAGTGGTGCACGAGGACGGCACCTCCCGCGCCCAGGTACTGGAGCGCCGCCACAACCCGCGCTGGTACGACCTGATGAAGGAACTGGAAGTCCTCACCGGTAACGGCGTGTCCCTGAACACCTCGCTCAACCGCCGTGGCGAGCCGATGATCTGCTCGCCCACTGACGCGCTGAACATGTTCTACGGCTCGGACCTGCAGTACCTGATCATGGAAGACATCCTCGTCGTCAAGGAAGGCAAGGATTGGTATGACAATGTCGGCTAAGCCGCTGCTTAGCGTCGTCATTCCCACCTACAACTACGCGGGTGTGCTCCCGCGTGCCGTGGAGTCGGTGTTGGCCCAGGCCACCCCGGAGGTCGAACTCTGGGTCGTGGACGATGGCTCCACCGACGACACCCCGGCGGTTTTCGCCGCCCTGAGCCAGCGCTACGGCGCTGCTTTCCAGGGCGTGCGCCAGGCGAATGCCGGGCCGTCGACTGCACGCAACAACGGCGTGCAACTGGCCCAGGGTCGCTATGTCCTGCTCCTCGACGCCGATGACGAACTGGTTGCCGGCGTCCTGCCGGGCCTCTGCGAGCGCCTGCGCGGCCAACCCGACATTGGCCTCTGGCTGGCCGGCCACGTCGCCGTCCAGCCCGATGGTCGCGAGCGGGAACACCCCGCCAGCACCGTTCCCTCTGAACCCGCGCAACGTCTCAAGCACTACCTGCTGGACAAGAAGATTGGGCTCAGCCACGGCGCCTGTGTGTTCCTCCGCGAACTGCTGCTCGAGCGCCCCTATCCCGAGCACTTGCGTCACAGCGAGGACATTCCGGTCTTCGCCTATTGCCTGACCCAACGACAAGTAGAAGTCCTCGACCTGATGCTCGCGCGCATCCACAAGCATCCTGGCAGCCTGCGCCACAACGCCGAAGCTGCCCGCAAGGTCGGTCTGGACCTGGTCGACGAAGTCTTCCTCAAGCTGCCGGCCGGCCTGCAATCGCTCAAGCCCGCCTATCGCGCCCAGCGCTGCCTCTCGCTGTTCCGCACTTGTCTCCTGGCTGGTGACCAGGACGGCGCGCGCAAGTACTACCGAGAGGCGCTGCGCACGGATTGGCGTGTGCTGCTGAAATGGTCCTACACGCGCAAGGCTGCCCGCCTGTGGTTGCGCTGAAGCCTATGAAAGTCCTTGCGCTCAGTTCGGCTGGACGGGAGCCAGACTTTTCCTGCGTCTATGAACACCTCCGGGGACTGGTCGATCTCGAACTGAAGATCCTCGACAAGGATGCCCAGCGCAATTTGCGTCGCACACTGAGCGGTGTGGACCTGTCCCGTTATGATCGGATTCTTGTTGATCTTCATTTCAAGAACATCCATCGGCAGACCCGCTTCCTCAGCCGCGTTTCCGGCCTGTTGATCTACGAAGAGGACGCCTGCCAGAACTATCTGGACAGTTCCCGCTGGCGCGGTCACTTCAGCCGCTTCTACAGGGAGTTGCCGAATGCGCGCATCGTGGTGACCGGCGCCAGCGTCGCCGAACGCTTAAAGGGCGAAGGTTTCCAGGTCCACTTCATTCCCAAGGGCTATGACCCGCGATCGATTTTCCTCGAGGACGTGGAGCGGGATATCGAGCTGGGGTTCATTGGTCGGACTGCCAGCGCTGCCTACCAGGACCGGAAGCGATTGCTGGACCGTCTGGCGGCCGAGGATTCACTGCAACTATTGCGCACGGCTCCCGGCGAGCCCTATCGAAAAATGCTGAACCGCATCCGGTACTTCGTCAGCGCTGATGTCAGCCTGGGCGAGTACATGGCAAAGAATTTCGAAGCGATGGCTTGTGGCTGCGTCTTGCTGGCGTGGCGCCAGGGGAGTGAAGAGCCAGCCATCGGCCTTGAGGACGGTGTCCACCTGCTTCTGTACTCCAGCATCGATGAATTGCGCGCCCACTTGGCACGGCTGCGTGATGATTCGGCTCTGGAGCGGGCTCTGGCCGAGGGCGGTCGCCGATTCGTCGAACAGCAGCTTTCCCACCCTCGCTTGGCCGAACGCATTCAGAAGGTTCTGGACGAGCCCTGGCCATCGGTTGAACCCGTTCCCGCCTGGCGGGCTTTCTGGTCCCGGATCAATCCCTTTTGAGCAGTCCCATGTCTTCGACAAACAATGCCCAGCAGCCGCTGGTGAGCGTGATCATCGCCTCCTACAACCACGCGCCCTACATCGAGGCAAGCATTCTCAGCGTCCTGGGACAGAGCTATCCAAACATTGAGCTGCTGGTGGTAGACGACGGGTCCCGCGACGACAGTGTTGCTCGCATCCAGGCGCTGCAGGCGATGCACGGTTTCGACTTCCGAAGCCAAGCCAACCAGGGACTGTCGAGAACCCTCAACGAGGCGATCGCCCGGGCGAAAGGCAGCCTGATCGCGCCTTTCGGTTCGGATGACATCATGCTGCCGGACCGAATTGCCAAGCAGGTCGCCTACCTGGCGGACAAGCCGGAAGTCGGCATTTGCGCTGGGGACATCCAGACCATCGATGCGAATGGAGAACCCAGCGGTAAGCCGCGCGGCCTTCCGCTCCGCCGTCTGGACTTCGAGGATGTCTTCCTCGATCGCAAGCCGGGGGCACCGGCTCCCACGCTATTGTTCCGTCGTGAGGCACTGGAACGGGTCGGGGGGTTCGAGCCTGACGTCCGCCTTGAGGATCTGATGATCGAACTGAAGATCACCCATGCCGGTTACTTCATCGACATCCTGGGGGAGCCCCTCGCGCTATACCGGGTGCACGAGACCAACACCTACAAGAATTACCGCTTCATGGTGGATAACGTGCTGAAGACCTATGCGCGCTTCAGTGACCACCCGGCCTATCCCGAGGTCTGCGCGCGTTTCCGCAACTCGATGCTGCTCAAGTGCGCCCGCCAGGACAAGGCGCTGGCCCGGGAGCTGCTTGCCGGACTGCCCATGAGTGCGTGGAATCTGAAAACCTTGCGCGGGCTCTGGCGTCTTCTGTTGCCGGCTTGATCTGCTGGCCGGGCCATTCCGGCCAGGTTAGGCCCCGGTCTTTGCTGAGTGGCTCGCCTTGGCACTATGGGTGGGCCTGCTGCATTGAAGCCAGCAGGTGACCTGACTTCACTTCGAAGTGCTTTTGAGTCTGTCGATCAGCTCGGCCGAAACCATCAGGGCCATGGGAATCCAGATCAGGAACCAGTGCTCCTTGGGGCGGGAAAGGAATGAGCCGCCCTCGGTCATGCTGGCCGCAAGGCCAAATACCAGCAGCGCTGATGAAATCATCACCCACGGTTGTTCGCGGTGCTGCCAGGCGAAGCGGAACGCGACAACGTAGAGTGCCACCCAAAGAACCAGGCCTATCGCACCGCAGTAATAGAACACTGCCAGCCAGACATTGTGCGGGTCGGCCATCGCGTCGACGTGGGCCGATATCCATATTTTCATGGGCGCGTCATAGCCGTGGCCAAACCAAGGGGCTTCGAGTATCTGCTGCCAGGCATTCGCCCAGATCTCCGGGCGGAAGGACGCGCCACGGCTGAACAGAGTGTCAGGATAAAGGGCCAGAAGCAGCGTGCCGGCCAACACAGCCGTGACCAGCACGACGAGGCTGCGCCTGTTCCAGTTCGCTATCGATAGCCAAAGGAGGCAGGAGCCCACGGCGACCAGGGGGGTTCGTGAACCCGTTGCGAAAATGAGTGCGGCCAGGATGAACAGCGAGATCAGCGAAAGCGGATCGAAGATGTTCTTCTGAAGAAACCAGTAAGCCGCCCAGTAGGCCATGAAGAAACCAAAGACATGGGAGCTGAGCAATGGATTGTAAAGAGCGCCATATCCCGCAAATCGGCCCGTCGCCCCGGCGTGCAGGAACAGTACGAGAAATGTCGCGCCAGCCAGGCTTGCCATCACCGCACTGATTTTGACGCTGGCCTGCAATCGTGAAGGGGCCTTAATGGCCAGCAGCCCTGCGGAGAAGAACAGGAACAGCACGTAGACAGGTCGCTTGCCGAGAGAGCTGAAAGGATCGTCAGTGCTGGACCACAAAAGCGTCGTCAACGTATATGCACTGAACAGGAAGAAGACGATCACTATTGGCGAGCGGAGCAGCGGCTTTAGTAGGCCGCGACCCGCCAGCAGTGCCAGCAATGCAGGTGCAGCCAGCAGTGAATAGAACAGCTTGTGGTAGTACGGCCGATCTCCAATCCAGAACATTCCGGTCAGCAACGCAATCCAGCCGATGGGCAGGACGATCCTGATCAGCCAGTCGGAGCCTCGTGTCCACCATTCGGCTGATGTTGGGCCGTGCGTCAATCCACTCTTGTTTTGCATAGCGGTCATAAAGATTTCAGTCGAGTCACGAACGTGTTTTTTGCAGACAGGCCGGTATCGGCCAGATATGCCTCGAAGAAGGCGTGATCCTCAGCCAGGAGCCAATTGCGATCTTCGGTATAACGCAGCAGATGACGAAAATTCCGTAGCCGTTTCGCCTTGCCCAGCGGCGTAGCCTGGCTTTTCAGGTCGGCAAAATCGATAAGTCCCAAGGCGTCGCCCGGCGTAAGGATCACGTTGCCAAGGTGCAGCGAGCGGAAGTAGATACCCTGTTCATGGAGCCTGGCGATGAAGGAGCCCAATCGCTTCTTGAGTCCCTGGGAGAACTCCTCGCTGCCTGATTCGTATACCTGCCGCAGTGTTTTGCCGGGCAGCGGTTGATAGTGCACGACATCGCGCGCCAGGGCGCCAATCCGGTACACGCCAAGAATGCGCGGGCACGGCACATTCCGCGCTTGAAGCTGGATGGCATTGTCGGCAAATCGTTGGGCGTAGGGGTAGAGGACGGCTGAGGACAGCAGGCGCTTGCGTCGGAACAGTTTCATGTAGCTTCCGTCGGTCAGGCGCAGCACCTTTTCCCCATATCTGTCGCGCTCCAGGACGTCTGCGTTCTCACTCAGTTTCAGGTAAGCGGCGTGATCCAGAGCTTGCATGCGGGGGCCTTAAGAAAATGACCCCGTATCTTACCCCAGGCCATTGGATTGAATGGGCAAAATAGACCCTGTGTTACACTCTCGCTCTTTATCGAGCATCCGAGCCCTATGAGTCTTAACGACCAGTCCCGGCCCTCCAGCCTCAAGATCTATCTCCGCCTGCTGGGTTACGTTCGCCCTTACACCGGAATGTTCCTGGTCAGCATCATTGGCTACATCATCTTCGCCTCGACCCAGCCGATGCTCGCCGGCATCCTCAAGTACTTCGTGGACGGCCTGAGCAATCCGGATGCCGTCCTGTTTCCCGACGTTGCCTACCTTAGGGACCTGAAGCTGCTTCAAGCGGTGCCGCTGCTGATCATTCTCATCGCGGCCTGGCAGGGACTGGGCTCGTATCTGGGTAACTACTTCCTCGCCCGGGTTTCCCTCGGCTTGGTACATGACTTGCGCCTGGCGCTGTTCAACAGCCTGCTGGCGCTGCCGAACCGCTACTTCGACAACCACAACTCCGGCCACCTGATCTCGCGCATCACCTTCAACGTGACCATGGTCACCGGCGCAGCCACCGATGCGATCAAAGTGGTGATCCGGGAAGGCCTGACCGTGATCTTCCTGTTTGGCTACCTGTTGTGGATGAACTGGAAGCTGACGCTGGTGATGGTCGCCATCCTGCCGCTGATCGCCCTGATGGTGAGCAGCGCCAGCAAGAAATTCCGCAAGCAGAGCAAGAAGATCCAGGTGGCCATGGGGGATGTCACCCACGTGGCCTCCGAAACCATCCAGGGCTACCGGGTGGTCCGCAGTTTCGGGGGTGAGTCTTACGAGTCCGGCCGGTTCAGGACGGCCAGCGAGGACAACACCCGCAAGCAATTGCGCATGACCAAGACCTCGGCCGTCTATACCCCGATGCTGCAGCTGGTGATCTACACCGCGATGGCTGCCCTCATGTTCCTGGTGCTCTTCCTGCGCGGAGATGCCAGCGCCGGGGATCTGGTGGCCTACATCACGGCTGCCGGCCTGCTGCCGAAGCCGATCCGCCAGCTCTCCGAGGTCAGCTCCACTGTGCAGCGTGGTGTTGCCGGTGCGGAAAGCATCTTCGAGCAATTGGATGAAGAGACCGAAGTGGACCGTGGCACCGTCGAGCGCGATCGCGTCGGCGGCCGCCTGGAAGTCCGCAATCTCAGCTTCCAGTACCCGGGCACCGATAAACCGGTGCTGCAGGACATCAGCTTCGAGGCTGAGCCGGGTCAGATGGTTGCCCTGGTGGGCCGCTCCGGCAGCGGCAAGTCCACGCTGGCCAACCTGATTCCGCGCTTCTACCACCATGAGCAAGGGCAGATCCTGCTGGATGGTGTCGATATCGAGGAATATCGCCTGCGCAACCTGCGCCGTCATATCGCACTGGTGACCCAGCAGGTGACGCTGTTCAACGACTCGGTGGCCAACAACATCGCCTATGGCGACCTCGCCGGCGCGCCGCGTGAGGACGTCGAACGGGCAGCCGAGGCGGCTTACGCCAAGGAATTCGTCGACAAGCTTCCACAGGGCTTCGATACCGAAGTCGGGGAGAACGGCGTGCTGCTGTCCGGCGGCCAGCGCCAGCGTCTGGCGATTGCCCGTGCATTGCTGAAAAACGCGCCCGTGCTGGTGCTGGACGAAGCGACCTCGGCGCTCGATACCGAGTCCGAACGTCACATCCAGGCCGCGCTGGACCGCGTGATGGACGGCCGCACCACCCTCGTCATCGCTCACCGCCTGTCCACCATCGAAAAGGCGGACCTGATCCTGGTCATGGATCAGGGGCGTATCGTCGAGCGGGGCAGTCATGAGGAACTGCTGGCGATGAACGGCTACTACGCCCGGCTTCATGCCAATCAGTTCGCCGAAGAGGCTCAGCCGGAAGCGAGCTGAGCCGCGTGACCGTGGCGAAGCCTTCTCTGTCACGAGCCGTTCTGCTGCACCCGGAGTCCAATTGAGCAGGTCAGGCCAACTGACCTGCTATGGTATGATCCGCGCCGATTTTGACGTCCGGAGACTCCATGAAACTGTCCATGCCCCGATTCGATCAGGCCCCCGTTCTGGTGGTGGGCGACGTCATGCTTGACCGGTACTGGCATGGCGGCACCTCGCGAATCTCGCCCGAGGCCCCGGTGCCCGTGGTCAAGGTGGAGCAGATCGAGGATCGACCCGGCGGTGCCGCGAACGTTGCGCTGAACATCGCCGCACTCGGCGCTCCTGCGATGCTGGTGGGCATCACCGGCGTTGACGAAGCGGCAGACAGCCTGACCGACAGCCTCAACGCCGCGGGCGTGGACGTGCATTTCCAGCGTCTCGCCGAGCACCCGACCATCGTCAAGCTGCGCGTCATGAGCCGTCACCAGCAACTGCTGCGAATGGACTTCGAAGAAGCCTTCGGCACCGACGCCGAAGCGCTGGCCGTACAAGTCGAGCGCCTGCTGCCCCAGGCCCGCGTCCTGGTGCTGTCCGACTATGGCAAGGGCGCACTGAAGAACCACCAGGTCCTGATCCAGGCTGCCCGTCGTCGTGGCGTGCCGGTACTGGCGGACCCGAAAGGTAAGGACTTCAGCATCTATCGCGGTGCGAGCCTGATCACCCCGAACCTCAATGAATTCGAAGCGATCGTCGGTCGCTGTGCCGATGAGGCGGAGCTGGTCGCCAAAGGGGCGGCCTTGATGCAAGAGCTGGAGCTGGGGGCTTTGCTGGTCACACGTGGCGAGCATGGCATGACGCTGCTCCGTCCCGGTCATTCTGCGTTGCACCTGCCGGCCCGCGCCCGCGAAGTGTTCGATGTCACGGGTGCCGGCGACACCGTGATTTCCACCCTGGCCGCTGCCCTGGCCGCGGGTGAGGAGCTGCCGCAGGCCGTGGCGCTCGCCAACCTCGCCGCTGGCATCGTCGTCGGCAAGCTGGGTACCGCCGCCATCAGCGCGCCGGAGTTGCGCCGCGCCGTGCAGCGTGAGCAGGGTTCCGAGCGTGGCGTGCTGAGCCTGGACCAGCTGCTGCTGGCCATCGAAGATGCTCGCGCCCACGGCGAGAAGATCGTCTTCACCAACGGCTGCTTCGACATTCTCCACGCCGGCCACGTGACCTACCTGGAGCAGGCCCGCGCGCAAGGTGATCGCCTGGTTCTGGCGGTCAATGACGATGCGTCGGTCAGCCGCCTCAAGGGGCCGGGGCGTCCGATCAACAGCGTCGAGCGCCGCATGGCCGTGCTGGCCGGCCTGGGCGCGGTGGATTGGGTCGTCAGCTTCCCCGAGGACACCCCCGAACGCCTGCTCGGCCAGGTCAAGCCTGATGTCCTGGTGAAGGGCGGCGACTATGACATCGACCAGGTCGTGGGAGCCGATATCGTTCGCGCCTACGGTGGCGAGGTGCGAGTGCTCGGCCTGGTGGAGAACAGCTCCACCACGGCGATCGTCGAGAAGATCCGCAGCAAGTGATCCATGCCGACTGGCAACTCTGCCAGTCACAGATGTCGGCCCGGTCATAGGCGACCGGGTCGATGCCGAAGATCATGCCGGCATCCTCATCCTGCATGGAGTGCGATGCCGATGTTCCCAAACGCACAGGGCCGCGCCCTGGCTGTGCTCAATCGCGTAGCCCAGTCCCATTGGCCTGACCGTCTCAAACTGCGCAAGACGCTGGAAAAGCTGCTCTACGGCGGTACCCGTGCAGGCTTCAAGTTCGCGGCACGGCGCTCCCGCCAACTCCCGCGCGCGGCCAGCGCGAACGATCTGTTCGACCTCACCCTCTCCGACGAGCAGCGGATGCTGGTGGAGATGCTCGAGACTTTCGCCCTGGAAGCCCTGCGTCCGGCGGCCCACGATGCGGATGCGCGGGGCGCGGTGCGGGCCGCGTTGCTCCACCAGGCCCAGGCGCTTGGGCTGGTTCACTACGGCGTCAGCGAGGATCTGGGTGGCATGGCGGGCGAGGGCGCGATCCTCACCAACGCATTGATGGCCGAAGCGCTGTCCAAAGGCGACCTGAGCCTGGCGGCCGCACTGCTGGCACCGCTGTCTGCCGCCAACTGCATCCGTCGCTGGGCCACGCCTGAGCAGCGGGCCGCCTGGCTGCCGGCTTTCGTCGATGGGCAGTCCGCGCCGCGCATGGCCATCGCGGTGAATGAGCCGACGGTCCTGTTCGACCCCCACACGCTGGCCACCCGCGCGCAGCGCAAGAAAAGTCACTTCGTGCTGAATGGAGAGAAATGCCTGGTGCTCGACGGCCTGGATGCCAGCCGCATCATCGTCGCTGCCCGCGCTGAGCAAGGCACCGCGCTGTTCCTGGTCGACGCCGGCAGCAAGGGGTTGGAGCTGCGCCCGGAACCGGCCATGGGCTTGAAGGCGTGCGGAACTGCCCGCATTCGCCTGAAGGGAGTGAAAGTACCGCTCGAACATCGCCTGGCTGCCCTCGACTTCGACTACCAGGCATTCCTCGATCTCGGCCATCTCGCCTGGTGCGCCCTGGCCCTGGGAACCGCCCAGGCGGCCCTGGACTACGTGATCGGGTACTGCAATGAACGGATGGCCTTCGGTGAACCCATCAGTCATCGCCAGGGCGTGGCCTTCATGGTCGCGGACATGGCCGTCGAACTCGACGCGATGCGCCTGATGGTCTGGCGTGCCTGTGCCCGTGCCGATCATGGGGAGTCGTTCCAGCGCGAGGCCTATCTGGCGCGCCTGCTTTGCGCCGAAAAGGCCATGAAGATCGGCACCGATGCCGTGCAATTGCTCGGCGGCCATGGTTTCACCCAGGAACACCCGGCCGAGCGCTGGTACCGCGACCTGCGTGCCATTGCCGTGATGAGCGGCGGCCTGCATTTGTGAGGAAGGCAGCATGAACCTGGAAATACCGAAGAAATTCCGCGGCCTGAGCCTTCAGGCCCATCAGGTGGCGGCGCAGTACTTTCGCCCTCTGTCACGCAAGTACGACAAGGCCGAGCACGCCTATCCACGCGAGCTGGACCTGCTGGCGGCGCTGCTCGATGGCATGAACGCCGGTTCGCCGGAAACCATCGGCGCTGGCTCTGCCAGCAAGCGTGGCGCGGGAGTCGAGGAGGGCGTGCGCAACGGCGGCAACCTTGCTGCCCTGCTTGGCGTGATGGAGCTGTGCTGGGGGGATGTCGGCCTCTTGCTCGCCATGCCGCGCCAAGGGTTGGGCAATGCGGCCATCGCTGCGATCGCCAATGAGGAACAGCTCGCACGCTTTGGCGGCGCCTGGGCGGCCATGGCCATCACCGAACCCGGTTGCGGCTCGGATTCGGCCGCCATTCGCACCACTGCGTTGAAGGACGGCGATCACTACGTGCTGAATGGAGAAAAGATATTCGTCACCTCGGGGGCGCGTGCCGATGCGGTGGTGGTATGGGCCACGCTGGACCGCAGCCTCGGGCGTGCGGCGATCAAGTCGTTCGTGGTGGAGAAAGGCACGCCTGGCATGAGCGTGACGCGGCTGGAGAAGAAGCTTGGCATCAAGGCCTCCGATACCGCCTCCATCAGCTTCAGCAACTGCCGGGTGCCAGCAGCCAACCTGCTGGGTAATGCCGAGATTGACCTCCAGAAGGGCTTTGCCGGGGTGATGGAGACCTTCGACAACACGCGTCCACTGGTGGCGGGAATGGCCGTGGGAGTGGCCAGGGCCGCGCTCGATCGGACCCGTGAGTTGCTGCTCAAGGCGGGTTGCAGATTCGACTATGCGAAGCCGCTGCTGGTCGTCAGCCATGCTGAAGCCACGCTCTATCGCCTTGAGGCCGAATGGGAGGCAGCGCGATTGCTGGCCCTGAAGGCTGCCTGGATGGCCGACAACCGTCTGCCGAACTCCAAGGAGGCCTCCATCGCCAAGGCAAAGGCCGGGCGGGTGGCCAATGAGCTCACGCTCAAGTGCGTGGAATTGGCAGGCGCCTTGGGTTACGGAGAGGACGACTTGCTGGAGAAATGGGCGAGGGATTCGAAGATCCTCGACATTTTCGAAGGCACCCAGCAGATCCAGTTGCTGATCGTTGCCCGACGACTGCTGGGCAAGAACTCCAGTGAACTGAAGTGACAGCCGGACGCAGGCGAGCTTAATGAGGACGGGGCGCCTTGAGCGCCCCGGTTGTCAGCAGGCGATCTTCTTTCCCATGGGGCGGGCCGTCCCGACCCGCGCCAGCCAGTCGCGCCAGCGTACGCGCTCCTCGTGCACCAGCCAGCCCTCCTGTTCGGCGAAACTCTCCGATAACCAGAGGCCGCGGGTGCTGGCCGCCTTGAACTCGCCATTGCGCACGGTCAACAAATCGCCGGTCGGCAGTCCCTGATGCAGCGGCAACAGGTAGATATCGGGCCGGCGCCGATCGAGGCTGGCCACGAGCTGGCCACCCTGCAGCACTTCGTCCACATGGAAAAGACTGATCTGATGGCTGTCCCGAGGCAGGTCCAGGCGCAGGTCGTAGACCAATTGCAGAGAGGCCGTTGGCAGGTGCACGTAGGCTTCAGGCCGCTCCAGCAGGATGAGCTTGCCGTTGCGTACCGGGCGCGCGGCACCGGACAGCGGGCTGAGGCGGAAGTGGTTCGCATCGCGGTAGCGCAATTCGCGCTGGTAGGGCGTGGGTAGCCAGGTATCGGCGAAGCGCCCTCCCAGCCAGCCCTCCGGGGTTTCGATCAGGCATTCCTCGGCCACTTCCTGGATCGCCGTGAGCAGCGGCAGGTTCAGTTCATGGGCGGGGACATAGCCGGAAATCAGCTTCAACACGGTGTCGCCCCGATCCTGCCGGCGCTGGCGTACCAGCAGCCAGTAGTCGCGGCCCTGCAGGTTCAGGGTGAGCCTCACCGAAACGCCCAGGTTCGCCAGCTCCACCGCGAAACGCTGGGAATTACTCACCTGCACGGGACGGCGACGTTCGAGCATCTGGGTGAAGTTCAAGGGTCTGCCCAGGCTCTGATAGCTGAGGGCATCAGCGCTGGCTTCGACATGCAGCGGCAGGGTCTTGAACGCGCTGGGGTCCTTGCGGGCGAGGATTCGCGGCATGTCGGCTCCTTTGAGGCAGGGGTCGGCGGGCAGGGCTTGGTTAGTGGCGATGAGCTCCGATAACGGCGGCGGCCGTCGCGACATTATGGGACAGATGCAACGGATTGATGGTCCCGATTATCGCGCCGGTCACCCCGGAATGACCGAAGATCAGTTCGAAGCTGGCGCGGACCGGATCGACGCCGGAGCCGAGGCAGGCGTGACCGCTGGCGAGGCCTTTCTTGACCAGGATGCCCTTGTTCTGTTGCAGCGCGAAGTCCAGTACCGGCTTCTCGCCCTGCTCGTTCAGGTTGTAGGTGACCATGGCGCAATCGCCCCGCTCCAGGGCAAGGAGCCCGCCGTCCACGGTCTTGCCGGACAGCCCGAAGGCGCGGATCTTGCCGGCCTGCTTGAGCTCGGCGAGCGTTTCGTAGACACCGCTGTCCCGCAGAATGGCCACGTCGTTGCCGTCGGAGTGCACCAGCACCAGATCGATGAAGTCGGTTTCCAGGCGCTTCAGGCTTCGCTCGATGGAGAAACGCGTGTGTTCTGGGCTGAAGTCGAAGCGGGAAACGCCGGCTTCGAACTCTTCACCCACCTTGCTGACGATCACCCAGTCCTGGCGCTGCCCGCGCAGCAGTGGGCCAAGACGCTCCTCGCTACGGCCATAGGCCGGCGCGGTGTCGATCAGGTTGATGCCGAGATCACGGGCCAGCGCCAGTAACTGACGGGCTTCGGCGTCGTCCGGGATGGTGAAGCCATTGGGGTACTTCACGCCCTGGTCACGACCCAGCTTCACGGTGCCCAGGCCCAGAGGGGAAACCATCAGGCCCGTGTCGCCTAGCGGGCGGTGGAGGCTGTACAGGCTGTTCATCCCAGCAATTCCTCCCACGCAGGTTGTGCCACAGGCGGGCGGGGCAGGGCCGGCAACGGCGGGTTTGCAGCAGGACGCAGGCCGTCGCGCTCGAAGGCGGCCAGCACGCGGTCGGCGAAGTCAGGTGCCAGGGCCAGTTTGGTCGGCCAGCCCACCAGCAGGCGGTCTTGTTCGCTGAGGAATGCGTTGTCCGGACGTACCAGGCCGCTCTGCGCCGGCTCGGCGCGGTCCACCCGCAGGGTTGCCCATTGGGCGTTGGACAGGTCGATCCAGGGCACCAACTGGCGCAGTTCCTGTTCGGCGGCGGCAATCTGTTCGGCTTCGCTGCGGGCTACTCCCTCGGCTTCCGCCAAATCGCCGCCCAGGTACCAGACCCATTGGCCATCGGCGGCCGGGTGGCTGGTGACGGTAATGCGCGGCTTCGGCCCGCCACCCAGGCAATGGGCATAGAGCGGCTTCAGGCTGGGCGCCTTGACCATCACCATGTGCAGCGGCCGGCGTTGCATGGCCGGCTGGTTCAGGCCCAGGGTTTCGAGCAGCGCCTGGTTGCCGGCGCCGGCACTGAGCACGATGCGTTGCGCGCGTACTTCACGGCCGTCAAGGCGCAGGCCGGTGAGTTGACCGTCCTCCAGCAGGGGCTCGACCTCATGGGCGGCCAGGAGGCCATCGCCGGCCAGTTCCGCCAGTCGGCTGATCAGGCTCGGCACGTCCAGTACCAGTTCGGCCAGGCGATAGACTTTGCCCTTGAACTTGGGGTGCTGCAGCGCGGGAGGTAGTTCGCTGCCCTTCACCTGATCGACGCGGCCGCGTACGGCCTTGCTGGCGAAGAAGCTGGTGAGATTGCCTGCCAGGGTGCCGGGCGACCAGAGGTAGTGGGCTTCGGAGAGCAGGCGCACGCCACGAAGATCCAGTTCGCCGCTGCCGGCCAGGGCCTCACGCCAGCGGCGGGGCATGTCGGCAATGGCTTCGGAGGCGCCGGTCAGGGCACCGTGCAGGGCGTACTTGGCGCCACCGTGGATGATCCCCTGGGATTTGACGCTCTGTTCGCCGCCAAGGCTGGCCTTTTCCACCAGCAGCGTGGCGAAGCCTTGCTGGCGCAGGCGGGCGTTGAGCCAGAGGCCGGCGATGCCGCCGCCAAGAATGAGCACATCAGTGGAAAGGGATTCGGCCATGGGTCGCAGGCGCCTTAAAAAAAACAGGGGCGCAGTATAGCGCCCCTGTCGTGATGCCGACCTACAGCAGACTCTCAGTGGCCGGTGCTGTTGGAGAACAGCTGGATCACCACCACACCGGATACGATCAGGCCCATGCCCATTACGGCTGGCGCATCCAGTTTCTGCTGATAGAGCACCAGTGCGGCGATGCTCACCAGCACGATACCGAGACCGGCCCAGATGGCGTAGGCGATGCCCACGGGAATGCTGCGCACCACCAGGGTCAGCATCCAGAAGGCGATGGCGTAACCGCCGATCACCAGGATCAGGGGCAGAGGCTTGTTGAAGCCGTCGATGGCTTTCATCGAGGTGGTGGCGACGACTTCAGCGGCAATGGCGATAGCGAGATAGATGTAGCCGGTCATGGTCGGGCCTCCTGTGCAATGAGGCGAATTCTAAGTTCTCGGCTGATGGGATAAAGTCATTTCCCATCTGAATTGGAGATAGGTTGCCCGCCATGCAATGGAGCCTGGAACAGATCCGCCTGTTCGTTGCGGTCGCGGAAGGTCAGTCATTCTCGGCGGTCGCGCGCAGACTGCGGCGCGCCCAGTCGGCGGTAAGCAGTGGCATCGCCATGCTCGAAGAGGACCTTGGTGTGCAGCTGTTCGACCGCAGCAGCGGTCGCCAGCCGCGCCTGACGGCGGCAGGCGTTGCCTTGCTGGAGGAAGCCCGGGAAGTCCTGCGGCAGTGCCAGCGCCTGGACGGAAAGGCCCTGGGGCTGGCGAAAGGTGAAGAGGCGCGCCTGCGCCTGGCCCAGGACGAGGCCATGCCTTATCAGCCCGTGCTGGCCAGCCTGGAAGCATTGGGCAAGGCATTTCCGCTGCTGGAGGTGCAACTGACCACCAGTGCCCAGGGTGAGGTGGCGCGCAAGCTGTTGGAGCGCCGCGCTGACCTTGGATTGCTGTTCCACCATGAGCAGATGCCCGACGCCCTGGAGCGCCAACGGCTGGGCACCATCGAGATGGTCACCGTCTGTGGCGCCAATCATTCCCTGGCCGCGATGGGCTGTGCCGATCGCCGCGAGCTGGCGCTGCACCGGCAGATCCTCATGTCTCCCCAGGACAGCCATTACCCGGGTGGCGAGCAGATCGGCCCGCAAGTCTGGCGAGCCGACAGCTTCTACGTGATGGCCGAATTGCTCATGCGCGGACTGGGCTGGGCCTGGCTGCCCCGCCATGTGGCGCAGTACCCGGCCTATCAGGGACAGCTGGTGGAGCTGCGCAGCGACTGGACGCCGCCCTCGCTGGTGGTAGAACTGGTCTGCCGCCGCGACTCGGCACTTGGGCCGGCGGCGCTCTGGCTGGCCGATAGCCTGGCGGAGCACCTGCAGGCCATGGGTTAGTGCGATCGACGGCGAGTCACGCTAAGCTCCGCGCCCATGAATCGCACCCTCTATACCTTGTTGTTCCATCTCGGTCTGCCCCTGGTCGCTGTGCGCCTGGCCTGGCGCGCCTGGCGTGCGCCCGCCTATGCGCGGCGCATCGGCGAGCGCTTTGCCTTTGGCCTGCCATCAATCAGACCGGGCGGTATCTGGGTCCATGCCGTGTCGGTGGGCGAGAGCATCGCCGCCGCTCCCATGGTCCGCGCCCTGCTGGAGCGCCACCCGGACCTGCCCATCACCATCACCTGTATGACGCCCACCGGTTCCGAGCGCATCCGCGCGCTGTTCGGCGACAAGGTGCAGCATTGCTATCTGCCCTATGACCTGCCCTGGGCGGCGGCTCGCTTCCTCGATCAGGTGCGGCCGAAGCTGGCGGTGATCATGGAGACCGAGCTCTGGCCGAACCACATCCACCAGTGCGCCCGTCGCGGCATCCCGGTGGTGCTGGCCAATGCCCGGCTGTCCGAGCGCTCGGCGCGTGGTTATGCGCGATTCGCCAAGCTCACCGCGCCCATGCTGGCCGAACTGCGCTGGATCGCGGTGCAGACGGAAGCCGAAGCCGAGCGTTTCCACACGCTTGGTGCACGTCCTGAATGCGTGGGCGTGACCGGTTCGATCAAGTTCGACCTGCGCATCGACCCGGCGTTGCTCCAGCGGGCCGCGGAGCTGCGTGGCCAATGGGGCGCCGATTCGCGGCCTGTGTGGATTGCCGCAAGCACCCACGCCGGGGAGGATGAAATCGTCCTGGCTGCCCACAAGGCACTGTTGAAGCAGCGGCCGGAAACACTGCTGATCCTGGTGCCGCGTCACCCGGAGCGATTCGGTTCGGTGTTCGAGCTGAGTCGTCGCGAAGGGCTGGCAACGGTGCGCCGATCCACCGGCGCGCCTGTGGCAGCGACGGATGCGGTGCTGGTGGGGGACACCATGGGCGAGTTGCTATTCCTCTATGCGCTGGCCGATATCGCTTTCGTGGGCGGCAGCCTGGTGCCCAATGGCGGTCACAACCTGCTGGAGCCGGCAGCCCTGGGCAAACCAGTGCTCAGCGGCCCGCACCTGTTCAACTTCCTCGAAATCGCCGCGCAGCTGCGAGACGCCGGGGCGCTGGCCGAGGTGGCAGATGCCGAAGAATTGGCCGCACAGGTTGGCGGGCTCTGGGCCGAGCCGGGGCGTGCAGCAGCGATGCGCGACGCGGGCCTGGGCGTGCTCAAGGCCAATCAGGGTGCATTGGAGCGTCTGCTGGGCGGGATTGCGCGGTTGCTGTAGGGGCGATTTCAATCGCCAAGGGTGGCGTAGCTGCCCCATAGGTGTTTGAAGGGCAGACCTTCGGTCTGCTTGGCGAATGAATTCGCCCCTACAGGAAAAGTTCCTGAACGATTGCGCGAATCAGAACGTCGGCGGCGTGATGACCCAGAGGATCAGCGCATCCTTTTCGCCCGGGTTGCCGTAGCGGTGCGGCTCCTGGCTGGAGAAGCTGAAGCTGTCGCCTTCCTGCAGGTGGAAATGCCGGTCGCCGACCCAGAGTTCGAATTCGCCACTCAGCACGTAGCCGGCTTCTTCGCCCTCGTGGCTGTAACTCTCTTCGCTGTAGGTACCTGGCGGGAAGCGCGAATGAAGCATCTCCAACTGGCGCAGTGGCTGCGGGCTGAGCAGCTCGTCGGTAATGCCGTCCTCGTAGTGCAGGCTGGTGCGGGCGTTGCGGCGCACGACGTAACCACGATCGGCTTCGGTGGTGGGCGCTTCGCTGGCGAAGAACCACTGGATGGTCACGCCCAGGCTGCGCGCAATATTGAACAGCGCGGGAATCGAGGGATAGGCCAGGTTGCGTTCCAGCTGGCTGATGTAGCCGGCGGTGAGCTTGCTCTGTTCGGCCAGTTCGGTGAGGGTCAGGCCCCGGCGTTTGCGCAGCGCGCGGATGCGCGTGCCGAGGAACTGGCTCTCGGCGTTGGCGTTCGGCGATGGCAGGCTGGGGCTCATGGTTCCCTCCATGGGACAGGATCGCGGCATTGTATTGCAGCCGCGATCGCCAGCGACACTCAGATGCTCCAGGCCAGCTTCAATCCCTCATAAATCGCCTCTTCCACCGTACGAGGCGCCAGGCAGTCGCCGATCCTCCGGAATTCCACCAGGCCTTCCAGCTCACTGCCCAGGTCGTCCACCGGCTGGTGGCCCTGGCAGAGCACCAGGGTGTCCACCTCTTCGAAGAGCATCGGTTCGCCACAGGCGGCATGCGTCATGTACACGGTGTTGTCGTCGCAGCCGTAAAGACGTGCATAAGACGTGATCGGAATGCCCATCTTGTGCAGCTCTCCGGCCATCTGGTCGCGCACGTAAAGGGGCAGGCTTTCGCCGCAATGGGTGCCGCTCACCGCCAGGCGTACCTGATGGCCATTGCGTGCCAGGCGTTCGGCGATGCCGGGGGCGATCCAGTCGCCGCGCCAGTCGGTGACCACGACTGAACGGCCCAATTGCACTTCGTCACGCAGGACCTGCCAGGCGTCGACCACCTGCAACTCGCCGCCGCGCTCGAAGGGCGGCCAGTAGGGCTTCGCGCCGGTGGCGAGAATCACCAGGTCAGGACGCTCGCGCTCCACCAGGGCATGGTCGACGCGGACATTGCGCTGCACCTGGACACCGGCCAGCTCCATCTCCCGTTGCAGGTTGGTGACCGCCCCGCCGAATTCCGCGCGGCGTGGCAGCAGCTGGGCCAGCAGGACCTGCCCGCCGAGCTGGTTTCCGGCTTCGAAGAGGGTTACCTCATGGCCACGCTGGGCCGCCACGGCGGCGGCCTTCATGCCTGCCGGCCCTCCGCCCACCACCATCACGCGCTTGCGCACGGCAGCTGGTTTGGGTTCTCCGTAGGTCAGTTCACGACCGGTTTCCGGGTGCTGGATACAGGAGATGGGATAGCCGCGATGGAAGTGGCCGATGCACGCCTGATTGCAGGCGATGCAGGCACGCACATCGTCGCTGCGGCCATTAGCAGCCTTGTTCGGCATCTGCGGGTCGCAGATCAGTGCGCGGGTCATGCCGCAGACATCCGCCTGGCCGCGGGCGAGGATGCTCTCGGCTTCCTGGGGCTGGTTGATCCGTCCGGTGACGAAGAGTGGGATGTCCAGGCGCGACTTGAAGGTCCCGGCTGTGGAAGCGAGGTAAGCGGCTTCGATGGCCATGGGCGGCACGATATGGATGGCGCCCCCGATAGAGGCGGAAGTGCCGGCCACCAGGTGCAGGTAGTCGAGTTGCCCTTGCAGGGCGAGAGCGGCGGTCAGGGATTCGTCTTCGGTCAGGCCTTCCGGGTCGCGTTCGTCGGCGGAGATGCGCATGCCGACGATGAAATCTTCCGGGCAGTTGGCGCGCACGGCCTGTATCACTTCGCGGACGAAGCGCAGGCGGGCGTCCAGGTCGCCGTTGTAACTGTCCTCCCGGCGGTTCACGCGCGGGTTGAGAAACTGCGCGGGCAGATAGCCGTGGCTGGCGACGATCTCCACACCGTCCAGGCCAGCCTCGGACAACCGGCGGGCGGCTGCGCCGTAGCCGGCGACAATCTCGTCGATCATTCGCTGGTCCAAGGCTCGCGGCATTACCCGGAAACGCTCGTTGGGTGAAGCCGACGCGGACCAGGCCACCGTCAGCAGCCCATCGCTGGACTCCATGATTTCCCGACCCGGATGGAAGACCTGGGAGAGCACCACCGTGCCTTCGGCATGGCAGGCTTCGGCCAGGCGACGATAGCCCTCGATGCACGCATCGTCGGTGGCCATCAGCACATGGGAGGTGTAGCGGGCGCTGTCATGCACCCCGGCCACTTGCAGGACGATCAGGCCGACACCGCCCTTGGCGCGAGCACGGTGGTAGGCGACGAGCTGGTCGTTGACCAGGTTGTCGGCGGGCATCGAGGTGTCGTGGCCGCTGGACATGATCCGGTTCTTCAGGCGTTTGCCGCGGATTTCCAGGGGCTCGAAAAGGAGCGGGAAGGTGGCACTGGACATGGAGGCTCCTGAGGGCCTGGCGGCCCGCTTGTTCTTGTCGAGCCATGGAAATTTACCTTCAGTAAAAAATCAACTTGTTTTTTTACTTTGCACTGGCTTAGCTTCGTGTCAGCCCGAGCTGGGCAGGCTTCATGACAACAACAAGAGGAGAAGCACCATGCGGCAGTCTTTCGTCCCTCACCTGAGCAACCGTTCACATCTGTCTTCCATTCCGGCCTCCCGTCACGCGGGCCGCCTGCTCGCCGGCTTGGCGCTCGCTTGTAGCCTGGGAAGCGTCCAGGCGGCCGACACCATGGTGGTGGTGGGCTACGGCGGGGCAGGGCAGAAAGCCCTGAGTGACGCCTTCTTCAAACCCTTCGCCCAGGCCAGCGGAGCCCCGCTGACGGAGGGCGAATACAACGGCGAAATGGCGCGGATCAAGGTGATGGCCGATACCGGGAGCGTCGACTGGGACTTGGTGGAGATCGAGGCGCCTGACCTGGTGCGTGGCTGCGAGGAAGGCCTGTTCGAGCGCCTGGATTGGCAGCGCATCGGCGGCGCCGACCAGTTGATCCCCGATGCAGCCCAGGAATGCGGCTCGGCCACGATGGTCTGGAGCGTGGCGCTGGCCTATGACGCCGGCAAGCTGGCTGAGGCGCCGAAGTCCTGGGCGGACTTCTGGGATGTGCAGCGCTTCCCCGGCAAGCGCGGGCTGCGCAAGCGGGCGGTGTACAACCTGGAGTTCGCGCTGCTGGCCGATGGCGTCAAGCGCGAGGACGTCTACAAGGTGCTGGCTACGCCGGCAGGGGTGGAACGGGCCTTCGCCAAGCTGGATCAGCTCAAGCCCCATATCCAGTGGTGGGAGGCGGGAGCCCAGCCCGTGCAATGGCTGGCCGCCGGTGACGTGACCATGACTTCGGTCTACAGCGGGCGTATCGCCGCGGCCCACCAGGACGGCAACAAGTTCGCCGTAGTGTGGCCGGATAGTCTTTACGGCATGGACTACTGGGCGATCATCAAGGGCTCGAAACACGTCGACCGCGCCCACCAGTTGATCGCCTTCATCAACAAGGCCGAGAACCAGGCCGACTATGTCAAACGGATTCCCTACGGACCGGTCAACCAGCAGACCTTCGAGCGTCTCGACCCGGCGCTGACCGGCTGGCTGCCCAGCGCGCCGCAGAACATGGCGCAGGCCCTGCCGATGGATGTGGAGTTCTGGACCGACCACGGCGAAGACCTGGAGCAGCGCTTCAACGCCTGGGCGGCCAAATAACCTTCCTGCGGAGTCAGACTCAGCCGGAACTGTAGGGTGGATAGCGCTTTTCTATCCACCAGCGATGCTCGGCATGACGCCGAGGGTGGATCGATGAAGCGTGATCCACCCTACGACTGGCGGCTCCTACAACCCAATGAAAAAGCCCGGCAGTGATGCCGGGCTTTTTCGTCTGGAGCGGAACTCAGTACTCCGGGTCGCCTTTCAGGCTGGCCTCTGCTGCCTTGGCCAGGTCCGGCGGGAGGAAGTCCTTGTCCGGGTCGTAGTCGGGTTTGAGGAAGGCAGCCAGGGCTTCCAGGTCGCCCGGGCTCAGGGTGCCGGCGGCCTGCTTCAGGCGCAGGTTGTCGAGGATGTAGTCATAGCGCGCGTTGTTGTAGTCGCGAACCGAGCTATACAGCTGGCGCTGGGCGTCGAGCACGTCGACGATGTTGCGGGTGCCCACCTGGTAGCCGATCTCGGTGGCTTCCAATGCGCTCTGGTTGGAGATGATCGACTGCTTGCGTGCTTTCACCTGTTCGACGTCGGTGTTCACCGCGCGGTGGAAGTTGCGGGTGTTCTGCACAATGTTGCGGCGCAGGCTTTCACGTTGCTGCTCGGTCTGGTTCAGGCGCTGATAGGACTCGCGCACTTGCGAGCTGGTCAGGCCGCCGCTGTAGATCGGGATGTTCAGCTGCAGGCCAATACTGCGTTGCTCCACGTCGCCACTGAACGGATCCTGGCCGGGCAGGGTGGAACCGTTGTTGCTGAAGCCGAGGCTGTCGTTGTCGCCCTTCTGGTAGCTGGCGACCGCGTCCAGGGTAGGCGCGTGGCCGGCCTTGCGCTGGCGCAGGGTTTCTTCGGCGGCGTCGACGGCATAGTTGGCAGCCTGCAGATTGAGGTTCTGCTGGGCGGCGGTATCGACCCAGGCCTTCGCGTCGTTGGGCGCGGGCACCACGACTGGCAGGGTGTGGCGAATGCCCTCGATGGAGGGGTACTCGCGGTTGGTCAGGGTCACCAGCGCCTGGAAGGCGTCTTCCACATTGCGCTCGGCGATCATCCGGTTGGCGCGGGCGGTGTCATAACCGGCCTGGGCTTCCAGCACGTCGGTCTTGTCCGACAGGCCCACATCGAAGCGCTCGTTGGCCTGGTCGAGCTGGCGCTTGAACGCCGCTTCCTCGGCCTTGGTGGAGGCCAGGTTGTCCTGGGCGCGGAGCACGGAGAAGTAGGTTTCCGCAGTCTGCAGGATCAGATTCTGCTGCGTTGCCGAGAAGTCCAGCGAGGCCTGCTCGGTGAGGGACTCCGCCGCCTTCAGTTGGAACCAGCGGTCGGCACGGAAGATCGGCTGGCTCAGGGTCGCCTGGTAGGCGATGCCGCTGCGCGAAAAGGTGTTGGAGGGATCGTCCAGCTTGGTCCGCGTGTCGTTGGACGTGGCACCGCCGTTAATCTGCGGCAGCAGGCCGGAACGAGCCTGGGGTACGGCCTCGCGTTGCGCCTCGTAGTTGGCACGGGAAGCGGCGAGATCCGCGTTGTTGTCGACGGCGTCCTTGTAGACGGTCACGAGGTCCGTCTTGGCTGACAGGGGTGCATCTACGGCCCAGGCGGTTCCGGCAAAGGCGGAAGCCACGGCGATGGCCAGCGAGAGTCTGCGCAGCATGATCAATCCTGGATACTGAGGTGTCGGGCAAGGCTACGGGGGCGCCGGGGGCCGGTCAAGACGCCCCACAGGCGGCCTCAGTGTAGTTTGCGACAAGCTATGTTGCTTGCCTGCAACAATCCTTTCCTATTGAGGTACTTGCGTCACTTGTCGACGCGCCGGTCACATTATTCTGACCACCGGGTTGGTTTTCTCGGGTGAGCTTGTTTAGACTGCGCGAGTTCTTGTCGGGGTGCCTCGAATCGGAGGCTGAGATCGGAGAGTTCCGGATCCCGTTGAACCTGATCAGGTTAAAGCCTGCGTAGGGAACAAGATGTGCCTCCCCAACCCGTATTCCGGGAGGCCCTCTCGGCACCAGTCCCCCGGTGCACTCTCTTTCAGGTTCGCTCCGACATCATCCCAGGAGCCAGCCCGATGACCGCAAAACAACAAAAGAACCTGAGCGAGAGCGCCCAGGTCGACCAGCAATCCATCCAGCCTTTCCCCCGTTCGCAGAAAGTCTATGTGCAGGGCTCCCGCCCGGATATTCGCGTGCCCATGCGCGAAATCAGCCTGGATGTGACCCCCACCGCCTTCGGTGGCGAGATCAACGCCCCGGTCACTGTCTATGACACCTCCGGCCCGTACACTGACCCGAGCGTCAGCATCGATGTGCGCAAGGGCCTGGCCGACGTGCGTTCGCCCTGGATCGAAGACCGCAACGACACCGAGCGCCTGCCGGGCCTGACCTCCGAGTTCGGTCAACGTCGACTGGCCGATGCCGAGCTGTCGGCCATGCGTTTTGCCCATGTGCGCAACCCGCGCCGCGCCAAGGCCGGCCGCAACGTCACCCAGATGCACTACGCGAAGCAGGGCATCATCACGCCCGAGATGGAATACGTCGCCATCCGCGAGAACATGAAACTGGCCGAGGCGCGCGCTGCCGGCCTGCTGAAGGAGCAGCATCCGGGGCAGAGCTTCGGCGCCAGCATCCCCAAGGAAATCACCCCGGAGTTCGTCCGCGAGGAAATCGCCCGCGGCCGCGCCATCATCCCGGCGAACATCAACCACGTGGAGCTGGAGCCGATGATCATCGGCCGCAACTTCCTGGTGAAGATCAACGGCAACATCGGCAACTCGGCCCTGGGTTCGTCCATCGAAGAAGAAGTGGCCAAGCTGACCTGGGGCATCCGCTGGGGTTCGGACACCGTGATGGATCTGTCCACCGGCAAGCACATCCATGAGACCCGCGAGTGGATCATCCGCAACTCGCCGGTACCGATCGGCACCGTGCCGGTCTACCAGGCCCTGGAGAAGGTGGGCGGCATCGCCGAAGACCTGAACTGGGAGCTGTTCCGCGACACCCTGATCGAACAGGCCGAGCAGGGCGTGGACTACTTCACCATCCACGCCGGTGTCCTGCTGCGCTATGTGCCGCTGACCGCCAAGCGCGTGACCGGTATCGTTTCGCGCGGCGGTTCGATCATGGCCAAGTGGTGCCTGGCTCACCACAAGGAGAATTTCCTCTACACCCACTTCGAGGAAATCTGCGAAATCATGAAGGCCTACGACGTCAGCTTCTCGCTCGGCGATGGCCTGCGTCCGGGTTCCATTGCCGATGCCAACGACGCCGCCCAGTTCGGTGAGCTGGAAACCCTCGGCGAGCTGACCAAGATTGCCTGGAAGCACGATGTGCAGACCATGATCGAGGGTCCTGGCCACGTGCCGATGCACCTGATCAAGGAGAACATGGACAAGCAGCTGGAATGCTGCGACGAGGCGCCGTTCTACACCCTCGGCCCGCTGACCACCGACATCGCCCCTGGCTACGACCACATCACCTCCGGCATCGGCGCCGCGATGATCGGCTGGTTCGGTTGCGCCATGCTCTGCTACGTGACCCCGAAGGAGCACCTGGGCCTGCCCAACAAGGATGACGTGAAGACCGGCATCATCACCTACAAGATCGCCGCCCACGCGGCCGACCTGGCCAAGGGGCATCCGGGCGCACAGATCCGCGACAACGCCTTGTCCAAGGCGCGCTTCGAGTTCCGCTGGGAAGACCAGTTCAACCTCGGCCTTGACCCGGATACCGCGCGCTCCTTCCACGACGAAACCCTGCCGAAGGATTCGGCCAAGGTGGCGCACTTCTGCTCGATGTGCGGACCGAAGTTCTGCTCCATGAAAATCACCCAGGAAGTGCGGGACTACGCCAAGGAAAACGGCCTGACTGACGAACAGAAGGCCATCGAGGCCGGCTTCGCCGAGCAGTCCGGGCGCTTCAAGGACGAGGGATCGGTGATCTACAAGCAAGTGTGAGCGTCAGCTCAGGAACGATGAACAGGCACTGACCTGTCATCCCCACGCTGGAAGCCGGGCCTCGTGCCCGGCTTTCCGGTTTGTGGCCAATTCATAACTACAGTCCATCAGGGCAACTGCCAACGTGAACACCCCGACCAGCTACTCGCCGTCCATCCCGGTCGCCTTCGACCAGCGCGTTCTCGGCACGCGCGATCTGTTTTCCCTCTGGTTCTCCCTCGGCCTTGGCCTGATGGTGCTGCAGACCGGCGCGCTCCTGGCGCCGGGCCTTGGTGCCAGCGACGCCTTGCTGGCGATTTTCCTCGGCACCGGCGTCGGCGTGCTGCTGCTGGGTGCGGCCGCGATGATCGGCAGCGATACCGGCCTGGCTTCCATGGCGTCGATGAAGCTCAGCCTCGGCTCGGCGGGCGCGACCCTGCCAGCCGTCCTCAATCTGCTGCAACTCGTGGGTTGGGGCGCCTTCGAGATCATCGTGATGCGCGACGCGGCCAGCGTCCTGATCACTCGTGGCCTGGGCGAGGGCAGCCTGTGGGCTTCACCCACCCTCTGGACCCTGGTGTTCGGCGCCCTGGCCACCTTACTCGCGGTCGCCGGCCCGCTCGCCTTCGTACGTCGCATCCTGCGCCGCTGGGGCATCTGGCTGCTGCTGGGCGCCTGTGTCTGGCTGACCTGGGACCTGTTCAACCGCGCTGATTTCTCGGCCCTGATGGCGCGGGCCGGCGACGGTTCGATGAGCTTCGCCCTGGGCTTCGATATCGCCATCGCCATGCCGCTGTCCTGGCTGCCGCTGATCGCCGACTACTCTCGCTTCGGCCGTCGTGGTGTTGGCGTCTTCGCCGGTTCGGCGCTGGGCTTCTTCATCGGTTGCCTGTGGCTGATGGGCCTGGGCGTTGCCTACACCCTGGCGTTCGCCGAGGGCAGCGACGCCAACGCACTGCTGCTGGCCCTGGCCGGCGCGGGCATGGGGATACCGCTGCTGCTGATCCTGCTGGACGAGTCGGAAAAGGCCTTTGCCGATATCCACTCGGCGGCAGTGTCCAGCGGCATCCTGCTGCCGCTGAAGGTCGAGCAGCTGGCGCTTGCCATCGGTCTGCTCTGCACCCTGATCGCTTGGTTCGCGCCGCTGGCCGAGTACCAGAACTTCCTGCTGCTGATCGGCTCGGTATTCGCGCCGCTGTTCGGCGTGGTGCTGGTGGATCACTTCATCCTGCGTCGCCGCCGCGCCGAACTGGCGCCGCGCGTGGCATTGCGCTGGGACACGCTGGTGGCCTGGGGCTGCGGTGTCGCGATCTACCACCTGCTGGCCAATCGTTGGCCGGAGCTGGGTGCAACCCTGCCGGCGCTGCTGGCTGCCGGCGGGTTGCAATTGCTGCTGGGACGCTTCAGCCGCGTCCGGGGAAATACTGGGGCTTCAGTATTCCGTTGAGCTGCGGGTAGGGGATGCGAATCTCCGGGTGCCCGCTGGAGTAGGGCGCGATGCTGTACACGTCGTATTTGAGCAGCATCGCACCGTAGCCAAGGCCCACATTGGCGGTGCGTTCGAACGGCCAGGTCTTGAGGAAGTCGGGGTCCTGGTCGAACTTGTTGGCCGCCAGCCAACGCAGGTGAGCCTGCTCGGCGACTTGCCAGAAGGCCTCTTCCTGGCCGGGAAGCAACATGTCGCCAAGGCTCAGCGGCTTCTCCAGCTTGCGGTCGTAGTTGATGAAACCGCGTCCGGGCATGCCATGGGCGCCACCGGTGAAGAGGTAGCTGGACAGCTCCACCAGCACGAGCATGTCGTGCTGCTCCAGCACCTTGGCTTGCAGGTAGCTGCTCCAGCCCGGTTCGGCGCTGGCGAGAAAATCCTTCTCGTAGGATTCGAGCGACGCCGGAAGCGGCTCGCCGGGGCCGTTCTGGGTCATCTTCAGCAATCGCTGATTGATCAGCGAATTGAGCTGCGGCTCATCGGCGAAGCTGATGGTGTCGATGTTCACCAGCGGACAGGTTTCGCCCTGGCAGCCGGGCTTCAGGTGTTCCCAGGCGTGGCGCTGCGGTTCCAGTTTGGCGCTGCCGCCGGGCAGCATCTGGCAGGCGCTGAGCAGGACGCCGAGGCTGGCAGCGGCAAGGAGTCGGGCTAGGGGCATCGGCTTCATCATTCAGGGGCGGATTCCGAAAAAGTGCAGGCTTCGACTGCCATCGGGGCCATGAGTTCGCGTTTCCCGGGCAGCTTTCGCTGCGCATCTTCCCAGTCCGTGCCCCGTCTGCAAAGAGGCTGCAGCCTGCCCGGCCAAGGGGTAGGATGCGCGAATCGAAGCCTACCGCAGCAGTGAGAATGTCACATGACCGAAACCTTCAAGCCGGGCCCCGACGCTGTCGAGATCGTCGAACGAGAAACCTGTTTCCAGGGTTTCTACCGCCTGGACCGCCTGAGCCTGCGCCATCGCTTGTTCTCCGGCGACATGGGACCGGTCATCCATCGGGAGCTCTTCGTCCGTCACGATGCTGTCTGCGTGCTGCCCTATGATCCGCAGCGGGATGCGGTGGTGCTGATCGAACAATTCCGCGTCGGTGCCTTCGGCAAGAGCGAAAGCCCGTGGCTGCTGGAGCTGGTGGCGGGATTGATCGACAAGGACGAGGAGCCGGAAGAGGTCGCCCGTCGGGAAGCCGTCGAAGAAGCTGATCTGCAGTTGACTTCGCTGTGGCCGATCACCACCTACTATCCTTCACCAGGGGGCTCCAACGAGCGTGTGCACCTGTACCTCGGACGTTGCGACAGCGACGGCGCGGGCGGCGTACACGGGCTGGCGGAGGAGGGCGAGGATATCCGCGTGCACGTGCTGCCGCTGGAAGACGCCCTGGCCCTGATGCGTGAAGGGCGGCTGGACAATGCCGCGAGTATGCTGGCCCTGCAGTGGCTGGCGCTGAACCGTGCTGAAGTCAGGGGGTTGTGGACGTGAATCTGTTGCGCGATCGCTACCGGGTCGATCTCATCGGGCTGCAAGCAGCCTGTGAGGCGAACTACGCGCGCCTGATGCGTCTGCTTCCGCAGATGCGCGAGGTGCGTGGTTCCCGACGCGTCGCGCTGAGCCAGGGCGAGCGCCTGCTCGGTGTCTTGGCCCTGGAAGTGGTCGAAGCCTGCCCCTATACCACCACGCTGCAGGTGCGCCAGGAGCACAGCCTGCCCTGGCTGCCGTCGCCACAGCTGGAAGTGCGCGTCTACCATGACGCGCGCATGGCGGAAGTGGTCGGTGCCGAGAATGCGCGGCGATTCCGCAGCGTGTATTCCTATCCCAACGCCGACATGCACCAGCCCGATGAGAAGAGTCAACTCAATCTCTTCCTCGGTGAGTGGCTGAGCCATTGCCTGGCTTGTGGCCACGAGCTGGAACCCGTCGTCCTCTGACCTCTGGGCAAAACGCCCCCGCGATCGACGGGCTTCCTGCCTGCTTTTGTCTGCAAGCGCCTGCGACTGGTCGGCCAGGTGGATCCGCTGCCGCTAACTGTGAACCATTCCCGCTTCGCGGGTTTACCCATTGCGCGCGCACCAACCATAATCGGAACATCTCGCCCGAGGAGAAGGCCTTGCCCAATCCAGTCCCCCCTGCCGCTGACGAGTCGGTGCTGCTGGTGCAGCTGTCCGACAGCCACCTGTTCGCCGAGGCGGACGGCAAGCTGCTGGGCATGGAAACCCGCGACAGCTTGCAGCGGGTGATCGATCAGGTGCTCCGGGAGCAGCCGCGCATCGACCTGGTACTGGCTACGGGCGACCTGTCCCAGGACGGTTCTGTCGAGTCCTACGAAGCATTCCGGGATCTGACCGCAGTCATTCCCGCGCCTGTCCGCTGGTTCCCGGGCAATCACGATGAAGTTCCCGTGATGCGTGATGTGTGCGCTGGCACCGCCGAGCTGGACCCCATCGTCGACTTCCCGCATTGGCGCGTGGTTTTGCTGGATTCCACCATCGCCGGCGCGGTGCCCGGACATTTCCCCTCCGAGCAGTTGGCATTTCTGGAAAACGCCCTCGAAGAGGCCGGCGAGCGCCATGTGCTGGTCAGCTTCCATCATCATCCGGTGCCCATCGGCTGCGCCTGGATGGACCCGATCGGCGTACGCAACCCCGACAGCCTGTTCGCCGTGCTGGATCGTTATCCACAGGTGCGGGCGCTGCTTTGGGGCCACGTTCACCAGGAGTTCGACCAGGTCCGCAATGGCGTACGCCTGCTGGCGTCGCCATCCACCTGCGTGCAGTTCGCGCCGGGCAGCGAGGATTTCTGCGTAGGTAACGAGGCACCGGGTTATCGCTGGTTGCGCCTGACCCGTGATGGTCGCGTGGAAACCGGCGTTTCGCGGGTCACCGGGATCACCTTCGAAGTGGACTACAGCATCAAGGGTTATTGACCTTCGCGCCGCGGCACGGCAAGAAGTACAACTTTCCCTCGATCTGCCAGGAAACCGCGTGTCCAACTCGCAACCCAGCCTCCTTTATATACACGGCTTCAACAGTTCGCCGGCGTCGCTCAAGGCGCGCCAGCTCGGCACGCTCATGCAGCGCCTCGGCCTGGCCGAACGCCTGCGGGTTCCGGCCCTGCATCATCATCCGCGACTGGCCCTCGGCCAGCTCGAGGCGGCTATCTCCGAACTGGGGCGCCCGGTGCTGGTCGGCAGCTCCCTGGGCGGCTACTATGCGACCCACCTGGCCGAACGCCACGGCCTGAAGGCCGTGCTGATCAACCCCGCGGTCGCCCCGCATCGGTTGTTCGACGGCCAGCTTGGCCCACAGAAGAACTATTACAGCGACGAAATCTGGGAGCTGACGCTGGAGCATGTGATGGCGCTGGCCGAACTGGAAGTGCCGCCCCCACAGGACCCGGCCCGTTACCAGGTGTGGTTGCAGACGGCCGATGAAACCCTCGATTACCGCCAGGCTGAGCGCTACTACCGCGCCTGCGCCTTGCGTATCGAAGCGGGCGGCGACCACGGTTTCCAGAACTTCCCTGCCCATCTGCCCGCCTTGCTGGCCTTTGCCGGCTTTCCCGCGCAGCTGTGGCGTGACATCGACTTTTCCGACCTCTGACTGAAAGGGAATCCATGGCTACTTACAACGCGGATGCCATCGAAGTCCTCTCCGGCCTCGACCCGGTGCGCAAGCGCCCGGGCATGTACACCGACACTTCCCGACCCAATCACCTGGCCCAGGAAGTCATCGACAACAGCGTGGACGAGGCCCTGGCAGGCCACGCCCGCAGCGTGCAGGTGATCCTGCATGAGGACAACTCGCTGCAGGTCATCGACGATGGCCGCGGCATGCCGGTGGATATCCACCCCGAGGAAGGGGTGCCCGGTGTCGAGCTGATCCTCACCAAGCTCCATGCCGGCGGCAAGTTCTCCAACAAGAACTACCAGTTCTCCGGTGGCCTCCATGGCGTGGGCATCTCGGTGGTGAACGCCCTGTCCACCCGCGTCGAAGTACGGGTGAAGCGCGAGGGCAGCGAATACATGATGACCTTCGCCGATGGCTTCAAGGCCAGCGAGTTGGACGTCATCGGCAGTGTCGGCAAGCGCAACACCGGTACCAGCGTGCATTTCTGGCCGGATGCCAAGTATTTCGACTCCCACAAATTCTCCGTCAGTCGCCTCAAGCATGTGCTCAAGGCCAAGGCTGTCCTTTGCCCGGGTCTTTCCGTCACCTTCGAAGACAAGGCCAGCGGCGAGCGCGTCGAATGGCATTACGAAGATGGCCTGCGCTCCTACCTGGTGGATGCCGTCAGCGAGTTCGAGCGACTGCCGAGCGAGCCCTTCTGCGGCAGCCTGGCGGGTAACAAGGAAGCAGTGGACTGGGCGCTGCTCTGGCTGCCCGAAGGTGGCGACAGCGTCCAGGAAAGCTACGTCAACCTGATCCCGACCGCTCAGGGCGGCACCCATGTCAACGGCCTGCGCCAGGGCTTGCTGGACGCCATGCGCGAGTTCTGCGAGTTCCGCAACCTGCTGCCGCGCGGCGTCAAGCTGGCGCCCGAAGACGTCTGGGAACGCATCGCTTTCGTCCTCTCGATGAAAATGCAGGAGCCGCAGTTCTCCGGCCAGACCAAGGAGCGCCTGTCCTCCCGCGAAGCCGCGGCCTTCGTCTCCGGCGTCGTCAAGGATGCCTTCAGCCTTTGGCTCAACGAGCACCCGGACCTGGGCATGCAATTGGCGGAGCTGGCGATCAGCAACGCCGGTCGCCGTCTCAAGGCGGGCAAGAAGGTCGAGCGCAAGAAGATCACCCAGGGCCCGGCGCTGCCCGGCAAGCTGGCGGACTGCGCAGGCCAGGATCCGATGCGATCCGAGCTCTTCCTGGTGGAAGGTGACTCCGCAGGCGGCTCGGCCAAACAGGCGCGGGACAAGGAATTCCAGGCGATCATGCCGCTGCGAGGCAAGATCCTGAACACCTGGGAAGTGGACGGCGGCGAAGTGCTGGCCTCCCAGGAAGTGCATGACATCGCGGTCGCCATCGGCGTCGATCCCGGCGCGACCGATCTCAGCCAGCTGCGCTATGGCAAGGTCTGCATCCTCGCCGACGCCGACTCCGACGGCCTGCACATCGCCACGCTGCTGTGCGCGTTGTTCGTGCGCCACTTCCGCCAGCTGGTGGAAGCCGGGCACGTCTATGTGGCGATGCCGCCGCTGTTCCGCATCGACCTGGGCAAGGAGATCTACTACGCCCTGGACGAAGCCGAGCGCGACGGCATCCTCGATCGCCTGGTGGCCGAGAAGAAGCGCGGCAAGCCGCAGGTCACACGATTCAAGGGCCTGGGCGAGATGAACCCGCCGCAGCTGCGCGAAACCACCATGGACCCGAACACGCGTCGCCTGGTCCAGCTGACCCTCGAGGACACGGAAGGCACGGTGGAAGTCATGGACATGCTGCTGGCGAAGAAACGCGCCGGTGATCGCAAGTCCTGGCTGGAGTCCAAGGGCAACCTGGCCGAGGTCATGGTGTGAGGGGAGTCTTTTTCCTCCTCGGCCTGTTGTCCTGTGCACCGCTCTGGGCCGCCGCTGATCCGGAACAGCTGACGCTCGCCTTCGAATACCCCGTAGAAGGCATGCGCCAGGGCAACCTCTCAGGGCTGGCCCGCTGCGGTGACGAGCTGGTGGCGGTTTCCGATCGGGTGGATAGCCAGCTTTATCGGCTCAAACCCATAGGTGGCGTCCTCCAGGCAGAAGCCGAGACCTTCCACGCACCGCCGCCCCCACAGAGCAGCCTGCCCTGGGGCGTGCGCGCACGTTCCTGGGTCATCAGCCTGCTGCGGGGCAACGACCTGGACTTCGAGGGCATCAGCTGTGATGCCCTCGGCAATCGCTACCTGGTGAGCGAGGCCAATGCAGCGGTTCTGCAGTTGCCGGTGTCCGGTGAACCCAACTGGCTGCTGCTACCGGACAACCTGATCCGTCAGGCTCGCGCCAGTGGCATGCTGCTGCACTTCAATGCCCTGCTTGAAGGCATTGCCGTCGATCCGAAGGGCGAGCGTCTCTGGCTGGCCGCCGAACGCGAGCGCCGGGGCCTGATGGTGGTCCACAAGCAGCAGTCCACGTGGAACTGCACCGGGGGCTGCGTGATCTTGAGCGAGGGGGGTACCGAACGTCCGCCGGCACCGGTCGGCAGCGAGCAACAGATGCCGCGGGATTTCTCCGACGTCGCCTTCCACGAAGAGAAACTCTTCACCCTGGAGCGTCTGGCGCATCAGATCTGCCGGCGCAAGCTGAGCAATGGCGAAGTCGAGCGTTGCTGGTCGTTCGCCGAGGAAGCGCTGGCCGATACCCGCCGATACGGTGTGCCTTTCGGGGTGGCCGAGGGCCTGTGGATAGATGCCGAAGGGGCCTGGATCGGGCTCGACAATGGCGGCAAGGCCCGCGGCGACGGCGAGCGGCGCCCGATCGTCTGGCGCTTCACCGCGCCGAAGGACGGTTGGAGCGCGAAATGACCACGCAAACGCCAGGCAAACGTGTGGGAAGGGTCATGCTGGTGCTCGCCTGGGGTATCGGCATGATCCTGGCCACGCGTTACTTCGGCGTCTGGGAGGACCGCCAGCACAATCCCAATCGTGCACCCGAGTCGGTGAAGGGCGACGGCTATGTGGAAGTCCGCCTGGCCAGCAGTCGCCAGGGGCATTACCTGCTGGATGGCCACATCGACGGCCAGGGCGTGACCTTCCTGCTCGATACCGGCGCCACCCAGGTGGCCTTACCTCTCCGGCTGGCTGAACGCCTTGGGTTGGAGCCCGGCGCGGCGGTCACCCTGAGCACCGCCAACGGCCGCGTCACTGGCCACCGCACCCAGCTGCAGGACCTGCGCCTGGGAGACATCCGCCTGACCCAGGTGCCGGCAATCATCGTGCCGGGCATGGACGGCGACGAGGTGCTGCTTGGCATGAGCGCCCTCAAACAACTCGAATTCACCCAGCGCGACGGCACCCTGGTGCTGCGCCAAGTCACTTCTCCGTGAGGCACGCATGAGCGAATCCCTCGATCTGAGCCTGGAAGGCGTGGAGCGCCGCTCCCTGGCCGACTTCACCGAACAGGCCTACCTCAACTACTCCATGTACGTGATCATGGACCGCGCCCTGCCGCATATCGGCGACGGTCTGAAGCCCGTACAGCGCCGCATCATCTACGCCATGAGCGAACTGGGCCTGGACGCCGACTCCAAGCACAAGAAGTCGGCGCGTACCGTTGGTGACGTGCTCGGCAAGTTCCACCCCCATGGCGACTCCGCCTGCTATGAAGCCATGGTGCTGATGGCCCAGCCCTTCAGCTACCGCTATACCCTGGTCGACGGGCAGGGCAACTGGGGTGCTCCGGACGATCCCAAGTCATTCGCCGCCATGCGTTACACCGAGGCACGCCTGTCGCGCTATTCGGAAGTCCTGCTGTCCGAACTGGGCCAGGGCACGGTGGATTGGGTGCCGAACTTCGACGGCACTCTGAACGAACCGGCGACCTTGCCCGCGCGTTTGCCCAACCTGCTGCTCAACGGCACCACCGGCATCGCCGTGGGCATGGCCACCGACGTACCACCGCACAACCTGCGTGAAGTCGCCGCCGCTTGCGTGCGTCTGCTGGACGAGCCGAGCGCCACCGTGGAGCAACTCTGCGAACACATTCTCGGCCCGGACTTCCCCACCGAGGCCGAGGTGATCACTCCCCGTGCCGAACTGCTGAAGATCTACGAATCCGGTCGTGGCTCCGTGCGCATGCGTGCCGTGTACCGTGTGGAGGACGGCGATATCGTCGTCACCGCGCTGCCGCACCAGGTCTCAGGCTCCAAGGTGCTGGAGCAGATCGCCGGTCAGATGCAGGCCAAGAAGCTGCCGATGGTGGCCGACCTGCGTGATGAATCGGACCACGAGAACCCGACCCGCATCGTGATCATCCCGCGCTCCCACCGAGTGGACGCCGATGAGCTGATGCAGCACCTGTTCGCCACCACGGACCTGGAATCCAGCTATCGGGTCAACACCAACGTCATCGGCCTGGATGGCAAGCCTCAGGTCAAGGACCTGCGCACTCTGCTCAGTGAGTGGCTGACCTACCGAATCGGTACCGTCCGTCGCCGTCTTCAGTTCCGCCTGGACAAGGTAGAGAAGCGCCTGCACCTGTTGGACGGCTTGCTGGTCGCCTTCCTCAACCTGGACGAAGTGATTCACATCATCCGCACCGAAGACCAGCCCAAGCCGGTGCTGATGGCGCGCTTCGAACTCAGCGAAATCCAGGCGGACTACATCCTCGACACCCGCCTGCGTCAGCTGGCGCGCCTCGAGGAAATGAAGATTCGTGGCGAGCAGGATGAATTGCTGAAAGAGCAGAAGAAGCTGCTGGCCCTGCTGGGTAGCGATACCAAGCTGAAGAAGCTGGTGCGCGACGAGCTGATCAAGGATGCCGAAACCTACGGCGACGACCGCCGTTCGCCGATAGTCGCCCGTGCCGAGGCCCGCGCCTTGTCGGAAACCGAGCTGATGCCCACCGAACCGGTGACCGTCGTGTTGTCCGAAAAGGGCTGGGTGCGCTGCGCCAAAGGCCACGATATCGATGCCACCGGCCTGTCCTACAAGGCGGGTGACGGATTCAAGGCGGCCGCCCCCGGACGCTCGAACCAATATGCGGTGTTCATCGACTCCACCGGTCGCAGCTACTCGCTGGCGGCCCATTCGCTGCCCTCGGCGCGTGGCCAGGGCGAGCCGCTCACCGGCCGCCTGACGCCACCTCCGGGCGCCAGCTTCGACTGCGTGATGCTGCCAGAAGACGATGCCACCTACGTCATCGCCTCGGATGCCGGTTACGGCTTCGTGGTAAAAGGTGCCGACCTGCAAGCCAAGAACAAGGCCGGCAAGGCCCTGCTCAGCCTGCCCAATGGGGCCAGGGTGGTCGCTCCACGGCCTGTGCAGAGCGTCGACGAGGATTGGCTGGCAGCGGTGACCACCGAGGGCCGCCTGCTGCTGTTCAAGGTGGCCGACCTGCCGCAGCTGGCCAAGGGCAAGGGCAACAAGATCATCGGTATACCCGGCGATCGGGTGGCCAGTCGCGAGGAATACCTAACCGACCTGGCGGTGTTGCCGCCCGGTGCAACCCTGGTCCTCCAGGCCGGAAAGCGCACTCTTTCGCTCAAGGCGGATGATCTGGAGCACTACAAGGGCGAGCGGGGACGCCGTGGCAACAAGCTGCCACGTGGTTTCCAGCGGGTTGAAGCCCTACAGGTAGAGCCGCTGGCCTGATGCTGAAGGCGGCGAATTGACGTGGGGCTATGGAGTCCTGCGTCACATTGACGGATGATATGTCCCCTCGCCATTCGCTGATGATGGCCAAGACGAATGAATTCGACTGCAGGCTGCCCACAAGGCGGCCGTGGGTGAGATTGATGAATTTGCGTTATCCCGTGGCATTGATGCTGGTGAGCCTGCTTGGGCTTACCGGCTGCGTACATAGCCCCCCTATTCCGATGTTCCAGCTGGACGCGGGCACCCCGGAGGTGCCCTCAAAGAAGGCTGGGATGCAGGTTCTGCTCGGTCCGGTGACGGTGGCCGACTACCTTCAGCGTGAAACCCTCCTGCAGCGCCAGGCCGACGGCACCCTGACCGCCGCACCGGATGGTCGCTGGGCCGGCAGTCTGGCAGCGGATATCGATCAGGTATTGCTGCGTCAGCTGTCCTGGCGCCTGGACAGCCAGCGCCTGGTTCTGGCACCGGGTAATCCTGGCTTCACACCTGAAGTGCAGGTCCTGCTGACCATCAGCCGACTGGATTCGGGTCCGCAGCGCCCGGCTGTGCTGGAGGCCCAGTGGCGGCTACTGGATCGCGCCGGCCAACTGCGTGACAGCCGCCTGGTGCGTCTGGAGGAGGCCCATGCCGGTACTGCTGCCGATCAGGTGCGCGCGCAGAGCAAATTGCTGCAACAGCTGGCCGAGCAACTGGCTGCTGCGGTCAAGCCCCTGGAAGGCCAGCCGGTTGTCGTCGAGGCGCCGCGCAAACCTGCAGCGCCAGCCCCGGCAAAGGCCAAGGAACCGCAGCCGCCGAAGATTCCCATGGCGGCTCCGGTGCGCACGGATGTGGAAGTGTTCCGCTTCTGATCGCTGGATTGTGAAAAAAGCCCGCACAATGCGGGCTTTTTCATGCCCCCGGCTTGCCGGATGAAGCCAAGCGGGTAGGGTGCGCCGTGCGCACCAGCGGTGTTTTACGGGGTTTCGAAGTTCCTGAAGTCCGTGCGCACAGCGCACCCTATGCTCCTGGGTGTCGCAGGCAAGAAAAAGCCCGCATCAAGCGGGCTTCTTCGTCATTCGTGCATTCAATGCGCACGGGCTTCGTGCATGCGCGCCAGTTGGCGCTCGAGCAGCGAGGGATAGGGTTCCAGCAGGCGTTCGACGCAGCAGGCACCTTCCGGGCTGGTGATGGCGCGGATGCGCGCGCGCTGACGGACCAGTTCGTCGTCGGCGATGGCGCGCTCCACCAGCAGCAGGTTGCGGCTGTGCTGGCTTAGCGCCAGGGCGCTCTGGGTGGTGTCATTGAGCAGGAGGTCGCCCTGGCCGAGGCTGGACAGGTCATCGCCCAGGGTCAGGCCCAATTGCAGCTGCAGGGTAATGCCGCTGTCGGCGACCTCGATCTGCAGCGCATGGCCAAGGGCGCGCATGAGCTCGCCGCAGCAGAGGGCGTGGGTGAGGTAATCCTCGCCGCCGTCCTGGCTGTGGAACAGCATCAGGCTGCTGCCATCGTTCAGGGTCAGTAGCTGGCCGTGATAAAGGCGGGCGGCCTGGTCGAGGCAGTCGCGATAGCGTTGCAGCAGGTCCATCAAGCGCGTGCGCGGCAGGCGGCGCAACTGGTCCTGTGCACCCAGTTGAATAGCCAGGACGGCACTGTTCTGGGGCTCTTGCTCTGCGACTGGGACAGGAGCCGGGGTCGGCTCATCCGATTCCTCGCGCAGCTCGGAGAAGGGGTCTTCGTCGTCCGGGGTGAACAGCTTGCTCGGCGTTTCGTCTTCGCCATCGAAGCTGTCGTCACGCAGGTCGCGGACTTCGAAGTGATCCTGCTCGTCCTGTTCCTCATCCACGTAATCTTCGTCTGCCTCGGCGAAGTCCATTTCGGGGATGGACTCCAGCTCCGGCTCGGGTTCCGGTTTTTCCGGTACGAGGCGAGCTTGCAGCTGGCGGGCGAGATCTCCGATCTCGTCCTGGCGGCCTGCGCCCGGGGCTGGATCGTCCGGATCGCGCAGCCACACCCGCAGTTGCAGCAGCGGCGTGGAGATATGGCGACCGAGGCGCAGGCTGAGGGACAGGGTCAGGGCAAGCAGGATCAGGCTAAGCAGCCCCATGCTCTGCAGGCTGATGGTCATGGGCTGCTGGAACTGCTCCATGTCCAGGCTCAGGCGCAGGTGGCCGGCAATCACTTCCTGGAAGGTGATGGGGGTCGAATACAGGCCCTCGGTCTCGCCCAGCAGGCCCTGCTTGGGACGTGAGCCCGCTTCGGCGAGGATGCGGTTGTCCACGCTGTAGATGGCGGCGTGGGCCACCAGCGGGTTCTTCACCAGGTTATTCAGCAGCACGTTGAGGCTGAGGATGTCGTTGGACACCAGCAGCTCCGTGGCGGATGCAGCGGTCTGGGCCGTCAGGCTCTGGCCCAGGGCATCGGCCTGCTGCTGCATGGCCTGCTTGAACTGCATGCCCATTACCCAGGCGTAGATCACCAGCGCCAGCGCCACCAGGAGCAGGCTATGGCTGGCGATGCGCAAGGCGATCGGCACGCGGCGCTGGCGCAGGGCGTGGAAGATCAACAGGAAGAAATTGTCGGGTTTGACAGGCGTGGGCCGGTTCACAGAGCGCGGCTCTTCTCGGACGAAATTGTGGCGCAGTATAGCGAGCGCCCCTTGCAGGGCAAAGCGCCGGGCATGCTACGAGTGCTGCGAAAGTGGGTAGAATGTGCGCCTTTTCATGCGTTGAGTGAGGTGCGCCTTGCGCGAAATTGTCCTGATCAACATCACTGGCGAGGACCGCCCCGGCCTGACCGCGGCCATTACCGGTGCTCTGGCCCAGGGCGGTGTGAATATCCTGGATATCGGTCAGGCGGTGATCCACGACACCTTGTCGTTCGGCATCCTGGTGGAGATTCCGGATAATGCCGAGGCCTCGGCCGTGCTGAAGGACGTGCTGTTCACCGCCTACAAGCTGGACCAGCAGGTGCGTTTCACCCCGGTTCCCGAAGCGGATTACCAGCAGTGGGTCGATGGCCAGGGCAAGAGCCGCTATATCGTCACCCTGCTGACCCGCAAAGTGACCGCTGAGCAGTTGCAGCGAGTGAGTTCGATCACCGCCAAGTACGGCCTCAATATCGATCACATCGACCGTCTGTCGGGCCGCATGCCGCTGGATACCCCAGCTGACCAAGGCAAGGGCTGCATCGAGTTCTCCGTTCGCGGCGAGCCGGCGGACCCCGTGGCCCTGCGCGCCGAATTCCTCAGCGTGGCCCAGGAGCTGAATGTCGACATCGCCTTCCAGCGCGACTCGCTGTTCCGCCGCAACCGCCGCCTGGCCGTGTTCGACATGGATTCGACCCTGATCGAAGCCGAGGTGATCGACGAGCTGGCCAAGGCCGCTGGCGTGGGCGAGCAGGTCGCTGAGATCACTGAGCGTGCCATGCGTGGCGAGCTGGACTTCCGCGCCAGCTTCAAGGAGCGCCTCGGTCTGCTAAAGGGGCTGTCCGAGGACGTGCTGGAAGAGATTGGTGCTTCCCTGCGCCTGACCGAAGGGGCGGAAACCCTGTTCGCCGAGCTCAAGCGCCTGGGCTACAAGACTGCGATCCTTTCCGGCGGCTTCAGCTATTTCGCCAAGCAACTGCAGGAAAAGCTCGGGATCGACTACGTATTTGCCAACGAACTGCAGATCGTCGACGGCAAGTTGACCGGCGTGGCCATCGAGCCGATCGTCGACGCCCAGCGCAAGGCCGATCTGCTGCGCGAGCTGGCGCAGAAGGAAGGTTTGCGTCTGGAGCAGACGATCGCCGTCGGCGATGGCGCCAACGACCTGCCGATGCTGGGTCTGGCAGGGCTGGGCGTGGCCTTCCGTGCCAAGCCGCTGGTCAAGCAGTCGGCCAAGCAGGCCATCTCCACCCTTGGCCTGGACGGCATTCTTTATCTGCTCGGTTTCCGCGACCGCGACGGCAAGGACTGATCGTCCAGCTGGACATGAAAAAGCCGCCCTCGGGCGGCTTTTTCGTTGCAGGCGGTTTACTCGTCGCCGGACGAGAAGTCGTAGTCCATCGCCTGGCTGGGCCCTTGTAGGTAGTAGCCCTGGATATAGTTGACGCCGGCCTGCCAGAGGGTCGCCAGCACGCTGGCGGTCTCGACGAAAGGCACGATGGTCAGCTTGGCCTGGGCGTGCAGGCTGGCCAGCAGGGTCTTGAGGACCTCCTGATTCTCCGCGCGGCTGAGGTCCTGGGTGAAGGAACCGTCCACTTTCACGAAGTCGATGGAGAGATGCTTGAGCGTGTTGAACGGGTTGAGGGCGCAGCCGAACTGGCTGAGCGCCACCTGGCAGTGAAGCTCGGCGAGGCCCTGGGTCAGGGCCTTGGCCTGTTTCAGATAGGCGATGGCATCCGGTTCGCTGAACTGGAAGATCAGCGCGTCAGACGGCAGTCGCGCCGCTTTCAGTGCCACGCTGAGCCAGGGCAGCAGGGTCTGGTCCTGCAGGCTGGCCCCCGAGAGGTGGACGAAGAGCCGCGTGTTGTGACCCTTGGTGCGGTGCTCGGCGAGCAACTTGATGGAGTTGAGGATCACCCAGCGGTCGATTTTCTCGGCGAGGCCGGCTTCCTTCGCCGCGTCGAGGAAGTCGGCCGGCGGCACTTCCGCGCCTTGCGGGTTGAGCAGGCGCAGCAGCACTTCGTAGTGCTCGAAACTGTCGCCGCGCAGGCTGATGATCGGCTGGAACAGCAGGCGGAAGCTGTTGTTCTCCAGCGCCTGCTGGACCATGGCCACGAGGCTGCCGCGGTTGGCCGCCGCCGCGAGCTCGTCGGCAGGGTTGTAAAGCTTGAGGCCGTTCGTGTCGCCTAGCTCGTCGGCACAGCGGTGGGCGCGGTCCACCACGTCCTGGGCCTTCGGTGTGGTTTCGCTGAGACCGGCAACCCCAATGCACAGGTTGAGCTGCACGGTACGGCTGCTGACGTCGAACAGATGGATGTCGATCTTCTTCAGCAGGCCCTGCAGCCCTTCTTCCGCCTGTTCCGGCGTTATTCCCTGCTGCAGGACACTGAAGACGTCGTCGCCGTAGCGAGCGAGTTGCGCATCGCCGGCAAAGTGGGCGCGCAGCAGGTTGGCGAGGTCCGTGAGCAGCAAGTCGACGCCGGCGATGCCGATTTCGGCCAGCAAGCTGGAATAACGTGCGACGCGGATGTACGCGAGGCTCGATGGCTGGCTGGCCTTGACTGCGCGTTCGGCAGCGGCGTCGAGCATCTCGTTGAAGTGGGAGCGGTTGAACAGACCGGTGACCAGGTCCTGGCTGCTGATCTCGCGAAGCTTCTCTTCCAGTTCGGTGCTGTCGGATTCGGCGCGGATCACCACCTGGATGCACGGCTCGCCATCGTAGGTGGCGGGGGAGAAATTCATGCGTGCCTGGAAGCTCTGTCCATCGACCTTGCAGCCGTTGCAGGTGAGCTCGCCGCTGCCTTCGCCTTCGCGGTAGTTCTTCAGGAAGTCCTTGAATCCGGCCTGGTCGGCACCCGCGATCAGGTCGATCATCGGCATGCCTTCGAGTTCGTCTCCGTCGTCGTAGCCGAACATCTCCACGTAGGCGCGGTTGGCATAGATGTGCATGCCATCGTGCACGTAGGCGATGGCATCGACCGAGCTGTCCAGCAGCAACTGGCAGCGTTTCTCCGCTTCCCGCAGGCTGACCTCGGCGGCGCGACGGGCGCGGCGTTGCTCGAGGTTGGCCAGCTCGCGGTTGGCCACCAGCACCAGGCGTTCGTCCTCGCCTTGGGGCAGGGCGTCCTGCGCACCCAGGGCCAGGGCCTCGGTGATGAGGTCGGAGTCGTTGTTCTGCACCAGCTGGATGAAGGGGATGTCCTTGGACTGGCGTCGAATGCTGCCGAGGGCGTCGCCGGGGCTCAGGTATTCGCTGCTTGGCGCGGCTATCAGGAGGTCCCAGCTCTGCTGCAGGACTTCATTGAGATCGTCGGCAGAAACGATGCGATGGACTCGCGTCGCACGACCAGAGTTGCGGAACAGGCTGACCAGGCGCTCGGCTTCGTTCTGCGAGTCTTCCAGGATCAGCAGACGGATCGTTTTCTTTTCGATGGCCATGGCCTGTGCTTAGCGCCGAACGAGCGCGAATAGGCGACGAATGGTGGTGAGTCCGGAATCTACAGTGACTTCCATAGTGAGTCAAAATCTTCCTCGCCACCCTGTGGCTGGGTTCCCGAACCGGTGACCGGTTTCCCCTGCGGAGATGTCGGCTGCTCGAAAGTCCGGTACTCGAACTGGTTGAAACTTCCCGTACTGGTGAGGCGTCCGGTCAGGACGGCACGGTGCTCGTCGCCATGCAGGTTGATTTGCACCTTGTTGCCTTCCTGGAAGGGCAGTCGCGGAGTGATCAGCGTGGCGGGGCGGGAAATGGCGCCGATGGCCGGGAGCAACAGGGCTCGCAGGTAGTGACTGTTCTGCTCGCCCTTGCGCAGCAGTAGCACGCCACAGGATTGCGCCTGGGGTGCCACCAGTTCGATGCCCATCTGCGTGCCGCCACCGCGAACCTGGCGAATCCAGCGCACCGCGGCGATGCTCCAGCCCTGACCGGGTGCGTCCTGCACACCGAGCAGTTCGCCAGCCTGCAACTGGCTGGGAACTTCCTTCGGCCAGCTCAGGCAATAGCCGCCCGGACTGTGATTGACCACGGCGACATTGAATGTCGGATAGCTTTCCGGTGCGGCACTGCTCTGGGGTGGTGGCGCGCCGCTCTCAGCAGCAGGCTTGGAGTATTCGATTTCTTCCAGCGGCATGCCCGACTGCCAACCTTGCGTAGGCTGGGCGTCGAAAGCGTTGGCCCAGATATCCTTGGCGGTCTGTTGGTTGACGGTATCGAATACTGCCTGGCCGATGTCCTCCTGCAGCTTGAGGACCTCGCTGAAGGGGCGGCTGCCAGCGAGGAAGAAGTGCAGCGCGCTCATGCCGATGCACAGGGTCAGGCTGCCCTGCCCGGGATTGCGCTGGAAGGTGCGCTCGGAAATGTCGCCCCAGGCCGAACTCACGTGCTGCAGGAGGTCGAGGGTCAGGCCCTCGGCCATCGGCAGGCGAGATTGATTGCGCTGCTCGGCCGGCAGCAGCAGGTAGTCCTTGATGGCATCCACCAGCGGCAGCGGATCGAGGCCGAGCAAGGTGCGCGGTTCAACTTCCTGGAACAGCGACTTGTAGCGCGGCGGGCCGTCCAGTTGCGGCGCCACGGCGAAGAGACTGGAAGGCAGTTCCGCCGGCTGCAGACGAACCAGCGCACTCCAGGGCTCCAGAATTTCCGCGAGGCGCGCGATACCGTTCTGGCGCATCTGGTTGCAGCGCGCGCAACCCAGCAGCAGGGCGACCAGGTAAGTCTGCTCGACGGTCAGCCCAGCGGTGTGGCGGGCGAGCGGGTCGCGCACGGTCACGCGATGGAGCTGACGGCTTTGGGCCAGTTGGTAGAGCTGGTGCAGTTCCAGCCAGAGACCTTCGGGAACGGGGCAATAAAGCTGGCTGGAGCGAATGAGCGGGCCGTTCAGGCTGTGCACTGCGCGCTGCAGGGCGATGGCGAGGAACTGGGCGCGGTCGCGGTCGCGGGTCAGTCGAGGCGACTCCTGCACGATGATCAGTTTGTAACCGATCGCCAGATGGTTCTGCAGGGCCTGGCAGAGGTTGGCGACTTTGCGCGGACGTTCATCCAGGACGATCGACTGGCCGAGAAAATGGCGTTCCAGGTGCTGGCAGACGAAGTGCACCTCTGGGCGCATCAGTTCCAGCAGTTGCAGGCGGTTTTCGGTCGGAGTGACGAATTGGTTGAGCTCCACCAATGCCTGATAAAGCTGGCGAGCGGTTTCGCCGAGATTGGCCTTGGGCAGGTGGGAGATCCAGCGTTTCAGCTCACGAGGGGTGGCATCGCAGAAGGACAGGCTCTGTTTGCTAGGCGCTGGTACGCGCAACAGCAGGTGAGGGCTCTGGTGCTCCATCCGGATCGGTTACTCCGAATTCTCATACGGGGGAAAGGGTGAATCGCAGCACTCTATCAGCATCTTTAACCGGTCGCAGCCTATCCATAGCCGGGCTGTAGAGGCGTTGGCAGATTCCCGTGGACCTGTGCCGCATTCCTGATCCGACCCCGACCGAACCCAGGGGTTCGACCGGGATCAGCGCGGGGTCAGGCGCTCTTCGGGGTGGCCAGCAGTTGGCCCATGCGAACCTGGCTTCCGGGCCAGGCACTTTCGGCCCAGTTCACCTGATCCGGCCCGAACAGGACGATGGCGGTGGAGCCCAGCTTGAACCGGCCAACTTCATCACCCTTCGCCAGCGTGATAGGTGCGCGCGCGCTTTCGTCGTAGCTGAAGGTTTTCAGTTCGCGCTTGGGTGGCGTAACCAGACCGGCCCAGGTGGTTTCGATCGAAGCGACGATCATCGCCCCCACCAGCACCACGGCCATCGGGCCGCGCTCGGTGTCGAAGATGCACACGACCCGCTCGTTGCGGGCGAACAGTTCGGGCACGTTTTCGGCGGTGCTCTGGTTCACCGAGAACAGGCGGCCAGGCACATAGATCATTTCCCGCAGGGTTCCACCCACGGGCGCATGCACGCGGTGGTAGTCCTTGGGCGACAGGTACACGGTGGCGAACTCGCCGCCCATGAAGGGGGCAGCGCGATCAGCGTCGCCGCCCAGCAGTTCGAGCACGCTGAAGCTGTGGCCCTTGGCCTGGAAGCAGCGGCCGTGCTCGATCGGGCCGATCTGGCTGATGGCGCCGTCGGCCGGGCAGAGGATGGCGCCAGGAGTCTCGTCCAGCGGACGTGCGCCAGGCTTCAGCGCACGGGTGAAGAAGTCGTTGAAGTGCTGGTAGGCGGTGAGGTCCTCGACCAGCGCTTCGCCCATGTTCACCTGGTAGCGCTTGGCGAACCAGGCGGTGAAGGCATTCTTGAACCAGGGCACGCGGCACTCGGCGATGCAGCCGGCCAGGCGCGAAATCAGGTGATGCGGCAGCAGGTACTGGCTGATGATGAAGAGGCGTTCTTTCATTGGTTTTCCTTGATGGTGAGCTTCAGAGCTCGACCGGAGTGTCCGGATGGTTGCCCCATTCGGACCACGAGCCGGCGTAGCCTTTCACGCGTGGGTAGCCCAGGGCCTTGGCGACCAGGTAGGTGAAGCCCGAGCGATGATGGGTCTGGCAATGGGTGACGATCTCCTTGTCCGGGGTAATGCCCAGGGACTGGAGGATATCGGCCATATCGGTGCGAATTCGCATGGCGCGTGCCGGGTCCATGCCGGCGGTCCACTCGAAATTGACCGCGCCGGGGATGTGTCCACCCTTGGCGGCCAGCACCTTGGTGCCGTTGTATTCGCCGGGGCCGCGGGCGTCCCAGATGGCCAGGTCGGCAGCGCCGAGGCGGCTCTGGATGTACTCGCGAGTGGCAGTGGGCTCGTCATGCAAGGTCAAGGGAATCGGGCCGCCGACCGCAGCCGGCACCGCCTCCGAAGTTTCCCGGCCTTCGGCCAGCCAGGCATGCAGGCCGCCGTCCAGGTAGTGGTAACGGTGGTGGCCGATCACGTCCAGCAGCCAGATGAAACGACCGGCCCAGCCGCCGCCTTCGTCGTCATAGACCACATAGGTGGCATCGGTGCGATGGCCGAGTTCGCCGAACAGCGCTTCGAGGTCGGCCTTGGCTGGCAGCAGGCCCGGTGCCGGCGGCTGGCCGAGCTGGGTGCGCTTCGGATCGACGAATCGGGCGCCCGGAACATGGCCCGCCGCATAACGGGCGGCGCTGGTGAGGTCGACCAGGATCAGCTCGTCGGTACCCAGCAGGGGCGCCAGCTCGGCCGGTTCAATCACCAGCGGCAGGTTGGAGAAGGCAGACATGGAAGCCTCCAGTAATGGGCAAAGTGGCAGATTGTATAGGAAAGCCTAGCGGCCGCGGCTGGCGAAGCTGGCGAGGGCGCGCTCGATGCACTGCGCGGTTTTGGCGAAGGCGCGCAGGCTGAGTTCGGCGAAGGGGGCTCCGTCCTGGTCGGCCACCACCAGCATGGCCACCCGGCCATTCACGGCAAGGGAGCGGAGCAGGATGTGATGGCCCGGGAACAGGCTTTTCAGCTGGCCGGGTAACAGCGCAGAGAATTGCGCCATGTTGTCCGGTCCCAGGCGCAACTGACCGGGTTGCGCCAGCAAACGCCGCAGCAGCTGGCTCTGGCTGGGGTCCAGTTGCAGGCCGTTGGCTTCTTTCGGCAACCCCGCCTGATGCTGGGCGAGCAGGCGACTGTGATTGCGATCAGCCAGCAACAGCAGGACGCGCCGCATGCCTCCGCTTTGCAGAGCGTCCCGGGCACATGCGGCGAGTTGCACGACGTTGGTGAAGGGGCTGGGTTCGCGGAGCAGTTCACCGCAGAACCGGCGCCAGTCTTCCAGTGCGGCGCTGTTAGGCGGCGGTGCGGCGGCCGGTTTGCGTTTGAGGCGATGCTGGTTCCAGGGCCAGAGCAGGGCTTCGGCCGGGTGCCAGAGGTCTCTGCGGCCATGCAGGCGCCCGCTCTGCGCTGCCTGTTGGTGGACCTGCTGTTGCAAGTCGGCGAGCGGCATCTTCATGAACAAGCCGGTGAGACGCTGCCAGCGCAGGCTGTGCCCGTCGCCCCAGCCGACATGGGCGGACATCGCCAGACCGTTGGCCAGCAGGACCGTGTTGCCCGGCTGGGTCAGCCAGCGAGCCAGGGCTGGGTTGCTGTCCAGTCGCTGCTGCTGGTGCAGCGGATGTTCATTGTCGCGGGCGATGTGCAAGGCCTGCACCAGCAGGCGGCGGTCCTCGTTCAGCAGGCGATAGCCCTGGATGATCCAGTCAGGCAGCTTCCAGTGGGTGGCCAGCGCCTGGCAGAGGCGCAGCAACGGCACCCCGAGCAGTTCGCGTTCGACCTTGCGGGCTGGCTCGCCTTCGCCCAGCACGCGCTTCTCCCAGGTTTCCAGAAGTTCCGGGTGGCTGGCCAGCAACGGCCACAGCGGAGAAAGGAACAGCAGGCTGCACCAGTGGATTTCCTGCCACAGGCGGGCCAGGCGGGCAGCGAACAGGCCGTTGGCCTGCTGGGCGGCGTGCTGGCTGATCAATTGCAGTTGCCGCAGGCCGTGGGGAATTTCTTCTTCAGGGACGGCCGGCAGGCGTCCGAGCAGCACTTCCGCGCGTTTCAGGCCGAGTCGGCTCAGGGCGACTTCCAGGCTTTCCGCCGGACTGCTCAACAGATTGGCGCTGGCATTGGCCTCGCGCAGCAGGCTGAGGGCGAGGGCGGGGCTGTCCTGGGTGAGATCGGCGATATCGCGCAGGGAGCGGCGATTGTCACCCAGGGCACGGCGGACTCTTTCGTGGGCGGCGGCGGGAACGGGCAGGCGAACCCCATCGAGGTGCTTGATCCAGCCTTCGAGGCTGCGTGGCATGGGCTTTGCGGTTGACATAGGGGGCCGCCAATCTGGCTTTTCGCCTGAACAGGCTATAGTCTGGCGCATATCTTCCGATAATTAGAAGGGGCTCTTTTCATAACCCTTTCTACTGACTCTTCAAGCTCCCTTCCTATGGCAAAAATCATCGGCATCATCGTCGTATTCGCCAGCGTGCTCGGCGGATACATCCTGTCCCACGGCAAGATCGCCGCGCTGATCCAGCCCTTCGAGGTCATGATCATCGGTGGTGCTGCGCTGGGCGCCTTCCTGCAGGCCAACCCCGGCAGCACGACAATGATCGTGTTCAAGAAGTCGCTGAAGATGTTCGGTTCCCGCTTCACTCACGGTTTCTACCTGGAAGTGCTGCGGCTGCTCTACGAAATCCTCAACAAGAGCCGTCGCGAAGGGATGATGGCCATCGAAGCCGACATCGAAGACGCTCCCGCCAGTCCGATCTTCAGCAAGTATCCCGGCATCCTCAAGGATGAGCGGATGACTGCCTATATATGCGACTACTTGCGCATCATGTCCTCCGGGAACATGGCGCCCCACGAACTGGAAGGCCTGTTCGACATGGAGCTGGCCAGCCTGAAGGAAGAACTGGAACATCCGGCCCACGCAGTCAATCGCATCGCCGACGGCCTGCCGGGTTTCGGTATCGTCGCGGCGGTACTCGGCATCGTGGTCACCATGGCGATGTTGGGCGAGGCTGAGCAGGCAGCGCTGGGCCAGCACGTGGGGGCGGCGCTGGTGGGTACCTTCCTCGGTATTCTCGCGGCTTACGGCTTCTTCGGCCCGTTGGCGGTGTCGCTGGAGCATGACGCTCGCGAGGAATTGAACGTGTACGAGTCCATCAAGGCCTGCCTGGTCGCCTCGGCGTCCGGCATGCCGCCGTCCCTGGCAGTGGAGTTCGGCCGCAAGACGCTGTTCCCGGCCCATCGCCCGAGCTTCAGCGAGCTGGAGCAGGCCGTACGCGGTAGCTGAAGGCTGAGTCATGGAGAACAATCAGCCCATCATCGTCAAGCGCGTCAAGCGCTACGCCGCCGGGCATCACGGCGGCGCTTGGAAGATCGCCTTCGCCGACTTCGCCACGGCGATGATGGCCTTCTTCCTGGTGCTGTGGCTGATGTCTTCGGCCACTCCGGAACAGAAGAAGGCCATTTCCGGCTACTTCAAGGACCCCATCGGCTTTACCGAGAGCGCCAGTCCTTATGTCATCGACCTGGGTGGTACGCCGACGCCCGCACCTGATCGCACGCTCAATCCGGAGTTGAAGGACGCCCCCGACTCCCAGGATTCCGCGATCGATTCCACGGAAAAAGCGCCAGTGGATGCCAGCCAGGTGGAAACCCTGGCCGACCAGATCGAGCGGGAGCGTCTGGAATTGCTGCTGCAGGAATTGCAGAACAAGGTCGAAGAGAACCCCGAACTGCGCAAGTTCAAGGACCAGATCCTCTTCGAGATCACCCAGGACGGCCTGCGTATCCAGATCATGGACGCGGCCAATCGGCCCATGTTCGACCTCGGCAGCGCGCGCCTGCAGCCGTACTTCGAAGACATCCTGCTGATCCTCGCCGAGACCATCAAGGCGGTGCCGAACAAGATCAGCATCAGCGGCCATACCGACGCCAAGCCCTATGCGGGGGATGGCGAGTTCGGCAACTGGGAGCTTTCCGCCGGTCGCGCGAACGCCGCGCGACGGACCCTGATTGCCGGTGGTTACCCGGACGAGCAGGTGGCGCGGGTGGTGGGGTATGCGTCGTCGGCGTTGTTCGACCGCAAGGACCCGTTCAACCCGGTCAACCGCCGTATCGACATCATCGTCCTGACCAAGAAGGCCCAGCGCGCCATCGAGGGCGAGCAGGGTGATGCCGCCAAGCCTGAAGAGCCGCCGGTGCAGCCCGAACCGCCCGCCAGCGGAGGTGTGGCGCCGGAAGCGCCAGCGAGCGAGCCGGCAGTGCCCACCCAGCCGCGTGAACTGCGGGAGAAGCTGAATATCTTCGAGGATGGCGTGCTGAAGATGGACGAGCCCAAGGGGCAGTGATCCATCCGAGAAACTGAAAGGCCACGCAATACGTGGCCTTTGTATTTGCGGGTCGACTGCCGGCTCAATACTCGTCGGTTGGCAGGCTGGAAAGGATGTGTCGGTAACTGGCCATTCGCTGCGGATGTACACGGCCGTCTTCCAGGGCCTTCAGCAGGGCGCATCCAGGTTCCCGGTCGTGCTTGCAGTCGCGGAAGCGACAGGTTCCGAGCAGTTCGTTGAATTCGATGAAGCCCGCCTCGACATCGCCGCGGCTGACATGCCCGAGTCCGAACTCGCGGATGCCGGGGGAGTCGATCAGCTCGCCGCCGCCCGGGAAGTGGAACAGGCGTGCAGTGGTCGTGGTGTGGGTGCCCTTGCCGGTGAGTTCGGAAAGCGCGCCTACGCGGGTGTCCACGCCCGGCAGCAGGCTGTTGACCAGGGACGACTTGCCCACGCCGGACTGGCCGACGAACACGCTGATATGGCCGTCGAGGCGGGCCATCAGGTCCTCCATGCCGCCGCCCTGGCGCGCGGATACTTCCAGCAGCGGGTAGCCCAGCTGACGGTAGATGCCCAGCAGGTCGTCGAGCATGGCGGCGTTTTCGTCATCCACCAGATCGGCCTTGTTCAGCAGTAGCAGCGGGTGAATGCCAGCGTGCTCGGCCGCGATCAGGTAACGGTCGATCAGGTTGGCGTGCGGATGCGGGAGCGGGGCGAAGACGATGACGATCTGGTCGACGTTGGCCGCCACCGGCTTGAGCACGCCTCGCATGTCCGGCCGGCACAGCTCGGAGCTGCGGGGAAGTTGGGCGACGATCACACCGCTGCCCTGGTTGCCATGGCGCCAGACGACGCGATCACCGGTCACCAGTGGTGGCAGGTTGGCGCGCAAGTGACAGCGCACCACTTCGCCCGCCTGTTCGCCGTCCAGGGCTTCGACCTCCACCTGGACGCCGAAGTGGGCGATCACCAGGCCGGTCTGCTCGGGGCCGAGGTCGCCACCCTCGAGCTCTTCGAGTGCGCGTGACTCCCGCTTGGCTGCGCGGGCGGCGCGCTCCTCCTGAATCTTCTCGATGCGCCAGCTCTGCCGGCGGGTAAGTTGGCGTTTGGCCATGGTGGTTCCGCTTGGAAAAAACCGCGCGAGTTTAGCACGCAGCCCGCAGCAGCAGGCTCTAAGCTAGAATGCGCGTCTTGCCCTGGAGACCGAACATGCAGAATGCCCTGAACCTGATCTGGATCGATCTGGAAATGACCGGCCTGAACCCGGATACAGACGTCATCATCGAAATGGCCACCATCGTGACGGACAGCGAGCTGAACGTCCTGGCCGAGGGTCCGACCATTGCGATCCATCAGAGCGATGAGATTCTTGCCGGCATGGATGAGTGGAACACCCGTCAGCATGGCCAAAGTGGCCTGACCCAGCGCGTACGCGAGAGCCGTATCAGCATGGCGGAAGCCGAGGCGCAGACCCTGACTTTCCTCGAACAATGGGTGCCCAAGGGCAAGTCGCCGATCTGCGGCAACAGCATCTGCCAGGATCGCCGCTTCCTCTATCGGCACATGCCGCAACTGGAAGCCTACTTCCACTACCGCAACCTGGACGTTTCCACCGTCAAGGAACTGGCCGCGCGCTGGTCGCCGAAAGTGCGTGAAGGGGTGAAGAAGAGCAGCAGCCACCTGGCAATGGACGACATCCGTGATTCGATCGCGGAGCTTCAGCACTACCGCGAACACTTCTTCAAGATCTGATTCAGGCGCCGCTTGCCCTGTGCCGGGCAAGCGCCCATTCCACATGCTCGCGAACCAGCGCCGAGGGATGCTCGCGGCGCAGGTTGAGCGCCTCCAGTACCGGAATGCTCGAAGGCGCATTGCCCAGTCCCACTGCCAGATTGCGTAGCCAGCGCTCATAGCCGGCGCGGCGCAGCGGCGAGCCTTCGGTGCGACTCAGGAATTCTTCCTCGCTCCAGCGGAACAGCTCCGCCAGTTCGGCGTTATCCAGGCCATGGCGCGGCTGGAAATCGCCTTCGTCCGACGGGCGGGCGAAGCGGTTCCACGGGCAGACCATCTGGCAGTCGTCGCAGCCAAATACCCGATTGCCGATCAGCGGGCGCAAGGCTTCGGGAATGCTGCCCTTGTACTCGATGGTCAGGTAGGAGATGCAGCGCCGCGCATCCAACTGATAGGGGCCAGTGAATGCGGCGGTCGGGCAGATATCCATGCACGCCGAGCAACGGCCGCAATGTTCGCTGCCGTGCGGTGGGTCCACCGGGATCGGGGCATCGACGAACAACTCGCCGAGGAAGAAGTAGCTGCCCGCCTTGCGATTGAGAACCAGGGTGTTCTTGCCGATCCAGCCCAGGCCGGCCTTCTCCGCGATGGCTTTCTCCAGTACCGGTGCGCTGTCGACAAAAGCGCGGTAGCTGAAGGGGCCTATCTCTTTCTTGATGCGCTCGGCCAGTTGCTGCAGGCGTTTGCGGATCAGCTTGTGATAGTCGCGGCCCAGGGCGTAGCGCGACACATAGGCCTTTTCCGGTTGGCCCAGCACCTTGGCCATCCGCGTGTCGCCGGGCAGGTAATCCATGCGCAGGGAAATCACGCGCAACGTGCCTGGCACGAGTTCGTCAGGGTGGGAGCGCTTGCTGCCGTGGGCGGCCATATAGTCCATCTCGCCCTGGTGGCCGGCGTCCAGCCATCGCTGCAGATGGTGTTCGTGTTCGCCGAGTTCCACATCGGTGATGCCCACCTGCTGGAAGCCCAGCTCTCGGCCCCATTCCTTGATGGATTGGGCGAGGGAGGCGAGATCTTGCGTGGAAAGGGTCATGCTGGGGCGGGAAACCGGTGACGAGGTGGATATAATTCTGCCAGACCTCGCAGCCGTAACCGAATCCGATGCTTTCCTCCCGCGACGACCTGCCACTTTCACTCCATAGCGCCGCCCAGGTGCGGGACCTCGATGCCCGTCTGATTGCGGCGGGTACCCCGGGTTTCGAGCTGATGCAGCGCGCCGCCCATGCGACCTGGCGTGCCTTGCGCCGACGCTGGCCGGAGGCAGGTTGTCTCAGTGTGCTGGCCGGGCGTGGCAATAATGCCGGCGATGGCTATCTGGTCGCTGCCCTGGCCTTGCGCGCCGGCTGGCGGGTGAAAGTCCTGGCTGTGGGCGCTGCGGATGCGTTGGTCGGCGATGCCGCATTGGCGCGGGACGAAGCCGTTGCCGCCGGGGTCGCCATCCAGCCCTGGAGCGAATGCGCAGTGCTCGAAGGCGTCATAGTCGATGCGCTGCTGGGTACCGGTCTTGCTGGCGCAGTGCGCGAGCCCTATGCGCAGGCCATCCGCCTGCTCAATGCCAGCGGCTTGCCGGTGCTGGCTGTGGACATTCCGTCCGGCCTCTGTGCCGATACCGGTCGTGTGCTGGGTGTTGCGGTGCGCGCGGATCTGACGGTGACCTTTATCGGGCTCAAGCTGGGCCTTTTCACGGCGGATGCGCCGAACCAGGTCGGCGAGCTGGTGTTCGATGATCTGCAGGCCGACGCCTCGCTGGTCGCTGCAACGCCCCGTGTCGCCGAGCGCATGGCGGTGGGCAGCCTGCAGCGTCTGGCACCGCGGCCGCGTACCGCTCATAAGGGACAATTCGGGCACCTGCTGGTTGTGGGCGGTGATCGTGGACTGGGTGGAGCGGCACTGCTGTCGGCGGAGAGTGCGCTGCGCAGCGGCGCCGGGCTGGTATCCCTGGCGACCCGGCCGGAGCATGTGGCAGCTGGCCTGGCGAGGTGTCCGGAGGTGATGTCTGCCGGGATCAGCTCCGCCAATCAATTGCTGGCCTTGGCCGAGAAAGCTGATGTGCTGGTGGTGGGGCCGGGCCTGGGGCAGGGCGCCTGGGGTCGCAGCCTGCTCAGCGTGGTGGTCGGCCTGGAAGCTCCCCAGGTCTGGGACGCCGATGCACTCAATCTGCTCGTGAACGATCAGGCCCGACTGCCTGCGGGGTCGGTGATCACGCCGCATCCGGGCGAGGCTGCACGCCTGCTCGGTATTCCGACCGCCGAGGTGCAGGCTGATCGGCCGCGCGCAGCCCTCGCGCTGGCGCAGAAATTCAATGCTGTCGCCCTGTTGAAGGGCGCTGGCAGTCTGGTAGCGGCCCCCGATGGCCGTCTCGCACTCTGTGATCGTGGTCATCCGGTAATGGCCGGGGCTGGGCTGGGTGACGTGCTCGCCGGGCTGATCGGCGCCCTGCGAGCCCAGGGAATGGACGGCTATGCCGCCACCTGCCTTGCGGTCTGGCTGCATGCCAATGCGGGCGAGAACCTGGCTCGGGCGGGCCGGGGGCTGGCGGCCCGCGATCTGATTCCGACCATTCGTCAGTTGCTCGAGGAGTTTGCACCGTGCCTGAAGTGATCCTGTATGCCGAAGGCGAGGACGCCATGATGGCCCTCGGCGCCCGTCTGGCGACCCTGACCGAAGGGCACGGCATTCTCTATCTGCATGGGGATCTGGGGGCGGGCAAGACCACGCTATCTCGCGGCCTCCTGCGGGGACTGGGTCATGCCGGTGCGGTGAAAAGTCCCACCTTCACGCTGGTCGAGCCTTATGAAGTAGGGGAAAAGCGCGCCTTTCATTTCGATCTATACCGCCTGGCCGACCCGGAAGAACTGGAATTTCTGGGTATCCGCGACTACTTCGAAGGCGATGCCTTGTGTCTTATCGAGTGGCCCCAGCGGGGCGCCGGCATTTTGCCAAAGGCCGACCTGGACATTAACATTACGCCGCAAGCGGGCGGCCGTTCGCTGCGTTTTTCGCCACATACCAAACGTGGTGAAGCATGGTGTGCCGCCCTGGCCTTGGGAGCATGAAAACAAAGATGGGGTGGGGTATGCGCTCGCGCGCACTGTTTGCCGGGATTGGGGTTCTGCTCGCGGCGTTCGCCGCTGATGTCCTGGCTGCCGCGGAGGTCCGCGGGGTGCGGCTTTGGCGCGCGCCTGACAATACCCGCCTGGTCTTCGATCTGTCCGGACCGGTTCAGCATTCCGTTTTCACCCTGACGGCGCCCAATCGCATCGTCATCGATATCAATGGCGCCCAGCTGGCTACCAAGCTGGAGCAGTTGTCGCTCAGCAATACGCCGATCACCAGTGTTCGCTCCGCCCAGCGCACGCCCACCGACCTGCGGGTGGTGATCGATATATCGTCCACCGTGACGCCGAAAAGCTTTTTCCTGGCGCCCAACCAGCAGTACGGCAACCGGCTGGTGGTGGACCTATTCGATCAGGAAGCCGCCGCCAAAGAGGCCAGCGCGCCCCAGGTGGCCGCTGCGCCGACCACGCCGCAGCCGCCCGTGACACCTACCCAGCCGGCCCCCAGCAAGCTGCCGCCAGCGCCCGGTGGCAAGCGCGACATCGTGGTCGCAATCGACGCCGGCCACGGCGGGGAAGACCCCGGTGCCCTCGGGCCCAAGGGTCAGCACGAGAAGAACGTGACCCTGGCCATCGCCAAGGAGTTGCAGCGCCAGATCAACCAGGAGAAAGGCTTCCGCGCCGAGTTGGTACGTACTGGCGACTATTTCATCCCGTTGCGCAAACGCACCGAGATCGCCCGCAAGAAAGGCGCCGACCTGTTCGTTTCCATTCATGCCGACGCTGCGCCCAGTCGCAGTGCTTTCGGGGCCTCGGTATTCGCCCTGTCGGACCGCGGCGCCACTTCGGAAACCGCCCGTTGGTTGGCCGATAACGAAAACCGCTCCGACCTGATCGGCGGCGTGGGCAGTGTCAGCCTCGATGACAAGGACCGGATGCTTGCTGGCGTGCTGCTCGACCTGTCGATGACGGCAACCTTGTCTTCCAGCCTCAATGTCGGGCAGAAGGTGCTGTCCAACGTCGGCCAGGTCACTTCCTTGCACAAGCGCCGGGTGGAGCAGGCCGGGTTCATGGTGCTGAAGTCGCCAGATATCCCCTCGATCCTCGTGGAGACCGGGTTCATCTCCAACCACAACGAATCCCAGAAGCTGGCATCGCCGGGCCACCAGCAAGCCTTGGCGCGCTCGATCAAGACCGGTGTGAAGCAATTCTTCCAGCAGAACCCGCCGCCCGGTACCTACGTCGCCTGGCTGCGTGATCAGGGCAAGATCGCCATTGGCCCGCGCGAGCACATTGTCACTTCCGGGGAGAGCCTGGCGCTGATTGCCCAGCGTTACGAAGTGAGCCTGGCAACACTGCGCAAGGCCAACTCGCTGTCCAACGACAACGTCAAGGTCGGTCAAGTCCTGAACATTCCTGCCGCGACCCTGGCGGCACAGCCATGAGCGAGCTGCCGCGCATCCAGCTGCTGAGTCCGCGGCTGGCGAACCAGATTGCCGCCGGTGAAGTGGTCGAACGTCCCGCTTCCGTCATCAAGGAGCTTCTGGAAAACAGCCTGGATGCTGGCGCGCGCCGTATCGACGTCGAAGTCGAACAGGGTGGCGTCAAGCTACTACGGGTTCGCGACGACGGCGGCGGCATTCCGCCGGACGACCTGCCCCTGGCGCTGGCACGCCACGCCACCAGCAAGATTCGCGACCTGGAAGACCTGGAACGGGTGATGAGCCTGGGCTTCCGTGGTGAAGCACTCGCTTCGATCAGTTCCGTCGCGCGGCTGACCATGACTTCGCGCACTGCCGAGGCCGACCAGGCCTGGCAGGTGGAGACCGAAGGGCGCGACATGGAGGCGCGGGTCCAGCCCGCTGCTCATCCGGTGGGCACCTCGGTGGAGGTTCGCGACCTGTTCTTCAATACCCCGGCGCGGCGCAAGTTCCTGCGTGCCGAGAAAACGGAGTTCGACCACCTGCAGGAAGTCATCAAGCGCCTGGCCCTGGCCCGCTTCGATGTGGCTTTCCACCTGCGGCACAACGGCAAGACCATCTTCGCGCTCCATGAAGCACGCGACGCCATCGCCCGCGCCCGCCGGGTCGCCACGGTCTGCGGCCCCGCCTTCCTGGAGCAGGCGTTGCCCATCGAGGTCGAGCGCAATGGCTTGCATCTTTGGGGCTGGGTGGGCCTGCCCACCTTTTCCCGTAGCCAGGCCGATCTGCAGTACTTCTATGTAAATGGCCGCATGGTGCGCGACAAGCTGGTGGCCCATGCTGTACGGCAGGCCTACCGGGATGTGCTCTACAACGGCCGGCATCCGACCTTCGTACTGTTCTTCGAGGTCGATCCTGCAGTGGTCGATGTCAACGTGCACCCGACCAAGCACGAAGTGCGCTTCCGCGATAGCCGCATGGTTCATGACTTCCTCTACGGAACCCTGCACCGCGCCTTGGGTGAAGTGCGTCCGGAGGACCAGCTCGCTGCGCCTGCCGCTACTGACGCGGTTGTCCGGCCGAGTGGTCTTGCCGCCGGTGAGTTCGGTCCACAGGGCGAAATGAGCCTGGCGGCCAACGTCCTGGAGCGCCCGTCGTCCCAGCCGGCCTGGAATCCGCCTGTTGGTGGCTACCAGGCGCCGCGTCCGCAACCAGTCGTGCCAATTGCCGAGGCTCAGGGCGCCTATAGCGAGTTCTTCGCCCCGTTGTCGACGGCTTCTGCACCGGCCGCGCTGCCGGAGTCCCAGGGCGATGTGCCGCCGCTGGGCTACGCCCTGGCGCAGCTCAAGGGCATCTACATCCTCGCGGAGAACGCCCAGGGGCTGGTGCTGGTGGATATGCATGCGGCCCACGAGCGCATTACCTACGAGCGTCTGAAAGTGGCCATGGCCAGCGAAGGGCTCAAGGGGCAGCCGCTCCTGGTACCGGAATCCATTGCAGTCAGCCAGCGCGAGGCGGATTGCGCCGAGGAGCATGGCGAGTGGTTCCGCCGTCTTGGCTTCGAGCTGCAGCGCCTGGGTCCGGAAACCCTGGCAATCCGCCAGATTCCGGCACTGCTCAAACAGGCCGAGGCCTCCCAACTGGTGCGAGATGTGCTGTCTGATCTGCTGGAATACGGCACGAGCGACCGCATCCAGGCGCACCTCAACGAGCTTCTGGGCACCATGGCCTGTCACGGGGCGGTGCGGGCGAATCGTCGCCTGACCCAGCCGGAAATGAATGCCCTGCTGCGTGACATGGAACACACGGAGCGCAGCGGTCAATGCAACCACGGTCGTCCGACCTGGACTCAATTGGGCATGGATGACCTGGACAAGCTGTTCCTGCGTGGTCGCTGAACATGGCTGAAAGGCTGCCGCCGGCAATCTTCCTCATGGGCCCCACGGCTGCGGGCAAGACCGATCTTGCGCTGGAACTGGCTCGAACCCTGCCTTGCGAGCTGATCAGCGTCGATTCGGCGTTGATTTATCGCGGCATGGATATCGGTACCGCCAAGCCGGATAAGGCCACCCTGGCCGCGTTTCCCCATCGCCTCATCGATATCCGCGATCCGGCCGAGAGCTATTCGGCCGCGGAATTTCGCGCTGACGCCCTGGCGGCGATGGCGGAAATCACAGCCAAGGGGCGGATTCCGCTGCTGGTTGGCGGCACCATGCTTTATTACAAGGCATTGCTGGAAGGGTTGGCGGATATGCCCAGCGCCGATCCCGATGTGCGTGCCGAACTTGAAGCCCGGGCGGCCCGCGAGGGCTGGGATGCGCTGCATCGGGAGCTGGCAGCGATCGATCCGGAGTCCGCGGCGCGTATCCATCCCAACGATCCGCAGCGTCTGACAAGGGCGCTTGAGGTCTACAAGGTCAGCGGGCTCACCATGACTGCCCACCGACAGCGGCAAGCAGCGCAAAATACGGCCGAGAACACGCCAGGAACGGCGCATTTGCCGTATACTGTCGCGCACTTGGCTATTGCGCCGGCCCAGCGTCAGGTGTTGCACGAAAGAATTGCGCAACGTTTTCGTCTGATGCTGGAACAGGGTTTCATCGAAGAGGTCGAAGCGCTGCGCTGCAGAAGTGATTTGCATGCAGGGTTGCCGTCGATAAGGGCGGTGGGCTATCGCCAGGCCTGGGATTACCTGGATGGCGTGCTGACCCGGAACGAGATGGAAGAGCGCGGCATCATCGCCACCCGCCAACTCGCGAAGCGACAGTTCACCTGGTTGCGCAGTTGGTCCGATCTGCACTGGTTGGACAGTCTGGCTTGCGACAATCTGCCGCGTACCTTGAAATACCTGAAGTCGGTCTCCATATTGAACTGAGACCTCACCGGTTACCGTCTATCCTTGGGGGTAGGGCGGGACCCGTCATCTTTCTTGTCATTTGAAAACTAAAAACTTTTCCCTAAAGGAGTGCGGCACATGTCAAAAGGGCATTCGCTACAAGACCCTTACCTCAATACCCTGCGTAAGGAACGCGTACCGGTTTCCATCTATCTGGTGAACGGCATCAAGCTGCAGGGCCAGATCGAATCCTTCGACCAGTTCGTGATTCTGCTGAAGAACACTGTCAGCCAGATGGTCTACAAACACGCCATTTCCACTGTGGTACCGAGCCGCCCCGTACGTCTGCCCAGCGCTTCCGAGCAAGAGCAGCCTGAGCCGGGTAACGCCTGATAGGAGACTGCTTTGTTTTTCGAACGCCCTGGTGGTGGTGAACGAGCCATTCTGGTTCATCTGGAAGGCCAAGATCCCGAGGCGCGCGAAGACCCGCAGGAATTCCTGGAACTTGCTCGTTCGGCCGGTGCGGATACAGTGGCATTCGTCTCTGTTTCCCGTCACCAGCCAACGGCCAAGTTTCTGATCGGCAGCGGCAAGGTCGATGAGTTGCATGACCTGGTCCGGGCCGAGAAGGCCGAGCTGGTCATCTTCAATCACACCCTCACGCCCAGTCAGGAGCGCAACCTCGAGCGCGCTTTTGAATGCCGGGTGCTCGACCGTACCGGTCTGATTCTCGATATCTTCGCCCAACGTGCCCGTACTCATGAAGGCAAGCTGCAGGTCGAACTGGCCCAGCTCGAGCACATGAGTACGCGTCTGGTACGCGGCTGGACTCACCTTGAGCGCCAGAAAGGCGGTATCGGCCTGCGTGGTCCGGGTGAAACCCAGCTGGAAACCGACCGTCGTCTGCTGCGTGTGCGCATTCGCCAGATCAAGCAGCGCCTCGAAAAGGTCCGCAGCCAGCGCGAGCAGGCCCGTCGGGGTCGCAAGCGTGCGGATATTCCCTCGGTGTCCCTGGTTGGCTACACGAACGCTGGCAAGTCCACGCTGTTCAATTCTCTGACCACCTCCGAGGTTTATGCCGCTGACCAGCTGTTCGCCACACTCGACCCGACCCTGCGCCGGCTCGAGCTGGATGACCTCGGGCCGATCGTCCTGGCTGACACGGTGGGATTCATTCGACACCTGCCGCACAAGCTGGTCGAAGCCTTCCGGGCTACCCTTGAAGAATCGTCCAACTCCGATCTGTTGCTGCATGTGATCGATGCTCACGAGCCCGAACGCATGGCGCAGATCGAGCAGGTGCTGGCGGTGCTGGGTGAGATCGGTGCCGAAGGCCTGCCTATGCTGGAGGTCTATAACAAGGTCGACCTGCTGGCGAACGTCGAGCCGCATATCCAGCGCGATGAAGATGGCAAGCCCGAGCGGGTTTGGCTATCGGCGCGTGACGGCAACGGTCTTGAGCTGCTGGAACAGGCCGTGGCCGAGCTGCTGGGCGATGACCTCTTCGTGGGTACCCTGCGCCTGCCGCAGCGTTTTGGTCGGTTGCGGGCACAGTTCTTTGCCTTGGGTGCGGTACAGACCGAGGATCACAACGAGGCTGGGGATGCGCTCCTTGCAGTGCGTCTGCCGCGCGTTGAACTGAATCGACTGGTCAGCCGGGAAGGCTGGCAGCCGAGCGAGTTTCTCGAACAACACACTTTGCAATAAAGCCCGCTGAGGTGATTTTGCGGCGGGCCGTGGGCTTGGGTAGCATGGGCGGGCGCGCCGTGGGCGCGTCTTTGCTTTATCAGTATGGAGAGCGCTATGGCTTGGAACGAGCCGGGTGGCAACTCGAATAACCAGGACCCCTGGGGTGGGCGCCGTGGCGGCGACCGCAAAGGGCCACCGGACCTGGACGAGGCCTTCCGCAAGCTGCAGGACAGCCTGAATGGACTGTTCGGCAGCGGCAAGAAACGTGGCGGCGGCGACGAAGGTGGCGGCAGATCGGGTGGTTTCGGCCTGCTCGGCATCGGCTTGGCCCTGCTTGCCGTGGTCTGGCTGTACAGCGCGGTTTATGTTGTGGACGAGCAGGAGCAGGCCGTGGTGCTGCGCTTCGGCAAGTACTACGAGACTGTCGGCCCCGGCCTGAACATCTATTTCCCGCCGATCGACCGCAAGTTCCAGGAGAACGTCACCCGCGAGCGTGCTTACAGCAAGCAGGGTCAGATGCTCACCGAGGACGAGAACATCGTCGAAGTCCCGCTCACCGTCCAGTACAAGATCAGCAACCTCCAGGACTTCGTGCTGAACGTCGACCAGCCAGAGGTCAGCCTGCAGCACGCCACTGAGAGTGCCTTGCGTCATGTGGTCGGTTCGACCGAGATGGACCAGGTGCTGACTGAAGGTCGTGAGCTGATGGCCAGCGAAATCAAGGAGCGCCTGCAGCGTTTCCTCGATACCTATCGCACCGGTATTACCGTCACTCAGGTCAACGTACAGAGTGCGGCGGCGCCGCGTGAAGTGCAGGAAGCCTTCGATGACGTGATCCGTGCCCGCGAAGACGAACAGCGCGCCAAGAACCAGGCCGAGGCCTATGCCAATGCCGTGGTCCCCGAGGCTCGTGGCCAGGCGCAGCGCATCATCGAGGATGCCAACGGCTACCGCGATGAAGTCGTTGCCCGCGCGGAAGGTGAGGCTGATCGCTTTACCAAACTGCTCGCCGAGTACCAGAAGTCGCCGGAAGTCACCCGCCAGCGTCTGTACCTGGAAACCATGCAGGATGTATTGGCCAACACCAGCAAAGTGCTGGTTTCCGGCAAGGATGGGCAAAGCAACCTGCTCTACCTGCCGCTGGACAAGATGATCGACAACCGAGGTGCCAGCCAGGCTCCGGTTGCTCCGGCAGCGTCGGCCGCCGCGAGCGGCAGCGATCTCGGTTCGCGTGTCGCCACTGACTTGCAGCAGCGCAATTCGCGTTCCAGGGAGAGTCGCTGATGAGCAATAAATCGCTGTTTGCCCTGATCGGCGGCGTAGTGGTGGCCCTGCTCCTGTGGAGCAGCCTGTACATCGTGTCGCAGACCGAGAAGGCCGTGCTGCTGCAGTTCGGTCGCATTGTGGAGGCTGATGTCCAGCCTGGCCTGCACTTCAAGATTCCGTACGTCAACCAGGTGCGCAAGTTCGACGCGCGTCTGCTGACCCTGGATTCGCCGACTCAGCGCTTCCTCACCCTTGAGAAGAAAGCCGTGATGGTGGATGCCTACGCCAAATGGCGCGTGGCTGATGCCGAGCGTTTCTATACCGCCACGTCCGGTATGAAGCAGATTGCCGACGAGCGCCTGTCCCGCCGCCTGGAAGCAGGCCTGCGCGACCAGTTCGGTAAGCGCACGCTGCATGAAGTGGTATCCGGTGAGCGTGACGCGCTGATGGCTGACATCACCTCCGCCCTCAATCGCATGGCCAGCAAGGAGCTGGGCATCGAGGTTGTGGACGTGCGTGTGAAAGCCATCGACCTGCCCAAGGAAGTCAACCGCAGCGTGTTCGAGCGGATGAGTACCGAGCGGGAGCGTGAGGCTCGCGAGCACCGTGCCAAGGGTTCGGAACTGGCCGAAGGTATCCGTGCCGATGCCGACCGCCAGCGCCGTGTGCTGCTGGCCGAAGCCTATCGCGAAGCCGAGGAAACCCGCGGTGACGGCGATGCCAAGGCCGCTGCGATCTACGCCAAGGCATACGGCCAGGACCAGGAGTTCTACGCTTTCCACCGTAGTCTCCAGGCCTACCGTGAAAGCTTTGCCAACAAGAGCGACGTGATGGTGCTGGATCCCAATAGCGAGTTCTTCCGCTATCTGGACAAGGCCGCACGCTGATACACGTCACCCCGGCGGACGCTCATCGTCCGCCGGGGTGACCGTCAGGGAAAACGTGTTATCATGGGTCAGCCGGGAAATCCCGGCTTTTTTGCGTCCGCGGGAATCATGTGGCAGGAACTCGGCATTGCGTTTTGTCTGATGCTGGTGCTGGAAGGCATCCTGCCCTTCCTCTATCCGCGCCGTTGGCGCGCCGCGGTGCTTGGGGTGGCGGAGTTCAAAGACCGCCATCTCCGCCTGATGGGCCTGTCCAGCATGTTGCTGGGGACCGGCCTCCTTTATCTGCTTCACTGATGGCTTGCCGCCCGGTTGAGAGGGGATTGGCGAAATGGCAACGGTAGATCGCTGGCTGCTGCCAGACGGTATCGAAGAAGTACTGCCGCCCGAGGCGGCACGCATCGAGGCAGCCCGCCGCCAGGTGCTGGATCTGTTCCAGCGTTGGGGCTACGACTTCGTGGTCACTCCGCATATCGAATATCTCGAGTCCCTGCTGACCGGTGCCGGTCAGGACCTCGACCTGCGCACCTTCAAGGTGACCGACCCGCAGTCGGGCCACCTCATGGGATTCCGCGCAGACATCACGCCGCAGGTTGCGCGCATCGATGCTCACACCCTGCGTCGTGAAGGCCCGAATCGCCTGTGCTATGCCGGCAGCGTGCTGCACGCCAAGCCGCGAGCGCTATCTACTTCGCGCAGTCCGATCCAGTTGGGTGCTGAGCTTTACGGCGACGCCAGTCCGGCGAGCGACGTGGAAGTCATCAGCCTGATGCTGGAGATGCTCGAGCTGGCCGCCGTGCCGGACGTGCATATGGATCTCGGCCATGTCGGCATCTATCGTGGGCTGGCCAAAGCCGCAGGCCTGTCCGGCGAGGTTGAGCGCAGCCTGTTCGATGCCCTGCAGCGCAAGGCGGTGGACGAGGTGGCCGAGCTCACCGAAGACCTGCCCCACGAACTGGCCTCCATGCTCCGTTCCCTGGCCGAGCTCTGCGGTGGGCGTGAGGTTCTGGACCTGGCCCAGGGCGTGCTGATGGATGCGCCGGAGGACGTGCATCGTGCACTGGACGAGCTGATCGCCATCGCCGATGCGCTGGAACTGCGCTATCCAGAATTGCCGCTGTACTTCGACCTCGGCGAGCTGCGCGGTTACCACTATCACACCGGGGTGGTCTTTGCCGCCTTCGTGCCGGGCGTTGGGCAGTCCATCGCCCAGGGCGGTCGCTATGACGATATCGGTGCCGACTTTGGCCGGGCACGTCCGGCCACCGGTTTCTCCACCGACCTGAAGACCCTGGTGAGCCTGGGCAACATGTCGTTGGAACAAGAGATTTCTGGCATCTGGGCGCCGGACAGCCATGACCCGTACCTCTGGTACGAGGTCAAGCGCCTTCGCGCTGAGGGGCAGCGTGTGGTACAGGCACTGCCGGGACAGGAAGTGGCAAGCGCACAGGAAGCCGGCTGTGACCGTCAGCTCGTTCTGAGCGGTGGGCGCTGGCAGGTGGCGGCGCTTTCCTAGGGCGTGGTTTCAAGGCCGGTGCTGAACTGCCGGCCGCTAACGATTTTCCGTGTTTTCCGCCGGCGGCTGCCGGCTCCGAGCTTCTGCGAAGAGGACAAGTGTTATGGGTAAGAATGTCGTAGTCCTGGGCACCCAGTGGGGTGATGAGGGTAAGGGCAAGATCGTCGATCTGCTGACCGACCAGGCTGCCGCCGTAGTGCGTTACCAGGGCGGCCACAACGCCGGTCACACCCTGGTGATCGACGGCGAGAAGACCGTGCTGCACCTGATCCCGTCCGGCATCCTGCGCGAAAATGTCGAGTGCCTGATCGGCAACGGCGTGGTGGTCGCGCCCGATGCGCTGATGCGCGAAATCACCAAGCTGGAAGAGAAAGGTGTACCGGTGCGTGAGCGCCTGCGCATCAGCCCGGCTTGCACCCTGATCCTGCCGTACCACGTGGCCCTGGACCAGGCTCGCGAGAAGGCTCGCGGCGACGCCAAGATCGGCACCACCGGTCGTGGCATCGGCCCGGCCTATGAAGACAAGGTCGCTCGTCGCGGCCTGCGTATTGGCGACCTGTTCCACCGCGAGCGCTTTGCCGCCAAGCTGGGCGAGTTGCTGGACTACCACAACTTCGTTCTGCAGCACTATTACAAGGAGCCGGCGGTCGACTTCCAGAAGACCCTGGACGAGGCCCTGGCCTACGCCGAGCTGCTCAAGCCAATGATGGTTGACGTCGCTGCCCGCTTGCACCAACTGCGCAAGCAAGGCGCCTACATCATGTTCGAAGGCGCGCAGGGCTCGCTGCTGGACATCGACCACGGCACCTACCCGTACGTCACCAGCTCCAACACCACCGCTGGCGGCACCGCTACCGGTTCCGGCTTCGGCCCGCTGTACCTGGACTACATCCTCGGTATCACCAAGGCCTATACCACTCGCGTGGGTTCCGGCCCGTTCCCGACCGAACTGTTCGATGAAACCGGCGCCTTCCTCGCCAAGCGTGGTCATGAGTTCGGTTCCACCACCGGTCGCGCCCGTCGCTGCGGCTGGTTCGATGCCGTGATCCTGCGTCGCGCCATCGAAATCAACAGCATCTCGGGTCTGTGCCTGACCAAGCTGGACGTGCTCGACGGTCTGGAAACCATCCGTATCTGCACCGGCTACAAAGACCTGAACGGCGAGATTCTGGTCGATGCGCCGACCGATGCCGACAGCTACATCGGCCTGCAGCCGGTCTACGAGGAAATGCCGGGCTGGAGCGAGTCCACCGTCGGCGCCAAGAGCCTGGAAGAACTGCCGGCCAACGCCCGCGCCTATATCAAGCGCGTGGAAGAGCTGGTGGGTGCGCCCATCGATATCATCTCCACCGGTCCTGACCGAAACGAGACGATCGTCCTGCGTCACCCCTACGCCTGAGTCTCCTGACTCCCCGAAGGGCCGCCCGGTGCGACCCTTCGTCGTTTCAGTGACCGCGAATGTCGCGCTACCGGTCGGCACGTACCTTGCTGGCACTTTATAAATCCGCGATGCCGCCGTTATAGCGGTAACGGTCGTAAAGGAGCCACAAGTCGTGTCAGCCATCCTGTCTTTGTTGCAAAGCCGTTTGCTTCGTCCGGTCTTCATTGCCTTGGGCATTGCGCTGTTGGTGCAGGTGCTGGTTGCCGTTGCCCTTACGCGGAGCACCGTGAACTCGCTGGTGGATGAGCTGGCCGTGCGCCTCGGGGGTGACACTCAGCGCCTGGCGGGCGATCTCGAGCAGGCCGGCCAAGAAGTTTCCGGTAGCTTGAGTGCCCTCTCCACCAAGACTCGCGAGCGCCTGGGGATAGCCCTCAGTGAGCGTCTCCAGCAGGAGCAGGGGCAGTTGCGCCAGACCCTCGAGCAGAGCCTCAAGGAGTCGGCCAACGACCTGGCCCAATTGCTGGCGGCCGTAGCGCCGCGCGCCATGTGGGACAACGATGTGCCTACGCTCTCCGAGTTCGCTCGTCGCGCCCAGCGCAATCCCAATGTGCTCTTCGTCGTTTATGACGACGCCAATGGTCAGCATCTGACCCGCTACCTCAATCGCGAGAACCCGCAGATCAAGGCGCTTCTGGCCAAGGGGCAGGGCGAGCGTGCGCTGGACAAGGTGCTCAATGCGGCTGCCAGCGATCCGTCCGTTTACTTGGTGGAGGCGCCCATCAGTCCCAATGGCGTGGAAATCGGCAAGGTGCGCATGGGCGTCTCGACTGCCGCAGTGCAAGAGCAACTGAAGGCGCTGGATCAGCGCTTCGTCGCACTGATCGCCAGCGGTGGCGAACTGGTGAGCGAAAGCCTCTCTGGCGCCGCCAACGAAAGCAGTGCGGTCCTGACGGCTCGCCTGCAGTCGGCCCGGGAGGCGGCTGGCAGCATGAGTGTGGGTACCCGTCAGGCGGTGGAGTCGGCGGCGGCTGAGTTGCGCTGGCGCATTGGCCTGGGACTGGCGTTGGTCGGTCTCGGCGTCCTGCTGGTGCTGGCCGTGGTGCTCGGGCGCCGCGTGGTGGTGCGCCTGCGCCTGCTGATCAATGCCCTGAACGACCTGGCTGCGGGCGAAGGCGACCTGACGCGTCGCGTCAAACTCGACAGTCGTGATGAAGTCGGCGAAATGGCCACTGCGGTGAACCGCTTCGTCGACAAGCTGCAGCCGATTGTCCGGGAAGCGGGGGATGTGGCGCAGCGCACCGGCATTGAAATTCGGGCGCTGTCCGAGCGCAGCCAGTCCGCCGAAGCGGCGGCACACCGCCAGCGCAGCGAGGTGGAAGGCAGTCTGAGTGCGTTGGTCGGGATGGCGGCGGAAGCCCAGGCTGAAAGCCAGGCGATGCAGGATGCCTTGCGCCAGGTGGGTGAGATTCGCCAGGCGGCACAGGATAATGCCGCCATCGCGCGCAAGGTAGGAGGCCTGATCGAGAACCTCGAGGCGCGGGTCCAGAACGGCTCCGAAGTGATCGAGCGGCTGGCGCGGCAGAGCCAGCAGATAGAAATGGTGCTGTCGGTGATTCATGGCATCGCCGAGCAGACCAACCTGCTTGCATTGAACGCGGCCATCGAGGCGGCGAGAGCGGGAGAGAGCGGTCGTGGTTTTGCCGTCGTCGCCGACGAGGTGCGAGCGCTGGCCAGCAAGACCCAGCAGTCCACCGGCGACATCCAGGAACACATCGTGGCGCTGCAGACCGGTGCGCGTGAGGCCGTGTCGGCAATTTCCCAGGCGCGCGAGCGTGCGGTGGAGGGGCTGGAGGCGCTGCGTGACAGCGAGCGCCTGCAGCAGAGCGTGCAGCAGGCCGTGGAGCAAGTGCATGGTGCGGTGCAGGCGGCCGCTCGTGCGGCGGAGCATCAGGCCACCGGGGCTGACGGTGTTCGTGGCCGGGTCGATGTGATCCATATCGAAGCCAGCAGGGCGGCCGAGGCGGTAGCGGCGACTGCCAGCAGCGGGCGCGTGCTCGCCGGTCTGGCTGATCAGTTGAAGGCCAGCCTGGGGCAGTTCAAGGCGTAAAGGGATCAGGGAAGGGGCGGGCGTAGGCTCGCCTCTTTATCAGGCGGCTGTCGCGGAATCGCCGGAAGCGAGAAAGCACAAAGCCGAGCAGAGCTCGGCTTTGTTGAAGAGTGGTGCCCAGGAGAAGACTCGAACTTCCACGGTGTTGCCACCGCTAGGACCTGAACCTAGTGCGTCTACCAATTCCGCCACCTGGGCACTTCAGGATGCGATGATTGCTCATTCACTTCCTTCACAACGTCTCAGCGACGCTGTGGGCGCGAACTATACGAGCCGACTTTTGTGTTGTAAACCCCTGAGCGCGAAAAAAATTATTCTTCGGACTAAGCTGACCGACAATCGGAATTCGCGCTTCAATAAGACACATGACAAATCCCTCTATGGATAAAAAGGTGATCACCCCCTAATGGCCGATTGGCAGAACCTCGATCCCGAGGCCGCTCGCGAGGCGGAAAAATACGAGAACCCCATCCCCAGCCGCGAGTTGATCCTGCAGCGCCTCGACGAACGCGGCGCCCCGGCCAGTCGGGAGCAGTTGGTGGAAGAGTTCGGCCTGACCACCGACGAGCAGCTCGAAGCCCTGCGTCGTCGACTCCGCGCCATGGAGCGCGATGGCCAGCTTATCTATACGCGTCGTGGGACCTATGCGCCGGTGGATAAGCTCGACCTGATCTGTGGTCGCATCAGCGGCCACCGCGATGGTTTCGGCTTCCTCATTCCTGACGACGCTTCCGAAGACCTCTTCCTCAGCCCCGCGCAGATGCGCCTGGTGTTCGATGGCGACCGCGCGTTGGCGCGGGTATCCGGCGTCGATCGCCGTGGCCGCCGCGAAGGTGCGCTGGTGGAAGTGATCGCGCGTGCCCACGAAACCCTGGTCGGCCGCTTCTTCGAGGAAAGCGGCATTGCCCGGGTGGTGGCCGACAACCCGAAGATCCAGCAGGAAGTCCTGGTGCCCCAGGGCAAGCAGGGGGCGGCCAAGCACGGCCAGTTCGTCCAGGTGAAGATCGAACAGTGGCCGAGCAACTTCCGTCTGGCTCAGGGCGAAGTGATCGAAGTGCTGGGCGAATACATGGCGCCGGGCATGGAGATCGAAGTCGCCCTGCGCAGCTACGACATTCCGCACGAATGGCCGGCCGCTGTGATCAAGGAGGCGGCCAAGCTGAAGCCCGAGGTGGCCGAGAAGGACAAGGAGAAGCGCATCGACCTGCGCGACCTGCCCCTGGTCACTATCGACGGCGAAGACGCCCGTGACTTCGACGACGCCGTGTATGCCGAGGCCCGCAAGGGGGGTGGTTGGCGCCTGGTCGTCGCCATCGCCGACGTTTCCCACTATGTAAAGGTGGGCTCGGCACTGGATGAAGAAGCGAGCAACCGTGGCAACTCGGTTTACTTCCCGGAGAAGGTCATTCCGATGTTGCCCGAGGTGCTGTCCAACGGGCTCTGTTCCCTGAACCCCTTGGTGGATCGCCTGGCAATGGTCTGCGATATGACCATTTCCCGCGCCGGCAAGCTGACCGGGTACGAGTTCTACGAGGCGGTCATCCATTCCCACGCGCGGCTCACCTATACCAAGGTCAGCCAGTTCCTGGAAACCCCGGAATCCACCGAAGCCCAGCAGTTCGCCGAGCAGCTGCCGCACCTGGTCAAGCCCCTGCAGCAGCTCTACAAGCTCTATAAGGTGCTGTTGGCCCAGCGCCAGGTGCGTGGAGCCATCGACTTCGAGACCCAGGAAACCCGCATCGTCTTCAGTGCCGACCGCAAGATCTCCGAAATCCTGCCGACCCAGCGCAATGACGCCCACAAGCTGATCGAGGAGTGCATGCTGTGCGCCAACGTGGCCACCGCGCGCTTCCTGATGCAGCACGAGATTCCGGCGCTCTACCGTGTCCACGACGGTCCGCCGAGCGAGCGGCTGGATAAGTTGCGGCAGTTCCTGGCCGAATTGGGGCTGTCCCTGAATCGCGGCAAGAACGAGCCGACGCCGAGTGACTACCAGGCGCTGCTCGAGAAGATTCGCGAGCGTCCGGACTATCACCTGATCCAGACGGTGATGCTGCGCTCCCTCAGTCAGGCCGTGTACAGCCCGGACAACGAGGGGCACTTCGGCCTCAACTACGACGCCTACACCCACTTCACGTCGCCCATCCGGCGTTACCCGGACCTGCTCGTGCATCGCGCCATTCGCAGCCTGATACGCTCCAGGCGCGAAAGCGCCCATGTGCAGCGGGCCGGTGCGGCGAGCATGCCCAAGGCGCGCATCTACCCGTATGACGAAGCGCGTCTGGTCCAGCTCGGTGAGCAGTGCTCGATGACCGAGCGGCGTGCTGACGAAGCGACCCGCGATGTCACCAACTGGCTCAAGTGCGAGTACATGCGTGATCGCGTGGGAGAGACCTTCCCCGGTGTGATATCGGCGGTGACCGGCTTCGGCATCTTCGTCGAGCTGATCGACATCTATGTCGAAGGCCTGGTGCACGTGACCGCATTGCCGGGCGACTACTACCACTTCGACCCCATTCACCATCGCCTGTCCGGTGAGCGCTCCGGTCGCAGCTTCCGCCTGGGTGACGAGGTGGAAGTGGTGGTCGCGCGGGTCGATCTGGACGAACGCAAGATCGATTTCGAGCTCTCCGACAACGTCCTTACGGCACCGGTCGGTCGCAAGAATCGCGGCACCGACAGGTCCGCTCCGGTCAAAGGCAAGGCCAAGGCTGCCGAGCCCAAGGTCGGCAAGGGCCGTAGTCGGGGTGCCAAGGGGGCTGCCCGCCACGCCCAGCGTGACACGCCCCAGCAGCATGAACCGAGAGCAGCCGTGGCGCCGCGACGTCATCGCGCTGGCAAGGTCCAGGCGCTGCCGGCGGTGCCACCGGAAATGCTCGCCCAGGCAGAGGAAATGCTTGGCAATACCGATGTCGGCAAGAGCAGGGCCATGAAACAGGCGCTGCTCAGCGAGGCTCGTCAGGGTGCCAAGACCAGCAAAGGTACGCGCCCGGCCCAGAAAGCGCTGGAGAAACCGGCTAACGGTGCCGCGAGGGCGGACTCCAAGCCGCCGAAGAAAAAATCCAAGGCGGCGAAGGCCAAGGCCGCCGGCAAACCCACGAAACACCGCAAAGGTCCGCCGAAACCCAAGGCGCCTGGTAGCAAGGTCAAGAAATGAGTCAGTTGGAAAAGGTCTACGGTGTACATGCCGTGGAGGCGCTGCTGCGCCATCACCCCAAACGCGTCAAGCAGCTCTGGTTGGCGGAAAGTCGACATGATCCGCGGGTCCAGGTCCTTCTCGACCTGGCCGGGCAGCATCGCATCGCGGTAGGCCACAAGGATCGCCACGAGCTGGACGAATGGGCCGAAGGCGTCCACCAGGGCGTGGTGGCCGAAGTCAGCCCCAGCCAGGTCTGGGGCGAGAACATGCTCGACGAACTGCTTGAGCGCAGTCCCGGCGCGCCCTTGCTGCTCGCCCTGGACGGCGTCACCGATCCGCATAACCTCGGTGCCTGCCTGCGCACCGCCGATGCCGCCGGCGTGCTGGCGGTGATCGTGCCGAAAGACAAATCCGCCACCCTCAACGCCACCGTGCGCAAGGTGGCCTGCGGCGCGGCGGAAGTCATGCCGCTGGTGGCGGTGACCAACCTCTCGCGCACCCTCGAAAAACTGCAGAAGAAAGGACTCTGGGTGGTCGGTACCGCCGGAGAGGCGGAGCAGGAGGTCTATCAGCAGGACATGACCGGGCCGACCGTGCTGGTCATGGGCGCGGAAGGGAAGGGCATGCGCCGCCTGACCCGCGAGCACTGCGATTACCTGGTCAAGCTGCCCATGGCCGGCAGCGTCAGCAGTCTCAACGTCTCCGTGGCCACCGGCGTCTGCCTGTTCGAGGCCGTGCGCCAACGCCGCAGCCGTCCTTGATGCCGGCTCGCTCCGGGCGGCTGTCCTGTCGTCCGGGGCTGTTCAAAGTTTCGCCAATTCATCTTGCGCGGCATTCGACCCTTCTCTAGAATGTCGCCCCTTGCCGTGGGGGCAGGCTCGCGCACGTCCCCGGCCCGGCAAGCCCAAACGAGATATTCACTCCTTGCCTGACCACGATGTTGGCAGGCTACAACCCGTAAGGAGCATTTATGCGTCATTACGAAATCATCTTCCTGGTTCACCCGGACCAGAGCGAGCAGGTTGGCGGCATGGTTGAGCGCTACACCAAGCTCATCGAAGAAGACGGTGGCAAGATTCACCGCCTGGAAGACTGGGGCCGTCGTCAGCTGGCCTACGCCATCAACAACGTTCACAAGGCTCACTACGTGATGCTGAACGTTGAGTGCAGCGGCAAAGCCCTCGCCGAGCTGGAAGACAACTTCCGCTACAACGACGCCGTCATCCGTAACCTGGTCATCCGTCGCGACGAAGCCATCACTGGCCAGTCCGAGATGCTCAAGGCCGAGGAAAACCGCAACGAGCGCCGCGAGCGCCGTGAGCGCGTTGAGACTGACGCTGTCGCCGAAGGCGAAGACAGCGACAACGCTGACGAGTAATCCACGGATCTATTGAGGAGCCAAGTTCATGGCACGTTTCTTCCGTCGTCGTAAGTTCTGCCGTTTCACCGCTGAAGGCGTGAAAGAGATCGACTTCAAGGATCTCAACACCCTGAAGGCATACGTCTCCGAAACCGGCAAGATCGTTCCGAGCCGTATCACCGGCACCAAAGCCAAGTATCAGCGTCAGCTGGCTACCGCTATCAAGCGCGCCCGCTACCTGGCCCTGCTGCCCTACACCGACAGCCACGGCCGTTGATCTCGGTCGGTCGACCTAGGTAAGGGATAGATCGCAATGCGCGCTCTGGCGGAATTCATCATGCGCGGCCGTATGCAGGCCACCCTCGTGGTGGCGGGTGCAGCGGCTCTGCCCCTGATGTTCTGGCTGAGCGCAGCCGCAGGTTGCCTGGTGCTGCTGCGGCGTGGTGTGAACGATGCTCTCGGCATCATTGCCTGGGCCCTTCTGCCAGCTCTTGGCTGGTGGTATTTCGGCGAACCGCGCACCTTGATGGTGCTGCTCGGTGCGCTGGGATTGGCTCTGGTACTGCGTTCCAGCGTGTCCTGGACGCGGGTGCTGATGATCAGCGTGGCGCTTGGTCTGTTGTACGGCCTGGTGCTGGGCGCGGTGTTCCGCGAACCCATTGCCGCCATGGCGGGTGAGCTGCAAAAGCTCATGCCGCAGGTGATGGGGGGCGTCTATTCGCAATTGGCGGATGACGAGCGAGCGCGTCTGGGAGCCATGGTCGCGCCGGTTTTGACCGGCCTGATCGCTGCGCTGCTGCAGCTGGTCAGCGTGCTGAGCCTGACGCTCGGTCGCTACTGGCAGGCAGCCCTGTACAACCCTGGTGGTTTCGGCAGCGAGTTCCGCGCGCTGAAACTGCCGCCGGCACTGGCCTTCGGCCTGTTGGCCGCCATGCTGCTGGGGCCGAACCTGGGCCTGGAGCTGGCGATGCTGACACCGATCTGCAGCGTGCCGCTGGCTTTCGCCGGCCTGGCACTGGTGCACGGTCTGGCGAAGCAGGGTGGGCTGGCCGGTTTCTGGCTGGTTGGTCTGTACGTGTCGCTGCTGCTGTTCATGCAGTTGATCTATCCGTTGCTGGTGGTTTTGGCCATCGTCGACAGTCTGATTGATTTTCGCGGTCGCAAGGCGCGCAAGAATGGCGCCGGTCCCGCGAACGGTGAAGGTTAAAAGTTAAGAGGTAAGACCCAAATGGAAGTCATCCTGCTGGAAAAAATCGCCAACCTGGGCAACCTGGGCGACAAGGTGAACGTAAAGTCCGGCTACGGCCGTAACTTCCTGCTGCCGAAAGGCAAGGCCACCGCTGCTACCGCTGAGAACGTTGCTGCGTTCGAAGCCCGCCGCGCTGAGCTGGAAAAGCAGGCTGCCGACAAGAAGGCTGCTGCCGAAGCCCGCGCTGCCCAGCTGTCCGAACTGGAAGTGACCATCACTGCCAGCGCCGGCGACGAAGGCAAGCTGTTCGGTTCCATCGGCACCCACGACATCGCTGACGCCCTGACCGCCGCTGGCGTTCCGGTTGCCAAGGCCGAAGTCCGCCTGCCGAACGGCACCATTCGCCAAGTTGGCGAGTACGACGTTGCTCTGCACCTGCACACCGACGTTGAAGCTGCGGTCAAGCTGATCGTGGTTGCCGGCTAAGCAAGCCGTCGAAGTGAGCTTGCACTCAGGTGCGGGCTCGCTAACATCGGGCACGTCATTGCGAAAGCGGTGACGTGCCCGATGTCTTTCCAGCCCGAGAATTTTCCGAGCCCATGAACGAAATCACCGCCCCGGAACAGTTCGACCTGCAAACCGCCGCCCTCAAGGTGCCGCCGCACTCCATCGAGGCCGAGCAGGCCGTCCTCGGGGGCCTGATGCTGGACAACAACGCCTGGGAGCGCGTGCTCGACCAGGTATCCGACGGCGACTTCTATCGCCACGATCATCGGCTGATCTTCCGCGCCATCTACAAGCTGGCCGAACGCAACATGCCGTTCGACGTGGTCACCCTGTCCGAACAGCTGGACAAGGAAGGCCAACTGTCCCAGGTCGGCGGCCTGGCCTACCTCGGCGAACTGGCGAAAAACACCCCGTCCGTGGCCAACATCAAGGCCTATGCCCAGATCATTCGTGAGCGCGCCACGCTGCGCCAACTGATCGGCATCAGCACCGAAATCGCCGACAGTGCCTATGCGCCCCAGGGTCGGACCGGTGAAGAGATTCTCGATGAAGCCGAGCGCCTGATCTTCCAGATCGCCGAGGCGCGGCCGAAGACCGGCGGCCCGGTAGGCATCAATGACATCCTGGTCAAGGCCATCGACCGCATCGACGAGCTGTTCAACAACGGCGATGCGATTACCGGCCTGTCCACCGGTTTCAACGACCTCGACAACCTGACCAGCGGCCTGCAGCCGGCCGACATGATCATCGTCGCTGGCCGTCCGTCCATGGGTAAGACCACCTTCGCCATGAACCTGGTGGAAAACGCCCTGATGCGCAGCGACAAGGCGATCCTGGTGTATTCCCTGGAGATGCCCTCCGAATCCATCGTGATTCGTATGCTCGCGTCCCTCGGTCGCATCGACCAGACCAAGGTCCGCGCAGGCCGCCTGGACGACGACGATTGGCCGCGCCTGACTTCCGCGGTCAACCTGCTCAATGACCGCAAGCTGTTCATCGATGACACCGCCGGCATCTCGCCCTCCGAGATGCGCGCCCGTACGCGCCGCCTGGCGCGCGAGCACGGCGAGATCGGTCTGATCATGGTCGACTACCTGCAGCTGATGCAGATTCCCGGTTCCAGCGGCGATAGCCGGGTGAACGAGATTTCCGAGATCTCGCGCTCGCTCAAGGCCCTGGCCAAGGAATTCAACTGCCCGGTGATCGCCTTGTCCCAGTTGAACCGGGGCCTCGAACAGCGCCCGAACAAACGCCCGATCAACTCCGACCTCCGCGAATCCGGGGCGATCGAGCAGGACGCAGACATCATCCTGTTCGTGTACCGCGACGAGGTGTACCACCCCGAGACCGAGTTCAAGGGCGTGGCCGAAATCATCATCGGCAAGCAGCGTAACGGTCCGCTGGGCACCGCGCGGCTGGCCTTCCTCGGCAAGTACTCGCGCTTCGAGAACCTCGCGCCCGGCGCCTATCAGTTCGAAGACGAATAAGCTGCAGGTCAATGAATGCGGGCGCCCAGGCGGTATGATGGGCGTCCGTTTTCGTTAATGAGCCCGTCTCAATGCGCCCGTTGATCGCTGCCGTCGACCTTTCCGCCATCCGCCACAACTATGCCCTCGCCAAGCGCTGTGCGCCGGGTCGGCAGGCCTTTGCGGTGGTCAAGGCGAATGCCTATGGCCACGGCGTGCGTGAAGTGGTCGCCAGCCTGCGTGGGGAAGCCGATGGCTTTGCCGTCGCCTGCCTGGAAGAGGCCGCCGAAGTGCGCGCCCTCGACGACGAGGCGCGTGTACTGTTGCTGGAAGGTTGCTTCGAGCCGGCCGAATATCATCTCGCCGCTCAACTCGGACTGGACCTGGTAGTGCAAGGGCCCGAGCAGGCCGAAGCACTGCTCGCCGCCGCCATCGGCCGCCCCGTGAATGTCTGGCTCAAGCTGGATTCCGGCATGCACCGCCTGGGGTTCACGGCGGACGCCTTGCGTCACTGGCACGCTCGCCTGCGCCCTGCCGCCCAGGTGGCCGAGCTCAACCTGATCAGCCATTTCGCCTGCGCCGACCTGCGCGGCCACACGCTCAACGAAGTCCAGCTGGAAGCCTTCCTCGACCTGCTGGAACTCGACTTCGACCAGCGCAGCCTGGCCAACTCCGCCGCCATCCTGACGATGCCCGCATCCCATATGGATTGGCTGCGCCCCGGCATCATGCTCTATGGCGCCACGCCGCTGGCCGATCTCAACGCAGCCGAACTGGGCCTGAAGCCCGCCATGAGCCTCAGCGCCCAGTTGATCGGCGTACGTGAAATCGAGGCCGGCGAGACCGTGGGTTATGGCGCGACCTGGGAAGCCACGCGACCGTCACGCATCGGCACGGTCAGTTGCGGCTATGCCGACGGATATCCGCGTCATGCGCCCAGTGGTACACCGGTGGTGGTCAATGGCCGTCGCGTGCCGCTGGTGGGCCGGGTGTCCATGGATATGCTGGCGGTGGACCTCAGCGAGATGCCCGAGGCGCGTGTCGGCGACCCCGTGGAACTCTGGGGCGCGCAGCTCCCGGTGGATGAGCTGGCCGAGGCCTGCGGCACGATCGGCTACGAGCTGCTGACCAAGGTCACCGCGCGCGTACCGCGCCGCTACCTGGCCTGATTCCCCTTACAGCAATCCGCTGGGCGTTTTCAGTACGTCCAGTTGCAGGCTGGTCTCGGTAGACAGCTCGCCATCTTCACCGAACAGCACCATGCCTGAGCGGCCGCGTGCCTTGACCTTGTACAGCGCGCGGTCAGCCGTCTGGTAAAGCCCGGAGAAATGCCGGGCATGTTGCGGATAGAGCGCGATGCCGATGCTGATGCTCACCGACAGTTTCTCCACGCCGTAGCACATCGGCGCCGCCAGTTCCTCCAGCAGGCGCCGGGCCAGTTTGCAGGCTTCCGCCTCGGCATCCGGCCCGCCGATCAGCACGGCGAACTCGTCGCCCCCCAAGCGTGCTACCGCGTCTCCGCCACGGACATGCTCGCGCAGACGCCGGCCGATGGTGCGCAGCATCTCGTCGCCGGCGTCGTGGCCGAAACGGTCGTTGATGGGTTTGAAGTGGTCCAGGTCGATCAGCATCAGCGCGAGCTGTTCCTCATGACGCTTGGCATTGGCCAGCGCCGAGTCCGTGCGCTCGATCAGATAGCGGCGATTCGGCAAGTCGGTCAGGGCATCGTGGAAGGCAGCATGTTCCAGGGCGCGCTCCCGCTCGCTGAGACGCTGGTTGGCGGCGGCCAGTTCGGCGGTACGGGTGGTCACTGCCGCTTGCAGTTCATCGGCGCTGGCCTGCATCTGCGCGAGGCGTGCGGCTTTCTCGCGGTCGGCCTGTTCGAGGGCGGCAGAGCGCTCCTGCTTGAGCATCTGGATGCGATAGGCCAGGGCGAAGGAGAACAGGATCGATTCAGCCGCCACGGCCACCGGGAACATGTACGCGGTGAAGTTGATCGGCTGGATCAGGCCGGCGGCGCGCATCACCAGCACAGCGGTACTGATCAGCACGGTGCCGTAGCCCACCAGGTAGAAGCGCGCCGGAATGAACCCCTGGCGCCAACGGACCACGGCGCTGATCAGCGCCGTGGGCACGGTCACGATGGGCGTGATGGCGATCAGCAGGGCGCCTTCGGCGCGATAACCGAAGATGTTGATGACGATGGCAAGGGCGTAGAGCACGCAGGCCACATTGAACAGCCGGTCGGCCCAGCGCAGGCCCCGGCGCGTGTAGAGCAGCTCCTGGGTGAAGCGCATCACGAAGATGCCCCAGAGCGAGGGCAGGGTGATGCGGTCCAGCCAGATCGGCACCGCTTGGTCCGGCCAGAAGTACTGGAAGCCGTGGCCGGTCATGCTGAGGATGAACACCAGCGCGGAGGCGGTGGCCAGCACATACCAGAGGTAGGCCTTGTCGCGCAGTGCCGCGAGGATGAACAGGTTGTAGAGGAACAACGCCAGGACCACCCCGTAGACCAGTCCGAAGCCGAGGTTTTCAGTGGACTTCAGTTCCTTCAGGTCATCCGCCTGCCAGATCTTGAGCGGGAAGGAGTTGCCGGCCGGATCGTAGCTGCGGAAGTACAGGGTGAGGGGTTGGGCACCGATTTCCGGCAGCTTGAACAGCATGCGCCGGTAGGAATAGTCGCGGGTTTCGGCGAAGGGCAGGGCTTCACTGCTTTCTCGCCGGCTCCAGCCGCCCTGGCCGTCCGGCAGGAACAGGCTGACTCGATACACCGTGATGCCGGCGTTCTCCAGCCACCATTGCGTAGGGGCTTCATTGGAGCGATTGAGCTGCACGCGCACCCACCACACGCTACGGCTCTGACCGACGGTGGCGCGGCCATCGGCCGGAACGAAGCGCTGCTGCACTTCCGGCTTGGCCATGTCCTGGATATCCAGCGTGCCGTCCGGGTCTTCCAGCAGGTCGATCGACCCATTGAGCGTCGCGCCGCTGCTTTGCGGCGTGAGTTCGAAAGCCGCCTGGGCCGGCAGGCCAAGGGCCAGCCAGCACAACAGCAGGAAAAGGGACAGGATCGGACGTCGCACCGCACACGCTCCTTGTAAGTTATTTACTACTGCGGCTTGGCGGTTTGTAGGTCGGCCGAAGTATAGCGGCCCGGAGAATCTGTGATCACTTTGTACGCGATTTCCTACAGCCTTGCATTCAGGCGGTAAGTAAACCTAGCGCCAGCGTCGGATTTGCTCAAAATTTGTGCTATATTCCGCGCCCCGTAAAAACGCCCGCTGGTCAAAAAATATGCAAGCTGCGAAGCCGCTGTTCGACTATCCGAAGTACTGGGCCGAGTGTTTCGGTCCCGCACCTTTCCTGCCGATGAGCCGGGAAGAGATGGATCAGCTCGGCTGGGACTCCTGCGACATCATCATCGTGACCGGCGATGCCTACGTCGACCACCCGTCCTTCGGCATGGCCATCATCGGCCGCCTGCTGGAAGCCCAGGGCTTCCGCGTGGGCATCATTGCCCAGCCGGACTGGCGCTCGAAAGACGACTTCATGAAGCTCGGCGAGCCGAACCTGTTCTTCGGCGTGGCGGCGGGCAACATGGACTCCATGATCAACCGCTACACCGCGGACCGGAAAATCCGTTCCGACGACGCCTACACCCCCGGTGGCGTTGCCGGCAAGCGCCCGGATCGCGCCAGCCTGGTGTACAGCCAGCGCTGCAAGGAAGCCTACACCCACGTGCCGGTGGTGCTGGGCGGCATCGAAGCGTCCCTGCGCCGCATCGCCCACTACGACTACTGGCAGGACAAGGTGCGCCGCTCCATCCTCATGGACGCCACCGCCGACATCCTGCTCTACGGCAACGCTGAACGCGCCGTGGTGGAAATCGCCCAGCGCCTGTCCTGGGGCGAAACCATCGACAGCATCACCGATGTGCGCGGCACCGCCTTCATCCGCCGCGACACCCCGTCCGACTGGTTCGAGATCGACTCCACCCGCATCGACCGTCCGGGCCAGATCGACAAGATCATCAACCCCTACGTCAACACTCAGGACCTGCAGGCCTGCGCCATCGAGCAGGAGAAGGGCCCGGTCGAGGACCCCAACGAGGCCAAGGTGGTGCAGCTGCTGCCAAACCCGCGCCTGACCCGCGACAAGACCGTGATCCGCCTGCCGTCCTTCGAGAAGGTGCGCAACGACCCGGTGCTCTATGCCCACGCCAACCGTGTGTTGCACCTGGAGACCAACCCCGGCAACGCCCGCGCGCTGGTACAGCGCCATGGCGAGGTGGACGTGTGGTTCAACGCGCCGCCCATTCCGATGACGACCGAGGAAATGGACTACGTCTTCGGCATGCCCTACGCCCGCGTTCCGCACCCCGCGTACGGCAAGGAGAAGATCCCGGCCTACGATATGATCCGTTTCTCGGTGAACATCATGCGTGGCTGCTTCGGCGGCTGTACCTTCTGCTCCATCACCGAGCACGAAGGCCGCATCATCCAGAACCGCTCGGAAGAGTCGATCATCCGCGAGATCGAGGAAATCCGTGACAAGGTGCCTGGCTTCACCGGCGTCATCTCCGACCTGGGCGGCCCGACCGCCAACATGTACCGGATCGCCTGCAAGAGCCCGGAGATCGAGAAGCACTGCCGCAAGCCTTCCTGCGTCTGGCCGGGCATCTGCGAAAACCTCAACACCGACCATTCGGCGCTGATCCAGCTCTATCGCTCCGCGCGCGCGCTGCCGGGCGTGAAGAAGATCCTCATCGCTTCCGGCCTGCGCTACGACCTGGCCGTGGAGTCGCCCGAGTACGTCAAGGAACTGGTGACCCACCACGTCGGCGGCTACCTGAAGATCGCCCCGGAGCACACCGAAGAAGGGCCGCTGGGCAAGATGATGAAGCCCGGCATCGGTTCCTATGACCGCTTCAAGCAGATGTTCGAGAAGTACTCGAAGGAAGCGGGCAAGGAGCAGTACCTGATCCCGTACTTCATCGCCGCTCACCCCGGCACCACAGACGAGGACATGATGAACCTCGCGCTCTGGCTCAAGCGCAACGGATTCCGCGCCGACCAGGTGCAGGCCTTCTACCCCTCGCCCATGGCCAGCGCCACTGCCATGTATCACTCGGGCAAGAACCCGCTGCGCAAGGTCACTTACAAGAGTGAAGGGGTGAAGATCGTCAAGAGCGAGGAACAGCGCCGCCTGCACAAGGCCTTCCTGCGCTACCACGATCCGAAGAACTGGCCGATGCTGCGCGAGGCGCTGGAGCGCATGGGCCGTGGCGACCTGATCGGCAACGGCAAGAACCAGTTGATCCCGACCTACCAGCCGGCCACGGACGAGTACCACAGCGCCCGTCGCAAGAACTCCACGCCGGCCGGCAGCAACAAGGTCGGCAAGGTGCTTACCCAGCACACCGGCCTGCCGCCCCGCGCCAGCGATGGCAGCAAGCCCTGGGACAAGCGTGAACAGGCCAAGGCCGCCGCTTTCGCTCGCAAGCAGGCCGAGAACAAGGCCGCGGCGTCGGAAAAGGGCGGCAAGAAGAAGCCCTCCAAGCGACCTGTCGCGCCGCGCTGATGAAAACGCCAGCCTTCGTGCTGGCGTTTTCGTATCCGTGCTTTCTGTAGGAGCGAGCTCTGCTCGCGAACAAACGTGCCGCAGGCTCGCTCCGACGCTGTCGTCTGTCGGCTTCTTCCTACACGATAACGATTGGCACTATAGTGCCAAAATCACAAGAAGCACCCGGTACTGCACCCATGCGCCCCTTCTCGCTACTGACTCTTGCCCTCCTGCTCGCCGGCTGTGGCGACCCATTCGACGCCCCCGTTACCCACGCCGACTTCCAGAAGGACTTGCAGGCCCGCCTGATCAAAGCCAAGCCCGGTTCCATCATCGAAATTCCCGCCGGTAAATGGCAGTTGGATCGCGGCCTCAGCCTCAAGGTCAGCGGCGTCACACTCAAGGGCGCCGGCATGGACAAGACCATCCTCAGCTTCAAGGGCCAGAGGGCTGGCGCCGAAGGGCTGCTGGTGGACGCCTCGGACTTCACCATCGAAGACCTCGCCCTCGAGGACAGCAAGGGCGATGCGCTCAAGGTGGTGGGTGGCAAGAACATCATCATCCGTAACGTACGCACCGAGTGGACCAACGGCCCGGCCACCGAGAATGGCGCCTACGGCATCTACCCGGTGCAGACCGAAAACACCCTGATCGAAGGCGTGGTGGCGATTGGCGCATCGGACGCCGGCATCTACGTCGGCCAGTCCCGCAACGTGGTGGTGCGTAACAGCCGCGCCGAACGCAACGTCGCCGGCATCGAGATCGAGAACACCATTGGCGCCGACGTCTACGACAACGTCGCCACCGGCAATACCGGCGGCATCCTGGTGTTCAACATGCCCAACCTGCAGCAGCCGGGGCATGGCACGCGCATCTACCGCAACAAGGTGGAGGGCAACAACCACGACAACTTCGGCCACAAGGGCACGCCGGTGGCCAGCGTGCCTGCGGGCTCCGGTGTGGTGATCAACTCCAATGACGATGTGGAAATCTTCGACAACGACATCGGCAATCACCGCACCGCCAACGTCATCGTCAGCAGCTACTTCAGCACTGGCTACAGCGATCAATCCACCCGCGAAGACTTCGACCCCTATCCGGAGCGCATCGCCATCCGTGGCAACCGCTTCGGGCCGGGCGGTGACAGCCCCGATCACCTCGAGCTGAAGGCCCTCAAGGTCGCCAAGTTCGGCCTCAATGGCCGTTTGCCGGACATCCTCTGGGACGGCTACGTGAATCCCGCGAAGGTGGTCGACGGCAAGCTGCCGAGGGAACTGGGCATCTGCGTCGACAACGGCCCGGCAACCCTGGTCAACGTCGACGGCCCGAACAACTTCAAGAACATCAGCACCGACATGGCCCATCACCGCTGCACGCTGCCACCGCTGCCGGAAGTGGTCCTGGCAGCGGCGGGGCGGGGGGCATGAGGGCAGCGCTGTACCTGATGCTTCTGCTGCTGTCCGGCTGTGGCCAGCAGCAGGAGCCGCTCTACCTGCCCGAGGGCGAGAACTACCCGGAAAAACTCAGTGGCTGGGGCATGCTGCAACGGGTCGATGGCCATCTGCAGCCCGCGCCAGAAGCGCTGGCCTATGACCTGAACACCCCGCTGTTCAGCGACTACGCCCACAAGCTGCGCACCCTGTGGCTGCCGCCTGACCAGGCGGCCCGCTATGGTGAGCAGCACTTCGACTTCCCGGTCGGCACGGTGCTGACCAAGACCTTTTACTACCCCACGGACGAGCAGGGCCGCCTGCTGAAGAAAACCCGCGATGATCGCGACCCTGCCAAAGGGCTGGTCCTGGCCAAGGTACGGCTGGTGGAAACCCGCGTGCTGTTGCGTCAGCAGCAGGGCTGGGTAGCGCTGCCGTACCTATGGGATGAGGCGCAGGGGGACGCGACCCTGGAATGGGCGGGTGCCAGTGCAGCGCTGCAACTGCATGACGATCAGGGCGACGCAATGCAGGTGGACTACCAGATGCCCGACGCCAACCAGTGTGCCGGTTGCCATGAGGAACGCCGCGGAGAAGGGCTGTACCCCCTGGGGCCGAAGGCGCGCCATCTGAATCGCGACCTGGCCTACCCGGAGGCTGTGGAAAACCAGCTGCAACGCTGGCAGCGCCTGGGTTTGCTCCAAGGGCTGCCGGCGCCGGACAGCATTCCACGCAACGCCCTGGCCAGCGCACCTCGTAAAGGAGAGGACCTGGAGCAGCAGGCGCGAAGCTACCTCGATATCAACTGCGCCCACTGCCACAACCCCAAGGGACCGGCGCGCACCTCCGGGCTTTACCTCGATCCCGCTACGCCGCTCGGCATTCCCTACGGCCTGTGCAAGCAACCTGTGGCGGCGGGCAAGGGCTCAGGCGACCGCCTGGTGGACATCCACCCCGGTCAGCCGGACGCGTCGGTGCTGATCTACCGCATCGAGAGCACCGATCCCAGCGTGATGATGCCGGAGCTGGGGCGTTCCACTGCGCACCGTGAAGGGGTGGAACTGCTGACGCGCTGGATTGCCGGTTTGCCGGGTGGGTGCTAGTGCACTTGTAGGGGCGAATTCATTCGCCAATCAGGCCGAAGGTCTGCCCGCCCTTGTTGAAGGGGACAGCTTCGCTGCCCTTGGCGAATGAATTTGCCCCTGCAGAGGTCATCGCCCGTGATAGCCAGTTATTCCCAATCGGCCTAACCAACCCGATGCGAATTCCCTTCTCCTTCATCTTCGACCGCTAGGCTTCAACTTCACCTGTTGGTCCGCCGCGAACCATTATTGTGCGGCCGGGCCATCCGGGTTCGAAGGTGGCTCTTTTCCGGTGCTTGGAAGGGCCGAAATTGGTGGTTCGGGGGCTGGCACAAGTCTTGCGCGACTCCCGTTATCGCCCAGGCTCGCAGGAGGCACGCCGTGTCGATTCATGTCGCACTGCATCACGTCACCCACTATCGCTACGATCGTGAGGTCAATCTCGGTCCGCAGGTCATTCGCTTGCGGCCGGCGCCCCACAGTCGCTCGCGCATCCTCGGCTATTCGCTGAAAGTGGCGCCGGGCAAGCATTTCATCAACTGGCAGCAGGACCCGCAGGGCAACTATCTGGCGCGCCTGGTGTTCCCGGAGAAGACCCGTGAACTGAAGGTGGAAGTGGACCTGGTCGCCGAAATGGCGGTGTTCAATCCATTCGACTTCTTCCTCGAGCCTTATGCCGAGGAGTTTCCCTTCACCTACACGACCGATGACCAGCGTGAACTGGCGCCCTACCTCAGCCGCCTTTCCGCCGGCCCGTTATTGGCGGACTACCTGTCGCGCATCGATCTGACGCCCAAGCGAAGCGTCGATTTCCTGGTGGCACTCAACCAGCAGCTGTCGCGGGACATCCGCTATCTGATCCGCATGGAGCCGGGTGTGCAGACGCCGGAGGAAAGCCTGGAGAAGGCATCCGGGTCCTGCCGTGATTCGGCCTGGCTGCTGGTGCAACTGCTGCGCCACCTGGGCCTGGCCGCACGCTTCGTGTCCGGCTACCTGATCCAGCTCACCGCCGACCAGAAGTCCCTCGACGGCCCCAGCGGCACTGAGGTCGACTTCACCGACCTGCACGCCTGGTGCGAGGTCTACCTGCCGGGGGCGGGCTGGGTTGGCCTGGACCCCACCTCGGGCCTGTTCGCCGGCGAGGGCCACATTCCGCTGGCCTGCAGCCCGGAACCGACCTCGGCGGCGCCCATCAGTGGCGGGGTCGACGAGTGCGAGTGCGATTTCTCCCACGACATGCGCATCGAACGGGTCTGGGAAGCCCCCCGCGTGACCAAGCCCTACAGCGATGAACAGTGGCAAGCGATCCGCGAGCTCGGTGCGCGCATCGACGCCGATCTCGTCGCGGGCGACGTGCGCCTGACCATGGGCGGCGAGCCCACTTTCATCGCCATCGACTACCCCGACGATCCGGAGTGGAACACCGCTGCGCTGGGCGCCAACAAGCGCCGCCTGGCCGCCGACCTGTTCCATCGCCTGCGCAGCCACTATGCGCCCAGCGGCCTGGTGCACTTCGGCCAGGGCAAGTGGTACCCCGGTGAGCAACTGCCGCGCTGGTCGCTGAACTGCTACTGGCGCAAGGACGGGGAGCCCATCTGGCAGGACCCCGCCCTCTACGCCAACGAAAGTCGCAGCTATGGCGCCGACGCCCGTCTGGCGGCGCGCTTCCTCAGCCGGCTGGCCAATCGGCTGGGGGTGCCGGGCGAGCACCAGTTCCCGGCGTTCGAGGACTGGTACTACTACCTCTGGCGCGAGCGCAAACTGCCCGGGAACGTGACCCCGGAAGATGCCCGCCTGGCCGACCCGATGGCGCGAGAGCGCCTGCGCCGGGTGTTCGACCAGGGCCTGGGTGAAGTCGTGGGGCAAGTGCTGCCACTGGCGCGCAGCGCCGCTGGCGATGCCTGGGAAAGTGGCCGCTGGTTCCTCCGCGATGAGCATTGCCGGCTGATGCCCGGCGATTCCGCCATGGGTTATCGCCTGCCGCTGGATTCCCAGCCCTGGGTCAGCGAAGCGGACTATCCCTACGTCAACCCGGCCGACCCCAGCCAGCAGTTCCCGCCGCTGCGCCGCGCCGCACTGATCCGTCAGCAATTGCGCGATGGAGGTCCCGGAGCCCATGGCGATGCCCGCGAGCCGCGCGTGCATCAGTCTGCCGCCGGCATCATCCGCACCGCCCTCTGTGCCGAACCCCGCGAAGGCCGGCTCTACCTGTTCATGCCGCCGCTTTCCGAGCTGGAGTCCTACCTGGAACTGGTGGCCGCCATTGAAGCCACCGCCGGTGAGCTGGACTGCCCGGTGCTTCTGGAAGGCTACGAGCCGCCCAGCGATCCGCGCCTGACCAGTTTCCGCGTCACCCCTGATCCGGGCGTGATCGAAGTGAACATCCACCCTTCGGCCAACTGGGACGAACTGGTGGAACGCACCGAGTTTCTCTACGAGGCGGCGCGGCAGAGCCGGTTGTCCAGCGAGAAGTTCATGGTCGACGGGCGCCACGTCGGCACTGGCGGCGGCAACCACTTCGTGCTGGGCGGCGCCACTCCGGCGGATTCGCCCTTCCTGCGCCGTCCGGACCTGCTGCGCAGCCTGATCAGCTACTGGCACAACCATCCCTCGCTGTCCTACCTGTTCTCCGGCCTGTTCATCGGCCCGACCTCGCAGGCGCCGCGCGTGGATGAGGCGCGCAACGACGCCCTCTACGAGCTGGAAATCGCCTTTGCGCAGATGCCCCAGCCCGGCGCCGACTGTCCGCCCTGGCTGGTGGATCGGCTGCTGCGCAACCTGCTGGTGGATGTCTCCGGCAATACGCACCGCGCCGAGTTCTGCATCGACAAGCTCTACTCGCCGGACAGCAGCAGCGGGCGTCTCGGCCTGCTGGAGCTGCGTGCCTTCGAAATGCCGCCCCATGCGCGCATGAGCCTGGCCCAGCAACTGTTGCTGCGCGGCATGGTGGCGCGCTTCTGGAACGAGCCCTACCAGCCGCCAAAACTGGTGCGTTGGGGCACCGAGCTGCATGACCGCTTCCTGCTGCCGCACTTCGTCCAGCAGGATTTCGACGACGTGGTCCACGAGTTCAACGCCGCCGGTTACCCGCTGCGCAGCGAATGGTTCGCCCCGCACTTCGAGTTCCGCTTCCCCAAATACGGCGACTATCAGGTCAAGGGCATCGACCTGGAACTGCGCCAGGCCCTGGAGCCCTGGCACGTGCTGGGCGAGGAGGGTTCCGCCGGTAGCACCGTGCGTTACGTGGATTCGTCGCTGGAGCGGGTGCAGGTCAAGGTCAACGGCATGGCGCCGGATCGCTACGTGCTGACCTGCAATGGCGAGCCGGTGCCGCTGCAGCCCACCGGCCGGGGCGGCGAGTTCATCGCCGGCGTGCGCTACCGCGCATGGCAACCGGCTGCATGCCTACAGCCCACCATCGGCGTGCAGGTGCCCCTGGTGTTCGACCTGGTGGATACCTGGATGCAGCGCTCCCTGGGTGGCTGCCAGTACCATGTCGCCCACCCCGGCGGGCGCAGCTACGACAGTTTCCCGGTAAACGCCTATGAGGCCGAAAGCCGCCGCCTGGCGCGCTTCTTCCGTCACGGGCATACACCAGGCAAGCTGCAGGTCGGCAAACCGGTGGTCGACGACGAACTGCCCATGACCCTGGATCTGCGCCGCCGCTAGTTTGCGCAAGGGCGCCCGGCCGACGATACAGCGGCCGGGCGTCGCGCTGTCCGCTAAAGTTTCCCTGCTGCCCAACTGCCGAGTCTTTTGATGTCCGAGCTGCTCGCCAACTATCCGCTGACCGCCACGGCCTACCACGAACTGCTGGATGCCGAGGGGCAGGTGCGTCCCCACTGGCAGCGTTTGTTCCAGCAGCTCGAGCGCAGCAGCCCGGCGCAGATTCGGCAGCGCCAGGACCTGCTGGCGCGGCAGATCCAGGAGAACGGCGTCACCTACAACGTCTATGCCGACCCCAAGGGCACCGACCGGCCCTGGGAGCTGGACCTGCTGCCCAACCTGCTCTCGGCCGAGGAATGGAAACCCATCGCCGCCGGCGTGGCCCAGCGTGCGCGCTTGCTCAATGCAGTGCTGGCCGACCTCTATGGCGAGCAGCAACTGCTGGCCGAAGGCTTGTTGCCCAGCGAACTGGTCTACGGCCATCCCAACTTCCTCTGGCCCTGCCAGGGCGTGCAGCCGCCCGGCGGCATCTTCCTGCACAGCTACGCGGTGGATCTCGCCCGTGATGCCGATGGCCGCTGGCATGTGCTGGCCGATCGTACCCAGGCGCCTTCCGGCGCCGGCTACGCCCTGGAGAACCGGCAAATCGTGTCCCGCGCACTGCCGGAGCTCTATCGCGACCTGCGGGTGCAGTACCTCGCCGGTTATTTCCGTACCCTGCAGGAAACCCTGATCCGCCAGGCGCCCAGCGATGGCGAGACGCCGCTGGTGGTGCTGCTCACCCCCGGGCGCTTCAACGAAACCTATTTCGAGCACCTGTACCTGGCTCGCCAGCTCGGTTTTCCGCTGGTGGAAGGCCACGACCTGACGGTGCGCGACGCCACCCTCTACCTCAAGACCCTCGGCGGCCTGAAGCGCGTCCATGCCGTGCTGCGTCGCCTCGACGACGACTACTGCGATCCCCTGGAGCTGCGCACCGACTCGGCGCTGGGTGTGCCCGGCTTGCTGGACGCGGTGCGCCAGGGGCGGGTGCTGGTGGCCAATGCCCTGGGCAGTGGCGTGCTGGAATCGCCAGGGCTGCTGGGCTTCCTGCCGAAAGTCAGCCAACGGCTGCTCGGCGAAGACCTGCTCCTGCCCACCGTCGGCACCTGGTGGTGCGGCCAGGGGCAGGTGCTGAGCAAATCCCCGGATGGACTGGCCGGGCTGGTGATCAAACCGGCCTTCCCCAGCCAGAGCTTCGAGCCGCTGTTCGGTCATGCGCTTGAAGATGGCGCGCTGCTCGCGCTGCGCAAGCGCTTGCAGGCCCATCCTCACGCCTATGTCGCCCAGCGCCTGGCGCAGCTTTCCCAGGCGCCGGTCTGGCTCGGCGACGAAGCAGGCGGTGAGTTGCATTCGCGGGCCATCGGCATGCGCGTGTTCGCTGTGGCCGGGGCGGACGGCAGCTACTGGGTGATGCCGGGCGGCCTGACGCGGGTGGCTTCGGAGGCCGATGCCGAGGTGGTATCCATGCAGCGCGGCGGCGCCAGCAAGGACACCTGGGTGCTGGCCGACCTGCCGGTGGTGGGCGAGCCGCTGCGGCCCCGCACCATCGGTGCACGCGACCTGATCCGCCAGGACCCCTACCTGCCCTCGCGGGTGGTGGAAAACCTCTACTGGTTCGGTCGCTACGGCGAGCGCTGCGACGATGGGGCGCGGCTGCTGCGGGTGGTGCTGTCGCGTTACGTGGACGCCGACGGCGACGAGCAGGCGTTGCGCTCGGCACTGCAACTGGCCGGCGCCATCGGTCTCGTGCCCGTCGGCAAGGAACCCCTGGAGCAGCGTCTGCTGGCGGCTCTGCTGGACGACGAATGGCCGAGCAGCGTCAGCGCCAACCTGCGTCGTCTGCACTGGGCGGCGGCCCAGGTGCGCGGGAGGCTGTCGCGGGAGAACTGGCACGCGGTGCTGGAGCTGCATCGCGAGGCACAGGCCCTGGACCCGCAACGTACCGATCTCGGCGAGGCGATGGAATTCCTCAACCGTTTGCTGATGTCCCTGGCGGCCCTGTCCGGCTTTGCCCTGGACGACATGACCCGCGACGATGGCTGGCGTTTCCTGATGATCGGCCGGCGCATCGAGCGCGTGCAGTTCTACGCCGACGCCATTGCCGGCTTCCTCGAAGGCGGCGATTCCTGGGACCAGGGCGCCCTGGAGTGGTTGCTGGAGCTGGGCAACAGCACCATCACCTACCGTTCGCGCTACCTGGCCTCACCGCAACTGATTCCGGTGCTCGATCTGCTCCTGCTGCATGACCAGAACCCGCACGCCCTGCGTTTCCAGTTGCAGGCCCTGGAACGCTCCCTCGGGCGCCTGCACCAGGAGTTCGGTGCACCCCAGGAGCTGGTGCTGAGCGGGTTGATCGGGCGCCTGCTCGCCTTCGACCTGGCCACCCTGGAAGACCCGCTGTTCGGCAGCGACAGCCTGGCCGAGGTATTGGTCGGACTGGCCGGACTGCTGCGGGAGATCGCACAGAACGTCGGACAGGTCTCCGATCGTCTCGGATTGCGCTATTTTGCCCACGTCGACGACGTCAGCCAGCAAACGGTATCGACCTGATGCATGCGCAAGCCCAATCCATCGCCCCTGTGCAGGGCGCCCGCTACCAGGTGTTCCACGACACCCACTACCGCTATTCGGCGCCGGTGTCGCTGTCCCAGCAACTGGTGCACCTCTGGCCGCGGGAGTGCTCCTGGCAGCTGTGCGGCGGGCAGCAGTTGCTGATCAATCCTGAACCGACGTTACGCCAGGACCTCACGGACGTTTTCGGCAACCCGCTGACGCGCCTGGCCTTCGAGCGCCCCCATGACGAATTGCAGGTCAACGCGCGCCTGCAGATCGAAGTCCTGCCCCATGCGCCGCTGGACCTCGCCGCCTCGCCGGCCTGGGAGCAGGTGCCGGCCACCCTCGGCTTCACCGGCCGCGCCCTGTCGCCCATGGAACTGGACGCCTGCCGCTATCGCGTGGAATCGCCCTATGTGCGCATCAAGCGCCAGTTCGCCGAATTCGCTGCGGGCTGTTTCCCGGCCGGCCGGCCGCTGCTGCAAGGCACCGCCGCGCTGATGGAGAAGATCTTCAGTGAGTTCGCCTTCGATGCCGAAGCCACCCAGGTGGCGACACCGCTGACCGAGGTGCTGGAGCGCCGTCGTGGCGTCTGCCAGGACTTCGCGCACCTGATGCTGGCCTGCCTGCGCTCCCGTGGGCTGGCGGCGCGCTACGTCAGCGGCTACCTGCTCACCCAGCCGCCACCCGGCCAGCCGCGTCTGATCGGCGCCGACGCCTCGCACGCCTGGGTCGCGGTCTACTGCCCGCGTAATGGCTGGGTGGACTTCGATCCCACCAACAACATCCTGCCCAACCTGGAACACATCACCCTGGCCTGGGGCCGCGACTTCTCCGATGTCTCGCCGCTGCGCGGGGTCATCCTCGGCGGCGGCAGCCACGACCCTGAAGTGCGCGTCACCGTCATGCCGCTCTGGGAACTCGCCGTCTGACCCTCCTGCCGCTCCTGTCGGTTGGTCCGAGCGAAGCGAGGCCCGACAACGGTGCCTCAGACAGAAGTCTCGTTGGGCTTCGTACCTCAGACCAACCTACGAAAAGCTCGGGCTGTTGCCGCGAGCACTTTGCCGGCGCCGTGCTAGTTTTTTCGGGGCCACTTCTCTCCTGCAAGGTGCTTTGCCATGGATGAAACAACCATCGTCAATGTGGGTACTGAGAAGGTCAGCGCGTTTATGACCACGGTCATGCAGTACGCCACAACCTTCGGCGTCAAGATTCTCGCGGCCATCGCTTTCTGGGTGGTGGGTCGCTGGCTCATCGGCTTCGCGGTCGGACTGGTCCAGCGCTCCCTGGAGCGACAGAAAGTGGACCCGACCGTGCTGCGCTATGTCGGCTCGTTCATCACCGTCACCCTGAACGTCCTCCTGGTGGTGGGCATCCTCGGCTTCTTCGGCATCCAGACCACCAGCCTCGCGGCATTGATCGCGGCGGTCGGCCTGGCCATCGGCATGGCCTGGTCGGGGCTGCTGGCGAACCTGGCGGCGGGCGGTTTCATCATCGTCCTGCGGCCGTTCAAGGTGGGCGACATGATCAGCGCGGGCGGCGTGACCGGTACGGTGAAGGAAATCGGCCTGTTCGCCACCGCGATCAACACCCCCGACAACGTGATGACCCTGG